>Ga0073936_10002102_pt1 | contig 29965 bp, 24 predicted proteins | sample AliMusrvi5mmetaG_FD_87041 | JGI IMG/M metagenome (GOLD analysis project Ga0073936, IMG submission 87041) | Freshwater lake bacterial and archeal communities from Alinen Mustajarvi, Finland, to study Microbial Dark Matter (Phase II) - Alinen... | ecosystem: Environmental > Aquatic > Freshwater >...
CCACGTTGGTGCGGAAGAGGGTCTCGAAGGCAATCGGGATATTTGTGGTCTGATGCAAGGGGTTTGCGCTGAAGTCAAAGAGCGTGCCACTCGCGTCGGAGATCGTGCCATCCGGCACGGACGTGGTCAGCGCGGCGCTCGATTTGTTCAGCGGCACACAGAGTTGGAACATGCCTTGAGCAAAGAGGCGATTGTGCCCTTCATAGCTCACGCCCACGAATGGATTCAACCACACCGTCTCGTTGCTCTGCCGGATGTTAATGATTTCGTGCAGGTCCGCGGTGAGACTATTCCAGGTGAGATAATTGCGAGTCTCGTAGGTCAAGTTAGTGGCAGGGGCCGTGGGCAGTTGCAGCCCCAGGCCGCCCGTGAGGTTCCAGCGATCGCCCTTCACGAGGTATCGCTTCAGGGCCAGTCCGAGGTTGCCGATTTCGAGATTGTTTTGCAGCGACTCGCCAGGATAAAACGTCTGGGTCGCCGTCGCCTGGCCCTGGAAAGGAAAACGGGCCTCGACGGACCATAGCCCTTCGCCGAAGGTCTTCTCAAAACCGATGCAGTACCGATCGACCGACAACGGAAGATATTCTTGCTGAGAATAATAGGCATTGGGGTGGCCGTGTGCCGGATCCGGTCCGTTGAGATTAATGATCTCCACGGACCCCACGGCATCGAAATGTCGGTAATCGAAGAACACCCGATCCTGAGGCAGAATCGACCCGTTCTCGGCCCAGTTGATCATGTCGTAGCCAATGATTGGCGACGAGAGGAGCATCGCTCCGAAGGGCAAATAGGTATTGTTACCGACGGGAAACCCAATCATTCCCACGACCAAGTCGGCGGATTTGAGCGACGCCGGCAGAGAGTTGCTATCGACCAGGAAGTTCGGCGGTATTCCTCCGCTGAAGATCAGGTGGTCCACGGGGTTGTTCAGAATCGGAAGGCCGGTCGGCGTCGCAACCAGTGCCGGGGAAATGACTTGTGGAAATGCCGGCCGCCCGCCCCAGGTCGTATCACCTTGCAGAGTTGGCAGCGCCGCACCCGTGCCGGCAGCCCCGCCAGCCGTGGCTCCCAAGTTCGACAAGTCGGGAGGCTGTTGCGTGTCTGCTTTCTCACTCTCCTGACCGTCGCTGTTCTCTGCGGCAACCCGAGGAGCCACCGCGGTCGAGGGCGCGGTGGCATTGGGTGGTTGGCCCATCACCATTGAATTTGCCGTGCAGACCGCGAGAACCAGGGCGGCAAATAACGTCTTCGATTCCCGATTGAACACAGCGAAATTCTCCACGGTGGGGGTAGGCAACTACATCCACGGGGTACAAATCCGTTGGAGCCGAGTGCGCTACCTGAGGGGAACTGCAAAGTCGCTCGGAGTTCCACCTTCAGGCGGTCTTCTTCCGCAAATCCCGCCTTAAGGCGGTCCTGCGAGCACCCGGTTGAAAACCTGGCAGTTCTCTGGCCTCCTCAGACTTGCGTTTACCCTGCTAGTCCATAGAATACATTCGCCCCTCTTTGTTGAAAGAATGAAGATTATTGGTGCATTCCCATTATCCTGCGCATCAAGAATGACCGATGCTTCGGAAAACTTTACGCAGCTTTGCTAGTCCATAAGACAATCAAGGGAAATGACATGCATGGCCTACATAAGACGGATGCCCGCAGTCGTGTGATACGAACGATTGTGACATGCGTGGGGCGGCGAGTCGTGTTGCTTGCCGTCCTGCTGACGGTTGGGCGTGTCGCTCCCGCGGAGCAAACCGAACAGAGTCCGCAGTTATGTCTCAATATCGCCGGCCATACGGCCGCCGTCATGGCGATGGCCTTTTCGCCTGACTCGGGGCTGCTGTTCACGGCCGGTTTGGACAAGGCGGTGCATGTTTGGAGGTTGCCCAACCACCTCACCGCGAGTGGCGAAGTGGTTGGCGATGCGGTATTGAAGGAGCATCTTTGGGCCGCGGAGCGGACCATCCGCTGGAGCATCGGCCGCGGACAACGTGGGAGCATCTATGCGCTGGCCGTCTCACCCAAGTCGGGCGAGTTAGCCATTGGCGGTTACGGAGCGCGCGGCACGCTGGGAGACATTGCCCTCCTGGATCCGGTTCAGGGAGCAGTCGTGAAAGTTCAAGAGGAACATCGCCAAACCATCATGTCGTTGGGATTTTCCGCATCGGGAAAGTCACTGGCCTCCATGGATCGGGGTGGGCGGCTGTTGCTCTGGCCGGCCGATGGCGGCAAGCCAAGAGTGCTGGCTGCCGCGGACCAGGAACTACATGGCCCGCCGGCTGCCCAGGCGATTGCCGCCAGCCTGCGGCTGCGCCCCATCGCGGTTGCCGGCGATCGGTGGGTGGCGGCTCCCGTCTATGCCGGCCTTGGCGGCGATGGAAAGTTGCTGACTTGGCGGGTGCAGTTGCACGGTATCGCCGCCGGCCAGCCTGCGAACACGCTCAAGACCTTGCACTACGGGTCGATCACCGCACTGGCCTGTAGCCCGAATGCGCGGTACTTGGTCTCCGCGGATCAGACCAGGAAGCTTTCCGTGTGGGACATGCAGACGGCCAGCGCCAAGTCGTTGCAGACGTCGCTGCCCGTGGTCTCGCTGGCAATCTCTCCCCACGGGGATGTTCTGGTAGCAGGCACGGCGTGCGATGAGAACGGCGGCTTAAGCGAGCTACAGGTATGGGACATCGCGCGCGGTCAACTGCTCCGTAAGCGAAGCTTGAAAGAACCGGTGTCTGCCTGCGCGATCAGCCCGGACGGGCTGAAAGTGGCTTACGTGGGCGGGCCGGGTCACGACGTCTTTGTTGAGCAGCTCAACGCTCCCCAGACCCATCTGCAAATCACGGGAGGCCGACAGGTGACGGCCGTCGCGATGGCTGGCAAAAAAGGAGAGTGTCGCATCGTCTACAGCACGTTGCCTGAGCCGTCGGGAGCGGCCAAGGCGCGGGTTTTCGATCCCGAGAAGCTCGAGGTCAGTCCGTGGGCAGCCCCCGTGCCACAAGCTGCGGCGACTTGCGGAAATTGGCAGGCGGTCGTCGATCGAAAGAGCAACCAGATCTCGATCTATACCGACGGCGCCTGCGTGGGAACCTTGGAAACCGACCGCGAGCGTCAGGGTTTCATCCATAGTTTCTGCTGGATCCCCGACGCCCAAGGTTCCCCCCAGGCGATGGCCATCGGCACGAACATCCAGTGCGGCGTTTACGTCTACGGTCTACCGGAAAAGAAGGTCTTTCCGCTCTTGCGGTACTTCCGCGGGCATCACGACCTAGTCAGCGCGCTGGCCGTCTCGGCGAACGGGCGAATCCTGCTTTCCGGCTCGCGCGATGGGACGGTTCGCTGTTGGCCGCTGACGGATCTCCAAGACCCCCTGACGATTCGTCGCCGCTGGGGCGCGGAACTCACCGAGCGGAACGGTCAGGTGCTGGTGGACACCATTGACGAGTACGGCCCTCTCTACCAAAAACAGGTCCGAGCGGGTGACGCCATCACCAAGATCCTTTGGCTGGAGGGCCAGGCCGTCCGATTGCAAGAGCAGCCCAAGCAACTTCTGGAACGGCTGGCACGGCTTCCCTGGTACGACCAGGTCTCGTTTTGCACCAGCCGGAAAGGCGTGCCGCGGGCACCGTTCAATCTGGTGGGAGGATGGCACGAATTGCTCGGCCTGTACACCACGGAGCGCGACTGGATCGCGTGGACTCCGGCGGGGTATTATGCCTGCTCGGCCGGTGGCGAGCGGCTGGTCGGATGGCAAGTCAACAACGATGACCTGCGTCAAGCTCCGTCGTTCTTTTCGGCCGACAAGTTCAGCAAGGTCTTGTACCGCCCCGATTTGATCCGCACGCTGCTGAAGGAAGGGAGTGTGAGAACGGTCATGGAAAGGCAGCACCAAACGCCGACTCACGTGAATGAAATCTATCCCCCGGCCATCAAGATTGTCTCTGCCCGGCAGCACCGCGTCGACGACCGCGACAATCGGATGCGGATTGCCGCGACGGCCGAGTCAAAGGATGATCGTCCGCTCGTTGCCATGCAACTGCTCTTGGACGGACGGCCCTACGGAGAGAGCCGAAGATACGCAGCCGGCGCCGCCTCGGGCCGCCTTCGGAAGGAGACCTGGTTCATTGAACTGCCACCGGGGCAGCACCTGATCGCCGTCCAAGCCGAAGGCGAAAAAAGCTACGCCACGGATGAGATCGAAGTTAACTGCGCCGGGGAAGACGAGATCAAGCCCACGCTCTACTGCCTGGCGATTGGCGTTTCCAATTATCCTGGAAACCTGCGGCTCCGCTACGGTCGCTCTGACGCCAAGGCCCTGGCAGCGGTCTTTGAACAGAACAGCACGCAAATCTTCGGCAAGGTGGAAACCAAGACCTTGCTGGATGGCGAAGCTACCAAGGAGGGAATCGAAGCCGGCTTGCAATGGCTTGGAAATAAGGCCACCTGGCGAGATGTATCCGTTTTCTTTTATGCCGGACACGGGTTCAACGACGAATCTGGACAGTTCTTTCTGCTTCCCATGAATGGCTCCTCCAACAGTCCGAATCGAACCTGCATTCCCGACAGCGCCATCAAGGACTTCTGCCAGCACACGCGGGGGAAGGTCATGGTCCTTCTCGATGCCTGCCGTTCGGCAAGCGTAAAGATCAACGTCAACGAGTTGGCCTTGAAGCTGGGCCGCAGCGATTGTGGGGCAATTGTCATCACCTCCTCGACCGGTGAGCAGGATTCGCTCGAAGGCGAGGCATGGAAGGCAGGGGCCTTTACCAGGGCACTCGTCGACGGACTGGAGGGGCGCGCCGATTTCCTCCACACCGGCTACGTCTCCAGCCCTTACGATATCGCCTGCTACGTCGATCACATCGTGCGAACCTTGACCGAGGAACGCCAGACCCCCACCTGCGCCGCTCCGAAGATGCCCCAGTTCAAGATCACGCGCGCCACGGTACACTGAGTGCTTGTTAAACTGTAATGGTCAGGGTGTCTGTACCGGCAAATGCTAAAATGCAGGGATTTCTCAAAGTACCGGGCGATAGCAATTGGTGAGGCTATGCACACGCTAAATGGCTTTGCGTGATTTCACTCGGCACACCACAGCTATAGTAACGCGTTTTCCCGAACCTCTGGGAATCACGCAAGTCCATTTAGTGTTGCGCGGATGCCTTCCGATCGGATAAGTAATGCACTGTCCTCGGGATGCTGCGTTTGGTCTTTGCCTGGAAGGCAAGCGATGAAATTATCGGATTGTACGTTCGTCGCCCTGCTGGCCGCCCTGAGCGCCTCGGCTGTAGCCGGAGAGCCGTCGCGGCCTCTTGTGGCAGCGGAAGGGGCCTGTGCCATCGCCCAAGATGCCGGCGGTGCGGAGATGCCGGCGGTCGGATGCTGCGACGGCGATCCCGTCTGGCGGATCCGCGCCAACGTGGTGTGGATGCGGCTTTCCAGGCCCAACGATGCCGCGCTCGCGACCGACTTCACTCCCGGTGGAAATGTCTTGTTGAACGCCTCGGAGTTCAAGTTCAATAACCAGTGCGGCCCCGAGATCGCGATCGCACGACAAATCAACGACGACTGGAATGTTGAGGGCCGCTTCTTCCGCATTGATGGCTGGAACGCCAGTCGCGGCTCGGTCGATGCCTTGGAATCGGATGTGCAGTATGCCAGCCCCTTCAGGATCGGCGTCCCCCCCAGCTTTTTCATTTACGACACCACGATCGCCGGATCGTACCGTTCGGAGCTGACTGATGTGGAAATCAACTTCCGCCGGCAAATCAACGATTTCTGGTCGGTTTTGCTGGGCTTCCGCTACCTGGGTCTCGATGAGAGTCTGGCCCTCCAGCAAGGTGTCAACTTCGGTTTTGCCACGTTCACTCACGATATCGGCGCCGTCAACGATCTTTATGGCTTCCAAATTGGCGCCGACATGAACCTCTGGTCGCGCGGGCCGCTGAGCGTCCAGGGCCTGTTCAAGGCGGGAGTTTATGGCGACCACGCCACCAACCGCGCCCATATTGGCCTCACCCACAGCGATTATTCCGCCGACAGCAACGCCGCCGCCGATGGGGTGGCGTTCGTCGGCGAGATGGGCATCACCGGCGTCTACCGCTTCACCAATCATCTATCGCTACGGGGCGGCTATCAGTTGCTCTGGCTGGAGGGTGTGGCCCAGGCTTCCGACCAGGTTGCCGTCTCCAACCCGCTGGCCGGCACGGCCACGGTTTCCTTCCGGAGCAGTCCGCTCTACGACGGGGCGTTCCTGGGATTAGAGTTCGCGCGCTGACGGGGACCAATCACCCGTTCTGCCAGTGAATGGAAACGATCGTTACCAACGCCACGAGCCACAGCAAGACAGAAGCCAGCGTGGTCATCGTGGCCCAACGAATCCGGTTGTGCTTGATTAACGCCAAGGCCGAAACCTCGGCGATCTGATTGCCCAATTCCTGGACCCATTGGCCATCGCTCATCTGGAGGACCACTTTGGCATACTGCCCCGGTTCGGCACAATACTTTCTGGCAATGTGCCCGAAAAATACCTTGCTTTCCGGGCCGCGCTGCGCAAAGCGGGACATCACGCACGTGACCACGAGAACGAACGAGACTACCGTAAACAGCAGATAGATGAACACCGTGCCGACGGCTAGCGCAAGGGCCACCGTTCCGGGGTGCTTTCCGCCGTCGTAGAGCGAACGAATCTTATCAAAGTTCGTGGCAATGAAGCCAAACAGGAAGACGTTGAGCATCGAGATGAAACCGGCTTTGGAGTCGGCCGACCGGATCTGCTCTTGAATGTCGTCGAGTAGATTCAAGCAGACCGAGATTTGCGTACTCGGCGAGGAGGGGGCCGATGCTTCGCTTGCGTTACCTTCGGTTGGTGCTTTGTCGGGCATCATCATCTCCGTTTACTTCTCGGACCGCAAAAAGTTGCCTGGTATCTGTCCAACAATAACTCCGCGTTTTTGTGGTACGGCCGTCCCGGCTGCATGCACAGACGAGGCGCCTGAACCACAAGTTGTTTTGGACGGTTACCCATGCCCGAATTGTACTTTATATTCCTTTTCCAACAAACCCTAGTAGGCGATCCCCTACAGTGATTTCGGGACTACGAGCGCTCGTCCACGAGGTGTTGTCGCAAGAACAACCCGCATCTTCGGCACGCGCGGCAAAATTCCCCCGCCACGAATATCCCGACCCTTTCAGATGCTTGTTACAAAGCGCATATCCCCGGCCCGATAAACTTCTATAAGTAGGGGTTGTTTCGTTTCTCGGGGATTTGCCATGCGACGGGTTACGCTGGTTCATGCGGGAGCAACGGCGTTCGTTGTATTGATGGCAGGCTGCATCTCGCCTGGGCCTGCCCGGCAATCGTCGAACTGCCGCGAGCAGCGGCCATCGCCTGTGGGCGAGCTGGTGAATTCCCGCCCTGCGTCGTCTTCGCCCGATGTCGCGGCCCTGGCATCGCACCAGATACCTGTCGATGGATTGAGCGAATCGGGATCCTATCGCGTCCTGAAGCCTCACGATGCACAGTGTGCGGCGGCCGCGCACTGTCCCGTGGCCAATGCCCTCTGGTATGAAAGCGAGATCGTCGCTTCTCAATCCTTGAAACACCACCCCGCGCTGCAACGCTCGGCCGAGGTCTGCGGAGAGGCCATGGCCTATCGGGCCGCCGACCAACGGAATCGCGCTGCGGCCCAGGCCCTGGAGCTGTTTTATCTCCTTGCTGAAGCCGAGGCCAATCGTGACTTTGTCACGCGCAGCAAGACGCAGATCGACGCCATGCTCGAAGAAGTTCGAGAGCTTGAATCGCGTGGGATCCGCGTCGAGAGGGGCGCCGCCGAATTTCAGCGGCAGCAGTTGGAACTATTGGACCGGCAGTCGGAGTTGCAGCTCTCCTTGGCCCAGGCCAATAGCCGTTTGCGACAACTCATGGGTTTGAGCTTTGACGAACCAACCCCGATCTGGCCGGAGATCGATTGGAAAGTGGGCGTCGAACCGATCGACGTTCATGCGGCCGTGTCCGACGGACTGTATCGCCGCGCCGACCTCAATCTACTTCGCATGTTGATCCAGTCTCTCGACGCAGATTCCCTGGATGGAGTTCGTTTGAGTCTCTCGACGATGACTGGCATGCCAGGGGTGCCCCGTGCCGCCAACTACCTGCTCTGCGGCTCGGGCGACGAACTCGGCAGTCGCCGCTGCCAATTGAACGATCTTCTGACCCGCCAGGAACTTGCCGCCGCGGAAGAAATCCGCCAGGCCGCCTTTGCTATCGAGATCCGCCTCCAGCAGGTCGCGGTCGCAAAACGCATGGTCGATCACTTCCGGGACCAGTTGCAGATGCAGCGGTTGTTGCGCGAGCGGCCCGGCAGCACGCTGACCGCTCTCGACATCGCCGCGGCCGATCTGAAACTTCTCGACACCCAGCGACAATTGGTCCACCAGGTCATGGCTTTGCGAATTGCCCAGGTCAAGCTCAAGGAGGCCCAAGGTCTGTTGGTCTTCGAGTGCAGCGACTGCCGGTAAACTTACTGCCGCTGGAAAAGCGCCTTGCGAAGCTCCTCCTCAAAGCTGGCGCTGGCCTTGACCACGGCTTGGAAGTCCCCTTGGTTCAAGGTGTAGACTTCGGTATCCTCGCGGGCGATCACGGTCGCATTGCGAGGTTCGCCGGTCAGAAGCGCCGCCTCGCCGAAGAACGCGCCCTCGCCCAGACTTTGCACGAGGCGTGCCTGCGCGCCCTCGGTCCGCCTCACGTCCACCACCCCGCGGCGGATCACGTAGAACTTGTCGCCCTTGTCGCCTTGGGCCACGATGACCGTCCCGGATCCGTGCTTCTCCGATTTCACCTTGTCGGCGGCCTCGGTTATACTACCGGGCGTAAGCCGCTGAAAGAGAGGCACTTTGCGGAGGAATTCGCAGATCTCCGCATTGACTTGGACCAGGACATTTGACTTGATCCGGCCATCCACCATATTGACGATGCGGTCCGCAACATCGAGTATCCGGTTGTCGTGGGTGACCATGATGATCGTCGCGCGGTCTTCTCGCGTGAATCGCTGAAAGAGAGTCACGACGTCGCGGCCCGATTTCTCGTCCAGTGCCGCGGTCGGCTCGTCCGCCAGGATCAGCGGCGGCTGGTGGACCAAAGCCCGCGCGATGGCCACGCGCTGCTTCTGCCCGCCCGAAAGCGAGTCGGGCTTGTAGTGGATGCGATGCCCCAGGCCCAAGACGGTAAGGAGTTCCGCGATGCGGCGATCGGCTCTCTCCGGAGCAAAGTCGAACAGTTCTGCCGCCATGCGGACGTTCTGGAAGGCCGTCAGCGATTGAAAGAGGTTGTGGGCCTGGAAGATGAATCCGAGTTTGCGGCGTACCCCGACCAGCTTGTTCATGTCCGCGCCGTGGAGTTGATTGCCCAGGACTTCCAGGCTTCCCTCCTGCACCGTGCGCAAGGCGCCGATCAACGTCAGAAGCGTCGTCTTGCCCGACCCCGACGGACCAGTCATGATCACGATCTCGCCCCGCGAAACCTCGAGGTTGTTGTCGAACAGAACCTGCTTGCGAAGCTCGCCTTCGCCGTAGTGGTAATTCAGGTTGCGGACACGAATGACCGGATCGCCCTGGAAATTGTCGCCGGGAGACGCGTCGCGGATCGAAGTCAGGAGAGTGGATTCGGCCATGTCAGGTTCGCTTGGATGTAGGGTGGTGTCGAGCGTAGCGAAGCCCCACCATTTTCAGTGATATTATGGTGGGTCTTGGCTGCGCTCGACCACACCTAACATTTTACGGACAGCCTCTCAGAACAATTCTGCCGGGTCTGCCTCCAGGACTTTGCGCATTGCCATGCATCCCGAAGCCATGCACATGCCGAGCGTGAGCACGAAAACCAAGACTGCATGCGAAAGCTTCAATTCGAGCAAAAGGCCCGTGCCTTGGGCCAGGGCCTGGTAAATCGTCCAACTCACCACAAGCCCCGGAATATAACCAACGATCGACAAATAGAACGACATTTGCAGCACGAGGCCGATGAAAAACCGGTTCCGGTATCCCATCGCCTTGAGCGTGGCGAACTCGGGCATGTGGTCGGCGATATCCGAGTAGATGATCTGGTAGCAGATGATCACGCCGACCACGAAGCCCATCACGGTACCCACGGAGAAAATGTAGCCGATTGGCGTGCTCTTGTCCCAAAAGCCAATCTCCTTGTCGATCAACTCGTTCTTCAAATAGACGGAGAGTTCAGTGCCCTCGAAACGATGGCTCAGCTCGCGGTGGACGGCGTGGAGATCGGCGCCCTGCTGGACCTTGACGATTCCCAGATCGACCGTGGAGAGTGGATCGGCGCCCAGCCCGCGCATGGGAAAGAACCTGGCCAGATTGGCCGAACTCATGATCAGGTTGCCGTCGTTGGCAAAATCGGTGCCCATGGGGAACGTCCCGGTTAGGTGGATCGCATGGTTGGCCAGTTCGGCGTCCGCTTGCTTGTGGAGTAGTTCGAGGGTCTTCGGGATTCCGTACTGCTTCTTGCTCCGGCTGTCGATCAAGGCCGCGTCCGGCTGGCGGAGGGCCGATGCCTGGGCGCGGATCTCGGGAGTCAAAAATACGGGATCGTCCGGATCGAAAGCGATAACGCGAATTGAATACGGCTTGCCGCCACTGTCCGGCTTCCACTCCGTACCTACCGTTTCCGTGTAGAGCGGGTAGACGGCCGCCACGCCCGGACATGAGCGGGCCTGCAGGATCCGCTTGAAGTCAAAGCTCTGTCGCGCAGGCAAGGCGTACTGGGCACTGTTGATTAACAGCATGTCGGCGTCCAGATCGGTAACAATCTTTACCGTGCTGTAGAACAAGGCATTGCGAAATCCCATCTGCATGAACATCAGCACGACCGCAAAACCGATCCCCGCCAGCGCGATCGCCAGACGACGCACGTTGTACGTGAGGTTTTTTCGCGCCAGGGGTGTTTTGTGCAAGGAAGCCACGATAATCGGTACGTCAGGCTTTCCAGCCTGATAGTGTCTGTTATGGGCCTAGGCTGGAATGCCTGACATACTTGGTATTTTGGCGAGTGGTTGATTAAAACAATGTCGCGGGATCGGCCAGCCAGACCTTGCGCAACGCGCCCAGCCCGGATAGCGCGCACATCGCGATCGTCATGGCAAGGACCGAGGCGATTCTCCCGCCATTCATCACGATCGGAATATTGGCAAGATACGAGGTCGTCTGGTACAACATTTCGGAGATCATTAACCCGGGCAGGAAGCCGAGAAAGGCCAGCCCCACGGCTTGCGCGAGCACGACGCCCGACAGGAACCGGTTCGTGTATCCCATGGCCTTCAGCGTGGCGTATTGCCGTAGATGAGCCGCCACATCACTGGAAAGCACCTGGTAGACGATCACGGTTCCCACCATGAGCGATACGGCGACACCGAGTTGGAAGATGATGCCGATCGACGTCTCCTGGATCCAACGCTGCAATTCGTAGCGAATTGCCTCGGTACGGGGCACTACCTCCACGTCGCCTATTTCGTCTTCGGGCATGGAGCGGCGGAGGTGTTCTCGCATTTGCTGGGCAGTCGCATCGACATCGGCCCCCTCTGCCAAACGGATCAGGCCGAAACTCAGCTCCTCGGGCCCTCGCGTGGGAACCAACCGAGGAAACGCCATGGCATTCACGAGAATGCAGCCGTCGGCCGTGAGGCCCGTTCCCAGCCCGAAATGGCCGATGATCGTCACCTCCCGCCCGTTGATTTCGGCGCTAATTCCGATGTCCTCGTCCGAGAACTGCTGCCCATTCTGCGGACCAAACTCCTGGCGGGACTTGCGGTCGATCAAAATCGACTGCCGGTCGGTCAGCAAGCGAGTCTTCTCGCGGATCTCCGGCGTCTTGAATGCCACCTGTTCGGGCTGGATGCCGATGATCAGGATGCCGCGCGCGCGATCGGTGGTCGGCGATCGCCAGCGTGCCAGACCGATCTGCATCGGCGTCGCGCTCTTGACCCCGCGGACCTCGGTCGCCTGGGAGAGCCGCAGGAGAGGAAAAACGCGGGTATCGGAAAGGTGCAGATATTTGGGCGACCGGAGCAGCAGGTCGAAATTCATCGCTTCAAAGAACCGCGTCACGGTCGTTTCCACCGAGCCGAGGAATCCCAACTGCATGAAAACGAGCACGACCGCGAACGTCACGCCCGCGGCAGCCACCGCGGTCCGCACCTTGTTGCACGTCAGGTTGTACCAGGCCAGCGGTGTCCGCATTTACCGATTTCAGTTCTGTTTCTTGTCTCGGCCGTGAAGTTCCACATCGACCTGTAAATCGACGAATTGTGCCGCCTCGGCAGAGTCCTCCGCGGCGATCAGGATGCGGATCGGAATCACGTGCCGATCCGCCTTGGCAAACGGATTGAGGCTCTTTAGCTCCGGTGTATTCACGGTCCGCCCGATCTGGACCACCTTGCCGCGCAGGCCTTCCTTGTCTTTCGGGGCATGGAACGCCTTGCTGTGGATCGTGGCCGTCTGACCCACGCGAACTTGCTTGACGTCGACCTCATAGACCTCGGCCAAGGCCAGCATGCGGTCCAGGTTCGCCATCCGCAAAATGGGTTTTTGCGAGACCGTTTCGCCAACTCGCATGAAGGTCTTCATCACTCGACCTTCGCACGGGGATTTGATCTCGGCCAGCGACAGTTCGAGGCGGGCCATTTCCCGCTTCTGCTGCAAGGATTTCACGGGAACCGCCGCGCTGACCTCGTTTTTCGACGCCCATGCGGCTTTCAGATCGGCCTCGGCCGCTTTGGTCGCAAGGTTCTGCATCGCCTGCAGCCGTTTCAGTTCCGCTTTCGCGGCAGCCAGTTCGGTCTGGGCATGATGCACGAGCAACCGCTGGCGATCCAATTCCTGCTCGGAAACCACTTGGTCCGACAATGCCTTGGCCCGAGGACGGTTCTTCAACTCGCGCATTCGATCGTGGTCTTTCTGGGCCAGCGCCAGGTTGTCGTCCAGCAGCTTGATCTTTTCGCGAAGGCTTTCGGCCTCCGTCTCTTGTAGGTTAACCTTTTCAATGCCCAGTTTTGCGGTCTGGATCCGCATTTCGGCAAGCTGGACTTCAGCCTCGCGGCGGGCGATGGCCTCTTCCACCTGGGTCGTCAGGACATCGAGCTGAAGCTGCTTCATGGCCCGGCTCTCCAGGTGGGCTAGCTCCTGCCCCTTGGTCACCGCCGCATCCTCGGCGACCAGAAGCGACTCAAGCCGATCTCCCGGAATACCGTTAATATCAACAACCCCGCCGACAGGTTCCAGCCACCCTAATACGCGAAGCTTCCCTTCTTCTGCCGGATCGACCGCGGGCGTCTTCTGATCCCCGCCAACCGCGCTGGAGAGCCAGGGATTGGTCAACCAGCCATAATGCAAAGCGAACCCTACCGCCCCCACGACCAGAAGGAGCAATAGAAAAATGCTGCGCGCGTACTTCATATTTGCATCTCGCTTTTCCTTCCCGAATCCACGTACGACACCGCTACCATCGATCCCCCGCGAAACCAACGGACCTCACCCGGAAAACCTCGTTGGAGACCCCGGGGCGATCTTCGCTTCAGGGCGGACTGCTCAATTCTATACTTAATAGGTACGGAAGACTTGTCAAGAGAAGGAGGCGTCGTTTTGAACACCTTGCCCTGTATCGCATTACGATTGCCGGGGCTAAAGCCGTTCCGCCTTCCGGATTCACGCATTGTGGCGATTAATCCGCACCTTATGCACCGTTTAGGTTATAGGCAAGACCGCTCGTTCCGGCTATAATCACCACACTTGTCAATCTTTTCTCAAGGAGGGTCAAATCATGATCCAAACAATCGAGACAGGCTATCGGAAAGTGGTCGGCGTGAAGTTGTGCGGCAAACTACACGACGAGGACTACAAGCAGGTTTTGCCGACGATGGAGTCCATCTTGACCGCTGAGGGTAAGGTGAGGCTGTTCATCCAATTTGAGGATTTCCACGGCTGGGATCTGCGAGCCGCCTGGGACGATCTTACCTTCAACCTCAAACATTACGCTGATTTCGAGCGAATTGCAATGGTGGGCGACTGCCACTGGGAAAAGTGGATGGCCAACTTTTTCAAGCCGTTGATGAAGGCCGAGGTGAGGTATTTCGACAACTCGGATGCCGATGCCGCCTGGAAGTGGCTCCAGGAAGACCAAGAAAGCATCCAAGAGTTGGAACAGACCGATCCGACGGATATTCCCGACAACTACGACGTCTGGCGTTACGCTTGGTAGTCGAATCAGCTAGACCTCTCCCGGAGGTTGATGTTGACTGAATTTCTTCTCGGTTCCCAACGCAGCCTTAATCTTGCTTGCAACTTCTCCACGACCAAGTGCCGCGATGAACTCGGCTTCATTGCAGTACAGCCCGTGGCTCAGGAACTTGACGGCCCAATTGTGTTTCATGGGGCTAATCGAAAAGATCACCGCCCCGTGCTGGTGAGCTTCCCACATCTCGATGGCCGTGCCCATGGATGCCTCGGGAAGGAAGGCGATGAGCACATCGACCTCGCGGCACATAAGGTTGTGGCGAAAGAAGACTTCCCGGCCGGTTAATTTATCGTAGTCCAGCGAGTTCTTATGTTTGGCCAGGGGATCGTAGATTTCAACGCCCGGAAAATGTTCCTCCAGTAGTTGCGCGATGCGCCGACGATAGTCCTGGTCGTGCATGTGGTTCACCGCATGCGAACCTTGCATGATGCCGGCGATAAAAAAACGCATGGGGAAGAATTGATAACCGGGAATATTGATAAACCAGCGACGATTGTCGATAATGGGCAAATGGGGTGCATTTCCACCGCCAGATAGCTCGCGATCGAGCATGAATAGTCTTCAGCATACGCACTTTTACCTATCCAACGCAAGCTCCCCTGGAACGCAAATTTCAAATGTCCAATACTTACTTGCAAGATGCCGACGAGTTACTATTTCAGGTGCTATCCATTCCCGGTCTCAGTGGCGAGGAGGGGGCCATCATGGCGTTTCTCGTCGATCGGCTCCAGCGGGCAGGGGCCACCGACGCCGTGTTGGGCTTTGACCAGGCCCAGCGCAAAACCCCTCGTGGCGGTGATGTCGGCAATCTGGTTCTCAAACTACCTAGTACCCGGCCGGGTCCGCGAAGACTGCTGATGGCCCATGTCGATACGGTGCCAATTTGCCGAGGCGCAAAGCCCGTGAGGAAAGGGAAATACATCGTTCCGGCCGACAAGAAGACGGCCCTTGGCGCCGACGACCGCGCCGGCACGGCCGCGATCTTGGCGGCCGCGTTGTACGTGTTAAACGAAAAGCCGGCGCATGGGCCGCTGACGTTCCTCTGGACCGTGCAAGAGGAACTCGGTCTCTACGGTGCTCGCTATGCCGCGCTCGGGATGCTTGGCCGGCCAAAGTTGGCCTTTAATTTCGACGGCGGAGCGACCGACAAGGTCACGATCGGGGCCACCGGCGGCTATCGCATGGAGATTCGCATCTCCGGCACGGCCAGCCATGCCGGAGCCGCGCCCGAACGAGGCGTCAGCGCAATCACCATCGCTTCAATGGCAATCACCGAATTGCACCACGAGGGCTGGCTCGGCAAGATCGAAAAGCCCTCGGGCTGCGGCACCGCAAACGTCGGGGTAATCCAGGGTGGGGAGGCCACGAATGTCATCACTCCGGAAGTTCACCTCTCCGCCGAAGCCCGCAGCCACTCCCCGACTTTCCGGGCGAAGATCATCAAGGCGATCGAGGGGGCCTTCAAGAAGGCCGCGCGGAGCGTCAAGAATACGGAGGGTAAATGCGGTGCAGTGGAAATCGACGGCCGCCTGGACTACGAGTCGTTCCGCCTGCCCGACAAATGCCCCTCGATCCTCGTGGCCGAAGAAGTGATCCGCTCGCTGGGCGGCAGTCCGGTCCGCGCAATTTCCAACGGTGGCCTGGATGCCAACTGGATGAGTGACCGAGATATTCCCACGGTAACCCTCGGCTGTGGGCAGGAGAACCCCCACACGCCAGATGAACGGCTCGATTGTGGTGAGTTCCGCCGGGCGTGTGAAATTGCTCTGAAACTGGCGACGGGATGAGAAGCAGAAAAGAAGGGGGAGGGAGCACTGATTTCGCCGATTTCCCCCCCACGCTTGGCCCCTCTGGTTCGATTCCAAGATTTCCGATAAAATGGGGCAATCGTGTGTATTCCGCACCGGTGAATTGGTTTTTGTCGTTTAGAGGAAGAAAATGGCTCGCAAGATTCTCAACCGCAAAGCGTTACGTGAGGAGTCCGATTCGGCAGAACGTGCTGAAGGCACGGAAGAAGGCGCCGCTCCCAAGACCAAAGAGAAGAAGGCCCCAGTCAAGCGCAAGAGCCGTGCCAAGGCTGCCAAGGAAGTCCACCTGAAGGCATTCTGGGGTGTCTTTAACCAGACTCTGCGGCGAATCTCCCTGTTCGACTACAGCCAGCGGGCCGAGGCCGACAAGAAGGCAGCCGAATTGTCCGAGTCACAGAAGTCGCCTCACTTTGTCCAAATCGTCAAGGAAGCCATCGAAGAGTAACTACAGGCATGCCGTTTCGGCATCGAGCCAGGCCAGATAGCGCGCGCTGCCAGCGACCACCGGCAAGGCAAGAATCTCCGGCACTTCATACGGATGGATTCGGCGAATGGCCTCTTCAACGCGTGCGAACAGGTCTCCTCGCGTCTTGGCCCAGCATTGCCATTCTTCGTCCGTCTCGATCTTCCCCTGCCAGCGGTAGGTGCTGCTGACTGGTCCCACGATTTGCACGCAGGCCGCCAGACGAGTTTCAACCAGTTCGCGAGCGATCCGTTCGGCTTCCTCGCGCCGAGCGGTTGTGGTAACAACCTGGATATAAGTGGAGATCACTCCCCTACGACCTCCGTCGCATGGCCGAACTGGTCGCGTTGCCCATCAGCGAAGCGAAGTGCGGTGCTTGCGGGGCCATGTGGGCAGAGAGCAGCCCGCGTCCGGCGTCGATGCGATGAATGACGCGCTCGGTGGGCATGTGTCCGAGTGTGCCGGTCCAGGACTCAAAGGTCCGGCCCTTCCGCTCATCGCCCTGAAAGAAGGCTAGGTAGCTGAACACATCACTGGCGATGAACTCGTGGCCGGCGGGTGCGAAACTAGCTGGGCGATAAATCCGCCGCCACGTGCCGGCGTTAAAGTAGACCTGATCCAGCACGTAACCTTCCGCGTGGCTGGCGTCCAGCGGTACAATTTCCGCCGCGTGCGTGTGACCGTAAACCACATGCTTGGCGCGGCGATTGCGGAAGTCAGGCTCGCTCAAAGCATGAGAGACAAAGGAATCGCTGTCGGCCCCGCGAATCGTCCGCAACCATTCGGCCGTGGCCTTCGCCCAACCGCACGAACGTCGTTTACTAAACCGCAGGGCATGCGAGAGTCCATCTACGAGGCTCGTCGAACTTAACGCATCTCGTTCGCGGACCAAGCGGCTGGAAAGCAACTCTTCAGCCAGCCGGTCCCAAAGCTGCTTCACGCGCTTCCGTACGGCCGGGTGCGGGCAAGTCCGTTCCAGCAGACCTTCAATCCAAGCGGGAACTAATAGCAGCGGACGGAAATTGTCGATTTCACGCAAGGCAAGGATCGCTGCATCGGGTAGCTCGTGCCCCAAGTTCTGATCGACTTCGATTACGAAACGACCGACGAGATCCAGCGTCACGGCGTCGGTCAGGCCGGAAAGATCGCGGTCGCCTTCAAAGCTCAACGAGTCGAAGGCGTCGCCATGCCGGGCTGTCACCTTGTGACGGCGCATCGTCTGTAGTAACTCGTCGCTTTCCGTAATATCATGCGGGAAGGGGTGATCCGAGCGGTTGGCCAGGCCCATCTGGTCAACCAACTTCTGCCGCAGGGCGTCGTAAGCCTCACCGGGCAGATGGTAGAACCAGTCGTGGTTGCCAACCATGTAATGGGTCCGGATCAGCACCGGCTGATCGTCGGCATTCGAGGCAGGTCGAGCCGCGCGAAGCATCGGCGGAATGGCAATCTCGCCTTCGATCGCCAGGGTGCGGAGCGTGGAGAGCGACTCCTGATTCTGCGAGAGGATATCGCATGTGATCCTGGTGATTTGATCGACCAGGCCCGGTGACTGCGGATCGTCCCAGGGACGAACGCTCCCCGCGACCTGCCAGCGGTTGGAGTGCAACGGATCGAGTATATCGCCCAGCAACACCAAGTCGATCCGTTCGATCGGCCGATAAGCGCCGTCGCTCCGCCAGGAGGCGGTAATCGCCAATTCCTTGAGCCGATCAGCGAACAGAGCAAAGGCCTCCGGCGAAAGCGTCTCGCCAGTCGTGCCGTCGTTCAGATGTAAGTCGCTGAGTATTATAAGCATGGGGGCGCACCGGTTTATGACATGCCTAGTCATCGGCCTAGAAATGGACCGCAATTGAGGCTTAATCGGAGAATGGCAAGTCAGGCAAAGTTTGCGGGCAAAGCCATTTAGCAGCCGAGCGAGCGGACAAACTCTTCGGTGCGGTCGATGATCTCCAGGCTGCCCGGCGTGAAGAGGAATTGGCCGGAGTCAATTGGCCCGTTGAAGTTCAACTCGAAGAACTCCAGGCCCATCAAACGCCTCGGCGACGACTTCGGCGCGCTACGGAGGTAATCGATGCGGTAGGGAAAGCAGTCTTCCTGACCCAAGAACAGCGCCACACTGTCGGGCAAGTGGGCAGGTAGACGGGTCAAATCAGGCGGCCGGCCCTTTTCGATCGCCTCCTTCTGTTTCGGCAGTAGTCTGGCCAATTGCGCCGGCTTCCATCCGCCGCTAAGTTTCCAGACTGGCAGGCCGCCGAGTTGATCGGCGACGACCGAGGTGAACTCGAACTGGGCGTTCAGCCCGCGCACCAATCGACCCAGACCCCCCAATCCCGGCGACGAGGCGATGGCTTCACGCGGCAGCTTGACGGCAGCCTGTTCCAGTGCGGTGATCGCCCGTACTGCATCGAGCTTGGACAACGATTCCCCATTGGATAGCTTCCGATAGGTCCAAAAGGTCGCGCCATTGCAAACCTGCACGAGACTGGTGGAAACCGAACCGACTTCTACCGTCAATTCAAGATGGATCCGTGGAATCGGTCCCTGGCGGAGTTCATAATAACGCCCCTCTCCCGTAATCTGCTGACCGAATAACTCGCCTTGCTGCTTGATGCGCGCGGAAATGAAGTGTCGGGTTTCGACGGCCATCACGGCACTATCCAACAGTACCCGAGGTTCAGGTAGCGTAGATTGGGAAGTCTCGGCAATCCGAGGCATCACACTCTCGGACGCTGAACTCTTAATACCCGGTTGCGACTCCAACGACCGCAGCCACGGCATTGCCGCAGCGGCCATGAGAATCAAGGCGAGCAGAATGGGCAGTTTGTTCGTCATAACGCTAATTTACAGGATATGCCGGATTTTCCAAAGATTCGCGTTGTAACAGGACGACCAATAGACCTTAGATAACTTGTCGAACTGTGCGCCGCGGCCTTTCCACGAGAAATTGATACTCTCGCCGGACTGGTCCAGTCGCAGGAAATAGGGTCCGTATTGTAAGACGGCCCTGCACTAGGGTCTAGGTCAATTGAGGGGGAGAAACCATGAGGATTACGGGAGTCTGTTTGCTCGTCATGGTTATGGCTGCGGTTGGCTGCCATAAACCGGTCAAAAACAACCTGCCGCCATCAGAGATGTTGGCGCATCCCGGGCCAGGCGTTGACGGTCCGGGACCCGGCGTGCTTTCGTACCAGCCGGCCACTCCAACCGTGGGGGCCGCGTCGCAAATATACTTTGTGGGTCCGGATGGGCTCACGGTGCAGTGGGACGTGACCGCTCCGGGTCAATTCGACTCCCAGCAGCTCGTCGCGCCCGCTCGCTACAACTTTCCGCAGGGTGCCTTGTATCGGCTGAAGCTGGCTAACATCCCCAGCCGTCCGGGGGTGGAACTCTTTCCAACATTGGAAGTTGGCCCGGCCACGCCGCGCTCCGAGGCATTCCTGGCGCACAACGCCATCCCCGTCGAATTCACCGACGAGGACTTCGACCAGGTGATGACAGGTAACTTCGTGACCAAGGTGATCTACCTGCCCGATCCCGAGTTCCAAGAAATGGCCCTGGCTGGCGTCGGTACCCTGGTCAGCACACGACTCGATCCGGGTGTTGACCCGATCATCGAAGCCGACCGCCGCGGAGCCATCATGGCAATCGTCCGCTTGGGCAATAAGGATCTGGCTATCGCCTCGGTTACGGCCGAGCAGATGCCGGGTGGGCAAGCGGGAATGCAAGGCCCCTATCCGCCGGGCTTTGTGGCCGGCGTGACCTCACCGCAGTACGGCATGCCGATCAGCGGTACGCCGATCGGACTGGCCGGACCTCCGCACATTCCCTTGGGAGTGCCGGCCGGCTTGCAACAGCACGTGATGGTCAATCATACGCGAGTATCGCTGCCGCAGCCTGTCACACGTGAACGGATTGATGTGCGGCAAGAGCCAGGAATCAGCTACCCCGTGCCGGCAAACCATGTCCGCATCGTGGAGAGAACATCGGCAGGCCCTCGCGGTTCGGCTCCCTGCCCAACCGACGGAACAGCGCCCTGCCCAACCGTCGAAAGATACCAGACCGGCACGGCGCCTTGCCCGACTGAGGCGGCTCCGGCGAACTAATCCGTGGAACGGAATGAATTCCGTGCTACGCACGTATTGCCCATGACCTTGACCCTTTTCAAACTCGCGACAATGGTCCATAAGCTCCGCTGCTTGATAACTCGGATGCGACATCAGGAAAGCCGAGTTGCCGGCAAACTGGGTGGTGCCTTGCTTGCGTTCCTCTGCCTAGCCGTTCACGGCTGGGCCCAGGAGCCGGCAGTACACTACTGGCATCCAGGCGCGATGCCACCGGGAGCGATTGGAAGCCGGCAGCTCCAGCGGGGCGGACCATTGGCGGGTTTTTTCCAACCGGTTGAGATCAAGGCCCCAGGCGGGGTCTCGATCTCGCTGGCCGCGGCAAATCAATTTAGCCCACCGCGGGAGGCGCCGTGCCGCGTCGGGCTGCTGATCGGCTCGGTCTATCGGCTCCGCGTGACGAACATTCCTCTTCCGCAGGCCCAAGGGATGGAAATATTTCCCACGATCGAGATTATCGATCGGACTTATGCCCCCACGGATCAGCAAGTCCGTTTCGCGATTCCCGTGGAGCTTGCCCAGCAAGACATCGAACTGGCCCTGCAAGGCAAGTTCGTGACGCGGGTGATATATCTGGAAGATCCGCACAATGTCTTACCGACGCGTAGCGACAACGGCCAGTCGTGGTTTGAAGTCGAGACTGGCCGCGACCCTCTGGCGGTGGCCGACGAACTGGGCCGGCCGGTTGCGATTGTCCGCATGGGTGGCCGCGTGCCGGACCAGGGACAAGACCCCAACTTCTACTTTGGCTCGCCGCCCTGGGTGGCCTATCCGCCGCGCACGGCCGCACAAGCCAAACCCATCCGTGAGACTGCTCTGGCCCGACCGGCCGTACCCGCGGAAAAGAAGCCACAGCCATGAAGCAAGCGATAAGTAGTCGTCCAAAAACAACTTGTGGTGCGGTTGTTTCGCCTGCGCATGCAGCCAGGACGGCCGCATCACAACAACGCGGTGTTAATGTTGGACAGGTACGAAGCAACAAAGAATCGATTCGCGCTTGGCGGTTGGCGATCATTGTGCTGGGCACGCTGATTCTCTGCTCCTGCCGCGCTCCGGCATCGCATTCACCCAGCCAAGCCTCGATACAAACTGCAACGGTACCCGTAGGATGGACTTCCGAGTCCGCCCCCGAAGTCACACCTGTAGGATGGACTTCCGAGTCCGTCCCCGAAACCGCACAAGGCGGATATGCCGCTTTACCACCGCAAGCATACAACGTCTTGCCACCGGGACCACCCTGCCCCATCGGCCCTCCGGGCATGGAAGCCGGCGTCCCCTTGGCCTACACGGCTTCCGGTCCCTGGACGCCGCCGGGAATTATTCCGCCCTGGCCGGCTGACGAATACCTTCACGATGGCGGCAACGCTGGTCCGCCGATCCGCGTCGGCCTCAAGGGCGAGCTGTTGGGCCTTGAAATGGAAGACACCGTCGCCCGCTATAGCACGCTTGACGGCCGCACCCTGGTCGAACCCAGCAACAAGGTAAGCCTCTACAGCCCGCGATTCCATGCCGTACGGCAGGTCGTTGACGTGGAGATCAACCAGCAGCGGAACCGCGCAACGGGCGTGGTGGAGCCGGTCAAACCACTCAGCCCCCGCACGAGCGAGCCGGTGGGGCTGAACACCCAAAACCTGCAGGCCGTTCGCGGCATCGGCACGAACCCAGCCCTACAACTCCGCGGTCGCAAGTCACACTCCACGCTCTTGGCCGAGCTGCGGCCCAAGGCCTTCGACAACTTCTATCGCGTCTACGAGAACCTGGCGGTCATCCGCACCGGCATTTATGTCGGCCACGAAGAACCAATCCTGGCCAAGGGCACCCAGGCAGCCGTCGCCTGGAGCCACAAGCAGGCCGTGCAGATTTATCTGGACCAGCAGGCCGCCGGCGCCGCGGTGGTCAGCCAGAAGCCGCAAGAGACCTACGGGATCGGCTCGGCGCCCAATCCGCGGCTGCGGATCGTTAAGGTCGCTTCCACGCCGGTTGCCGAACCGGGCGACGAGGTCTCCTTCACGATCCGCTTCGACAACGTGGGCAATCAGCCCATCGGCAGCGTACAGATTATCGACAGCCTGACGACGCGGCTGGAGTATGTACCCGACAGTGCCCAGTGCAGCCTGAAGGCCCAGTTCTCCACGCAGCCCAACGAAGGCGAATCGCTGATCGTGCGCTGCGTGCTCGGCGAGCCGCTGCCAGCGGGCAAGGGCGGTGTCTTCCGTTTCCGCTGCATCGTGCGATAAGGATCGGCTTTTGGAGTGCGGGAATTTACTACCGCTTTTTCCGGCGATCAACGATCACCTGGAGAATTTTTCGTTGCTGGGTTGAGTGCGTCTTCAGGTTCTTTATTTACTAATCCTTTGCGCCGCTAGGCCAACCCATTCGTCTGCAATTCGCGGAAGTTCCCGCAAGACCTCTCGTCCGAAGAGCACTTCATCGACATATCCCATATGCAGCATGTCAACGATTCGACAGAGATAGGACTTTCCGCACGCCCACCATGTAAAGTGCGAATCCACAAAGAGGTAATGCTTGACGTTGATATTTTCGCCTTGATGCAACTCCTCAAGCTCCATGCCATCCACCAGCGTTTCGTATACTCCGTCTGCCACTCGACTACCAAAGGTCGCTGTATAGTAGTATTCCTTGATTTCCCATACTGCAATCGGATTGACCACTGAAGGAAACGCACCATCCAAACGACGGGAAAGCGTTCTGAGCGGCTGATCGCCTTTGGTTACCGTGGTGAGGCTATGAGGATCCAAGTCACAACCGTACTCCTTGACCCGAGACTCAATAATCATATTGACCATGCATGTCAAATACGCTTCCGCCCGTTTGTTGCCTTTTTGCTTATTCATTGCAAACGGACGCCGAGTTGGATATCGCTTCTTGCACTCTAAAAATACCTGCTTGGCTGCCTTTGCATCCATTAAATTCGGCTGAACTTGGGTATTTAGAATATCTGCACGATATTGGAAGTAATCGCAGAGTAGTTGCCCGAGTTTGGTCGGATGACCGGTTGTCCCTATAACGTGGTCAGGATTCAATTCAAGATTCTCATACGCCCGTTTCATCGTGTTTAGGTCGCACGCTAGAACGGAGTTCTTTCTAGGACCGCCGTGTTTCTTGTAGTTGTCTGGAATTGTCAATCCAGGTGGAACTGGCCAATAACCGTCGGCAGTGACCGTATAACCTACTTCCTGGCTAATCGTGCGAACATTCGCCCAAAATCGCTTCGGCTGCTTCAAAAAGCGTGGGTCTGGCTTCATTTCAATGTATCCGCAAGTCGCTTTATGAAATCCTCAAAAGGTAAACCAATCGCCTGACATACCCCCCGAAGTTCCAAAATATCCAATCGTCGCTCTCCAGACTCGTATTTGCTGACGAATGACTGAGGTTGACTCAATTTTGCCGCCAAGTCTGCCTGCCGAAGACCCGCTTCCGTGCGCACCTCGCGCAAAAGGTCTTGCAATTTAACCTGGTGGGTAAGAGAATTTCTTTTGGACATGGGAAAACTATACACGGACTTGATGAATATCCCAAAATCGGATATTCTTGTAAGCGAGAGGCTTGAACTGAGTCTCGTGAATATATTACACAGATTGCCTAAGTCACCACGTCAGAGATTCATGCATGGAACGCCAGCATCTTCTATTTAGAGAAGCCGCAGAACCCAACAGCAAGCCGTTCAAGCTCCAGCTACTCAAATGGATTGGCAATAAGCAACGCTTTGCACATGAGATAATCTCGTATTTCCCGGTTAAGTATGACGGATACTACGAGCCTTTCATTGGAAGCGGGGCCGTATTGGGAACGCTTGCGCCTAAGAAGGGCTTTGGTTCCGATGTGTTCAGGCCGCTCGTTGAAATCTGGAGAACGCTCAAGGATTCTCCCGAGACTCTGAAAGCGTGGTATGCCAATCGTTGGCACGCTATCAAGAAGCTCGGCAAGGTGGAGGCATACGAGATGGTCAAAGCAGATTACAACGCCAATCCCAATGGCGCCGACTTGCTTTTCCTCTGCCGTGCTTGCTACGGGGGGGTGGTCCGATTTAGACAGGCCGATGGTTACATGTCTACACCGTGCGGTGTTCACAATCCCGTTTCACCAGCTAGCTTTGGAAAACGCGTTGATGAGTGGCACGGACGAATTGAGGGAACCAGTTTTGACACGATGGACTTTGAGGAGGCAATGGAGAGGGCAAAAAAAGGAAGCGTAGTCTATTGTGACCCACCCTATAGTTTTACACAAAGTATTCTTTACGGGGCACAGTCATTCAGCCTAGAACGCTTGTTTACCGTGATTGAACGATCTAAGTCTCGCGGGGTATATGTGGCCTTGAGTATTGACGGTAGCAAGAAGTCCGGTGACATGCTTTGCAATATCCGAATTCCGGAGGGGCTATTTGAGCGTGAGGCGTTCGTGAATTGTGGACGTTCAATGCTCCGACGATTCCAGATGAATGGCCAGACGTTAGAAGAAGAAGAGGTTGCGGATAGGCTCCTGTTGACTTCCTAGAATATTCTGCTCGATCAAAGCGGTAATAAATTACCACAATCTACATTTGGGAACAAAGAACCCGTTCCGATTGCAATCGGGGCGTGGTCTTGCTGCTTCTGAACACTCGCCAGGGTATCGATGCGTCGCAGAAAAGCCTCCGCGACGACCGGATCGAAGTGGCTGCCGGAATCCCGCCGGACTATGTCCCTCGCGACGGCCGCGGATTGCGCTACTTTGTAGGGTCGGATCGAGGTGATGGCATCATAGGCATCGGCCAGCGCCACGATCCGCGCGGCCAGCGGAATCTCCGTGCCGCGCAACCCTACCGGATAACCACTCCCATCGAACCGCTCGTGGTGGAATCGAGCGACCGCGGCAGCCATGCTGAGAAAACTGGCGTCCGGCGCGCCAAAGGCCACGTGATCGAGAATGTTCGCGCCGATCGTCGTGTGCTGCTTCATGGTCTCGAACTCCTCGACCGTCAGCCGCGCCGGCTTCAACAAGATCGCGTCGCTGATCCCGACTTTGCCGATATCGTGCAGCGGGCTGGCTCGATAGATATCTTCCAGGAACTGCTCGTCGATCTGCTCGGCATAGGGGCCTTGGCGGCTGAGTTCTTCGGCAATGATCTGGGTGTAGGAACGCATCCGGGTCAGATGTTCGCCCGTCTCCGTATCGCGCAGTTCGGCCACTTTGGTCAGGGCCGCGACGGTCACATCGTGGGCGTGCGCCATGAACTGGGCGCGCGCCTTGTCCGCGTCGCCGCAGCCATCGTGTTGCCGGCCGTAACCGCTGGTCTGTGCAATGGTCTCCAGGGCGCCGCGAAGGCGGAAGTGGAGCCGCACCCTCGAATGTAGCGTGTGCGGTTCAAAGGGTTTCACCACGTAATCGTCGGCCCCTGCCGCGTATGCCCGGACCTGCTCGTCGTGAGACGATCTTGCCGAGACCATAATCACCTGAATCGCCCGCCCGTTAGGTCTCGATCGGATGCGGCGGCAGGTCTCGTGGCCGTCGATGCCGGGCATTACGATGTCGAGCATGACCAGATCGGCAGAATACTTAGAAAGTATCGCCAGCGCCTCTTCGCCGCTGCTTGCTTCGGCCAGGCAATAGTCCTTGCCCAACAGATGCCCCAGTAAGCGAAGCATGGCTGGGTCGTCGTCAACGATCAAAATATTCTTGGAACCGCTCCGCATGGCTGGACTCCCGTCCCTCTAACAAAAAAGACACGCCCGAGGCCGCCCCAAGGTTCAAGGGAAGCAACTTCGATTGTGCCTTCAGCCAGCAGGTCCTGATCCTGCCCACTAAGGTGCCCCACCTTTTCGGCAGGGCTGTTTCTCGGCGGCCGCCAGCCGTCGGGAATTCGCTACGGAACTCTAGCACGAGTTCCAGGAGGAAGCCGAAAATCTTCACTTGATTTCCAGGGCACGTTCGAGTTTCGTACGCAACTCGGCCAACTGCTTGGACTTAAAGCTGTCCTTCGTCTTTTCGAGAACCTCGATCGCGTGCAGGATGGCTTGCCGGTGGGCCGGTTGCTGGGGACAATCCAACAGTTCACAAAGATTGCCCAAGCCGTGCTCCGCCGCCGGTTTCTCCCACAGAACCAGCAGGTCCGACAAACAGGAAGCCAGGGTCCGGATCGTCGCCAAGGAACTCTCGTCCGCCCTGTCGTTGCGGGCATGCGACATGGCGTTCTCGGCCTCTAAATCCGCCACGACCGTACACAGACGCTCCACGACGGAGGATATTCTCCGCCGAGCATGTGATCTCCGCACCGCGCCACGAACGTGCGACAGGAGCTCCTCAAAGTCCACGGGTTTGGTCAGATACGCTTCGACCGCCAAGTCAATTGCCTGGATGGCCGTCTGGGCGGACGGATAAGCGGTGGCCAGAATGATGGGCAAGTGGCCATCCAACTCCCGCGCCGCCTTGACGAGATGCAGATCCGTATTGCCCGGCATCCGGATATCAGAGATTAACACGTCGTAGCAAACGTGGCGGAGATTCTCGAGAGCCTTATTGGCATCATCCACGCATTGGCATTCGAGGCCCTCGCGACGCAGCAGGCTGCAGATGGATTCTCGAAAGGTTTCTTCGTCGTCCGCAATCAGGACCGATCCAACAGCCATGTTCAATGCCCTTGTTTGGAAGCGAATCGAGATTTTAACACCCTCTTTATCGACACAACGCAGGGAGAGCTAGGTGCGAAAATGCGAATAATTTTGCAGGTGGGACAAGCTTGCACAGCAATCGCACCCCTTAACAGAGTTATGCAGGCTGGCATTTGCCGAGGCTGGCTGGTCCCACCCAAATTTTCCAAAAAACAGGGAAGTTATTTCGAGCCACGTCCTTGGGTTGGGCCTAAATATCGTTTACGATTGGCCTCAAATGCAATTACAACCTAGAGTTTCGGCGGTGGTGCCTCTTACTCGAAGGGAGATTTGCAATGGCTGCGGGCGAAATCCGTGTTCTGGTGGTCGATGATTCGGCGGTCATCCGATCGCTGATCGCCGACAGCATCACCGCCACGCCTGGAATGATGGTGGCCGGGACTGCGGAGGATGGGCAAAAGGCCTTGGAAATCCTCGATACGGTGCGGCCCGACGTAATCACGCTGGATGTCCAGATGCCCCGCATAGATGGTTTGGCAACCCTCGATGCCATCCTTCTGAGACATCCCATCCCTGTCATCATGGTCAGTTCACTGACGAAACTGGGAGCCGAAATTGCCCTGGATGCCCTCGATCGCGGGGCCGTGGACTACCTGGCAAAACCTGATTACGGAGCGCAAACCAGGACCGCGCTGCGCGACGAGCTCCCGCGGAAGATCCGCATGGCGGCCGGTTGCGATGTGCAACGGATCCTGGAAATCCGCCGCGGCCAGAAACAACGCATTGCCCTCCGCGTCGCGCAGCGGGGATCAGGCCCCGCAGGCACCAAGCCGGCCGGCGGCGGGCTGGTGGATGGCAAAGCGGTTTCAAGCTCCCTTCCTCCGGAATTGGCCGGAAAGTGCGTTGCGCTCGGCATTTCGACGGGCGGTCCGCCTGCGCTGGCCCAATTGTTTGCGGCGATTCGGCCGCCCATGCCGCCCATCATCGTGGTCCAGCACATGCCGCCGAGTTTCACGAAACCGCTCGCCTGGCGTCTCGATTCGCTCGGCGAGTTGTCGGTCAAGGAGGCCGCCTCGGGAGATGTTTTAGAGCCTAATTGCGTCCTGGTTGCTCCCGGCGGCAAGCATCTCCAAATTCGCCGAGTAGGCAGCGCCGTGCGGGCGGTGGTCACGGACGGGGAGGTCGTCAGCGGCCACAAACCGTCGGTCGACGTGATGATGAAGAGCGTCGTCGAGGCCTTTGGCAGCAGTTGTCTGGGGGTGATCATGACCGGCATGGGGCGCGATGGAGCTGACGGCTGCCGTGCCATCCGCGCCGCCGGTGGTTACGTTCTCGGCCAAGACGAGGCCACCTCCGACGTCTACGGCATGAACAAGGTGGCCTTCGTGGAAGGACACGTCGATCGCCAGTTCGCCCTGGACGACGCCGCCTCCGTCATTGCCCACCACGTCCGAAAGCTCCGTGCCGCCGCGCTGGTTTGAACCCCGAAGGGGTCAAAATGCACGTCGAGCCTCGATACCGGTGGTGGCGTCGCTGACGCTCCGCACCACCGGCTAATTGCAGCCCAACTTCGGGATGGACCCGGGCCACAACCACATATTCGGTTGTATCCATACCCACCAACAATGGCCGAAGGCCCATTCATTTCCCTACGCCCCCTGTTCGGCGCGGGTCTCCTGATCCCACCACCTGTTCGTCGCGGGCCTCCTGACCTCGCCGAAAAGAGGTCGAAAATGCGAAATATTCAGCGCGGAATCTGACAGGCTGGGTAAAATCCGAAGATTTTTTTGCTTGTGCTAAATTTCAAGCTACGGTTGCGTACACAGGTTCCTTCAGGCAGGTTGCCCGAGGATCTGGGGCCGGCTGAATGACAGCCGGCCGCCTTAGCGAGCAGGACCAGGGCCTGCCAGTTGAAGGCGCCGTTGAAATCGCTTTCTTCGTCATGGAGAGAGGGTTCTGACGGTGCCTTCTTTGTTTGGGACATGCAAAATGGCATTCACGTTCTTCTTCCGCGATGAACAAACACTGAAAGTGCTCCTCGAGCACGCCCTGCCCGTCATGCAAGGGCAGGCCTTCATCCGGATCTGGGACGCCGGCTGTGCGCATGGCCCCGAGCCTTACACGCTCGCCATCCTGCTTCGCGAGCAGATGTCCGAGATGCTCTACCGCAATGTGCGGATCCATGCTACCGACATGGAGTCGCAATTCCGGGAACAGGTCACCACGGGCATTTATCCGGAAGAGGAACTTCGCCGCGTTCCGGCGGATCTCTTCAAGCGGTATTTCCGGCCGGCCGACGGGGCAACTGGTACTCCGGGTCGGGGTCGATTCCAGGTAGTGGAAGAGGTGCGGTCGCGCATCGAGTTCACCCTGCACGACCTGCTCTCGCTGGTTCCCGTGCGACAGGATCTGTCGCTGATTGTCTGCAAGAACGTTCTGCTGCACTTCGATGAACGGCAGCGTTGCGAGGTGCTGAGAATGTTTCATGGGGCCTTGCGCAAGGACGGACTCTTGGTGATGGAACACACGCAGAAGGTTCCCGAGGCGTTGCGTCCCCTGCTGGAGCAGGTAGCGCCCCACGCCCAAGTCTATCGAAAGATCGAAGTCCCGGCGGCCAACGTCTGCCGCTTCGATTCCGGTACGGCAGATCGCGTCGGCCTGTCCAAAGACAGACC
>Ga0073936_10002106_pt1 | contig 29929 bp, 24 predicted proteins | sample AliMusrvi5mmetaG_FD_87041 | JGI IMG/M metagenome (GOLD analysis project Ga0073936, IMG submission 87041) | Freshwater lake bacterial and archeal communities from Alinen Mustajarvi, Finland, to study Microbial Dark Matter (Phase II) - Alinen... | ecosystem: Environmental > Aquatic > Freshwater >...
AAATGAAAAAAAATGATTAATATTGCATCACAAATTTGCCCAATTTAGGTGGCGCCGTTTGCACCGGTACGGGTGGCGCCGTTTCGACCGGTAGGGGTGGCGCCGAATCATCGGAATTTTCATTCTAGTGCATGTCTTCCATAGCCGCAAGGACAATCAAGTATCTTGTCATTGTTTTTTGGTTTAAGATATTTTATTACAAAATCAACTTCTCTTTTAGTTCTTTCTTCATTATTAAGAGGTAATATATAAGAAAACCCTTCCTTACTGAAATCACCTTTCAGATAGAAATCAGGATCGAAGAATTTATAGGCAGGATGCCACCAAGGAGTATTATTCATATTACACATAATTGTTTTATTAATTCATTGTTTGACAACAAAGCGTGATTTCCAGAAATACCTTTAAGTCTATCATCATGAGTGACGATTATTAAATTATCATTTTTTTGTTTAATATTTTTTACAAAATCTAAAAATACCTTAAAATTTTCATTATCCATTCCCGAGGTTGGCTCATCTAACAATATCAAATCTGCTGAAGATATAGAACACAAAAATAAATTTAATTTTTGTGCTTGTCCACCTGAAAGACTTCCTGTTCTTTGAACCCAGAAGGGATTTTGTTTTCCAAACTCAAACTCGGAAATTAAATTGTTTTTATCTTTCCAATATGAGGATTTTGAAATATTGAAATCCTTTTTGGAAAATTGCTTATTTACAGCAGCAACATTTTCAAATACTGTCATGTTTGTACTTAAAGAATTGTAAGGTGTTTGAGTAATATAAAAAACTTTTCTATTATTCTTTTTTTTGTTAATCATATCAACTCCATTTTTAAATATTGAACCACTGTCAGGTGGAAAAATTCCACTTATTAGTTTTAAAAGCGTTGTTTTACCAACACCATTATTACCCCATATAATATTAATTCCTGGTTCGAAATGAAAATCAAGTTTTATAAAAACGTTTCTTTTTTCATACCCATTATCATATTGAAAAGATAATTTTCTTAAAGTAATGCCTTCTTGATTAATAGGTGAAGCAACAATTCTAGAGAAAAATGAAAATTTTGGGTTTGCAATGGTCAATAAAAGAATAATCCCAAATATTAATTTCCAATAAGCAGGATTATTAGTATAATAAATTATTAGAAGGACAATGATTTGAAAAAGAACGGAACCTAAGAATGCTTTAAATACAGGTGACTGTAATAATGAGAAAGCCAAGTATTTTTTATAGGTATAGTAAGCTTGCTTTTTATTTATAGCATTAATAATTAAATCAATTACCCTGTCAATAAAAAGAAAAGAACTTAACGCTGTTATTAAAAACTCAAATCCTCCTCCTGAACGAGATAACCCCAATTTGCTTGTGTATAACACTACGCCAAAAGATAGTATTACACCACAAATTACATAAATTATAAGAGTTAATAATCTTGGATTTGAAGAAATATTCACATTTGGATTGTCAGCAGCTACTTTTAGTTTTATGCCAAAATTCGTTCTAAAAAATAGTTCAGTTAAAATTGCCAATAGAACAATGATACTTAATATAACAGAAGGATTACTTAAAAATTTAAGATTTACATATTTAAGTGGTAGTGACTCACCTATAAAAATAACTGAGAGTGAGTGAAAAAGCAAAGAAAGAATTATACCTGCCAATATATTGTTTATTTTTAACTCATTTATTAGAAAAGAGATAAATGCATAGGAAATCGTTGCAAAACAAATAGTTAGAAGAAATGCTAATATTAGTGAACCAAAATAATTATAAACTACAGTAAAAATGATAGAACTTATTACAGTTATCCCGTCAATACTAACATCTATTGTTTTGAGATATTTATAAATAATACCAATTGCCAATACAATCGGGAACCATGTTAACCCTTCATAAAAGCCAATCTGAAATAAGTTTGCTAAATTGTTCATTTCTTAGTTTTTCTCAATCAAGGAATCTAAATCTTTAGGCAATTTCAGCCCAAGTTCGTTTAATTTATTAATGTTTACATAAATCTTTGCGCTTTTAACTTCAGCAATAGGCATATCTTCAGCTTTTATTTGTTTACTATCTATTTTTAAAAGTGTTTGTCCTAAAAGTGTTCCAATATTGTAATAGTTCACAGAAATGCCAATACTAACTCCATCTTTTTTGACAGTACCATCGTCTAACGAAAATACAGGAATTTTTTTATCGTCACACATTTTCACAATTGAAGTAGCTTTTGTTACTGCATTTTTGTCATGTGGTATTATTATTGCATCCACACCATTAAGCAAAAGACTTTCTATTACCTTTTCAATATCTTCTGAATTATTGATTATTCCTTCATTGACTTTAATACCATTTTGTTTTAAAACAAGACTTATCTTATTTGAAGTTCCCTTTGAATTTACTTCTGAAGGATTAAAAATTATTCCAATAGTTTTAGCATTAGGTAAGACACCTTTTAATGTTTTAGTGAAAAGTTCATAAATATTTTCTTTTGGACTGTCCGAAACTATTGCTACTGGAGATTTTCTTGGAGTTGACAATCCTATATTTACCAAAGCATCAACTAACTCCGGAGATGAAATTGCACCTGCAATAACTGTGGGTAATTGTTTAGTAAATTTTGGCCCAAATGCAGTATTTGTAATCTGTGTTCCTATAGTAATTAAATAATCGGGCTTTTCTATTAGTGCACTTTGAATTGTTGTTTCAAATTTTGCCGCATCACCCTCTGCACTATAATATTTCAATTCAAATTTTTGTCCACAGGATTCTTTCAAGCCTTTTTTAAGATTGTCAAAAGAGTCAATAGTAACTGGGAAGACAACAGAGACCTTAGGTAATGAATTAGATTTATCTTGGCTATTCAAACCGCATGAGCTATAACAGAAAACAAAAAATACGAAAAATAATTTTGTAAACAAAGTGATATTTTTTCTCATTTTTAAGTGTTTTTAAACAAATAATATTCAATAATTATACCATCAAATCAAATCAAATTTAACCTAATTTCACAAGATACAATAAACCAAACTCATACGAATCATTTTGTTTTCATTTTTAATTTATTTTAATAAGAATGTAGGGTTACATTTCTATTTTGTAAGCTTACAAAAGGGTTACAAATCTTATTTAGCTTAGCGAAAATTGATTACCTTTCTTTTATTTTATCTCTTTTCAATCACTTGAAGTTCCTAAAAAATTACTTTTTTTAATTTGCATTATTAATACTTACAGTTATCATTTATTGAGCTATCTAAAACAAATTCAAGGCAAATGTAATAAATTTAAAAATAGATGGAGAAATAGTGGAAAAAATAATTTGAGTGACAGAAAAAAGTTCAATTGTCAATTTATTGCCTTGATTAATTGCTCACTGTTCAATTGTTGGATTGCTGCATTGTTTAATTGCTACAGGTTATCTCGGAAAAAAATTACCACTAAGCACACCAAGGGCACTAAGCTATACTAAGAAATTGCTTAGTGTTTCTGTGTGTTCAGTGGATATTTTTTGAGACTTTTCAACAATTATGCTTTTTCACTGCAAATAATTTATCCCGAAATACTGTTTATTAAACCATAGTTCAAAAGCAGGATCAACAAATTCATACCTGTCGTCCACTTCATAAATGATGTTATTATTAATGAGAAGAACTTTGTTATTAATGCCGGTGATCACTTTTTCAACCAATGAAGATTTGCCCCATCGTCGTGGTGAAATGATCATTGTGTTGATTCCGCCAAGGAGATTGTTCTTCAACTTTTCAATGTCGTCTTTTCTGCCGGTAAATGCTTGCTCACTTACCACTTTGCCATAGATAAAGGGGGATTCGCTCATGAGTTTCTATTTAAATCTTTTATTAGTTACTATCTGGTAACTTACTAAATGGTAACTTACCAAATAGTAATATTTGCAAAAGTAGAAAAATATTCTATTCTCAACTTTGAGTCCACTCCGATAAGCCCTTTTTACCACAAAAACACGAAAACACCAAATTCTACGAAATTGTATTTTATTAAAAACTTGTATTTTGTGTTTTTTTGTGTATTTGTGTTTTAGTGGTAATTTTCACATTTATTACGTTTCGGAGTAAACTCAACTTTTGATAAAGAATATTCATTGAAATATCCAACGGGGTAAATCAGTGTTCTATCTTTTTTTATTTCATTTTTTTTGAAATGCTTGAAAAGCCTGGTAGAATGCGGCTTTCAGGCATTTTGTTTTTTTGTTTTCGGAAAAGGAGGAAAAATAATTTTGTTAAAAAAGGTAACACTTTGCTGTTTTTTGGGATTAATAGTAGAGAGGACATAAAAAAAGTCAACAGTCAACAGTCAATAGTCAATAGTCAATGGTCAACTGTCAATAAAAAAAAAGAAAAAATTGTGATAACTTAAAATATGAAACGTGAAAAAAACAAGTACCCATTTGCAAAAGCCAACATCGTTCTTTGACATACTTTATTAAAAAGCTTACTGCTGAAAAATGTTTATTCAGATTGCAGATGAAATCGTAAAAAAATTCTGGCATAGCCAGTAGAGTTATTTAAGTAAAACCTATTAAAAATTTAAAAAAAAATGAAAACTATCACTTTACAAGAAGCAGTAACCCTCCATAAGAGAGAGGTCGCTTCCAGAGAAAAGCAAACACAAATAATGATGTTTGCAATAATTGGCGCCATGATCACAAGTAGCACTATAGTGCCAAGAAGACCTTCTGAGTTCAACTCATACATTCAGACTTGCAATAATTATCAGTTAAAAGTTGATCCTGTTACACATATTGCCGGTTTTACACGCATGGGTTGGTCTGCTCAAAATTCTACAGATTGGGATTCCAAAACAACAGCATGGATTGCATTGTACACAAAATTTACGGATGCTTTACAATGCACTTCAACAATAAAAAAGAACGTAAAAACCTTCATTAAGGATTTCGCAACTTTTGCTGCAAAACCAATATTAAAAACAAAAGGCAACGAAGGTGCAACCGAAGAAGATGCCAAAACTTTTCATTTTGTATTGGTGAGAAAAAAGAATTCCACAAGCAATCCTGAGCTCACTGCTGAATGTTTTGGCAACGCTTATCCTGCAGGTCTGGGAAAATTAAGATTAAAAGTCAAAACATTCACTGATTCAAAAAGAGCAAGTATCTTACCGGGTGCAGATGGGATGGAGTTTGATTATGCAATCTATGATACAAATCACGCACCTGATGTTGGCGGCATTCCTAAAATCGCTCCTGATGATATCTACATTGCCAAATTCTCAAAAAAAGCAAGTATTATTTATGACTTTGGCATTGGAAATTCAGGAAAAATAGTTCAGATCTTCTTCCGCTGGTCTGTCACCGGCAAACCTGAACTGTCAGGCCCCTGGGGACAAATGATAACGATCAGGATTCCGTAAATTTTCCATAATGATTAAAAAACCCTCTTTGAAAAAAGGGGGTTTTTTATTTGCCTTTTGTCAAAAAAAGAAAAAATGAATAACCACAGAATTATTTCATGACTCTAATACTTCTGCTGCCACTGCTACTAGCCTTATCTTTCCAACTACCTTCAAAATCTAACTTCAACTTTCAGCACTCGCCTCCCCTCCTGTCCGCTTCGCGATCATTTATGGTTGCTTAACTCCTTTCTCAAAAATCATTTCTTTTTAAATAGTTATTTTTGCAAAACATGATCACAAAATTCCCGATAAAAAGACTTTTCCGTGTGGCGCTTTTGAGCTCCACTGCCATTGGTTTAATAACCATGGGACCGGTTTACGCTGTTGTTTTTTCGTTTGGCATCATTAACCTAAACCATGATGTACTACTGGAGTTAATTGCTCTTGGTGTAACCGGCATTTCCCTTATAGTGTTTATGTTTTGGACAGTCAATATTTTTCTCACCTGGTTTCTCAACAAATTCTCACGTTCAACAAGAAAAAAGATAGCGCGTTATTTCTGGAGTTACATAATTTGCTTCATGTTTTTTCTCATCATCAGGTTTTTGATCACTCATGTTTTTTTCAGCGAAATAGCCCGGCAACAAATGCTGGACTGGAAAATCAGAGAATTCGGTATTCACGCCGACAAGATTGGATTGTTGCCAAACAGGGACGGGTTCGTACCGTATCTGATAATGTTTTTTATGGTTATTTCGATCAACACTATTGTACTCATCATACAGGGACTTGTGTTACTTTTGGAGAAGAAGACAATCATTGAATCAGAAAACACTCAACTGAAAATAAAAAATATTGAAGCCACCAACCAGCAATTGAAACAGCAACTGCATCCTCATTTTTTGTTCAATTCACTGAGTACATTGAAAACATTAATAAAAAAACAACCGGAAATTGCAGAGAATTATCTTGTAAAACTTTCAGATTTCTTAAGAGCTTCCGTTTCGATGGAGAATAACAACATCATCAAACTGACTGACGAGCTTAAACTGTGTGAAGATTATCTCGACATGCAAAAGATGAGATTTGGCAATGCTTTGCAATATGAAGAAACCATACCTGCGATAAATAAATCAGGCTTTGTTCCGATATTCTCGCTGCAGCTTTTACTTGAAAATGCTATAAAACACAACACACTTACAGAGGAATCACCGTTATTAATCAGGATTGGTTATGATGATCACCGCATCATTATTTCGAACAATGTAAGTAATAAATATTCAACAGAAACATCCACTGGTATGGGGCTTGCCAACCTTTCGGAGAGATATAAAATAATTTCGGGTGATGAAATTATTATCCATTCTGATGAGCAAACTTTTTCAGTGAGCATTAAAATACTGGAACATGAAAGTACTGATCATAGAGGATGAAAAACTGACTTCGGTTGATCTTGCTGAAACTTTATTAAAAGTTGATGCAGGCATAATCATTGCAGGCATTGTACATTCAGTGAAAGAAGCAATAGCATGGTTCAGGAAAAACGAAAACCCTGATTTGATCATCAGCGATATTCAACTGGGCGATGGACTGAGTTTCGAAATTTTCAGTAAAGTTGAATGCTCCTCCCCGGTCATCTTTTGCACTGCTTATGATATGTATGCTTTGAAAGCGTTTAAAGCAAACGGGATTGATTACATCTTAAAACCATTCACTGAAAAATCCATTGCTGAAAGCCTTGCAAAATTCAATGTTTTGAAGAACAATTTTTCGAAGAGCATTTCGAATTTTGACAATATCCTTGAACAGTTCACAAAAGAAAAATTCAAGAAACAGGGTTCAGTGCTGGTTTATCACAAAGACAAGATCACTCCGGTAAAGCTTGATAACATTGCACTTTTCTATATTGAGAATGAAATTACCTACATCCTCACTTTCGATCTGAAAAATTACTCCATCAATAAAACACTTGATGAATTGGAAAATATTTCGTCAACCCAGTTCTATCGGGTGAACAGGCAATGCCTCGTCAATCGCAAAGCAGTGAAAGAAGCATCACAATATTTTGCACGCAAATTGTCCGTTTCTTTAACTGTACCTTTCAATGAAACTATAACCGTAAGTAAGGAGAAAGTAACGGATTTCCTCAATTGGCTTGCGGAAGAATAGTTTGTTGTTAGTTGACTAATGACAATTGACTATTGACTATTGATTTCTGTCTGCTACTGCAACTTTCTTTTTTTATCCTTCCTCCCTTTGGAATTTGGAATTTGTGACTTGGAACTTTGTTCTTTCTTGCCTTTTCACAGTTCATTTTGTCCGTTTCCACTCTTTCTCACATTACCCATTCTGGTAGTAGTTGCAATTTTGCAAAGGATTTCTCTATTGAAGAACTTTAAAAAACGATCATTATGGAACAGGAAGTAAAAAAGAAAAAACCGGGCAAAATCATTATTATTGCAGCAGTGCTGATAGCAATACTTGGAACCGGCATTGTTTACTGGGTAAAAAGCAAAGCTTATGAAACCACCGATAATGCACAATTGGATTGTAATATTGTTCCGATAAGGTCGGTTGTTGCAGCATACATCAAATCCATCAACTTTACCGATAATGAAGAAGTGAAAAAAGGTCGGGTACTTTTTGTTTTCGACACTACTGAAATCAAAGCAAAACTTGATGAAGCCGAAGCAGCATTGGATATTGCCGAAGCAAAATTATTATCAGCAAAAAACAAAGCATCGGCAAGTACCGAAAGCGCCACAGCAGGCGACCTGACAGCCGAATCATATCAGCAAAGTATTGTCTCAGCAAAAGCCAGTCTTGAAAAAGCCCGCAACGCTTTTAACCGTACAAGCGCATTGTACAAAATAAAAGCTGCCACACTTGAACAATACGAAACAGCAGAGACAAATCTTCAGGTTGCCAAAGCCGACTCGGCAAAAGCAGTGAGTGTACAACGGTCTTCGTCTTCAACATCACTTGGATTAAAGTCGCTGGCGAAATCGGATGAGAACCAGATCAATCTTGCCGAAGCACAGGTAGAGCAATGCAAAGCTGACCTGATATTGGCACAGAGACAAATGGAATATGCAGTTGTAAAAGCGCCCTGTGATGGCATAGTTTCCAAAAGGGCTGTTCAGATAGGGCAGTATATTTCAGTTGGCCAGAGTTTATGCGCATTGGTTGACAATAAAAACCTGTGGGTGACAGCAAATGTCAAGGAGACACAATTAAACAAAATAAAGATAGGTCAGGAAGTAAAACTAAAGTTGGACGCCTATCCCGATCTTGATTTAACAGGAAAGGTAGGATCATTCTCAGGCGCTACAGGTGCGAAATATTCACTATTACCGCCTGACAATGCAACAGGAAATTTCATTAAGATCACACAACGTATCCCTTTAAAAATATCTATTGACAAATTACCGGCAGATAAAATTCATTTGCTGTTTCCCGGCATGAGTGTGTTTGCAAAAATAAGTGTTGATTGAGAATACTTTTCCAAAGTTTTCTTCACTTTGGAAAAGTTTATTTGTTACCAATAAAAACTAATGATAATCCAAAACAAATAAAGCAGTGGAATCAGCCCTTCAAAAACCGGTCACATATCTAAGCGGTTCCGCAAAGTGGATACTCGTCATCACAGCATTATCCTGTGCACTGATTGAAATCATTGACTCTACAGTAGTCAATGTTTCACTGCGTGAAATGATGGGAAGTCTTGGAGCTACAACATTGGAGATCGCATGGGTCATTACTGCATATGCAATAGGAAATGTCATCACCATTCCACTGTCGAGTATGCTTTCCAACTTGTTTGGAAGAAAAACATATTTCACAGCATCGGTTATCATTTTTACATTTTCTTCATTGATGTGTGGTTTGTCAACAAGTTTGTTGAATCTCGTGATATGGCGTTTTATCCAGGGGCTTGGCGGTGGTGGACTTTTATCAACTGCTCAAAGCATCATTTCCGATGCATTCCCTCCCGAAAAGCTGGCAGCAGCAACTGCTATCTTTGGAGTTGGTTTAATGGTGGGTCCTGCTGTAGGTCCAGTAATGGGTGGTTATATCACAGATAACTGGTCATGGCACTGGATATTCTTTATCAATGTTCCTATCGGTATTGTTGCAGCATTTCTTTCATGGACTTTCGTCCCCGACATGATTAATGTTAAGCCAAAGAAGATAGACTGGCTGGGCATATTGTTTCTGATCACAACACTCTGCCCTCTTCAATATTTTCTTGAAGAAGGCGCGAATAAATATTGGTTCGATAGCAACGAGATTACAATTTGCTTTATTGTTGCACTGTGTAGTCTGGCAGCATTTATCTGGAGAGAGCTGACTTTTGATGAACCCGCTGTAAACATCAAACTCTACAAGAGTTTCAATCTTGCCATGGGGCATTTGATGAATCTTATTTTAGGAATGTCACTCATGGGGATGTTTTTTATTTTCCCTCTATTCACACAGGTTTCATTAGGCTGGACAGCCACACAACAGGGGGCATTTCTAATTCCGAGCACTATCGCATCTGCTGTTTGCATGATCATCGTTAGCAAATTTCTTACCATAAAGTGGGTCAATTATAATATGGTTGCCATCTTTGGAATATGCATGTTTGCTGCCTTTCTGATACCACTTTCCTTTTCTCACCTGACTCAAATGAAAGTAATTTCTATGGTCCGTTTTTCATTAGCGCATTGGGAAGGGCTTGTCTGATGATACCAGTCATGTCAATGGCATTATCAGGTTTGCGAGGTAAAGATTTAGCACAGGCTGTAGGTTTATCAAATATCATGCGGTCACTTGGAGGCGCTGTTGGAATTGCTTTGATGGGAATTTTTATCAACAACCAAAATGCGATGGTGAAGAGTAACATGATTTCTTACATTACACCTTACAACAGCATGGTCAATGAGAGAGTCGCTGCATTTACACAAAACTTTGTTTCTGCCGGATACTCTACAGAAGATGCGACCCGTGCTGCATATCAACTTCTCGATAGTTCATTATCAAGACAACAACAACTGGTGAGCTATGATAATGCATACATGTTTGTAGGGCTTGCAATATTATCATGCATTCCAATTCTGATGATGATCCGTAAGAAAAAAAATAATTCAAACGATACTGCTGAAGTAGCGCTTCATTAGGCAATGTTCAACAAAAAAATAATTGACAAGATGAAAAAGATAATTCTGTTTTTAACTCTGATAGCAATGTGCAGCAAAATTTCCGCACAGAATGATACGCTGAAACTGTCATTGGCCAGTGCTTTGAAATTGGGACTAAGCAACCGCTTTGATGCAAAAGAAAGCAGTCTGAACATTGATATAGCCAAAAATAAACTGGCAAAATCCAACAAGGAACTCCTGCCTGATCTTTCAGCAAGTGGCAAGATAAACTACTTCGGACAAGTGCAGCCTTCAATTATTCCTGCCGGGTATTTAGGATTGACCGAGCCTGAAAAGATAACCATAGGCATGAAGAACAACACTGCTCTTGCGCTTGACCTGAACTATACAATTTACAAACCGGGTCTGTTCACCGATATTAAAATTGCAGCCAATGATGTTGAACTCGCCAAAGAAAAAAACGTCAAATCTGATATTGATATAAAAATTGAAATTGCCCAGGCTTACGATAATGCTTTGCTCAAATCCCTGCAATATTCGATTGCACAAAAAAATGAAAACCGCTACAAGGAATATTATACGCTTGCAAATGGGAAATACCTTAACGGAGCTTTGCTTGAAAGCGACATGTTGCTTGCAGAACTTGATTATAAAAATGCAGTGGCATCCACAACAAAGCAAAAGCAGAATTACATGTTAAGCTTGCAAAGCCTGATCTACTATATCAATGTTCCAGAAAATACTTTTATTGTTATTACCGATTCACTGCCATCAACTATTGATACCACTATCAATACCGGACTTTCAACCAAAGCAATTTCCAATCGCTCCGAGATCAAACAAATGAATATTGAGCAGGCAGGCTATGTTCTGCAATTAAAAAAGACAAAAGAAAATTACTACCCCAGCCTATCATTTTTTGCAAATTATACAAAGCTTTTCCAGGGTCCTGACCTTGATTATTCACAAAACTTTTATTGGGCTCCTGTGAATTGTGTAGGTTTAAAACTGAGTGTTCCAATAATAGGAAGCATCAAAAACATCAATGCTGTTAAAGAATACAAGCTGAAATTATCGCAAACAGATCTGGCGCTAAAACAAAAAACAGCAGATTTGCTTTATGAAGTGCAGTCAGCATTGACCAAACTAAATAATACCAAACAAAATCTTATAGTCGCAAAAGACAATTATCAGCTTTCTCAAAAAGTTTATGAGCTGAACAAACAGCAGTACAACACCGGTGACTTCTCTAATCAAAAGCTGCTGGACACAGAGAAATCATTGAGCACTGCAGAGCAGGATTACATCACGGCAGTGTACGAATTTCTGATTGCAAAAATAAATTATCAGAAGGCAGTAGGGAGTTTTTAATCCTGAAAAACGCGACGAAGTTATCCAAGAATTAATAACCTCCTGACAAAGTTTATCAGCAAATTTTTTTACGGTTTTATCAAACTTTTCTCAAGCATTCCTTTTTTGTTTTTACTCACTCAAATTACAGAAAAAATGATGTTCGTTGTTCCGGAAGGGCAATGTTCGAAAAAATAATGGGGCTCGAATTTTTGTTGTGTTACTTTTTAGTAATTCAGATTTCGTAAAAAAACTGCAATTATTTCATTTTGTGAGAGCATAAATATATCACTTTAGCCCTGACAGGACAACAACAAAACCCCTGACTGCTGTGGCTTTCAGGGGGTTTTTATTATCACAATCCCATGCTTAATTTGTAAAGGTCCCTGCATAGGAAGGCTTCTATGAAAGGTTCATGATGACAGTTACAAAAAATACATACCTTTGACAGAGTAAGTTTGTTTCATTAATTATTAGCTGTTAATAGTCCGATACTTTTTAAAATAATTTCGAATCATGATCCTGTCTGGTTTTGATAATCTTCAATCTATTTCAGTGATTGCCGGTTTCACACTGATCATATCTAGTGTGGTTTTTCTATTAAGAAATCAATACAGGACTGCTGTCATTTTATTGATCCTTGGCGCTGTCGGAATTTATTTATTTTCGGCTTTGCTCGATCCTTTTCTCAATTTGTGGGATGAAAGATTTCATGCGCTGGTGGCAAAAAACTTATAAGATCATCCGTTTAAACCGACACTTTATGACGACCCTGTGATCAGTATGGCTTATGACAACTGGGATCGTTCCATTATTTGGTTGCACAAGCAACCCTTATTCCTCTGGCAAATAGCGCTCAGTTATAAAATATTCGGTGTTTCGGAATTTTCATTGCGTTTACCAAGTGCCCTGATGAGCGGCCTAATGATAATTTTCGGCTATAGATCAGGCCGGATATTTATCAATAAAAGAGTTGGATTTTACACTGCATTTTTATTTTCGACCTCTTTCTATATGATTGAACTAATCTCCGGCCGGCAGCAAGTTGATCATAATGATATTGCATTCCTGTTTTATGTTTCTGCCAGCATCTGGGCCTGGTGTGAATACATTTATACCGGGAAAAAATATTGGATTATATTTATTGGTGTTTTTTCAGGTTGTTCAATTTTGTGTAAATGGTTTGCAGGATTGCTTGTTTATTCAGGTTGGTTCATTTATTCGGTGATTTCAAATAAATCTGAAATTAAAAAATACAAGGATATCCTGCTTTCATTTATTGTGACGGTTATAATTGTGTTGCCATGGCAAATCTTCATTTTTTGCAAATATCCAACAGAGGCAAACTATGAGTTCAATTATAACTCCAGGCATTTTTCACAGGCCCTGGAAGGACATGGCGGTGATGCATGGACACACTTTGATAATATAGGAATTATGTATGGAAAACTGGTGCCGTTTATTCTTCTTTTTGGATTTATTTTGCTTTATAAAAAAATTGAAAACAAACGTCTCAGAATAGCATTTGTCAGCTTTACATTTTTCGTTTATTTGTTCTATACACTGGCAAAAACAAAAATGCTTAGTTATCCATTTGTGGCAGCCCTACCGGTATTCATGAGTCTTGCTTGCATCATGGATTTTATGTTTTCCAAAATAGAACTTTTAAAAATCCGGCGATTGATGGTTGCAATCATTCTGTTTTTTGTAATCATATTCACCGGTTACATCAACCTGGATTTTCAACAAATTCAGGGCACTCATACACTGCTGAAAGATGAAAACCAATATTCAAAAATGCTGATGTATAACCGGGAAGTTTTTTTGGATATTAAAGATTCCCTGCCACGGAACTCCGTGCTGTTTAATATAAAGGGGCAACATTATGTGGAATCAATGTTCTATACCGGTTTTCCTTCTTACAATCTTGTTCCTTCGGTCGAGCAGTGTAATGAAGTGAAAAAAAGCGGAAAGGTTGTTGTACTTTTTAAAAACAGTGATACAGATCTGCCTGAATATTTAAAAAACGACAAGAGTGTAATAAAACTTCAAAGACAATTACAAGGTTATGATTAATGAAAATTAAATTGTGCTGGGGGGGGAATAAGTTCAATAGTAATGGCAGTTGTTTGTAATTGATCTTACTTACACCCTAATTCCTCACACTATCTTCGTCTATCCCTTAATTTCTCCTTATCTCAGAGGAAAATCCAATATCTTTGCAGCTTTAGAATTTTGATTATGGAAAATAGAATAAGGGTGCGATTTGCACCAAGTCCAACGGGACCTTTGCACATTGGCGGAGTACGCACTGCTCTTTATAATTATTTGTTTGCTCAGAAACTCGGAGGTGATTTCATCCTGAGGATAGAGGATACGGATCAGGCACGTTTTGTTCCCGGTGCTGAAGAGTATATTATTGAATCGCTTGCATGGTGCGGGATTAAATTCAGCGAAGGTGTCCATGTTGGCGGACCTTATGCGCCTTACCGGCAATCGGAAAGGAAAAATATTTACAGGCAATATGCCGATCAGTTGATCGAAAACGGGCATGCATATTACGCATTCGATACTTCCGAAGAGCTTGAAGCAAAAAGAAAAGAATATGACTCCAAAAAACAAACATTTCAATATTGTCCTGCTAACCGCGACACCATGAAGAATTCACTGAGCATGACCGATGCAGAAGTGAAACAAAAAATTGAAAGCGGAGAGCATTATGTGATAAGAATAAAAATTCCTGATCACACAACCGTTATTGTGAACGACCTGATAAGAGGAAAAGTGATCGTTGATTCTTCTATGCTTGATGATAAAGTTTTATTCAAATCGGATGGTTTGCCAACTTATCATCTGGCAAATGTTGTTGATGATTACCTGATGAAGATTTCGCATGTAATTCGTGGTGAAGAGTGGCTTCCATCTGCTCCATTGCATGTGCTTTTGTACAGGTTTCTTGGTTGGGAAAATGAAATGCCTTTCTTTGCTCATGTTCCTTTGCTGTTAAAACCTGATGGCAATGGAAAGCTTAGCAAACGCGATGGAGATAAACTTGGATTCCCCGTGTTCCCATTGAGATGGACTGACCCTAAAACAAAAGATGTATCTTCAGGATATCGTGAATCCGGTTATTTTCCGGAAGCAATGGTGAACATTATTGCACTGCTGGGTTGGAACCCTGGAACAGAACAGGAATTGTTTTCTATGGAAGAGCTGATACAGGCATTTTCTCTCGAAAGAGTGGGCAAGTCAGGTTCAAAGTTTGATCCTGAAAAAGCAAAATGGTTCAATCATCAGTATCTGTTAAAGAAATCTGATGAAGAAATAGCAAATCTTTTTTCAGTGATCGTTAAGGAAAAAGGCATTCAGGCAGGGCATGATCAATTGGTAAAAATCTCTCACCTTGCCAAAGAACGCATACATTTTGTTAGTGAACTTTGGGCGCAAACATCATTCTTTTTTGAAGCTCCAAAGACATTTGATGAAAAAGCCGTTAAAGATAAATGGAAAGAAACATCTTCACAACTCGTGGCTGAAGCAAAAGATGTGATTATAGGTGCAGCAGATTTTGCTGCAGCTCCACTGAAAACAACCGTTTCTAACTTCATTCAGGAAAAGAAATACAGCATGGGATTGGTGATGAATGCGCTCAGGATAGCTATTGTTGGCGCATCACTTGGACCGGATCTTTTTGAAATTATCAGCCTGATCGGGAAAGAAGAAACCATCAGGAGAATTGATTTTGCTCTTGCCAATATCAGAAAGTGATAGGGATTGAAGTTTGGTTTTCTTTTGAATTTGGAGGTAAAAAGAAATAAAGGGATATTTTAGAAAACTATGCAAGGAGACCCTGGTGTTTATGCGGCTTTGAGGGAAATGAACATACCATTTGAATATTATGAACACCCTCCTGTTCCAACTGCAGTGGAAGCTGCAATCTATTGGAAAGATATCCGTGCAACTCATTGTAAAAATCTGTTTTTTCGAAATCATAAAGGCAACAAGCATTACCTTGTAATTTTTGAATATTCTCATAGCATTCAGATCAGAGATCTTGAACAAAGACTAAAACAGGGAAAGCTCACTTTCGCATCAGATGAGAGGTTAATGAAATTTCTTGGTGTTAAACCGGGTTCTGTTTCACCTCTTGGATTAATTTATGATACTGCAAAACACGTTCATCTTTTTCTTGATGCAAACCTTGAAAAATCTGAAAAAATAAGTTTTCATCCTAATCTGAACACCGCAACAATAGTGATTGATTACAGAGGTTTTCACCGTTATCTTATTTCACGGGGCAATACTTTTGAGTATGTAAAACTATACGATTAGCAAGAGCCGGCTTTATATCGGACATTTGAGGAAATCCTCTGATGTATTTAGGCCGGTACTTATTTTTTCAACTCCGGATAATCCATTTTTTTATTTCTATTCTAAGAATTTTTTTTACTTTTGTTTCAAACTAAAACAAAAATACTATGAAAAGAAATCTACTTTTAATTACTTTACTTTGTCTCAGCTTTGGGCTGAAAGCTCAATACTGGTCACAACAAAACACCAATATGGTGGGAACCACAATAGGTGTTGATCAAGTTTCAATCGTTGACAGCGTCACTGTATGGGTTGACGGGTTTAATGGTTCAGGTGTTGGTGGATATATTCATGCACTTTCAAGGACACACGACGGTGGAACAACATGGGTTCCCGGAACCTATAGCGGATTTGGTGCTACAGTTCATTCAGCAGTTTTATGTGGTGTTACCAATAGCAAAGGATTTTGCGTCGGATATGACACAGTTGCACAATCAGCTTCATACTGGAAAACTATTGATGGTGGCGCTACATGGACAACTGTTACAGGAGTTTTAAACAGTTCATCTTCATTTGCCGATGGAGTAAAATTCTGGAATTCACACCAGGGATTTTGTTACGGAGACCCTGTAAGCAGCTACTTCGAAATTTACACAACTTCTGACAGTGGTGCAACATGGACTGCAGTGCCGACAACCAACATTCCTGTAGCTTCTTCAACCACGGAATATGGCTATAATGGTTTTGACTGCGCAGCAATTGTTCCCGGTGGAATCGGATTCTTTTTATCAAACATGGGTCGTGTATTTAAAACTACTGATTACGGTGCAACCTGGAGTCTGACAGCTACCGCTCCTTATACAACTGTACCCAACAGCGGTAAGATCTATGCTTCAAGTGCAAATTATATCATCACTTCAAGCCTCACAGATGTAACCAATGATGTTTGGTCATGGAAATATACAACAGATGGTGGAAGTACATGGGCAACATTTACTCCTGCATCAGGTAATTTTTACACTTATCAAATGTGCTATGTTCCCGGAACAGCAAATCTTTTTGTTGCAGCTTCTCCTTATTCTTCATTAATGGGCGTTGGTTACAGCAATGACGGAGGAATGAACTGGACCGATTTTACCGATGCCACATATTTACAGCCAGCAGGCTCAAACATTCAATGTCTTGGTGTAGGATTCTTCAATCAGAAATTGGGATGGGTTGGTAATTATGACCAGGCTACAACAATTAATTCAATACTCAAGTATTCTAATCCAGGTGGTATTGTTGGTCTTCAATCATATTCTTTGAATGGCAATGACCTCAATATTTATCCAAACCCAGGCAATGGTAAAGTTCAGATTGCTGTAAACGGACCGAGCAATCAGGATGTCACGATCAGGGTTTATGATCTTACCGGTAATTTAATATTCGAAAGAATTCTCAATGCCAATGGCGTTTCAAGTACTTCTTATGACTTTTCAAATTTGTCAAAAGGTATGTATATCGTCAATGCTTCTTCGGCAAATGATCAAATCAACAGTAAATTGGTCATTAACTAAATTTAACTTTCAATATTTATAAAAAGGGGAGGTATGCAATTACCTCCCCTTTTTTTATTTGAATTTCTTTATCCTGTAAAGGATTTTACCATTATTATCAGGGGAATAGAAAAGCGATTCAATGACTCAGATTTGTCTTATTTTCAAAGAGAGTAACGGCATTTTTTAGCGGCTCTTTTTCCTCTTTCAGAATTTTTTTTGCACCTTATTATAAATATGGTTATTTTTGCGTTTCAAATATTGTTGATTTATAACCTATTTTTACACTATTTCTTTTCTTTAAGTTGACATTTTAAAATGAATAAAAGATATATTATCCTGGCAATACTTTTTATTGTATTTCTTCAGGAATACTGTGATGCTCAAATGACTTTCTGGCGAAGAGAACGAAGAGAGATTTTTTTCGGAGGCGGCGCTACAAACTTTCTTGGAGATCTGGGAGGAGCAAACCAGATTGGAACAAATGGACTGAAAGATTTCAATTTTCCTGCTATCAGACCATGTTTTGAAATTGGCTACCGATACAGGACCACCCGTGAAACAGCAGTTAAAGGAAGATTGATCTACGGCAGGATCTCAGGAAATGATAAATACACCAAAGAGCCTTTCAGAAACAACAGAAATTGTAATTTCAGATCGCCTGTCGTTGAATTGTCAAGCCAGTTTGAATATAGCATTGTCCGTGAAAAACAAGGGCACCGCTATAATCTGAAAGGTATAAAAGGTTTGAAAAACCTGCAGATAACATCATATTTGTTCGCCGGTATAGGATTAATTTATTTTGATCCTCATGGTCAGTGGAACGGGACGTGGTATAATTTGAAACCGATGTGTACTGAGGGCGAAGGTATGGTTCCTACAAGAAAAAATTATTCACTTGTTCAGGTAGTCATTCCTGTTGGCATAGGTTTCAAATATGCATTGAGTAAAAAATGGTCAATAGGAATTGAATATGGGATAAGGAAAACCTTCACAGATTATATGGATGACGTGAGCAAGACTTATTTCGATCCCAATTATCTGATGCACGAAAAAGGGCCTATAGCAGTTCATTTTGCCAATCCCACAAATGGCACTTTGTCACCAAATGTTACTGCAGCAGGGCAGCAAAGAGGCGACCCTACTGATAAAGATTCGTACATGTTCGCATTTATTTCTTTCTACTACAAAATAAAAAAGGGGTTTTTGTCGTTACCCAAGTTTAGATAGGATATTTTATATTAAACGATGAAAAAAATTCTCATTTTCCTGGCGGCATTTGTTTCCTTTATTTCAGTTCAGGCACAACGAAATGAAATCGGACTTTTAGTGGGCACAACCTACTACCTGGGAGATCTGAACCCTTCGAAACAATTTCTACTGACCAAACCTGCCTTCGGCATAGTTTACAGGTACAATTTAAGTACGCGATGGGCTTTGAAACTGGATGGATTATACGGTAACGTGGCCGGTGATGATGCCGTGGCAAAATTCAATGTTCAGAGAAATCTTAGCTTCAAATCAACGATCTTTGAGTTTTCACCACAGTTGGAATTGAATTTCCTGAACTATATGACCGGAAATAAAAAGAAGGATTATTTTACACCCTACATTTTTGGCGGGGTTTCAGTTTTTGCTTTTAACCCGAAAGCCAGTTATAACGGAACATGGTACAATTTGCAGCCACTGGGCACGGAAGGACAGGGTACAACTGAGGTTGGCACCCAGCACTATTCTTTGGTAAATATTGCATTTCCTTTTGGTTTGGGGGTAAAGTACAGTGTCGGAAAAAATATTTGTATCGGCGTTGAATGGGGATTGAGAAAAACCACCACCGACTATCTTGATGATGTCAGCACAACTTATGCTGATCCGGCTATTTTAAAAGCGGAAAACGGACCCATTGCTGCAATACTTGCCGATCGTTCCACTATTCCGAATGAACCGGGAACGCAAAGAGGAAATTCAAATACCAAGGACTGGTATTCATTTGCAGGAGCTTTTATTACTATTAAATTCAAAGCATTTAAAGAAGGACCATGCCCTGCATACGGAAAAAGACAATACAGAGAATTCCAGAAAGATTGAAAGAGTTAATATAGCAGCAAAGTAATGTGAATGGCCTCATTATTTGGGTAATGAGGTTTTTTTTATAAGCATAGGAAGAATGAGCCTGAAAGAGAAAATTGATATTTTAAAATTGCCTGAACATATTGCTATCATAATGGATGGTAACGGACGCTGGGCAAAACAAAAAGGAAAGTCAAGGATTTTTGGACATCATCATGGAGTGACCGCTGTGAGAGAAACCACCGAAGCTGCCGCCGAATTGGGTGTAAAATTTCTTACGCTCTATGCCTTTTCCACAGAGAACTGGAACAGACCTAAATACGAGGTGGATTCGCTCATGAAACTTCTGGTCAAAACAATAAATAATGAAACAAAGACACTAAATAAGAATAATATTCGTTTGCTGGCCATTGGAGATCTTAAAAGTTTACCGGGTAATTGTTATGAAGAACTCAATGATGCTATGAGAAAAACAGCCGCCAACACACGGATGTCGCTGGTACTGGCTTTGAGTTATAGCTCTAAATGGGAAATTTTGGATGCAGTAAAGCGTATAGTGAAAGATGGGATCAAAACGGATCAGATTGACCAGGAATTATTCAGTAGTTACTTAACAACAACCGGTATTCCCGACCCTGAACTGTTGATCAGAACAAGCGGGGAATACAGGATCAGCAATTTTCTGTTATGGCAGATTGCATACTCCGAATTGTATTTTACCCAGAAATTATGGCCTGATTTCAGAAAAGAGGATCTTTATGAAGCTATTTTCAATTACCAGAACCGTGAAAGAAGATTTGGAAAAACAAGTGAACAAATAAAACAAAAATAGTAATGAAGCGATTTTTAATAGCAGTAATAGCTGCCTTTTTATTTTTAGCACCTTCTGCTTATTGCCAGATAAATCTGACCAATGATTTACCTGACATCAACTATTCAACTCCGGTGGAATACGAAATTGGTGGAATTACAATTTCAGGTGTGCAGTTTCTTGATAACACCGTATTGATAACACTGTCCGGGCTTGCTGTCGGTGATAAAATAAAAGTGCCGGGTGAAGAAATTAATAAAGCCATTCAAAAATTGTGGGAGCAGGGATTATTCGGTGATATTAAAATTACAGCTACCAAAGTGCAGGGAAACCTTATTTTCCTGGATATTTATTTGAAAGAAAAACCACGTTTGTCAAAGTTTTCTTTTACCGGTGTGACGAAATCGGAAGCTGATAAATTAAGAGATGAGATCAAAATTACAAGAGGAGATGCCGTTACCGAAAATGTGATCAGTAATATCAAAAACAAAACAAAAAATTTCTTTATTGACAAAGGCTATCTTTTTGCTTCTGTTGATGTGTTACAAAAAGCAGATTCTTCCAAAGCCAACAATGTTGATCTTTCTATTGATGTGAAGAAGAATGGTAAAATAAAAATTAATAAGATAAACATCTACGGAAATGCCGGACTTGAGAGCATCAAGATCAAAAGGGCAATGAAAAAAACCAAGGAAAAACACATCTACAGGTTATTTGCAACTTCCCGGTATAATGATGAAGATTTTGCCGCTGACAAAATTTTAGCAGTTGGAAAATTTAATGAGCTGGGTTACCGCGATGCTAAAATCGTGAAGGATTCTGTGTATAAATTCGACAATAAAACAGTAAATGTTGATCTCTATTTTTCACAGGGGCCGGTTTACTATTTCAGGAATATTAACTGGATTGGAAACACCAAATATACCGCAGCAGACCTGAACTCAATTTTGAGAGTTTCAAAAGGTGACATTTATAACCAGAAAGCTCTTGAGGCGAACCTGAACATGAATGCAGATGGCAAGGACATTACTTCGCTTTACATGGATGACGGATATTTATTCTTCCAGGTAACTCCTGTAGAAGTTAAAGTTGAAAACGATTCAATTGATCTGGAAATAAGAATTTATGAGGGCAAACAAGCAGTCATCAGCAAAATTTTGATCTCGGGAAATACCAAAACAAATGATAACGTGATCATCAGGGAGATCAGGACAAAACCCGGAATGTTGTTTAGCCGTCAGGATATCATAAGAACACAAAGAGAGTTGATTCAGCTGGGATATTTTAACCAGGAAAAACTTTCAGTAAACCCTATACCTCACGCAGCAGATGGCACCGTTGATATTGAATATACCGTTGAAGAATCTTCTTCCGATCAGGTTGAGCTTTCAGGAGGATGGGGTGCAGGAAGTATCGTGGGCACATTAGGAATATCATTTAATAATTTTGCTGCGAAAAACTTCTTTAAAAAAGATGCCTGGAGACCTTTGCCTTCAGGTGCCGGACAAAAACTAAGTTTGCGTGCACAATCCAATGGCGTTGCTTATCAGTCCTACAATGCTTCATTTACCGAACCCTGGCTGGGCGGCAAAAAACCAAATGCATTGAGTGTTTCCATTTATCGCTCCATTCAAACAAATGGTGTGGCAAAAGGGAATGCCTCAAGACAGGCAATTATTATTGACGGCGTGGCCGTAGATCTTTCAAAGAGGTTGACATGGCCTGATGACTTTTTCCTTCTTTCGACAGGTTTGAGCTACCAAAGATATAGCCTGACAAATTACACTTCATTTGCGCTTCAGAATGGCAAATCGAACAACATCAACGGGACCTTTGAATTATCAAGAAATTCAATAGACGCCGTAATTTATCCGCGTTCCGGATCACAAATTTCTTTGACCTTGCAGGCAACTCCTCCTTATTCTTTATTCAGTAATAAAAATTATAAGGGAGATTCCGACCAGGAAAAATACAAATGGCTCGAATATCATAAATGGAAATTTGCAAGTTCATTATTTACAAAATTAACCGGCGACCTCGTACTGAATACCCGTATGAAATTCGGATTCCTCGGATATTATAACTCCGATCTGGGCGCACCTCCCTTTGAAAGATTTTATCTGGGCGGTGATGGACTTTCGGGATATTCTCTTGATGGCCGCGATATTATAGGGATGAGAGGTTATGCAAATCAAACTTTAACGCCTTCCAACAGCTCCGGATACATCGGTGGCATAGTTTATGATAAGTTTACGCTGGAATTAAGATATCCGGTTTCATTAAATCCTATGGCTACAGTTTATTTATTGACATTTTTAGAAGGCGGAAATTGCTGGGACAAGTTCAGTCAGTTTAACCCATTTAATGTTTATAAATCTGCCGGGATCGGAGTGCGAATATATCTTCCGATGTTTGGATTGCTTGGTCTTGACTGGGGCTTCGGCTTTGATGCAGTAAAGGGAAATGCAAGCGCTAATAAATCGCAATTCCATTTTTCAATAAATCAATCGAGTGATTAAAATTTAAAAAATCCGGTGAAACTCTTTAATCTCTATTGCACTGAATTAAATATTAAATTATATTTGCCGCTTCATTGTGGCATCAAAATAAAGGAGAAAACAGTATGAAAAAAATAGCAGTATTATTAGTATTTACGCTTGTGGGTTCAATGGCATTTTCGCAGCAGAAATTTGCCTATGTAGATTCACAATATATTCTCGACAATGTCCCGGAATACACGGTAGCCCAGGATAAGCTTGATGAATATTCAGTATTGTGGCAAAAAGAAATTGAAGCAAAATTTGCTGAAGTTGACAGTTTGTACAAGAAGTTTGAAACAGAATCAGTGTTGCTTCCCGAAGACATAAAAACAAAAAAAGAAGCTGCAATTGTCGCCAAGGAAAAAGAAGCAAAAGCGCTGCAGAAAAAACGTTTTGGAAAAAGTGGTGACCTTTTCACCAAACGCGAGGAATTGGTAAAACCCATACAGGATAAAGTTTATGCAGCCATTGAAGAACTTGCCACCGAAGGTTCGTACGGCATCATTTTTGATAAATCAGGAACTTTGACAATGCTTTATACTAACCCAAAGCTTGATAAAAGCGATGATGTTCTGGCTAAACTCGGTTACAAACCAGGCACCGTGAAGGATACCAAGGACACAAAAACCAAGGATAAAGATAAATAAGGAGTCCTGAAAAAATCACAAAAAAGTTTAAAGATAATTAGTATCTGATAATTATTTTATCTTTGCCCACATTATTTTAAAATCATTTAACCATTAAACAATACTATGAAAAGATTATTGCAAATTGCCGGATTTATTATCATTATTTTCTGTACAGTGAACACCAATGCACAGGTAAAAATCAAACTGGGGTATATCAATACCGACTCTCTGATGCTGGTTATGCCCGGAGTTGACACTGCCAATGCCAAGCTGCAGGCTGAATACAAAACATATCAGACCAAGCTAGCTGCCATGCAGGAAGAACTGAATACAAAGTATAAAGACTATCAAACCAATGTCGGAACGATGTCGGAACTGATAAAATCAACTACGATGGCTGAATTGCAGGACCTCAATACCAGGATTGAATCATTTACCTCATCAGCCGATTCAACTTTCCAGAAAAGAAGAGCTGAACTATTAAAGCCCATACAGGCCAAAGCTCTTAAAGCTATTGAAGCAGTAGCCAAAGAAAATGGATTTACTTACGTTTTCGATTCTGCTCCCGGCGTTCTTCTTTATAAAACCGAAAGCGATGACATCACTGCTATGGTAAAAACAAAACTTGGAATTAAAAAATAAGTGATCATCTTTACTCTGAAAAAGCCAATCCTTTTTGTGGGGATTGGCTTTTTGTGTTTACCTTTTGAAAAGGATTGAGTATTCCCCTACATGCGGTTTCAATGAAGTATTTCCTACAGGTTATCTGAAAAGTACTTCAACTGAAAATTGAATTTGCAGAACAATAAAAAAGCGGTAAGATGAATACCGCTTTTTTAATTTTCTACGATTCTTATTGATTGGGGTTGTTTTCCGCCTTATTGCTCATGTGGCAAGATTATGGACTATATCCTACTAATACTGCCACCTCCTGATTTTATTCCTTCACAAATCTCTTCACCCCCACCCCTTTTTCCGTTTTCACTTCCACAATATACACTCCACATGGAAATACAGAAACATCAATATTGGTTTTAGTGCCGGAGGTTGTGAGGGTTTTTATTAGCTGACCCTGGATGTTTGAAATCTCAATTGTAGATTGCAGGGTGGTTTCTATAATTAGATTCTCAGAGGTGGGATTTGGATAAATATCAATTGAAGTAATTTCATTTATCTCATTGATCCCTGTTGTTGTATCACACAATAATGAAACTCCTCCTTGAGTGCCAATCCATTTACAGCCTTGAGGGTCAATGGCGATTGAAATAACCGCATCATTTGCTAAATCAGAATTAATTGTATCATATTTTACCCAATTTACATGATCGAACATTGATAAACCGCTCCCAATTGACATAGGTACTGAACCGGCCCATATATTATTAAGCGAATCAACAGCAATAGCCCATACATAATCACCTGCCAAACCATCGGCAGTTGTATATGTAGTCCAGTTGACGCCATCAAATTCTGTAATACCTCCTCCATACGTTCCAAACCATTTGTTGCCTTGTTTATCAATGGCAATTGAATGTACTATATTCTGACCTAATCCATCGGTTGTAGTATAATTGGTCCATGAAGTATTTCCATCAAATTTCGAAACGCCGTGTGCTGTTGCGAACCATTTATTATCCATAGAATCTATGGCAATTGAAAAAATCTGGTTAGATACTAATCCATCAGTCATACTATAAGTTGTAAAATTAACTCCATCAAATTTTGTCACTCCATTCTGATTAGCACAAAACCATTTATTTCCATGTTTATCCAAGCCAATAGCTTGAATATAGTTATCAACTAAACCATCCGCTGTGGTATAATTAATCCAGTTTGAACCATCAAACATAGATACTCCTGCAATACGGGATCCAAACCATATATTATTTAATGAATCAATGGCAATAGCCCATACTGTATCACATGACAGACCACTATTTGCTCTTGTGTAAGTTGTCCATACTATTCCATCAAATTTCGAAACGCCACGGTTTGTTCCAAACCATTTGTTACCCTGATGATCAATAGCAATTGAAAGAATATCATTGCTAACGACACCGCTATTGGAAGTTGAGTAGATAGTCCATTGCTGGGCGTAAGAAATATTCAAATAAAATAAAGCAAATAAAATAAAGCATAATTTTTTCATGGTATTAAATTTTTATCTTGTTTAAAATTGCCTACTGTTGATTTTTTTTTATTCTTTCACAAACTTCTTCACCCCTACCCCTTTTTCCGTTTTCACTTCCACCACATACACTCCACTTGGAAATGCTGAAACATCTATTTTTGTTTCAGTACCGCTGGTTGTAATGGTTTTTATTAGTTGTCCCTGGATGTTTGAGATTTCTATTGTAGATGATAAAGGGGTTTCTATTGTTAGGTTGTTTGTGGCAGGATTGGGATAAACACATATCATATTACTTTTATTAATTTCGTTTACTCCTGTCATCTGTGTAAGTTTACTTTTCCAAACTCCAGGCCCTTGCATTGCGACAAAAATATATGTTTCATTAGTAGCCATGGAAACAATATCACCTGTTGGTAAATCATAAGTTACATTTATCCAATTAAAACCGTTATCAACGGATATGTACACGCCACCACCTGTTCCGGCAAAAACATGAAAACTATCTACTGCAAATGCAGAAACCCAAAAATTTGTTAAACCATTATTTACAACATTCCAACTTGTACCATTGTTTGCAAATAAAAAAATTCCATTACCAAGAGTACTAGCAAAAATATTAGAACCGCACACAGCCAATGAAAATATAAACGGATCTGTGAGGTTAGTATTAATTGCAGACCAGTTAGCACCATTATCGGCTGATACATAGACACCTTTACCCCAATTACTGGCATAAATATTTGTTCCGCATAACACTATTGAATTGATAGGATAATAAAGCGAATTTATTGAATCATATGGTAAGCCATTATCTATAGCTGACCAGTTTGTGCCATTATTTGTTGACAAAAAAATCCCTCCTTTATAAGTTCCTGCAAAAATATTATTTCCAATGATTGCTAATGATTTAATTCGAAAGTCAGTTAAGCCTGTATTTATGGAATCCCAACTTGCTCCATTGTTTGTAGACAAGAATATACCGCGGTACATAGTTCCTGCAAAAATATTTGTATCCTTTATTGCTAATGATGTAACAATTAAATCCGAAAGCCCCGTATTCATGCTCGTCCAACTAGTACTAGTATCTGTTGCAGCAAATATTCCAGACATATTAGTTCCTTCAAAAATATTATTCCCTTTCACAGCTATACACATAGGAGAAGGATTTGAGCCAATTAATTTTTCCCATTGAGGCTGCCACTGTGCATTTGCACAGCACGCCAGATTTATTAATGATATAAGGAGTACAAGTTTTTTCATAGTCTAAATTGTTTTATTGTTTAACTGTTCTATTGATCAAAGTTTCATTTTATTGAACGTTGTCCAATGACAATTGACAATTTTATTCTTTCACAAATCTCTTCACCCCCACCCCTTTTTCCGTTTTCACTTCCACAATATACACTCCACATGGAAATACAGAAACATCAATATTGGTTTTATTGCCGGAGGTTACAAGGGTTTTTATTAGCTGCCCCTGGATGTTTGAAATTTTTATTGTAGATGATATAGGGGTTTCTATTGTGAGGTTGTTGGTGGCGGGATTGGGAAAAATTGCAATATTGCCAATTTCATTTTTTCCTTTGATATCAGTCATTTCATCTAAAGGGCATCTATAAACACCACTACCAGGAATAACAGCATAAATATACAATCCGTTTATGGCCATTGAATATGTCTCAGCGGCTGGCAAATAAGGATAACTCACCTCATCCCATGTAGTACCATAATCTGTAGTTAAATATATCAAGTCATTATAGGATGCTTCAAAAATCTTTGTTCCATAAAGAGCCAATGCACCGATATGAGTAACTAATGAATTGTTATTTACTATAGTCCAGTTTGCCCCGTTGTTGGTGGTTAATAATAATACACCGTTATCTGTATATGCTAAAATATTAGTTCCGCTTATTGATAGATTATTAATTCCTATAGATGGTAAGCCTGTATTAACAACCGTCCAACTGTTTCCTGTATCACTGGATAAAAATAAACCATTATTAGTTCCTGCAAAAAGATTCATACCGCTCATCACTAATGAATATACTATCGTATCTGTTAATCCCGTGTTTACCGGAATCCAGCTATTTCCACTAAAAGAATATTTATAAACTCCACTGTTTGTTCCTGCAAAGACATTTGCTCCTCCTACTGCAAATGAGCCAGCACCTGTAGTAGGTAATCCGTTATTAGCAGAAATCCAATTTGCTCCATTATTAGCAGAAAAAAATACACTATCATGAAGAGTACTTGCGAAAATATTTGAATTACACGTAGCTAATTTAAGTGCAACGTGATTTGTTAAACCGGTATTCACTGCTAACCAATTGCTGCTGCTCGTATCGGAAAGAAGAAAAACTCCAGAGTTCTCTGTTCCTGCAAAAATATTTGTTCCACTAAAAGCCAAACAAATTGCCCCGGGAGGGGAGCCACTCATGTGACTCCATTGAGGTTGCCACTGCGCATTTACATTTAAGCTAATAATTGCAAGCAAAATAAAAGTTGTAAATAATTTTTTCATAATTCAAATTTTAGTAAATTTTTGACGCTGTAAAGGTACTTTACAATTTCCGACTTATCAATAGAAATTAAGTAAACGGTCGGCTTGGTTAAACGAACGGTAAATTTCAGGTGAAATTGCTTACATTTTTCTTTAATAAAATGAAAACCGGAGCAATTTAATTTTTGCCCCGATTCAAAAAAACTTCCGCCGCTCCGGATTTGCAGCGCGTCGGAACGGCATTTGCAATCCGTTCCGTTTTTCTATCAGGATTTGTAATCCGACAATTATTAAACAAATTAGACAGCTATCAACTCTTTGATTTCGGGCGTAAAAAATTCACTCTATTTTTTGATAAGTGGGTAAAGAAAAACTCTTATAAATTTTACGCATCAAAGGTATCCTTTTTATTTCTATAAAATGAAAATCGGAGCAATTAAATTATTGCCCCGATTCAAAATAACTTTTCCAAAGTGAAGAAAACTTTGGAAAAGTATTTTCTAAATTACCGTTGCACTTACAGCTTTGGTTTCAATTATTTCCACACCTGCTTTTTTGGTAACATAAATAACAATATACCAAACAGTTGAACCAACCTGATCGGCAGTAAATGTATTTACAAATTTGCCTTTGAAAGGCGATCCTAAATAGGTCATTTTTTTAACATCCTTTGGTTCATCAGTGCCGGTTATAGCATAAAGGTCCATTCTTTTTGCTCCGGAGGGCAATTTAAATTTTTTGGTTTTGTTGTTCAAAAACTCCAATACGTGCTGCAGATGGTTCTGAGTAATATTCCGCCGGCAGGGATTTGCAATCCCTGCTGTTTTAATATTAAGATTTTTAATCCGGCTAAAAAGAATTGGCTTATCAGTTCTACCGACAGGATATAGATTAAAAGATAAAAATGTACTAATATAGATATGGTATAAAAGAGAAAGTATAATGCGAAATGAAAATTGAAAACCGAATTTTCAGACTGCCTCCGGATTATTCGGACTGCCTCCGGATTATTCGGACTGCCTCCGGATTATTCGGACTGCCTCCGGATTATTCGGACTGCCTCCAGATTATTCGGACTGCCTCCGGATTATTCGGACTGCCTCCAGATTATTCGGACTGCCTCCGGATTATTCAGACTGCCTCCAGATTATTCGGACTGCCTCCGGATTATTCGGACTGCCTCCAGATTATTCGGACTGCCAATAAAGAATTATATCGCTTAGCAATTGATATTTGAGTCCACTCCATAAGTCTATTTTTACCACAAAAACTCAAAAACACGAAAAAACACGAAAAACTATTTACCCCGTGGGATAATTTTCCAATTTTACCCATTTGAATTCTTCTACAAATATCCAACGGGGTGAACTGTTTTTTATTATTTTGTGTTATTTAGGGTGCATGACAAAAGTCCCATTCTCCCATATTTATCCACAAAAGGTAGTTTATAAAACATTTAGGACTGTGATAAAAGAAATAATAATTGAACAGAACTTTGCATCCAAATAACCAAATTAA
>Ga0073936_10002115_pt1 | contig 29880 bp, 13 predicted proteins | sample AliMusrvi5mmetaG_FD_87041 | JGI IMG/M metagenome (GOLD analysis project Ga0073936, IMG submission 87041) | Freshwater lake bacterial and archeal communities from Alinen Mustajarvi, Finland, to study Microbial Dark Matter (Phase II) - Alinen... | ecosystem: Environmental > Aquatic > Freshwater >...
GGATCGCGCCAGGATCGCCGGGTTTCCGCAGCCCGAATTCACCTGCAGGCAGGCCAGCAGTTACAACCGGCGTTCCAAGACGCCGGGCAATCCCGACTGGTTCGCCGGCTGCGATTTCGATCAATTCTACGGCAGCACCGATGCGGGCGGCCGCAAGGAATGGATCATGTTGGACGCGGACGGACCGGGGGTCGTCACCCGCTGGTGGCTGACCCAGTTCAACAACTCGGGAACGATCCGGATCTATCTGGACGGGGCCGCCGAGCCGCTCGTTGCAGGGGAGGGAAAAACACTCGTCGGTGGTGTTGATGGCGGCATCCTCACCGGCCCGCCGCTGGCGAACATCGTGAGCGGCGGCCGCAATCTTTATCTGCCGATCCCCTTCAGCACGCATTGCCGGATCACTTTCGAGAGTCCCAAGGCCGACGCGGATTTCACAAAAGCGGCGCCTCCCTTTGCTAACGAGTCGTTGTTCTATAATATCAACTACCTGCAGTATCCCGCCGGGACGGCCGTGAAGTCCCTGACCCTGGCGGACCTCGAGGCCAACCGCGGATTGATCGCCAAGGTCGGACAGGAACTGCTGCAACCGGAAAACCACACCCTCCCGATCCGGCGCAAGGTCGCAGGCGGCAGCGAAACGCTCAAGCCCGGCGCAAGCCTCACCCGCAAGATCAGCGGCAGCGGCGCGATCGCCGTGCTGCGCATGCGGCTCGGTGCCAAAGATATCCCGCAAGCGATGCGCGCGACCGCTCTAACAGCCTCGTTCGACGGCCAGCCAACCATCGCGGCACCCGCCGGCGAATTTTTCGGCGGAGGCCCGGGCCTCAATCCCTTCAAGGACTGGTGGCGCATGGTGGACAAGGACGGCTGGATGACCTGCTGGTGGCCGATGCCGTTCAAGGAGAACGCCGTCGTGAATGTCACCAACCATGGAACCGGCGAACCCGTGGAGGTGGAACTCGCCGACATCGGCATCGCCGATTGGCGATGGACGGACCGGACCATGTATTTCCACACCGCTTGGCGCGGCGAAAACCTCATCCGGTTCGGCAGCAACAGCGACCCGCAATACATCAACGACTGGAACTATGTCACCATCGCCGGCAAGGGTGTCTATGTGGGTGATTCGCTGTCGCTGTACAACCGCCCCGCTATGGGTGGAGGCCTCGGCCCGTGGTGGGGCGAGGGTGATGAAAAGATCTTCGTGGACGGAGAAGCATTCCCATCTCATTTCGGCACCGGTTCGGAGGACTACTACGGTTATGCCTTCAACGGTGGTTCCCCATTTTCCACCCCCTTTCACTGCCAGCCCATGGCGAAAGGCAATTCCGGCGTCGGCCACACCACCAATGAACGCGTGAGAATCCACGACCGCATCCCGTTCAAAAACGGATTCAGGTTCGACATGGAATTGTACCACTGGCAGCCGAATATAAGAAACGACTACGCCACCACCACCCACTGGTATGCCTTCGACGGCACCACGGACAACGGCCAGGCCACCCCCGAGAAGCTCCGCGAAAAGCTCGCCCAACCATGGACCGGCACCGAGGAGGTCACATCACCCGGGAAGAACTAACACCACACCTTGAAGAAATCAATCAACACCATGATCAAACACCCGTGCCTTACGCCGCAGGCCATGCTGGCCGTGGCCGCCGTCTCGTTGTTCTCGCTGACCACAGCCGCCCGGGCCGCGCTGCTCGCCCACTGGACCTTCGACGAGGCCGGTGGCGCGGAGTGCGCGGACGCCAGCGGCCATGGCTACCGCGCGTCCTGCGCGGCACCTGCGGGGGTGGCCAGGATCCCGGGCGTCTTCGGCAATGCGCTGGATCTATCAGGAAATCATAACCTGAACGCCCCCGGCGGGCCGGATTTCTCGGGCATCAGCCAGTTGAGTATGAGCGCGTGGGTGAAGCCGACGGCGTTCGAACAGTATAATGAGATCTTCCGCAAGGAGGACGGAGACCGGCGCGTGTTGTTTTCATTTCAGGAACGTGGCACGGTCCTTTCCCTCGGGCTTAACATCGGCGGCTATGTGGAATGCCGCGCACCGCTCAAGCCCGAGCAAGTGCTCGATGGACAGTGGCACCACTGCGCCGCCACCTTTGACGGCGACACCATGCGGATCTATCTCGACGGCAAGGAAATCGGGATGCTCAAGCGGCCGGGGACCATTTCCGCGGGCGGCGCGGCCCCGGGCTGCATCGGCTCCCAGAACGGCGGTGAGTGTTTCCGGGGCGCGATGGACGATCTGCGGATCTATACGGAAGCCCTGCCGCCCAACGTGATCACCGCGCTCGCCAACCGCGATCTCGCGGCCGAGGCCCGCTACCTGGAACAACAGGCGCAACGCTCGAAAGCCGTCACCGATCAACTCGCCCGTTTCATCGTCCCTGGGCGCTCCTTTGCCGCAACCCTCGCCGCCGCCAAGCAAGCCATGGGAGAAAAACACAGCGACAACACGCCGCTGCCCGCCGGTTCGCTGGAGGCCGCGGTGTATGACCTGCTCGCGAAGACGTTTCCCGAGGAAACCAGGGAGTTCAGCCGCTTGACCCGCGGCGGGATCGTTGAGTATCTAACGAACTCGGACAACTCGGTCTGTGCCTCCGCGATCAAGCAACTGCTGGGCCCGATGACCGAATCCATGCCGCTGACCGAGGACCAGTGGCGGCAACGGCCGGCAGAGGACCGCACGAAATGGGAACCGATCAACGCGCTTAACACCGCGTTCGATGCCCTGCTGAAACAAGGAGACGCCGCCCGTTGCTCGCCGGATTGGATTGACTTGCTGTTGCGCACCGCCAAGGCCTACGGCCCCACCGTCGAGCAGCGTCCGGGAAGTGAAGCCCCGGCACCGTGGGTGCTGCCGTCCACCCCGGAAACCCGCACGCTTGCCGCTGCGGAGGCCCGCAAGGTGTCGGAACGCGACTGGCTCCATCAGGCCGGCGGAAGTGCCGCCCCGAGCCGAATCAACGCGGAAATCGGCTGGACCCGCGAGATCGCCGCCAGAATCAAGGCGGACTGCGCCGCCGAGTTGCGGGAACTCACGGAAATCGAACAGCAAGTCGCAAAACTCCAACAGCCGGATGATCCGCTGTATTTCCGGGTCAGGGAAATCAAGCGGCGCATCATGCTGAAGAATCCGGCGGTGGATTTTGATTCCGTGTTGTTTGTGGACATGCCTTTTCCGCAAGGCTCCGAATGGGCGCACGAGACCCGCCACCGCTTGGGCTACATGGCCGTGCCGGGCGCGCGGCTGTTAGTGCTGCGCGGCCTCTCGCCGGCGGGCGAGCTCAAGCAGTTGATGCCGCAATTGCCATTGCACGGCGCCTTCTGGCGTCCCGACGTTTCCTACGACGGCAAGCAGGTTCTTTTCTGCTTTCATCCGCACAACGAGAAATCATTCCATATATATGAAATCGGCGTCGATGGCAGCGGCTTGCGCCAACTCACCTCTGGCCCGTATGACGACCTCGATCCGGTCTATCTGCCGGATGGCAAACACATTCTCTTTAGCAGCACCCGCGGCAACACCTATGTGCGCTGCATGCCGCCCACCAACGCCTTCGTGCTTTCCCGTTGCGACAACGACGGCAAAAACATCTATCTCATTTCATCTAACAACGAACCCGATTACCTGCCCTCCGTGATGGACGACGGCAGGGTGATCTACACCCGCTGGGAATACACCGACAAACCGCTGTGGCGGGCGCAGAAACTCTGGACGGTCAATCCGGACGGCACGCAGAACAGCATGTTTTGGGGCAACCAGAGCGTGTGGCCCGATGTGATGAAGGACGCGCGGAGCATTCCCGGCAGCCAGCGCGTCATGTTCACCGGCAGCGCCCATCACAACTGGTTCGAGGGATCGGTCGGGATCATCGATCAGAAAAAGGGCTACAATTTTCCCGATGGCATCACCAAGGTCACTGCGGATGTCGGCTGGCCGGAGGTGGGCAACGGCCCCGTCGATCCCATCGAGTCGCCGCAATACCATCCCAGCGGCGCTTATGGCGCGTATGACTCGCCCTATCCGCTCAGCGAAAAGGACTTCCTCGTCTCGGCGCGACGGGACGGGAAGTTTCTGCTCTTTTTGATGGATGTCGATGGCAACCGCGAGTTGATCTTCGAGGGAAAGAGTCACATCTTCCACGCCATCCCCGTGAAACCGCGGCCGCTGCCGCGGCTGATTCCCGATATGGTCAAGTGGCCCGCGCCCGCAGAGCGTCTCACGCCGCAAGAGGGCATGTTGTTCAGCTACAGCGTCTATCAGGGCGTGCCTGGCGAACTGGTCGGCAAGGCCAGATTCCTGCGCGTTCTAACCATCGATCCCAAGACTTACACGTATTGGGCGTGGCGGCCCTACCTGTCCACCGGCCCGGTCGTCTCCGGCGTCCAGTCGGAAGGCGTCAAACGCGTGCTCGGCACCGTGCCCATCCTGGCGGACGGCTCCGTGTCGTTCAACGCCCCGGCGGGCGTGCCGCTGCATTTCCAATTGTTGGACGGGCAATACCGCGCGTTGCAGACAATGCGCTCCTTCACGAGTGTGATGCCCGGCGAGCGCCGCGGCTGCATCGGTTGCCACGAGGTAAGCGGCAGCGCGCCCCCGACGGGCGGACCGCCACCCATGGCCCTGACCTGCGAGCCGGTCGCCATCACCCCGCCGCCATGGGGCAAGGACACGGTCAGCTATGCCCGCTATGTCAGGCCATTGCTCGACCGCTACTGTGTCGAGTGCCATCAGAAGGATGCCAAGGCCAAAGCCAAGGTCGATCTAACACCCAAGCCGGGGAACTTGGGGTGGGACCAGACGTACTGGCTCTTCACCGGCAATCCGACGTGGGGCGCGGCCTACAAGCTCCCCGAAAATCCGCCGCCGGGATTCGGCATCGCCGACATGCTGATGGTGGAAGGATACGCCACGAATGATCCGATCGCCTATCGCACGCCGCCACCGATGACCAAACTCTCCTATAAGAGTCGGCTCGTCGAGCTGGTTTCGGGAGGCAAACATCACGATGTCAAAGTGGACGAAATCAGCCGCCAGAAACTGATCGCCTGGGTGGACGCGATGTGTCCGTATATGGGCGATGAGGAGATCCGGCAGATCGATGACCCGGTCTTCCCGGGCATCGATTGGCTGGCTGTCCGGCCGCGCGTCAAGACCGCGCCCCACATCATCCGGCCCGGACCGGTGGATTGACCCGGAAATCCGAGGTTTGATCTTACCAAGACTCTAGCGAGGCTGCGCCTCAGAGCCCAGAGCCCAGAGACCAGACTGAAAACTTGACCTAACTTCAACATATTCGCTCTTTCAAGGATTCTAGCGAGGTTGCGCCTCAGACCACAAGAGTCCGGCATTCAGAGACTCGAAAAACTTGACCTAAGCGCGGAAATAGGGAACTCAAGCAAAGAGACAAAGGCCAGAGATCCTTATTCCCTACTTGATCACCATGCGGCTACACCTACACAACCTCATCATGCGACGAGTCAGGATCGCGGTCATGGTGGTCCTGATGGCGGCAATGTTTGCAGGCGGTGGTGCGGCGGCGTCCGAAGCCCCCGCCAAAGGGCCCGAAACACGCACGCGGCACCTGTTGCTCGATTCGCGCATCGTCGGGAACACCGAGAATGCCAAACTCTGCGTCGGCACGGTCAAGAAACATCCGGACAACCCGCTCTTCGGGGAAGACAAACCGTGGGAGCAGCGCTACGACAACATGTATCCCAGCGTGATCCATGACGAGGCCGACGGGCTCTACAAGCTCTGGTATGATCCGTTCATCTATGACAATTCCGCCAAAGGGATGACGCTCGCGCAACGGCACGCGAAAGGTTATAGGAATGGCCGTCGTGAAGACGGCACTTGTTATGCGACCTCGCGCGACGGGCTGAAATGGGAAAAACCGGAGCTGGGTCTCGTCGCGTACGAAGGGCGCAAGGAGAACAATCTGGTGCTGCGCGGCGCGCACGGCCCCGGCGTCTTCAAGGATGCGCATGACCCCGATCCGGCGCGCCGTTACAAGATGTTCCATGCCCGCGATGTCCTGCGTTTTTCCCCCGACGGCTTGCATTGGAGCTGCGCGGAGCCTTGCAATGGCATCGATTCCAACTCGGACACCCATAACAACATGCTCTGGGCGCCCGATCTCGGGCGATACGTTGCCATCGTGCGCTTGCGGAGCGGTGCCGACCGCTGCAGCGGCGAGCGCGTCGTCGCCCGCAGCGAAAGTGTCGATCTCAAGACGTGGACCCGGGCCGTCGAAGTGCTGCGGATCGGTGAGCACGGGCGGGAGGCATATTCCATGCCGACGTTCCGTTACGCTGGCATCTATCTTGGTCTGTTAGGGGTCTTCCGCACGAAGGAGGATCGCGTGCATACCGAGCTGGCGTGGAGTCCGGATTCCGTGACCTGGCAGCGCATCGACCCGGGCACGCCGCTCATCGGCAACTCAGCCAACGAGGGCGAGTACGACTGGGGTTGCGTTTACGCCGCCGCATGCCCGGTTGTGCTCGATGACGAAATCCGCATCTATTACCTCGGTTCCAACGGCAATCACACGAGCTGGCGCGAGGGGTTCTTCTGCCTGGCCACCCTGCGGCCCGACGAATGGGCTGGCTACGAGCAGGTCGCGCCCGACCAGCCGGCGGTGGTCGTCACCCGCGAGATCCCCTACGCCGGGCAGCAGCTTCGGATTACCGCCAATGTCGGGATGGGCGGTTCGGTCAAGGTGTCGGTGGTTGATCGGGACGGCAAACAACTCAGCGCCGCCCAACCCGTCACGGCCACGGTGACCGATGGCGAATTGCGTTGGGACCGGCAAATCAAAGCCGCTGCCATTCAACTGCGGTTTGAACTCAGCGGCGCCAAACTCTACTCCTTCAGCAGCCGCTTCAAGCTGGCGGAACTCGACCGGCGGTTCGGTGAACAACGCCAACATCCGTGAACCGCGGGAGGCATTCTCTCGCATGGGAAAGGAAGATTCCAGGTTAGCAGGAGGACGGTCGTCCCGCCCGGTCAAGGAGGGCGGGCGTCTCGCCCGCCAGTCTTGGGTCATCCCATGGGATGCGAAATCGCCGGGCTTTCGGGCGTTTTTCGCTCTTCATGGTCATTGTGGGCGGGGACGCCCACACTCCTTGAGCATCCAGAAATTCTGTCAATGGCCAATTGGATTAATAAAGAACCAATACAAGCTGCTTGGCGCTCCCGCGCGCGCCGTATGACAGTGACGTGAAACACCCTTAGCCCCAGCCGGGGCGTCAACCGCACAACCCAACCCCGCCACCGTCATGAAATTTCCGCGGCCCGCCCGCTTCCACCACCGCGTCGTCGCGGCCGGGTCCGCGATCTGGCGCGTTTCACACCGCACCCACTCTCGCCCGATCCCTGTGCCTCCCTCCGGCAATCCGGCCGCACCCGATCCGAAAAGAAGGTGGGTGAACATGACCATATGGCGACTGGTGACCGGCTGCAGCCTCGCGGCGCATGTGGCGGTCACCGCCGGCGGCGAGCAAGCCGGCATCCACGTTTGGACCGGCCAGGTGTCCGGACCCATCTCCCGCTACCTGACCGGGGCATGCATCGAGGATGTGAACCATGAAATTTACGGTGGGCTGTACAGCCAGATGATCTTCGGCGAGAGCTTCCAGGAGCCGCCGCGGACTTCGCCGATCAATGGCTTCCGGGACTACGGCGGAAACTGGCGGATTCAGGGCGATGAATTGCATTTCTCCGGGTCGGCTGGCGACAAGCTCGTCAGCGATCTGCCGGCCTTCAACGACGGCGAAGCGGGCGTCGAGATCTTCATGGCCGACCGCGGTGCGTCGAACGCGGGCCTGATCGTGCGGGTGGACCGGGCCGAGGCGGGCACCGACGCGTTCGACGGCTACGAAATCGCGCTCAACGCCGCCGCCCAGAACTTGCGGATTGGTCGGCACCGCCACAGTTGGGAACCGATCAAGGACACGCCCTGCGGGATTCCGGTGGGTCAGTGGATTGCCCTGCGCGTGAAACTGGATGGGCGGGTCATCGAGGTCTTCGTCAACGGCCGCAGCGTCGTCCGCCATGAAGACGACAGCCATGCGTTGCTGGCTGGGACCATCGGCTTGCGCCAATTCCAGCCCGCGGCGCGTTACCGCAATCTCTGGGTGAAGACCGGCGACACGACCCGGAAGTTGGCTTTCGAGCCGGAATCCGCCACGCCGCAGGAAATCAGCGGCATGTGGCGGGTGGTGCGGCGCGGGACGGCGGCGGGCGCTTGGTCCGTGGAGCGGGAGCGCCCGTTTGTCGGCCGCCAAGCGCAGCGCATCACGTTCACGCAAGGGCAGGGGAGGGTCGGCGTGGAGAATCAGGGACTGAACCGCTGGGGCCTGTCCTATGTGGCCGGCAAGGCGTACGAGGGCCTTCTGTGGGCTCGCGCGGAGACGCGCACCGATATCCATGTCGCCCTGGAGAGCAAGGATGGGGGGCGGGTCTATGCCGAACGGACCATCGCGGTTGAGGCAGGCGACTGGCAACGGCTGACATTCACGCTGGTGCCGGACGCGGCCGACACGGCGGGCCGTTTCACGGTGACTCTGGGCAATCCGGGCTCGGTCTCGCTAGGCTACGCCTTCCTTCAGCCAGGCCCCTGGGGCCGGTTCAAGGAGTTGCCGGTCCGCAAGGATGTCGTTGACGGGTTGATCCGGCAGGGGATCACCGTGCTCCGCTACGGCGGTTCGATGGTCAACGGGGCCGACCAGTACCCGGATCGTTCCGACGCGGTCCTGACGGCCGGATTGTGTGACAAGTACCGGTGGAAGCAGATGATCGGTCCGCGGGATAATCGGCCGCCCTATCGCGGGTTCTGGTACCGCTACTCGTCGAACGGATGGGGCATCATTGATTTCATCAACCTCTGCCGCGCCGCCGGTTTCCTGGCCGTGCCGGACTTCAACATGGGCGAAACCCCGCAGGATATGGCCGATTTCGTCCAGTATGTCAACGGCCCCCCCGACAGCCCGTGGGGAAAGCGCCGGGCCGCCGACGGCCACCCGGAACCGTATCGTCTGAGGTACCTGCAATTGGGCAATGAAGAGGCGGTCAACGACGGCTACTGGCAGCGCTTCAAGCCGCTGGCCGAGGCGATCTGGGCTGGAGATCCGGACATCATCCTGATCGTGGGCGATCTCGTCTATGCCCAGCCCATCACGGACCCAATCCATACGTTGGCCGCGCACAAGAAAATCCTCGACCTGGCCGCGCAGCATGGCCGCGAGGTGTGGTTCGACGTCCACATCGGCACCAACAGCCCCCGCGACTGGCAGGGACTCCTCGGCGTGCCGAGTTTCATCGATGCATTGGGCCGGCTCAATCCCAACGCCAGGTACAAGGTCGTGGTGCTCGAGTTCAACGCAAACTGCCACAACATGGGCCGCGCCCTGGGCAACGCCCGCGCCATCAACGAGCTGCAACGCATCGGCGACCGGTTGCCCGTCGCCTGCTCGGCCAATGGCCTGCAGCCCTTCCGGCAGAACGATAATGGCTGGGACCAGGGCCTGCTGTTCCTCACGCCCTCGCAAGTCTGGGGTCAGCCGCCCTACTATGTGACACAGATGTTTTCGCGGAACTACCTGCCGCAGTGTGTCCGTTGCGAGGTCGAGAGCCCGGACCGGTCGCTCGATGCCACGGCGACCACCGACCAGAGCGGCAAGGTCCTTCAGTTGCAAGTGGTCAACCTGGAGAACCGGCCGCTGCAAACCAGGATCGTGCTGGATGGCTTCAATCCGGTGAATCCGGTTGCCGCCGTTACCCAGCTCAGCGGCACCCCGGACGACATCAATACGCCCGACAAGCCGGAACGAATCATCCCCGCGGAACGCCCGTGGGCGCATGGCTTCACTCAGGGAGCGGCCACCTACAACTTTCCACCCCATTCGTTCACGATCATCCGGTTGGATTAACGCTAGCATCCTCTTGTATGAGAAAGGAAGATTTCATGAAACGGCTTTTTTTGTGTGTGACGTTGATCATGGCCTCCCGTGCGGCGGGCGCGGACCCGGTCGGCGCGATGGCGGCGGCGGAGCCGGCCCCCGCTGCGCCGCTGCGGCAGACGTCTGTCGGAGCGGCGAATGAGCAGCAGCGGATGGTGCTGAGCGGATCGGACTGGTGGATTCACGAGGATGACAGCGAGCGCTCGAACGTGACGTTGGCCACGGCCGCGACGGACCAGCCCGGCTGGACGCCGGCCACCGTGCCCGGCAACGTGCAATCCGATCTCGAAGCGGCCCATCAGTTGAAGCCGCTGTTTTATGGCGCCGGCGACCCGCGTGTCGACAAGGTCGCCACGAAAAACTGGTGGTATCGCAAGGACTTCGTGGTCCCGCAGGACTGGGCGGAACATCGCCTCGGAATCGTCTTCGAGGGCGTCGATTGCGAGTGCGAGGTGTGGCTCAACGGCCGATGGCTCGGTGCTCATTCGGGCATGTACCGACGGTTCTGTTTCGATTTGGCCGATGCCGTGCAAGCGGGCCAGACCAACCGCCTGGCGGTGAAAATCCATCGTGAGCCGATCCCCTCCGCAGGATTATCCTGGCCACAGTGGCCCACGGCGTTTCGCCGACATCTCAAGGACCTGAAATGTCCGGGCAATGCTCCCGGCATCGATTGGTCGTTCGGCGTTTTCACGCTCGGAATCTGGAGCGACGTGCACTTGGTGGCGACGGGACCGGCCCGCATCGATTGGACGCGAGTACGGACCTCCCTGAGCGACAATTTCTCGAAGGCAACCGTACGCGCGACGCTGGAGGTGGATAGTCTGGTGCAGGTGGACGCCCGGGCCGGCTTTCGCATCGTCGGCCATGGTGCCACAGCGGCCCGGACCACCGACGTGTGCTTGCGCAAGGGCCACACCACGGTGGATATCGAACTTCCGTTAGATCGGCCCGCCCTGTGGTGGCCGAGCGGCCAAGGGGAGCAGCCGTTATATTTTCTGGAGGCCAGGATCGAGGATGCTGCCACCGGACGGCTCCTCGACAGTCGCACGCTCCGCTTCGGGGTGCGCGAGATTCGTTGGGAACAAGTGCCGGGGGCTCCGGCAACCATCCGCAATCCGCTGAAGCTGGTCGTCAACGGCCGCCCGATACGTCAAATGGGCTCGAACCTCGTCATGCCTGACATTTTTCCCGGGCGCTTTCCCCAACACTTTCCGCGGCTGTTAGAACTGGCCAAGGCGGCCGGCATGAACACGCTGCGCGCCCAAGGTGCCGGCACTGTGCTCCAGGATTCACTTTATGATCTGGCTGATGAACTGGGCCTCATGATCCTGCAGGACTTCCCCATGGCCAACTGTTGGCCGGAGACCGACGCCCTGTTTCTTGCCAATCTGGAAGTCACGGTGCGCAACATCGTTCGGCAATTGCGCAACCATCCTTGTATCGTGGAATGGTCGGGCGGAAACGAGATGCGGTGGAACAATGAAACCGACCACCCCGCCCTGCACGTGCTGCAAAAAAGTGTTCAGGAGGAGGATGATCGCATCTTTCGCTCCACCTGCGGCTCCGATGCGAAAGACGGTTGCGGTGGCCACGGCCCATATCTTTACTCCGACAGCATCTATCGGCGGATGAACACGCTCCGGCCGGTGCGTGCAAGCGAGTTCGGGGTGACTTCGGTGGCCCACCTTGAGACGTGGCAGCGTGACATACCGCCCGCCTCCCAGTGGCTGATAAACCGTAGCGATGCGATTCTCAGCCGCAAGAAGTTGTTTATCTGGATCAACAATGAGCAGACGGAAAGTCTGTTTGGTCCGGCCGCCAGCCTGGAACGATTGATCCGGGCCAGTCAGTTCATCGGGGCGGAGGGTCTGCGTTATTATATGGATGCCCTGCGCCGGAACGGCACGGCGCTCCCCGGCGGATTCATGAACTGGGACTTCAGCGAACCGTGGCCCGTGCTCGCCGGTCACTACATGATCGATTACGACGGCCGCACGCTCATGAACTACGACTTTGTCAAGCAGGCCCTCGCTCCCGTTAGCCTCACGCTCCAGTACGATTCGCTCGTGTTCGATCCGGCCGTCGGGGTCAAGGCGCAATTGTTCCTAACCAGCGACGCCCCGCAGGCCGTCGGGAATTTCCAGTGGCGTTGGTTGGCGCGCGATTGCCGCGGACAGGTTCTCGGGCACGGGGATGGCACGGCATCGATCGCGCCGCAGGAGGTCAAACCGCTGGCAACGATTGCGCTGCAACCGCTGCGGGAGACGGCACAAGGACCGGTGTTTGTCGAAATGCAGTTGTTCGATGCGGCCCGCAAACTGCAGACCGAGCGCCTCCATGTGCTCGGGGTCGCCGGGGTGAGCGCACCGTTGGCCGGCCTGTTGGACAACCGCCGCCCCGACCAGGACGAGGCGGCCGGCACCAAGCGCGGGCAGCCGGTCCGCCGCACGTCGCTGGCGCTGTCCGCGCGGCCGGTTAGACGCGACGGGGTGCAGGAAGTCCTCGATCTGGTCGTGGAGAACAAGGGTCCGATGACGGCCCTGTTTTGCGCGCCTCATCCGCTGCTCGAGTACCGCACCGATTTTTTTGTCGATAACAACCATTGTTTCATCCCGCCGGGCGAGTGCCGCACGATCTCCATCCGGGCGTCAACCAAACCGGCCGGCGGACTCACTCTGGCCCAAACGGGTTGGCGGCTCGAATGTTGGAACGCCGATGACGTGGTGATCGCGCCGAGCGAAGATGTTCTGCTGGCGCTTGGGCGGCGCGACAAGATGTGCCGTGAGTTCCTCGGCTACGACAGCCCGAAGAAGACCACGTCTAACACGGAGGTCACCCTGGCGGGACGCCAACCGGATCCGTTGGCGCTGCCGTTTCTCCAGCAAACCGGTGTTGTGGTGAGGCTGCAGTTCGAGATGGCGGCGTCCCGGGCCGGACGGCCTGCGCGGTTACGGCTCCACACCGCGGACCAAGCGGCCGCTATCGCACCGCTCGTTGCGATCTCGATCAACGGCCGGCGCATGGAACAGCAACTGCCCACGGGGCTCGGCATTCAAGCGACCGCTCCGGCCCAGTTGGCCTTTCCCGCCTCCGCGGTGTTCGAACTGGCGGGCGGCACGCTGCAGGCCGGGACCAACACGATCGAAGTTCGCGTTACCAACGACGCTTGGTTCACCTGGGACGCACTGGACTTGGTGATGAACAAACCATGACAACCTAACCAAAATGATCGAAAGGAATATCCAATGAAGACTGTGGTGTTGATTGCAGGGGTCCTCGCGTGTGCGCCAGGTGCCCGCATTATCGCGGCGGAAAAGCTGGTCGCGGCGGAAAAGCTGGTCGCGGTGGAGAACGGCAAGGCGGTGGCCGCGCGCTATGCCGGGGCCTCATGGGAGCAGGGCGCGGGGGGGGTCACGGCGGAAGGCACCGGGCGCCTTCTCTGCGCCGCCAAGACCCCTGATGCGGGGGATTTCCGCGTCATCGCACGGCTGAAGCTCGCGCGTTTGGGCGGCACTGCGGCGGCGTTTGTCATCAACGACAGTTATGTTGGATTCGACGGGCGCGGCAACAGGTTCTTTGCCGAAGGTTCCCTGTTCGGCGGCGCGGTCCGCCTGTTAGACGCGGCTAATGATCTGGTGAAACCGGAGGTGGCCTTCACCTTCGAGGCGATCCGCGAGAAGGACGTCACACGGTTCCTGATCAACGATCATGAGATCTGCCGCAGCGAAAAGTGGCACGGACCGGTCGCGCGCATCGGCTTCCGGCCATGGCGGAATCGCATCACTATAGAAAGCTTTGCAGTCCAGGGAAACCTGATAGACGCGCCGCCGCTGGCCGAACTCACCGGCGATCCGTTGTTCATCAGCGGGCGGGACGGCTATAACACCTATCGGATTCCGGCGCTGGCTGTCACCCCCCAAGGGACGGTGCTGGCCTTTTGTGAAGGACGCAAGAGCGGCGGGGGTGACTCGGGAAACATTGACCTGCTGGTGAAGCGATCCACCGACCATGGCAAGACGTGGAGCGCGCAGCAGGTGGTCTGGGATGATGCCGGCAACACCTGCGGCAATCCCTGTGCCGTGGTGGACCGCGAGACCGGCACGATCTGGCTGTTGACCACCTGGAACCGCGGCGACGATCCTGAGGATAAGATCATCGCCCGGACCAGCAAGGACACCCGCCGCGTGTTCGTAACCCAATCCACCGACGACGGCCGGACATGGGCCGTTCCGCGGGAAATCACCGCGGATGTGAAACTGCCTAACTGGACATGGTATGCCACCGGACCCGGCAGCGGCATTCAAATCGAGTTCGGCCCGCACCAGGGCCGCCTCGTCATCCCCTGCGATCACATCGAGGCGGATACCAAGCATTACTACTCGCACATCATCTATTCGGATGATCATGGGAAAAATTGGCAGCTCGGCGGCTCGACGCCCGGCCATCAGGTCAATGAGTGCGAGGCGGTGGAGTTGACCGGCGGCAAGTTGCTGCTGAACATGCGCAACTATGACAGCTCGAAGAAGAACCGCCAGGTGGCCGTGAGCGAGGACGGCGGGCTGACGTGGCAAGACCAGCGCTTCGATACGGCGCTGATCGAGCCGATCTGCCAAGGTGCCATTGAGCGTTACCGTTGGCCGGAGGAAGGGAAGCGCGGCGTCATTCTGTTCAGCAACCCGGCCAGCACCAGCGGGCGGGTCAACATGACGGTACGCGCCAGTTTCGACGACGGCCAAACCTGGCCGGTATCCCGCGTGCTGCACGCCGGTCCCAGCGCCTATTCGGACCTGGCGGTGCTCGCCAACGGCCAGCTCGCCTGCCTGTATGAAGGCGGGCAGGGGAGTTGCAATGAGTCGATCATGGCCGCCATCTTCCCGTTAGAAACGCTGCAGAGCGCGGCGCCAGGCAAACCGCAACCGGTGGCGGGTGCGGACATGCTCCCGGTGCTTGACATATCGCATGAGACGAACCGCCAGGTGGTCGTTGCGGCGGGCACGGAAACCGTCTATCAGGGCCACCCCACGACCTTGTTGCTGCCGGACGGCAAAACGATGTTCTGCGTGTGGACCATTGGCCACGGTGGCCCGTGCGGTCCGATGGCCCGCAGCGACGACGGCGGCCTGACATGGAACAGGCTCGACGACACCCTGCCCAAGGGTTTCAAGGGACACGGCAACTGCCCCAGCATCTACCGCATGGTGGACCCGGTGGGAAAAGAACGGCTGTGGGTGTTCTCGGCCGCGCCTAACATGCCGCGCATCATGAGCGAGGACGGGGGTAAAACCTGGAGTGAAATGAAGCCGCTCGGGTTTCCCTGCGTGATGACCTTCAGTTCGGTCGCGCGCCTGAAGGACGGCAGCTACGCCGGCTTCTATCATCGCGGCGGCATGTACTCATGCGAGGTGCTCCAGACCCTCACCCGCGATGGCGGGCTGACCTGGGCCGAACCCCGCGTCATCGCGGCGGTTGAGGGCAAGGCCCCGTGCGAACCCTTCACCTTGCGTTCGCCGGATGGCACGGAACTCTGCTGCCTGATGCGCGACAACACCCACCAAGGCGCCAGCCTCATGATGTTCAGCCGGGACGAGGCCAAGACCTGGACCCAACCGGTGGATACGCCGTGGGGCCTAACGGGCGACCGCCACATGGGCGTGTACGCGCCCGACGGACGCTTGGTGATTGCCTTCCGCGACAAGATGCCCCAGCGCTTCAACCCCGGCAGCCCGACCGGCGGGCACTTCGTCGCCTGGGTCGGCACCTACGACGACATCCGCCACAACAAGCCCGGCCAGTACCGGATCAAACTCCTCCACAACTACCACGAATGGGACTGCGGCTATCCCGGCATGGAAGCACTGCCCGATGGCACCATCGTTGCCACCACTTATATCAAGTATCATCCGGGAAAAGAACTGAACTCGGTCGTCAGCACCCGCTTCAAGCTGGCGGAACTCGACCGGCGGCTCGGTGCACAACCCACACATCCGTGAACCGGAAAGGTACCAGCGCCCAATGAAAAGAATTGCAGCAATCCTCGCGATCATGACCATGGTGCAGCACGCTCTGGCCGGGGATCCCAGCCAACTTGTTGCACGACTGAAGACCGGAAAGCCGCAAACGGTCGTCACGTACGGAACGAGTCTTACGGAAGGGGGCGCATGGGTGAGTCAATTGCAGCAAGCCTTGCAGGCGGAGTATCCCGGATTGGCAACCGTCATCAATAGTGGCCAGGGCCGGATGTGGTCAAAGTGGGGCGTGGATAACCTCGACCAACGCGTAATCACGAAGAAACCCGACACCGTGTTCATTGAATTCGCCATCAACGACGCCTACCTGGACTACAAGACGTCCGTCTCAGACGCCCAGCGCAACCTTGCTAACATGATCGACCGCATCCTGTCATCCAAGGCTGACACGGAGATCATCCTGATGACAATGACTCCGCCGACCGGAATCCATCTCGAACGCTGCCCCAAGTACCATGACTATTACCAAATGTACCGGGATGTGGCGAAAATGCGCAAACTGCGACTGATTGACCATCTGGTCAACTGGGAGCAACTCCTGGAGAAGGACAAACCCCTTTTCGACAAGTACGTTCCTGATGGTCTTCATCCTGGAGCGGAAGGATGCGCCAAAATCATCACCCCGGCGATTCTCAAAGCTTTAGGCCTCCGTGCCGGATAACCCTTCTCAATAACTTGCAGATTTACCGCAGAGCCGCAAAGGACGCAAAGTGGCGCAAAGGAAATTGGGTTAACGATATCATCCTGGGCGCGACGGACCGTGGCGGGCGGCCCGCCCGCGCTCCCTGAGCATCCAGGGTTCCCGCCGCCCCCAATTGGTTTAATAAAGAACCAATACAAACCGCTTGCCGCTCCCGTGCATCCCTCACTACGGTTCATGCGAAATGCCCATAGCTCCACCCGGGGCGTCAACCCCACAACCCAACCCCGCCACCGCCATGAATTCCCCGCAGCTTCCGCAATTCCGCTTCCGCCGCCGCCTCGCCGCCGCAGCCATGGCCGCCGCCCGCCGCGTTGTCACACCCACCCTGCTCGCCGCAGGGGCGCTCGCGCTGGCCGGCGCGCCAGCCCGGGCGCAATTGCCCGTGACCACCGGCCTGGTACTCCGCTACGAAACCGCCGGCAGCAACCCATACACACTCAATGGCAGCCGCGTGACGGCTTGGAACGACCAGGCGGGCACGGTGACCAACGCGAGCGAGGTGAGTTCCAGCGGTCCCACGCTGGCCGCCAGTGCTACGTACAACGGTCGTTGGGGCGCGCTCGATTTCAATGGGACCAGCAATTACCTCAAAACTGTTGCCATCCCTGAGTTAGACAACACGGCAAACCTGAGCTGGTTTGTCGTGTTCAAGGCAGGTGATTCAGGAAACTTGCGGGTATTGACGCGTACCTCCGCTGGAGGGCAGGGCGCGAGATGGGGCAGCTTCACGCAGAGCAACTTGCTCAACACCCACACCCGTATCGGCGGCACTATGAAGGGTATTTCAAAGGCCTTCACGGACACGGCCAGTTGGCACGTTCTCAGCACGGTGTGGAATGGCAGTATCAACTTGGAAGGGTATTTGGACGGCACCTCGATGGCCTCCCCAATAGTCACCGGCACGGGAACAAGCGGCACTCACTCAACCACGTATGTGGGTGCCAACACCGACGGCTCCGGCAAGTGGTATGGCAAGATTGCGGCGCTTCTGGTTTACAACGCCTCCTTGAACACCTCGGACCGGCAAGCCGTCGAGAGTTATCTGAACCATATGTACTTTGAGGCCGCCTTCTCGACCAAGCAGCTCCTGACCTTCGCGGGAGCCGGCAATACCGCCGTGATCGACCAAGACAATCACACGGTCTCGTTGCAAGTGCCCGCCGGCACGAATCTGTCGACGCTCGCACCCACCTGCACCGTGTCCGCCTATGCCACAGTCAGTCCGGCTTCGGGTAGCGCGGTGGACTTCACCAACTCGCAGACCATTCCGGTGACCTACACCGTCACCGCCGAGAACGGTAGCACCCAGAACTATGCGGTGACCGTGATCGAAGCTGCGAGTCCCGCCTGCGACATGACGGCCTTCAGCCTGCCTGTCAACGACAACGTCTATCAGGGCTCATTCAACGGCACCGACGTCACCCTGCAGGTGCCGTGGGATTGCCGCAACCTGTTGAGCGGGCTCACCCCGAGCTACACGGTATCGACTGCCGCCACCGTCACCCCGACGGCACCACAGGATTTCACCAACTCGGCGGCCACCCTGGTGGACTACACCGTCCACGCGCAAGACGGGAGTCATACCCAGACGTATCATGTGAGTGTCAACATAACTCCGGTTAGCACGGCGTGTGACATGCTGACCTTCAAGTGGGGCAGTTATGCCGGGGTGATTGCCGGAACCAACATCACCCTCGCCGTGCCGACCGGCACGGTCGTAACCAGCCTGAATCCCACCTGCACGGTGTCCCCGTTCGCCAGCGTCTCCCCGACCACGCCGCAGGATTTCACCAACTCGGCGACCACGCCGGTGGAATACACCGTCACCGCCCAGGATGGCGCCGCCAGCAAGATCTATCAGGTGGTCGTCACCCCCGGCAGCAGCATCGTGGCCGATTGGACGTTCGACCACTTCGGCGGGGCTAACAGCGACGGCACCGACGGCTCGGCCGTGACCACGGTGTATCCGTTCGCCGAAGGCGGCCAGCCGGCGGTGAACACGCCGTTTCAGGATGTGAGCGGCAACCGCCACCATGGTTACCTCTGTGGAGCCGCGACCACCGGCAGGCCGGTCATTACCTTCAACACACCCACCGGCACGGCGGGCCTCGACTTCAGGGGGATCACGGCGAACACCCCGAATGTACCGGCGCAAGCGACCCAGGGCGCGAACCTCAGGGCCAGCGGGGCGGGAGCCAACTTCAACTACGGCACGAGCAACACGCCGAACACCCCGCCGCTCGCGGCCTCCGGGGGCAGCGGGACGCTCGAGATGTTGGTCAACTTCAATGGAACCGTCAGCACGGAGGCGATCATCAACGGGAATGGCTGGTGGGTCCGTGCTTATCACGGCACCTCCAGCACGTCTGGCATTCGGGTTCTCCTCGGCACTGCGGACAACTACTTCAACACCCCCGCGGTCAACGATTCGATCTGGCATCGCCTGGCGATCGTCGTCGATCGCTCGAACAACCAGCTTCGTACATATGTGGACGGCAATCAGGTCACGACCATCAATGGGGTTGCGGGCGCCAACTACGCGAACATCTCCGGTGTCACCGGCGACATCGGCGGCGGGACCGGGACCAACGCCACCATCCTGCTCGGCTATATCAATTACGACCAGTTCCTGGGCATGCTGGACCGCGTGGTGATGAGCAACTGGGTGTTGGGACCCGACACGTTTGTCACCAAAAACGACCTCTCAGGCTGTGACATGCTAGCCTTCAACTGGGGCACCTATTCCGGCGTGATTGATCCGAAGAATCTAACGGTCACGCTGCATGTGCCCACCCTCACGCCTCTGGAGACGCTCAATCCGACCTGCACGGTGTCACCCTTCGCCACCGTCTCCCCGGCTTCGGGAGCCGCCCCGGACTTCGCCGCCCACAACCCGGCCACATATACCGTCACCGCCCAGGATGGAGTCACCAAGAAGGCCTACACCGTGACCGTCCTTGCGGATCTGTTGCCCGCCAGCCTCGGTCTCGCCGCCAGCCCGATGGCCGAAAATGGCGGCGTGGCCACGGTGACCGCTACCCTGCCCGGGCCGAGTCCGCTGGATGTGACAGTGAACCTGGCGTTCTCGGGCACGGCGACACGGGCGGTGGACTACACGACCTCCGACAACAAAATTTTCATCCCTGCCGGCCAAGCGAGCGGCTCGATGACGTTGACGGCGGTGTCCGACGGCATCTATGAAGCCGCGAATGAAACCGTCGTGGTGGACATCAGCTCAGTGGTCAACGGATCCATGGGCACCCCCGTGCAGGTGATCGCCACCATCACTGACGCCGACGCGCAGCCAGCGGGCCTGCCGCAGCCGGCGGGCATCAATCCGGGCACCGGCGTGGCGTGGGCCAATGGTGACAAATACCAACTGGCGTTTGTCACGAGTACGACGAGCGGCTACGCCGATGGGAACATCGCGACCTACAACGCGTTCGTGAACGCGGCCGCAGCCGGGTCTTCCCTGCCCGGCATTCCGCACATCGCGTGGAAGGCCATGGCCAGCGCGCTCAACGACTCCGCCACCCCCGCCAAGGTGAACGCGCCGGTCACCGCGCCGGTCTATCTGGTGGACGGCACCACCCTGGTCGCCACCAACTACGCGGACATGTGGGACGGTTCCATCGCGAATCCCATTGGCTTGGACGAGAACGGCGTCGCCGTCGCAGCCGGCACCCGGGCCTGGACCGGTTCCGATGCCAATGGGACCAGCTACAAGCCGCTGGGCAAGGCCGATGGATGGATCCAGTACGGGTTGGCGGCGAGCACCGATGGCGGGTGGTTCTCGGCGGATGAACAGCTTCGCGGCGTTGCCCACCTGTATGCCTTGTCGGTGCCGCTGACCTACGCGGGCACCCTCACCGGCTACGCCCTGTGGGCGTCTAACAATGGTGCGAGTTCCAACCCGCTTGAGGATTCCAACCACAACGGCATCCCCAACGGCGTCGAGTACTTCACGGGTGCCACGGCGCTGAATCCCGCCACGATACCCCCCTTGGTCACCACCGGGACGGGCCTCACCTGGACATGGCCGCGCGACCCGCTCGCCACCACTGCCAGCTACGAGTTCCAGATCTCCGAAACCCTCAACGGCGACTGGCGGGCCACGACCGCGCCCGGCGAGACCGTCGATGACACGAACCCGAACCAAGTCAAAATCACCCTGGCGCTTCCGGGTCCGGGCGCGCCGAAGAAATTCTGCCGCCTGGTGGTCACGGTCGCGCCGTGAGGAAACGACCAAGTGTTCCCATGCTTGACAAGCTGGCCGGATTGGTCTTATTTCGGACCAATTCATGACCATCGCGATCACTCCTAAATCCAAAGCCGGCCAGTTGGCCGACCTGTTGCGCGGGCGTTTGCTGGGCGGCGAGTGGCACCGCGTGTTGCCGGCCGAGCGGGTGCTGGCGGACGAATACCTGGTGAGCCGCACGACGTTGCGGGCGGCCCTGTGCTTGCTGGAAAGCGAGGGTTGCATCGGGTCGGCGGGGTCGACTCGCAGCGGGCGTGCGGTGCGCCGGCGCGGGGCTGCCGGGCGGCGGCTCACCGGTGCGGGGCGGGTGCTTTTCCTGACGCCTTCGCTGCGGGACGATCCGGTGTTGCTCCAGCAACTCGGCGTGTTGCGCGAGTTGTTAGGCCGGAGCGGCGTGCAGGTGGCGGTGCGCGACGCGGCAGGGTTCGCCGCCCACCGGCAGCCGCAACGGGAGCTGCAGCGCATCGCGGCGGATCATCCGGGTGCCGTGTGGGTGCTGCACAAAATGCCGCGGGCGGTGCAATTGGCGGCACAGGAATTGCACTTGCCGGCAGTGATTTGCGGCAGTGCCTTCGCCGGGATTGAGCTGCCAAGCGTTGATGTCGATTTCCGCGCGGTGGCCCGCCACGCCGCCGGCCACTGTCTCGGCCATGGACTCACCCGCCTCGCGTTGCTCGTCCACCGCACCCCCTTGGCCGGCAACGAGGCGATCATCGAGGCCGTCACCGCCGAACTCCATCACCACGGCGTGCCTCCCCCGCTGATTCTCCGCCACGACTTTCATCGCGACCGGCTCATTGCGACGCTTGACCGGCACATCGTTGCCGCCGCCACTCGCCCGGATGTTCTGTTGGTCGTCAACCAACTCCACCTGCTCACCGCGCTCAGCCACCTGCTGCACCGTCAGTTGCGAATCCCGCGCGATCTTTCGCTCGTCTATCTCAGCAATGATCCGGCGATCGAACGACTCAGCCCGCTGCCCGACCGCTACGACCTCGGCGACCGCCTGATGCGCCGCCTCGCCGTCGCCGTCAAGGCCCGCTTGGCGGGCGATATCCCGCACTCGCAACGCCTCCTGCCGAAGTATCTCAAAGGTGAAACAATGGTCTGATACCAAGCCGCCTGATTGGTTTTTAAAAAGCCAATGAATGCGGCTTGTGGCACTCCCCCGGCGATGGCATGAATGCGCGGTGCCTGTCCCTGACCCTTTCAAGTCATCCCTGGATTCGAAACCCGCGCCAGCGCCGAGTCCGCGGCTGCGCGGTTTGGTGGCGGCCGTCCACACGCCATTTCACGCCGATGGCTCGCTGGCACCGGAAGTGGTGCCGGCGCAGGCCCGCCATTTGGCCGGCAGCGGGATTGGCACCGTGTTCGTCACCGGTTCGACCGGTGAATTCCATTCGCTGACGCGCGACGAGCGGCTGGTCATCTATGGCGCGTGGGCGGAGGCCGCCGTGTCCTGTGATTTGCGGGTGGTGGCGCATGCGGGGAGCAACTGCCTCGAGGACGCCAAGGTGTTCGCGGCGGCCGCCGCCGACCACGGATTCCATGCGGTGGCCGCGCTCGCGCCGAGCTATTTCAAGCCGCGCCATCTCGGTGCCTTGGTCGATTGGTGCGCGGCAATCGCCGCCGCCGCCCCGCGCTTGCCGTTCTACTACTATGACATCCCGTCGATGACCGGCGTACGGTTCGATATGGCGGATTTTCTAACAGAAGCACGGCCGCGCATCCCGAACCTTGCCGGCATCAAGTTCACCAATGACGATTTGGCGACCTACGTTCGCTGCCTGGCGCTGGAGGACGGGCGCTTCGACATTCCCTGGGGGATCGACGAGAAATTGGTGGATGCGCTCGCGGCCGGGGCGCAAGGCGCGGTCGGGTCTTCCTATAACTTCGCCGCGCCGCTCTATCAGGAATTGAGCGCGGCGTTCCGGCGCGGCGATGAGGCAACCGCGCGCACGCTGCAACGGCAGTCGGTGGAACTCATCGAAGCGCTGGTGGTGCCCGGCTACTTCGGCGCCGCCAAGGCGCTGATGGGCTGGCTCGGCGTGCCGGTCGGCCCGGCCCGGCCGCCGCTGGACAACCCGCCGCCCGCGCAACTCGCCGCGTTGCGCGCCACGCTGGAGGGCTTCCCGTGGTTCGGGCCGTCGTGGCCGCAGGCGGCGCTCCCGCAACCCGGGGAGAAGGTTGCACCGGTGCCGGCGGTCTAACGTCACTTCGCTGGCGCGGCGCTCTTAGCGACGTCGCCAGCAGAAGATTGTTGGACACATTTCTTTCGTGGTCGTCTCTCCCGGTTCGACAACAAGTCGAGATCAATCGTCTATTTCCCTATCCGTTCCCCTCGATTATGTTCGGCAAAAACCGCCTGCTGGGCCGGAGAGCGTTCAAGCGAGGTGTCCGAATGTTGAGAACCCCAAGCATAAACCATATCAAAAACAGGATGCGGAACCACTTCGGCCCACTTCGCCAGAATCTCTTGCTCTTGTCTGGCTGTGGGCATGGTCCAGGCGGCGTATCCGCCGCCCCCAAAAGCCTGATAGACCGGAACGATTTTGTCTAAGGGAATTCCCGAAGAGACTGCTGCGGTCACGGAAACACCGATGACGCTGTAATCGCATCCGTTACTCAATGCTTTCTTACACGGATACGGATCCAGCCCGTATAAATCAATGCCCGTATTGGTTGGATTGTAGGTATTGGCAAAGGAAGGTTTCGTGTCCGTGCCCATGTTCATCAAAACGATAAATGTGATGACCCCAGGTGCATTGGTATGAATCCAATCCGATTCTGCTTTGAGGTTGGCTGCTGAGCAGAGCTTTCCCCATCTTCCAGTCGGATCCGGCTCGTCCATCAGATAAAAGCCGAAGACTCCAGGATTTCCGATATAGGGTCGTACTGCGCTTATAAACTTGGCATCCGCGCCGTTGCACAGTCCAAGCCAGACCAACCCTTTCACACCGGCAGGCAAACTGTTGAGCTGACTCACGCTGCTGACATCCGCTAGATTGAATCCAAGTTTGCCAGGCGTGTAGTGGCCGTCGGCGTCGAGGTTGGAACCACTGGTATAATGGAGTCCAGTCTGCGGTGCGGTAAGAGCCTCGGCTTTGGCGAGCGTTGATGCTGCCAGAAGCAAGCATGCTCCAGTTGCCAATGGAATGAGCAGGAATGGACTCACCAACCTTTTCAAAGCTTTCATTGTGTCTCTTTTTTCAATTTTCATGTGTCCAACGTCAAAGGTGATGCCACCGCGCCAATGAGTGGCGTTGCTGGGTGGTTGAGTGGCGAATGGAAGGTTGGCATCCATGACTTGTTAGGTTCAGTGCTTATCAATTGACCGGAGAGCTTTTGATACACGTTCGGCATCAACTCGCTTTTCGAACATGAGCACCAAGCCAATCATTTTCTGTTGGCGGTTACGTGCTTCGGCCATCGAAGCATTGAAGGCCACCTTTTTGCCGTCCACAGACACGGCAACACGCATTCCCGCTACATGATTCGTGCGAAAGAAATCAACAATCTCAACAGGGGGCGTTGCCAAGTAGCGCACTGACAGCGCTACGTTCGGCTCCTCGCCATACGGAATGGCGCTCTTGCCATCAATCAAGCTCGAATTCAGCTCCAAGACGGGTCTGTTCGTCGCGGTCAATTCTCCGGCAAGCCCGGAGGTGGTGGTGCACATCAAAGAGACGAGAAGGAGAATGGAATGGATGGTTTTCATATTGTAACCTAACAGTTGTATTCACCGACCGGTCGCTTTTGGGGTAGATCCACGACGCGTCGTTGATGGGGGGCAAAAGCGACCCGGAAATGCACTTCTCTGGAAGGTCCGTTCATGACGGTTTTTTTAGACCGTCATGGAGGGACTGTCGAGCAATAAACGCGGAATGTTTTGGGGAGCCGCGATTGGAATTTCGGGGTTGTTTCGGGCATTGGGTCAATCCTGCGATGACTCCCTATCACGCCCGTATCGCGGCCCTTCAGTCCGCCGGATTTTTTTGATGGCCGATGGCCCAGCCGATGGCCTGGGCTAAGAGGATTCCGCACCGTTGGTGCGGAAGATTTGAGGCGCTAAGTCAACAGTATTGGACAGGATGGCCGAGCCACTATGCGAGAATTCGGATCCACCGCCGGGTCGCAAGCGCGCCGTCACGCCTGCCGCAACACAGACGAAAAACGGAAGGACCATCAGAGTCGCCGCCAGTGCTGGCGGTCTAACAGCGTTGCCCGGTCAATTGCTTCTGGCGGTGAGTGTTCCTGATAGAACATAGACCGGCGCGGGTCCGATGTCCCCGTTGCCGGCGTCGATCCAGAAGCCGTCGGTGCGGCCAATCATGCCGAAAGTGACCCAACTGCCACCCTGTCGCGGATGTCCCAATTCACGGTCCGTCAGGAGTCCTGCGGGTGTCGTGCCGGTCTGCACGACGCCGCCGCGGGCGATGGTCTGGGCATTTCCCAACACCTCGACGCTGGCTGCGGCAACCATCAGGCCCAGTTCATTGATGTTGATCGGGTGTAGGAGTCGCTGGTTTTCGGTGCCCCACAGCGCCGCGTAGTCATCCGCCACCCGCACGCCATACAGGTTGTAAACCGGCACGCCGCCGAGCTGCGGGTCGGTGCCGGTGTTTTCGCTGGCGCTGGTGCGCTTGCCGGTCCCGTCCCGAAACCCGGCGACGGCCGTCCAGGAAGTGTGGAGCGCCGCCAGTTCGGGGACGCGGTTGGCCAGCTTGGCCGCCCAGTCATTCAAATCCGCGACCGCCGCCGGAGCGCCGGCGGCGGACTGGCCCGGGACTGGTTCGCTGGTCACGAAGACCAGACGGTAGGACGCGCCCGCCTTCAAATCAGCCGGTAGTGGCGTGACGAACACCAAACGACACCACGGGTTTCCCGCGGCAGCCGTTTCTCTAACAACCTTCGGGGCCTTGCCATTGCCGGTCGCCCGGCCATCTAACAACCATGTCAGGTTGAACACGGCCACCTGGCTGCCGGCGCCGCCTTCAAATTGCAGATAGATCTTGCCCTCACTTGGCGTGCCAGGCCGGCCGGCACTCAGGTTAGAGTATTCGGCATGTCCGGGGAAGACCAGGCGCTTGACGGGCCAGGTGCTGCCGCCGTCGAAGCTGGCCCACACCGTCACGCGTGACCGTCCGCCGAGCGGGTCGGTACCGGCCGGGGTATCGAGGTTGCTGAACAAAAGAAGGTCCTGCCCCTTCACCGGCAGGCGAATCAATCCACCCATGCAGCCGTACACCGTGTTAGGTACACCATCCGGCAGTTCGGCGCTCTCGTGGGGGTTCAGCCAGGTATCGCCGTCGTCATAACTCCAGGCGATCAAGCGGTTGCCGGGGGTCATGTGCTCGCGGGAAATGTAGATGATCCGCCCATCCGACAATTCGGCCAGCGTGCCCTCGCCCGTGCCTAACACGGGGAATGGCGCGCTCGTTTGCCAGGTCTTGCCATGGTCGTCGCTGTAGATGGACGTGTTGTAAAGATAGGGCCGCCACGGGTAGTCGTTGGCCGGGGCCCACCTGACCGGCACCAGCAGACGGCCTTGGTGCTTGCCAAACCGTAACGTCACGCCTGGTTGATGGCAGGCCGCGTCCAGCGCCTTGCCATCGGCGCCGTGCCCTAGCAGATTGGGCCGGATGGCGATCTTTTCCCGGATCCAGGTTTGACCCGCATCCGTGCTGCGCAGGCGGAAGCCTTTGGGATGGACCAGCATGATTTCACCGGTGGTTTCATCCACCACGGCCTTGGCTCCGCCCGCCTCCGGATCGACCTCGCGGGCCTCGTTCCACGTCTTGCCGCCGTCGCTGCTGCTTCGGACCTGTGTCTGATAGAACGCCAGCACCGTCCCGTCCTGCGTGGTAACGATGTTATGGCCACCTCGTCCTCTGCGGAAAAGTTCCTGCACGGAAAACCCGGGCGCCCCCAGCAACGGTGCGAGTTCGCCATCCGCAAGCGGATGCACCGCGGTCTTGCCGGACTCCGCCGCCCGCGCGGGAAAAACGGCCAGCCCTAACAGCCACCCGAGGGCCGCCAAGCGCGCGCAACCGCGGACCGTCGTGATTTGCCAAGTTATCATATTTATCCGATTCCTTTCCGGTGTGGTGTGTGCGCCCGCCAGCGGCTGACCCAGCCAGGCGTCGTCACAACATCCCGTTCCTACCCGCCGCGGACCGGCGGCACAACCCGCGGCGATTGGTTTTTTAAAAAACCAATCGCAGGCCCTTGCGGCGCCAAGCCCGTGCCACCAGAATAAAATCCTAGCGAGGCTTCGCCCCAGACCCCAGAGACCAGAAACCAGAGACCAGACAGAAAACTTGACCTAACAACAACCGGCAGGGAGGCTTGAGAAACCGTGAAGGCTCTAACATCCAGCGAAATCCGCGGCAACTGGGCGACCTTGTTGTCGCCGTGGAATGCGGACGACTCGCTGGACTGCGGGCGGTTGGCGGCTGAGATCGACGCGTTGATCGCCATGCGGGTGGACGGCATCTATTCCAATGGCACGGCCGGGGAGTTCCACGCGCAGACGGAAGCCGAGTTTGACTGGATTTCGCACTGTCTGGCGGACAAATGCAACGCCGCCGGGATGCCGTTCCAGATCGGCGTCAGCCACATGGCGGCACAGATTTCGTTAGAACGGCTGCGGCGGGTGGTGCCGTTGGCGCCGGGTGCCGTCCAGGTGATTTTGCCCGATTGGTTTCCCGTGACCGACAGCGAGGCGGTGGCGTTCCTTGAGCGCATGGCGGAGGCCGCGTCTGGCATCGGCCTGGTGCTTTACAACCCGCCGCACGCCAAGCGGGTTCTAACACCCGAGCAGGTCGGGCACCTGGCCGGGCGTGTGCCGGCGCTCATCGGCCTCAAGACCGCTGGTGGTGATGACGTGTGGTTTGCCGCGATGCGGCAGCACCTCGGCCGGCTGAGCGTCTTCGTGCCCGGCCACCTGCTGGCCAGTGGTGTTGAGCGCGGCGCGCGGGGTGCGTATTCGAACGTGGCCTGCCTCAATCCGGCGGCGGCCCAGCGCTGGACTGACCAGATGCGGACCGACCTGACCGCTGCGTTGGAACTCGAGCAACGCCTGCGGCGGTTCATCGCGGGGCATATCGTGCCCTTCATCACCGAACAGCAATACTGCAACGCCGCCTGCGACCGGTTCATGGCCTTGTTAGGCGGGTGGGCCGATGTGGGTGCGCACATGCGCTGGCCCTACCGCTCGATCCCGTCCGCGGAAGTGGCACGCATCTGCCCCGTGGCGCGGGAAATCCTCCCGGAATTCTGGTGCTAGAAAGAGAATTGAAACCGCAGATGAACGCAGATTTCAAAGAAGTTATACCAAGCGGAGCACTCACCCAACAGGTGGGACGAGGAAACTTCGGAAATCCGTTACTACTCAGGTAGCGCAAATCACGCATGTACAGCAGATTCTTTCCACCACGAAGAACACGAAGGGAGTTAAAGAACGATCACCAGGCTGGACAGTGTATGAAACCCTATCTTCATTCCTTTCGTGTTCTTTGTGTCCTTCGTGTTTTCGTGGCTTCGTGTGAAACTCCCGCAAGTTACTCTTTAGTACCTCAATCACTGAAAGTGGACATGTTTGCGACGATTTTTTTTGAACAGGAGGAAACGGAGGATGTCGAATGGAGGGATCGAAGAGCTTCCATTCGGCCAGAAACACCTCATAATTTCCGAGATAAAAGCAGGAGCATCCGCGCGCAGCTCCTCAGTTCCCTCTGTTACCTCCTGTTCAAAATATGATGATTGGCACGCCAGTCCCCTTTTGGTTCCGGCTTCGCCGGGTTAGGATGATCGCTGGCGAAACAGGAGGCGGTTAGAACGCGATAGTCGGAAGCGAAGGCACCGTCAATCGAGGCGGTTGAGGGTGACAGGCCGCAGCAGGAGAATCAGCGCCACGGCGGTAATGACGGGCAGGGCGAGCCAACCGATGGCGTCGGCGAGCCCGCCACGCTGGTCGAGGCCGCCGACGATTTCGGTGGCGAGGGCACCCATGAAGACGCCGACGAGATTCATGCAGCCATAGCCGGTGGCGCGCAGGTGCGGCGGCACGAACTGGCAGAGAATCGGCATGCCATTGGCATCGAACAGGCCGAAGCCGATGCCAAACAGAATCGCCGCACCGATGGCGACTGCGGGAATGTGGCCTTGGGTCAGGGCGAGCAACGCGGGAATTGTCAGGGAAAGCCCGATGGCACCGGTGTAAATGCGGCCGCGCAGGTGGTGACGGGCCCAGCGGTCGGCGATCCATCCGCCGGCGATCACGCCGACGAAACCGGAGGCGGCCAGCACGATGGTGGATAGCGGCTTGGCCACCTTGCTGGCCAGTTCGGCATCGCCAAGCCGGCCTAACATCTCTGGCAGCACCCCGCGCAAGGCCGCGAAGTCCATCTTCGCGAACAGGGTGGGCAGCCAGTTTTTCATGACCCAGCCGGGTGCTCCGGGCGCGGCGAAATACCACACGATGATCCAAAAGGAACCGAACGAAAGAAGCGTGAAGAGATTGCGCCGCATACTGCCGAGCGCGTTCCGGAACCCTGTTTCCGCTTGCGTCACGGTCGTCCGGAACTCGCGCAAAGCCGTGGCCAGCACCACGCTGTAGGCCACGCCGGCAAGCCCTAACATTTGAAAGGCGGCGCGCCACGAAATTTCGTCGGCGACCAGCGCGCCGAAGCCGCCGAGCGCCTGGCCGACGTAGATGCCGCTGCCATGGATGCCCACCGCGAGCGAGCGGGTGCGGCCCTGGTGGTAGTCGGCGATCAAGGCCAGACTGGCCGGAATATAGAGTGCCTCGCTCACGCCCATCAATGCCCGCAACCAGAAAAGTTGTTGCAAACCGGTCGCGGATCCCATGAGCAACGTGACCAGCGACCAGATGGCGAGCGAGCCAACGA
>Ga0073936_10002118_pt1 | contig 29851 bp, 21 predicted proteins | sample AliMusrvi5mmetaG_FD_87041 | JGI IMG/M metagenome (GOLD analysis project Ga0073936, IMG submission 87041) | Freshwater lake bacterial and archeal communities from Alinen Mustajarvi, Finland, to study Microbial Dark Matter (Phase II) - Alinen... | ecosystem: Environmental > Aquatic > Freshwater >...
ATCAGATGATCGCGGTCTCGTTGGGTCATCAGTAGTGTTCCTGTTGGCACCTCCACAGCTTGACCCGGTCAACAGGACATTTCTACTTTGCACAATTAGGACATTATCATTTTGCGGCGACATCAGTTACGATTCCGGATGACAAAGGATGGGTAGGTGTTTTAGAATGGTAGAGCCCACCCACAAGGCGGGCGCGTAGCTCAGCTGGTTAGAGCGCCTGCTTCACACGCAGGAGGTCCGGGGTTCGAGTCCCTGCGCGCCCACCATATTTCGATCACATACAACTTGGTGAGAGCTGGCGCTCTAGCGTCCGGACACCTCAGGCATTCCTTGGCCGTATGTTTCAGTGGATGGTCCAATGGCAGTATGGCTGCCGTTCCCTGACGCACCACCGGATGAGATTTTGGGAATCTTGAAACGAGATATCAAATTAGGCTCAGAGCAAGCCCGCGCCGATGGTTGCCTACGAACCATCTGACAGTTTTATTCTTTCGCCCAAGCCATCGCCGGAACATTGCGGCAAACCCTATGAAATCGGGACCCTCGGGCTGTGGCCGGGACACGTGGAATACCGTGCGGTTTTCCTTCTGTGGTGGCCCGGGATTCAAGCTGCATGGCTCCCGGAAAGGCTGATTACCGGTATTGCACCGGGACCGGCTCAGTCGCTGACCGGCCCCTATTCTGCCCTACCCGCTCAGAATGGAATGGAAGCAGGCGCCATCCGTGAGATTTGGAAATCTGGCAAACTTCAGGACGAGAAACTGACAATGCATGCGTCCGTCGTCACGTGTCAATCGTTGGGCTGCGAACTGCCTGCCGCGTTTCTCCTCCGAATTTCACCAAAGCTACATGCTAAAGAGGAGATGGTAGCTTGCTGCGAAAAGCATTCAAGTGAAGTCTCTTCCTTAATGGAGAAGCAACGGATGTTCACTGGCCGGTAGTATCCGGGCAGGGCCGGACCGGCCATGGTGCAAAAGGCGTCAGGAAAGTAGCCAGGATGGCGGGAGGCCGCGCTCCGGCAACGCGTTTCCGTTCATCCCCGAAAGACCGCCAACAACGACCGGAACAGGATACTCGAATCCCTTGATGTTCTATCTGCCGCCAATCTATTCTTGAAATTGCCGAGGGAGTGTGAACATGCCGGTTGTTCCAATGCAGGAGATACTGAAAGACGCCTTTCAACGCCGTTATGGAGTTGGAGCGTTCAATTTCGTCAATGACCTGACGATGGAAGCGGTGCTGCAAGCCGCGGCCATGACAAGGTCTCCGGTAATTCTCCAGGCTTCGGTGAAGACCGTGCGGAAGATGGGTGCGCGGTTGATCCGGCTCATGTTCGACGAGATGGCCTCCCGAGTGCCGGTGCCCGCAGCGTTGCATCTCGACCACTGCCCGGATAGGGCCGTCATCGAGGAGTGCATGCAAGCCGGCTGGGGTTCGGTGCTGTTCGATGCCTCATTGCTCAGCTATGAAGACAACCTGGGGCAGACGCGAGACATTGTCAGGCTGGCGCACCGATTCGGCGTTGCAGTGGAGGGTGAACTGGAGGCCATCCATGGAGCCGAAGACGGAATCGGCGGCAATTATTCAGGGCCCGTGGTGGCGCTCGACCAGGCAGTCCGCTTCGTTCGTGAAACCGGGATCGACAGCTTCGCGCCAGCCATCGGCACGGCCCACGGCGTCTACCATGGCGAACCTGTGATCGACTTCGACCGGGTTTCGGCCATCGTGGAAGCTGAACCTTTGCCACTGGTGGTGCACGGTGGAACCGGCTTGAGCGATGCGGTCCTTCGCGACCTGATCAGCCGCGGGGCGATCAAGATCAACATTTCAACGCAGTTGAAAATTACGTTCGCCGATAGCTTGCGCAGGTATCTGAATCTTCACCCGGTTGAGTACGATCCGTTGAAGTTGCTCGCGGCGGTGCGCGAAGAAGTGACGAACATGGCGGCTGCGTACATGCGGGTCTTTGGCAGCGAAGGAAAGGCTCGATGCGCCGGGCGCTGATTTTCGATTGCGATGGTGTACTGGCGGATACAGAGCCCCATGGACACCTGCCTGCCTTCAACCGGATGTGGCGCGAAGAGGGCGTACCCTGGCAGTGGACTGTGGAAGAGTATGGCCGCAGTTTGCGCATTGGAGGAGGCAAGGAGCGAATGGCCGGCCTCTTCGAGCAGCCGGCTTTCCGCGCAGTGTGGAATCCCCCGGAGGACGCTGGCGGGCGGCGGGAACTGCTGGTTCGGTGGCATCAGCGCAAAAGTGCGATCTACCGAGACATCGTTGCCGCGGGTTTGATCCCGGCGCGCTCCGGCGTGCGCCGGCTGGCTTCGGAAGCGGCGGCCGCGGGCTGGACTCTCGCCGTCGCATCCACATCGGCCGCGGAGTCGGTCCACGCCGTCTTGCGCCATGCGATGGGCGAAGAACTCGCCGCCAGGTTCGCCTTGGTGCTGGCTGGCGACGTGGTGGCGCGCAAAAAGCCCTCCCCGGAAATCTATCTGCTGGCGGCGGAACGGCTTCAGATCCCGCCGTCCCAATGCGTGGCGATCGAAGACTCCAGCAACGGACTGGAGGCGGCGACCGCTGCCAGAATGAAGTGTGTAGTCACAATGAGCAGTTATACGGCCGGCGAAGACTTCTCGCGCGCCGCGCTCGTGCTGACCTGCCTCGGCGATCCCAGCGGTGAAATCTGTGAGGTCTTGGCCAACCGGTCCGCAGCGCATCCGGGCGCATGGTGCGAGGTGAGGGATTTAGAAGACGTGTTGAGTGCACCGCAACCGGCCGCCAAAAATGCGGGAATCGACAATCTTTTGTAACCTGACCGTAAACTCGCCTCGCTATACTCAGGCTTTAGGCGCATAACAACCAATGAATCGCATTCATGTCTCAGCAGTTTTCGCCGGCTTTGCCGCAGCCGTCACGCTGGCCTTCGCACCTGGGGCGGAGCCGGAACCGAAGTGGTGGCGCGGCAACCTCCACACTCATACTTTGTGGTCTGACGGTGACGATTTCCCCGAAATGGTGGTGGAGTGGTATCGCAACCACGGTTATCAGTTTCTGGCTCTGTCCGACCACAATCTGCTCAGCCAGGGACAAATGTGGAAACAGGTGGCGGAGGTCAACCGTAAAGCGAAAACCGACGCCTACACCCGCTATCGCGGCCACTTCGGCGCCAATTGGGTGGAGACGCGCAACGGGCCCGATCCGGAGCGGCTCGAAGTGCGGCTGAAACCGTTCGACGAATACCGTACGCTGGTGGAAGAGCGGAATCGCTTCCTCATGATCCAGTCCGAGGAAATCACACATAAGGCGGGTAACGGCCGGTCCTTCCACCTGAATGCCACCAATCTGGGCGAAGCGCTCACGCCGCTCGATGGGGCTACGGTGCCCGAGGCGATGGCCCGCAACCTGGCCGCCGTGCGCGAATCGGCGGAGCGCACCGGCCGCGACGTGCTGGTGCATCTGAACCATCCGAACTATAAGTGGGGCGTCACAGCGGAGGACCTGGCGGCGGTCCCGGAAGAGCGGTTCTTCGAAGTTTGGAATGGCGTTGACGACGACCACGATCCCGGCGACGCCACGCATCCTTCGACTGACCAGATGTGGGACATCGCCAATACGCTGCGAATGGTGGGCCACAATGAACCGCCCCTCTTTGGCGTGGCCACCGACGATTCGCATAACTACCACGGCAACAACCAGCGCGCCATTCCCGGACGTGCCTGGGTGATGGTGCGCTCGCGCTACCTCACCGCTCAGGCGATTGTCCGCGCCCTCCGTTCGGGCGACTTCTATGCTTCCTCGGGCGTGATGCTGCGGGATGTCGTCTACGATCGCTCCACCCGCACGCTTTCGCTTGACGTCCAGGCGCAGGCGGGAGAGACGTTTGTGACACGTTTCATTGGCACGCGCAAGGGCGCAAATATGCAGGGAAAACCGCGATCCGGCGCGGATGCGGGAACCACGCTCGATTACGGACCGCAAGTGGGACAAGTGCTCGCCGAGATAACCGGCGCACACGCCAGCTACACCTTGCGCGGCGAAGAGCTTTATGTGCGGGCCATCGTGACCTCCAGCGCCACCCCCGAAGTGCCGAGTACGGAATTTCCGTATAAACGGGCGTGGACGCAACCGGTGGGCTGGTAACTAAAATCATGAGCGATTCCAAACTTACTTCTCTTGCCGCGGTATTCCGGGCTGTTGGCGAACCGCTTGCATTGGAGCGCTTCCCTGTACCGGAATTGAAGGGCAGTGAGGCCCTGGTGCGGGTGCGTTGTTCCACCATATGCGGAAGCGACCTCCATTCCTACTTCGGTCGCCGCCACTCGCCGATGCCCTGCGTACTGGGCCACGAAATGGTCGGCAACATCGTGGCCGCCGGGCCCAGCGGTGCCCTAGACTATCGAGGCCAGCCGCTTGAGCCTGGCGCGCGCGTCACCTGGTCCATGGTATGGAGTTGCGGCGAGTGTTTCTATTGCCGGCGCGGCCTTCGCCCGAAGTGCGAGCGGCTGATGAAGTTCGGGCACGAAGAGATTGCGCCCGGCCGGGCTTTGATCGGCGGGATGGCTGAGTTTTGCTATCTGCCTGAAGGCAGCGCGATCTTCCGCGTTCCGGAAAAGGTGCCGGACACAGTGGCCAGTCCGGCCAATTGCGCTACCGCGACCGTTGCGGCTGTGTTTCGCAACGCTGGCCCGATAAAAGATGAGGTTGTCGTGATCCATGGCGCTGGAATGCTCGGCCTGACGGCCTGCGCGATGGCCGCCGCGGAGGGAGCGGCGTGCGTGATCGTCATCGAACCCGATGCGGCAAGGCGGGAAAGAGCCACGCAGTTCGGCGCCAATGTGGCGCTCGACAGCGCGATGGCGCCGGCCGGGATTGTGGCGCGGGTGAAAGAACTGAGTGCCGGACGCGGCGCGGATGCAGGGCTGGAATTCGCCGGCTACCCGGAGTCGATCGAATTGGGAGTCCGCCTGTTGCGCATGGGTGGCCGGTTCGTGATGGCGGGTGCGACGTTCCCCAGCCGTCCCGCGCAAATCGATGCCGAACAGATAGTGCGCCGCATGCTTCGCATTACCGGCGTCTATAACTATGCCCCCGAAGATCTGGAGACGGCCCTGGTGTTTCTGGCCGCCGTCATAGACCGTTATCCTTTCCAGGATCTGGTGGGAGCAAGCTACCCGCTCGCCGAAGTCAATGCTGCCGTCGCGTTCGCGGAAAGCCAACGGCCGCCGCGCGTGGCGCTGATCCCGTGAGATAAAGACATATGGAGCAATCATGAGCAATACACAACCGGACGGCGTGCGCGCCGTCATTTTCGACATCTCGGGAACCGTTCTCGATTACGGCAGCCGCGGGCCTGTGGTGGCCTTCGTGGAACTGTTCGCGCGCCACGGCGTGTCGGTTACGGAAGCGGAGGCCCGCCTTCCCATGGGATCCCACAAGAAGGATCACATCTGGGCCATGCTGAGCGATACCTCGATCGCCGAACGCTGGAAGAAGGCCAACGGCGGCGCGCCCACCCTCGCCGACCTGGACAGTCTGTACACGGAGTTCACTCCGCTGCAGATGGAGATTCTGCCGCGCCACTGCGACGTGATTCCGGGTGTGCCCGAAGTAACGCGCCAACTGCGCGCTCGCGGCATAAAGATTGCGAACACGACGGGCTTCGATACGGGCATGATGGGTGATCTGAAGCGGCTCGCCGAGGAGGGCGGCTACAAGCCAGATCTGTGGGTGTGTCCCGATCTGGTCGGCAAGGGCCGGCCGGCTCCGTGGATGGCGTTCTATGCGGCTCGCCAGTTGGATGTGTATCCGATGTCGGCCTTCGTCAAAGTCGGTGACACGCTTGCCGATATAGCGGAGGCGCACGCGGCAGGGATGTGGGCGGTCTCCGTGCTGAGGCACGGAAACGAAGTCGGCCTTTCGAGGGAAGTGCTGGAGCAGCTTTCGCCGGAAGAACAGCACGAACGCATCAGTGGAGCGCGGGCCCGCCTGGCCGCCAAAGGGCCGCATTACATCATTGACGCCACGGCGGACCTGATTCCCATGGTGGACGAAATCACTGCGCGAATTGTACGCGGCGATCGCCCGTAATCAGGATGAAACACTCCAGAGGGTAAGCTTCTTATATGTACTCGGAATCCGTAAGCCAGTTGTTCGATCCGCGGCGTGCGGAGTCAAACCTGCGGCAGGAATGCACTTTCTGGTCAAGGCCCGACGGACGCGTCTTCCTGCAGCACTTTCACCCCGCGCATTCGGTGAGCTACACGCCCCACACCCATTCCGAATACAACGTGGTGATCTCGCTCGAAGGCGCCGTATCGAAAGCCCAGATGGGCGAGACGCACGTGATCGAAGCGGGCGAGGCGATGGTCGGCAATTTCGGTGTGGAACACGCCAGCGGCTATGAGACGGGCAGCCGCGGATGCGAATCGGTCTGCCTGACAGTAGACCGCCGCGTGCTTGCCAGCCTGCTGCCGGAAGGCGCGGTAGCCTCCGAAGAGGGTCAGACAATGCCCGTGTTTCTCGGCCGGATCGCATCGCGCGTTCTCAACGAATGCGCCCGCGATGTCGCCGTGGAACTGACCGAACGCCGCAGTGGTTACGACATTGTGGTGGAGGGCCTGGCCATGCGAATGCTTGTCGAAACGCTGCGGGCGTGGCCGTCAGGCCGGGTGGAACGGTGCGAGGTCGATTGGACGCCGCAGTTGCCGCGGCGCGATTTTGTGCGCGCCTACGAGTTCATGAGGTGGTGCCGTAAAGACGATTTCCGGATGCAGCACCTGACGCGCTTCCTGGGCACCAGCGAAGAGCGCTTTTCCCGGCTGTTCCGGGCCTCGGCAAAGGAGAGCCCGGCGAGTTTCTTCAACCGCCTGCTCCTGCGCCGCGGCAGCGACCTGCTGCGCGACCGGTCCCTTTCGGTGAAGGAAGTCAGCTACCTGTTGGGGTTCAAAACAAGCAGCCATTTTGTGGTCGCATTCCGCCGTGAGTTCGGCACTACGCCAAACGACTACCGCCTGCGTGCTGAGACGCAGGCGGCAGCCGCTTCCGTTTAGAATCTAAGCTTAAGAGCGAACTGCAGGATGCGCGGTTCTCCGACGATGCTGGAGATCTGGCCGAAGGTGGCGCTGCCGACACTGCCGGTCGGATTGCTCAGGTTCACCCGGTTGGTGGCGTTGAACGCTTCAAAGCGGAATGACAGGAACATGGATTCGCGCAAGGCTACATCGCGGTAAATGGATGTGTCCAGGTTCCTGAATCCGGGGCCCTGCATGCGATTGCGTCCGGTGGTGCCGCGCGTGTTGGCGGTTGCAGCCGCCACGTTGGCGGTATTGAAATATTGCGCGATCTGCTGGCCGCGGCTTTGCCCGTCGAGCGTCACCGGGCCGGTCTGCACCGCCATCGCAGTGCCAGCGCCGCCAGTCACGTCGCCGCTGGTTGTCAGGGAGAACGGCCGTCCGCCCTGCACGGTCAGAGTGCCTGCGAGCGTCCATCCGCGCGTCACCATGCTCAGAGGCATCCATCCCAGCCGTTTGCCGGCGTCGGGAATCTTGTAAACAGCGGACTCGACGAACCGGTATGGAACATTCCAGTCGGCCGGGCCGCGGTACGCAAGCGGATTGTAGGGATTGTACAGCGCGCTGATGGCAGTCTGCACGTCCATGCCGTCGGAGACATAATCGAGCGCCTTGGACCAGGTGTAGTTGGTGAGCAGGCTCAGGCCGCGGCTGAAACGCCTGTTCAAAGTTAGCTGCAATGCATGGTAGTTCGAAGGCAGGCAGGAGCACAACACGTATAGGTTGCTGAATTGCGGGCGTGGACGGCGCTGGTCGATCGTACCCTGATTCTGCAGCAGTGTCTGCGAAGTGTTGTAGACGGGCACATTGATGTCATACGTGTTGGGCAGGTGGTTGGTGCGGCTCCCGACGTACCCTGCGCGAGCCAGCCACGAATCGCCCAGTTGGCGTTCGATCATCAGATTCCAGGAATTGGTGGACGGCACGTTGTATTTGGGCTCCAGTGCGTAGGTGAGAGTCTGACCCGCCGGGAAGGGCATATTGGGGTTGGTGAAAGAGTCCTTGAGCGGGAACACATTCAGATTCTCGCGGCCGCGATACGGCGCGTCGAACGAACCGCCCAGCAGCGTCTGATCGTAGCCGAACGGCGCCTGGTTGGTCATGCCGTTGAGCAGGTAAGTTTCCGGGGTGCTGTAGTAAAGTCCATAGCCGCCGCGGACGCTGAGCTTTCCATTGCCGGCGACGTCCCAGGCGAAACCCACGCGTGGTGCGAAGAGCAGCTTGGTCATGTCCGTGGCGGTCTGCGAAACGGTATTGCCATCCACGACGTCGCCGGGGTAGATCAGGCCGGGAGGCGAGTTGTGCCACATCTGCGAAACCCATCCTTTGGCGTAGAGATCCTGGCGAAACTGCACGTTGCGGTTGCGCACGTCGCTGACGAAGCTGAACGGTTCCCAGCGCAGGCCGAGGTTAAGCGTAAGGCGGCGCGTGGCGCGGAACGAATCCCCCGCATAGAGCGCCCGATACCGCTGGCGGCGGAACTCCAGCGTGCCGTTGCCTTGCAGAAAACTGTACAGACTACCCATCATCACATCGGCCTGCCCGTATCCGCTGCTGGCGCCGCTGAAGGTGAACACGCCCGAACCGTGGAACGGATTGTACATGTTATATCGCGACCAGCGCAGATCGCCGCCAAACACCAGGCTGTGCGAACCGCGCGCATAGCGCCAGGAATTCGTCAATGCCAGATTGCCGCGGCGGAAGGGGGCGGTACGCGACGAACTGGCCAGCGACACGGTGTTCGATCCGGTCATGCTGATGCTCACCTCGCAGGAGCGCGGATTGATATCTACGCCAAACTTGAGGATGTCGCCCCACACGCAATTGAGCGTGCGCTCGGCGGGTCCGTAGAATCCCGTGAAATGCGCGTCTGAAGTTAGCCGCGGATTCACGATGAACGTCCACGCAATCGTTGCATTATCATCGATCATCCAGCCGCCGTTCTTCACCGAGAACATGTTCTGACCTACCGCCGGATACCAGTTGACTCCGTTCTGGCGGAAAAACCGCCCGTAGAACAGGTTCTTGTCGTTGAACTGATAATCGACGCGGACAACCTCCTGGTCGATGTCCACCTGGTTGTAGGTCGGATAAACATATTTGGTGCCGCTATTGGGCGCGGGCTGCCACTCCAGCAATTTCAGGATGGCCGGCGAGAGCCGCGTGGCCGGAATGATATTACCCGGAAACGCCTTGCCGGTGGTGGGATCGAGAATGGCGGTCTTCACGTCGGAAAAATTGCCGGTGCGATGCAGGGCCGGCATCGTCGTGGTGCTGTTTGCTCCGTTGATCTGCCGCACCCAGTTCCGCTCCACGCCGCCGAAGATGAACAGGCGGTTCTTCAGGATGGGGCCGCCCAGCGTCCCGCCACCCTGGTTCCGTTTGAGGTTATCGGGAGTTTTGGAGAAGAAGTTATTGGCGTTCAAGGCGGTGTTGCGCAGGAACCAGAAGCCGCCGCCATGCAGCGAGTTGCTTCCGCTTTTGGTGACCACGTTCATGGTCCCCCCTACGCTGTGCCCGATATCGACGCCCTGTCCCGCGGTCTGGATGCTGAACTCCTGCGTGGCGTCGGGAAACGGCGCCGGCAGTCCGACGTTATACATAATGTCGTTGTTGTCGCCGCCGTCGAGCGTGTACGCGGTCTCATTGGGACGCGCCCCGTTGATCATGAACTGGCGTGTGTTCAACGCTCCCTTATATCCGTTACCCTGGTTGCCAGTCTGGGTGGATTGCGCGCCATTGGCGGGCACCACGCCGGGCGCCAGCGCCGCCAGATCGGCCAGTACGCGGCCATTGAGCGGAAGATCGGCCACGCGCCGTGCGTCCACCACTTCGCGCACCAGAGCGTCGCGTGTCTGCACCATCTCCGCACCTTCGTTGACTTCCACGGTTGTGGTGACCGAACTAAGTTGCAGGGTCACGTCGGCTTTGATGTTGTCGTTGATCTGCAATTGCAGGCCGGTGCGCTCGTAACGGGCGAAGCCAGGATGCGCCACCGTCAAACGGAATGCGCCTACCGGCAGCAGGTCCAGCGTGTATTGGCCCGCGGCATTGGTGACAGTGGTGCGCGTGCGTCCGGTTTCGATTTGGATTGCGCTCACTGTCGCTTGTGGAACCGGCGAGTGTTGCGGATCTTGAATCGTGCCATAGATACCGACGGTGCTGCCTTGCTGGCCATATGACAACGTGGGCAGCAGGCAGAGAATAGGGAGCAAATGAGAGCGGAATTGCATTCGTGTTTACCTCCAGGGCGGTGAAACACAAGCATGCAGGACCGATGTTACAGGCAAATGACCTGGAATATCCTGAATCCGTCAAATGCAGCCGCGCAGCGGGGGATCGGTGCTATGCGCGATCTGGCCATTTCAAATGCCGCACCAGGTCCAGGTTATACCTCGGCTCCCGAGACTCCGGGGCGTTAAAACGGAGTAGGGGGACATCCTGCTCATACCTGGATCCGTGCGAACGGACATGGATCTCCTGCCGGGCCGTGGCGAGCGAGCCGAACGCTACATCGCGGGCGCCCAACACAAACAAATCGCCGATTCGTGAAGCCGCGAGCTGGAACGTACTGGCCGCCTCGCGGCGGGGAAACACTTCTTCAATCCCCGGTTCACGGCGAAGAACGTCAAGCGCTTTGCGCGTCTGCCGGCGGTTGTTGAGATACACGTAACAGGCGCCTCCCAGATTCTGGTGGTGCGCGGTCCGGGTGTCGCGAATGATCGGCACCGCCTCTGCCTCCACGCCAGACGCCGCGAGTACGCGCGCCACGTCGATGCCTCGTGTCTTTAAATTCATCCCATGATCGGCAGTCAGCAGCACGCGCAGCGACGGATTATCGTCCACCATCTCTCCCAGCATCCGGTCAAGCGTATACAGATGCTCCAGCGATTCGGCCGCTTCAGGCGCGTGACGGTGCATTACGTAATCGGTTGTGCTCAGGTAGATCACGTCAATCGATTCATTGCGCAATAGGTGCCGTGCCGCGCGGAAGGTCCAGTAGTTTTCCTCCGCCGAGTATAGTGGCGGTTTTGGGCCTGCCGCTGCCACCAGTTCCGGCGGCGGGGCTTCGGCGGAAACGGCGATCGAGGCTCCGCGGCCGAGTAATGTCCGGATCTTGTCCTTTGCCGCCACCAACGCACTGCGCTGCCCGGCTCGCGAGGCGCGCTCAAACACAGTCGGCCGCTTGACGAAACTCGCATCCTCCATCAGCACTGACTCCCCGGTTGCGCGGTCGAAGTAGAAATTGGAGACGATCCCGTGCCGGTTCGGAAAACAGCCGGTGACCACCGACGCGTTATTGACGTTAGTGACCGAAGGCAGTACCCCCTTGCCGACGCCGTAGCAGCCGGATGCCATCATTCGCTTCACCACCGGCATATCAGACCGATTCACATAATCCGGTCCGAGGCCGTCCATCAGCACGATGAGCGTTTGAGCGAAGCGGCGATTGGTTGGCATATACGGTAAGGGTACCCCAACCGTCATGGCGAGAACCGGCCTGAGCCTGTTCAAATCGCACGGTGTGGCGTGGGAAAAGACGGGAACCGGCAACCGTTTTCGTGTCGCGGTGACGGCAAATTCATCAAGTTGTATCGGATCGCAGGTGAGAATTGTAGATCGATAGCGAAAGGCGTCCAATCGGGCGGAAAAACATCAACCAGTGAGCACTGCCGCGCACATTCTGGGGACGGGACAAACCGGATCTGCCCGCCCGTTTCTTATCTCCCCGCGTGCCCGCATCTTCGCGGCTACGTGGCTCGCATATGCCGGCTTCTACCTATGCCGGAAGAACTTCAGCGTCCTGATGCCGTTTCTGAACACCGCGGGCGGTATTTCGAAGTTGCACCTGGCGGATATCCTCTTCGCTTATAGCCTCTGCTATTCGGCCGGACAGTTCCTCATGGGAAGCCTTGCTGACCGCTTCTCTCCACGCCTGGTGGTTGGCGCCGGACTCACACTGGCAGCGGTGGCCAATATTGGAATGTTCGCCAGTCCTGTGTACCCGGCGCTGCTTGCACTAGGCATGGTCAACGGCCTGGCGCAATCGAGCGGCTGGCCAGGCCTGCTCAAGATCATGGCGGCATGGTTCCGGCCCGCCGAACGCGGCGTAGTCATGGGCTGGTGGACCACCAATTACGTTCTTGGCGGATTCCTGGCAACGATATTCGCCTCGTGGCTGGTAAGCGGCGGCCAGTGGCGTCAGGGCTTCGTGCTCCCCGCGCTGTTGCTGTTGGCGGTGGCAACCGTCTTCCTGCTGCTGGCGCGCGACCGCCCATCTGAAGGCTCGGCGCACGCCCAGGCGGAGACCTTGCACCTACCCTTCGCAGCCTATCGCGCCATCGTCCGGCGTCCCGTCGCGTGGGCCACCGCGATCACGGCGATGCTGGTCAAGGTGACGCGCTACTCTTTCCTCTTCTGGCTGCCTCTCTACTTCACGGAACAACTCCACTACCGCCCTGAACAAGCCGGCTACCTCTCATCGGTATACGAACTGGCTGGCATCGGCGGCGCACTGCTGGCAGGCTATGCTTCCGATAAACTCATGCGATCGCGACGCTACCCGGTGGTGTGCGTCATGCTGGCCTGCCTGGCTCTGGCTTGCCTCATGCAGCCTCGCCTGGCGGCGCTCGGCTGGGGCGGCGCACTCGCTGGAATCGCTATCATCGGAATCATGACCTTTGGCCCCGACACGCTGCTACAGGGCGCGGCTTCGCAGGATGCCGGCGGACCCGGCGGTGCGGCCTCGGCGGCGGGACTGGTCAACGGAGTCGCCTCGCTGGGACAGTTGCTCTCGCCCTACCTGGTGGCGCAGGTTGCCACGCGGTGGGGATGGGACACGCTGTTCACCTCGTTTGTCGCGATTGCCCTGGCTGGTTCGGCCGTGTCCGCCTTATTCTGGAATCATCGTCCCAATGAATAACACTACCGGCAAACTTCTTTTTACGCCTGGCCCGCTGTCCACCAGTGAAGCAGTCAAACATGCCATGCTGCGTGACCTTGGCTCGCGCGACGAAGAATTCATCGCCACCGTGCGCGAGATCCGCTCCAGGCTGATTGCACTGGCCGGCCCTTCCGGAGCGGACTATGATGCGGTGCTTATGCAGGGATCGGGCACGTTTGCAGTCGAGTCTACAATCGGCTCCGCCATCCCGCGCGACGGCCGTTTTCTCGCCCTCGTCAACGGCGCCTATGGACGGCGCATGGCCGAGATCGCCATACGGCTCGGCATCGAAACCGTCGTGCTGAGGTTTGAGGAAAACGAGCCGGTGGAAGCTGCGCGCGTGGCCCGTGTGCTGCGCGAGGAGGGGCCGTTCACCCACGCCGGAGTAATCCACTGCGAGACCACCTCCGGCATTCTCAATCCTATCGAGAAAATTGGGGCCGTCGTCCGCGGCGCCGGAGTTGTGTATGTGGTTGACGCCATGAGCAGCTTTGGCGGCATTCCCATCGACTTTGCCCGTTGTGGCATCGACTTCCTCGTCTCCTCCGCCAACAAGTGCATCCAGGGAGTTCCGGGCTTTGCATTTGTACTGGCAAAGAAGGAACATCTGCTTTCCTGCGATGGCCGGGCGCGCAGTCTCAGCCTCGATCTTTTCGACCAGTGGCGCGGCTTTGAAACCGACGGCATGTTTCGCTACACGCCTCCCATTCAATCGCTGCTGGCGTTTCGCATAGCGCTGCAGGAACTGAAGGAGGAGGGAGGTATCGCAGTCCGGTTTGCACGGTACTCCGCCAATCACGCAGCTCTAATGGAGGAGATGCTGGCCATCGGCTTTGAGCCTTTCCTGCATCCAGAGTTTCGCAGCCCGATTATTGCATCCTTTCGCAATCCGCCGCACCCTGATTTCAGTTTCGCGAAGTTCTACGAAGCACTGTCGAGGCGTGGCTTCATCGTCTATCCGGGGAAACTCGCCGCGGAGGAAGGGTTTCGCATCGGCACGATCGGCAACATCGTCCCCGCTGACATCGGCCGCCTCGCCAATGCGATTCGGGAAGTACTGCCTGAAATTGGGGTAGAGTTGCAACATGAGTCCTGAAGGAGAAGGCAACCGGTCAGAGGAACGCGAGCGCTGGATCGCGGAGCAACTCGATTCCACCACGCGCGCGTGGCTCGCCGAAGACGAGCTCTACTTCCTGCATCAATCGCTCTCCACGCCGTGTCTGAACGTCCTGGCCGGGTGCGAAGGCAGTTATATCGAAGATCTGCAGGGACGCCGCTACCTCGATTTTCACGGCAACAACGTCCATCACGCCGGATTCTCCAACCCACATGTTATCGAGGCCATCGCGCGCCAGATGCACGAACTTTCGTTCTGCACACGCCGCTACACGAATCTCCCCGCCATCCGGCTGGCAAAGAAACTCGCTGGACTCGCCCCGGGCCGGCTGAACAAAGTGCTGTTCGCGCCCAGCGGCGCCGCGGTGGCCGGAATGGCGCTTAAGCTCGCCCGGGCCGTTACCGGCCGCTTCAAGACGATCTCGCTTTGGGACTCGTTTCACGGCGCTTCGCTCGACACCATCTCGATCGGCGGTGAAGAGATCTTCCGCCGCGGCATGGAACCGCTGATGCCCGGATCGCTACATGTTCCACCGCCTGATCCGGCGCAGTGCCCGTGGCGCTGCGGCACGGAGTGTTCCTGCGCGTGCGCCGAGCACGTCGATTACGTCATGCGCCGCGAAGGCGAAGTGGGGGCCGTGATTGTGGAAACTGTGCGCGCCACTTCGCTCATCCCTCCGCCGCGTTATCTGCAAATCCTGAGAGAGGCCTGCGACCGCCACGGCGCGCTGCTGATCTGCGATGAAATCCCGCATGCGTTGGGCCGCACTGGGCGCATGTTCACTTGTGAGCATTTCGGCGTGACGCCGGACATACTGCTTGTGGGCAAAGCCCTGGGGGGCGGCATTTTTCCGCTAGCGGCCATGATCGCCCGCGAAGACCTGGACGTTGCAGGCGATGGCGCTCTGGGACACTACACTCACGAAAAGAACCCCGTCGCCTGCGCCGCCGCGCTGGCGGCGATCGAATACATTGAGGAGGAGCGGCTTCCCGGCCGCGCCCGCGAAATGGGGGAGTACGCGCTGGCCGAACTATTGGTGCTGAAGGACCGGCACGCGGCGATCCGCGCGGTACGCGGGTTGGGACTTCTGCTCGGAGTGGAGATGGAGAGTGCAGCCTTGGCCGAGCGGGCGATGTACCGTGCGCTTTCGATGGGCCTAAGCTTCAAGGTAACGATGGGCACTGTTCTCACACTCACCCCGCCGCTCACCATTTCACGCGCAGAGATGGATCGGGCGATCGCCATCCTCGACCAGGCTTTATCCAGCTAAGGCCAGAGGAATCCTTCTCTTCATTCGCTGCCGTCCGCGCCGGGCGTTCGACTCCCGCCCATTTAACGGTGCTGCTCCCGGTCCGCCCTGGTTTCAGCGCAATCAATCAGGCGCGGTGAGTGCGGAGTTAAGCCACGCTGCCGAGGTATTGCAGTTCCGCTAATGCCCGATATCCTGGCCTTGCCGCAATTCGATGCCGATAGTTCATTCCCATCGGAGGAGGCCCCAATTCCGCGAAGGGCAAAGAAAGGGAATCGAGGCAGGCGTTCCATGAATGTTCTGTTACATGTGAATTTCCTAAGGTCTTCTTTAGATTGACCTGTTCTAATCGAAGCAGAATCGGATATCGCGATCCGCATCACTCTTGTTATCAGGACAACCATGAGCAACCTCGAACTCCCAAGACGAAGTCTTCTTCGCGCCGCCAGTCTGACTGCGCTTTCTTATTCCCGAGTGCTGGGCGCCAATAGCCGCTTGCAGCTTGGTGTGATCGGCTGCGGCGTGCGCGGGCCATTCGTCATGGGCCATTTTCAAAAAACCGGCCAGGTGGACGTGCGTGTTCTGTGCGACGTGTGGCAGCGTCAGATCGAAAAAACCAAGGCAGACGCCCCCGGCGCCGATGGCTGCGCTGACTACCATCGGGTTCTCGAGCGCAAAGATATCGACGCGGTGCTGATCGCCTCTCCCGACCATTGGCATGCCCGTATGGCGATCGACGCCATGGATGCCGGCAAGGATGCTTACGTCGAGAAGCCACTCACAAGCCGCCGTGAACAGGGTCCGCCCGTCATTGAGGCCGCGCGCCGCACCGGGCGCATCTGCCAGGTAGGCGCACAGCAGCGTTCTGGTCCGCATTACCTGCGCGCCAAGCAGGACTACCTGACGAGCGGCAGGCTCGGAAAGATCCGCATCGTTCGCACGTGGTGGAGCGATCCCGGCGGCGCCCACCGGGTACCTGAAGGAATGCAAACCAAACCAGCCGACCTGGACTGGAAGCTGTTCCTTGGCGATTTGCCCCAGCGTGAGTGGGCGCCTGCCCAGTATTTTCACTTTCGCGGCTTCCTCGAATACAGCGGCGGCGTGCTGGCCGATAAGTTCGTGCACTGGATCGACACCGTCCATATGTTCATGGAGCAGGATGGTCCCGTGGCTGCAAATGCCAGCGGCGGCGTTTATGTGCATAAGGAGAATGGCCGCACGGCCCCCGATACCATCAACCTGGTGCTCGAATACCCGCGTGAGTGGTTGGTCACATACGACAACATTCCGATTGCCGGAGCGGGGAAGGATGGCATCGAATTCTGCGGAGACAATGGCCACCTGCGAATCAACCGCACCAAATCCGAATTCTTCCCGGCAGAGCGCGGCGCACCGCCCATCGTGGTGAATGCGGAAACCGATTTGACCGCCGACCATGTCAAGAACTTTCTGGATTGTTGCCGCAGCCGGCGGCAACCGGAAGAAGACGCACGCGCTGGTCACCGGTCGGCGCAGGCGGCGCATCTGGGAAACATCTCATATCAGAACAGGCGGCGAATTCATTTCGATCCGGAACGCGAAATCGAATTGCCGGCCTGACCGGAATCAAGGAGAAGACAAAATGAGCATCTACGAACAGGGACATAGCCGCAGGCAATTCCTCGGCAGCGCGGGCCTCGTGGCCGCTGTTACAACCACCTCCGCCGGAGCAGCCACGGGCGATGCGGGAATGCCCAGGATTAAACTTGGGAAGTATTCCATCTCACGCCTGGTATGCGGCAACAACCCGTTCAACGGCGGTTCGCACACTTCGCCGCTGCTGAACGAGGAGATGCGCCGCTATTACACTCCGGAGCAGGTTTATAAGACGCTGCGCCGCTGCCAGGAAGAGGGGATCAACTGCTGGCAGTCCGGTTCCACCAAGCTCGACCTTTACCAGCGACTGGTAAAAGAGGGCCGGCCCATGCATTTCCTGGCCACCGGACACAGCGGGCCGGGACGTATTGAACCTCTCAAGGCAGGAGGCTGCGTCGGCCTGGCGATGTCAGGCGAACCGGCCGATGTCCTGTTCAAGACCGGCAAGATCGATCAACTGAACGACTACCTGAAGGAAGTCAGGGATTCCGGCATGCTCGTGGGTGTCTCGACGCACATGCCGGCCGTGGTCGATATCGTGGAATCGAAAGGCTGGGACGTCGATTACTACATGACGTGCGTATATGAGCGCCACCGTTCCGCCGCTGACTTGGAGAAGTTGCTCGGCCAGGCGCCCATTCCAGTCGGAGAAGTATATCTGCCGTTGGACCCGCCGCGGATGTACAAAATGATCCAGCAGACCAAACGAACCTGCCTGGCGTTCAAAATTCTGGCGGCCGGCCGCCTGTCGCAAAAAACGGCATCGCTCGAGGACGCGTTCAAGAGCACCTTCCAAAACATCAAGCCCGGTGATGGTGTGATCGTCGGCATGTACGACAAGTTCTCAGACCAGGTGGGCGAAAACGCCGCTTTGGTTCGCCGCTTCGGTAGTGCGAAACCAACGCCTGCTGCCTGACTGGGCAACTTTGACTGAGGCTGCTAGCGCTCGTCGTCGTCGACATCGAGCGCTAGTGGACTGAACACCGATCTCGGCGTCCTCGGATAGGGTCGCTGCAACCCGCGGACCTGCCGCCACAGGATGCGGTTGAGCTTCTCCGTGGGGACCGCATCGGGGACTTCCCAGCGCATTTTCGCGGATGCGATGGCGTCTTTGCGTGGCACGCCGCGCAGTGCTTTCGCGGGCGGATTGACGTCAAACAGCGACTGCTCCGGCATTACGGCATCATAGGGCGTAAAGTCAGGCGTGTCCTGGAAGCTCGCGCGCATATCGGTGGCAATGCGGTCGAAGATGGAAAGTGTTGGCAGGCCTAACATCAGTTCAATCGTTTTGAGGATGCTGGGATGCGAGTAAAAAGTGGAATCGACAGTGTCGCGGCGAGCATACGGGCTCACCACAAGCGCGACCGTGCGGTGGCCGTCCACATGGTCCACCCCGTTCTGTGCGTCGTCTTCCACGACGAAGATTACCATCTTCTTCCAGAAGGGCGAGTGGGAGAGCGCCTCAACAATTTGTCCCAGGGCGAGATCGTTGTCGGCCACCATTGCCTGAGGCGTCGACGATCCGGGGGATGCGCCGTTTGTATGATTGGAGGGTAACTGCACGATGGCCAGGTTCGGCATGCTGCCGGCTGAACTCCACTTCTTGAGGTCCGCCAGAAAGATCTGTGCGCGCGCCACGTCCGGCACACGAGTCGAATAGGCAGGATAGTTTGGAGCGAGAAAAGCGTTCAAAGGTGCGATAGGCGCCACGGTCTTCCATCGCCCGGTAAAGTCCTCACCACTCTTCCACGCTTTGAGGAGCGCGGCCCGATCATCCGTGCTGCCGGCTATCGAGCCGGCATATTCGCCGAATATGCGTACACTCTTGCGTTTGCGCAGCGCGGCATCCCACAGGAAGCCGCCGCTGGAATACGCGATCGGGTCGGAGCCATCGAAGGGGTAGCTGCGATTCGCGTAGCCGGGCCACATGGCATAGTCCACTTCGTTGGCCTGCGTGAGCCACTGGTGGCCATCGGCGGAGTTGCCGCCGGAGGCATAGAAGTTGTCGAGCAGAACATACTGGCCGGCGAGCTTATGCTGGTTGGGTGTGATCCGTTCGCCAAACATGACCAGGCTGGGATCGCCATTCCCTTTCTGCATATCCCCAAGAACCTGATCGTAGGTGCGGTTCTCCTTGATGATGAAGACCACGTGCTCGATCGTCGAAGGATCGCCCGGATTCACCGGAACGGCCACAGCTTTTGTGGCGCTGGCCGGTCGGGCCGCGCTGGTGGCGGCCGGGCCGATGGCGAGGCGGTTGTTCTCGGCGACCGCCGACGTATAGGCCGCCAGTTGCGCGGTCCCTGGGACCTCAATCACCGCTACCGAGCCGCGCACCGCATGCACAAAGCGGCGTTTGGGTTCTTCCCGGAAACCCGAGCCGGGGCCAAGAAGCGTCGATACTGCCAGATGTCTTCCGTCCGGGCTGATGGCAAGTCCACTCGGATACCAGGCGGTTGGGATGAGCCCTTCCATCGCTCCGGTCCTGGTGTTCACAACTGCGATAGCGTTGATGCCGCCACAGGCGACGAACAGTCGAACTCCGTCCGGGGATAGCGCAAGCGCAGTGGGAGCAATGCCCGCGACCTGTTCACGGAACGGCTGCACGGTGAAGGTTCGCAGGACATGGTTGGATTTTGTGTCGGCCATTGAAACGGAATCGCTGTTGCCGTTGGCGACAAAGAGCCGTTCGCGAGCCTCGTCCCAAAGTAACGCCGTTGGGTGCAGGCCGACGGCGATAGTGTCGGTTACGCGGTTGGCGGCCAGGTCGATTCGCGAAACCGATCCGGTGGAGGCGATGCCACGGGCATCGACAACGACGCGCGCTGCGTTTTCACGGTATCCGGTCACCGCGGTCAGGTCGCCATTTCTTGCGAGCCGCCCTCCCCAATTGCTGACATAAGCCACCGTGCCCGCGGCATTCACGGCGGCGCCGAATGGTGCGATACCAACATCCAACCTCGCTTTGACCGCGCCCGATTCCAGATCGAGCACTGCGGCTTTGTCATCGCCAGTCAGAGCCAGGACCGCAACCGGACGGTCTCTGGCTACGGCAAATGAGCCCGCCACGTTGCGCCCCACTCCTTCAGACACAACCGAAGCTTTTCCGTCTTTGATGCGGCTGAACCGGACGCTGCGATCCACCGTGGCGCTAACCAGTGCGGTCTTTGACCTGGCGTCGTAGCGAATCCCCTGCAACCCGCCGGTTCCCGCCGTGTTTATTTTTGACAGGACGCGATTGGCGCGCCAGTCCAGATGGAATACCGAACCTCCATTCAGGACCCAGATTTCCGATGGCGCCGCCCCGAACGAGACTCCCTGGATGCGCCCGGTGAAGACGCTTTGCACTCCCGCCGGAGTGATGCTCTGGCGGGTGGTGATCACACCGGGGTCAGTGACTGCGCGGATTGGGCTATCCGGCATTTGCGCATGTAGCGGTCCAACTTGGGCGATCAGGAATGCGAAGAAATATCTGAGCATGTCATCCTTGGCAGCGAAAAATCAGAATAGCAATTTCAGCCCGAACTGAATGTCGCGCGGAGAGTTCTGCTGGCTTGAAATCACACCGGCGGAGGACGATCCGATCACCGCACCGGGCGGAGCGAATTGGACGCGGTTCGGCAGGTTAAACGCTTCTGCCCGGAACTGCAGGGTCAGCCGCTCATGCAACTGCACATTCTTGAACAGGGAGAGATCCAGGTTAGCCACGCCAGGAGCCCTCAGACTCGTCAGAAAGCGGCCCGCATTGCCGTACGTAAATGCAGCCGGCTGGCTGAAATTGCCGGTGTTGAAATAGTGAGTAAGCTTGCTTGACGCCGAGCCGGGCAGGCTTGGATCCTGAGCATTCCAGTTGGGGCGCTCCGATCCGCCCGAGTTGTACAGCGTATTACTGGCAGTGGTGAGACCAAGCGGTGCTCCGGTACTGAAGACACTGATCGCGTTCAACTGCCATCCGCCAACAATCTTACCGCCGGCTCCAGAGAGATTCAGTAACTTTCTGCCGGGCCCAAACGGGAGAGCGTAGTTCGCGCTGATCGACAGGCTATGCGGCGTGTCGAAAGAGGCGATCGCGCGTTCAGCCGCCAGGTTGTTGTAGTTCTGAATATTGTCGGTACCGAACGCTTCGCCTGGGAACCCGGTGGTGGTCGCGGCCACATTGTCGATCAGTTTGGAAAACGTGTAGGAAACCAGCATGCTGAGCCCGGCCGAAAACCGTCGCTCCAGTTTCGCCTCCAGCGCATGGTAGGTGGACGCACCGTAGGGCTCGTTTGAAATGGTGACACCGGTGAACTGCGGGAAGGGCCGGAGCAACTGGCTCCGCGCCACCGTCGCCGAACTCAGCGTGCCGGTGGAGATCAGCCCGTAGAAAGGATTCGCAACCAGCTGGTTGAGAGCGGTCCCCATCGAAAGGGCGCTGTCCGGCAATTGGTTATAGTTCAGGTTGCCGAAAAGGTGGACGCCACGGCTGCCAACATAGGCCAGATCCAACAGGAGCTTCGCGGGCAGCAGTTGCTGCAGATTCAAGTTCCATTGTTCAGAGTACGGAACGCTGCGGTTACGATCGAGCGCTGTCACCGATTGCCCCAGCAGAGTGGCGAGGCCTTGCGTATTCCCCGGCGCGCGAACAAAACCGCTCGGGTAGGGATTGGACAGGTAACTGGCAGGCGTCACGTTGTCGAGAGTGCCAACCCACGACGTGCTGGTTGAGTATCCGCTGGCCGGTACGGCGGAACTGTTGAATCCGCCGCCCGTCATTGGCGCAAAGAAGATGCCGAAGCCTGCGCGCAGCACCGTCGACTTTGACGCTTGAAATGCAATCCCAGCGCGAGGAGCGAAATTCCGCCATTCTGCATTATACTGGCCTCGCGGCAGCCCGCCGGTGGCAGGAAAAGTGAGCCCGCCGCGCAGCGGAAGATTCGGCGCCGCCAGCGGGTTCGCCGCGGTGAAATCGAAGTTGGCGACGCGGTTGTACCGTTCTGTCCACGGAGCGTTATGATCCCAGCGCAGGCCGAGGTTAACCGTCAGCCGCTTGGACGGTTTCCAGTCGTCCTGGAAGTAGAGCCCGAAGTACTTGTAGGCGATGCTCTGGCCGGGCGAGTCGCTGGTGATACTGCCGCTGCCTGTTCCGAGCAGGAATGACGCGAACCCATATCCGGCCGTACTGCTGGCGGTCAAGGGATTTGGTCCTTGCGTGAAGTTGGTAGCGAAGCTGTAGCTGCTTTGTGCGCGGGCGCCGAACGAGTTCAGCCTGTTCTCGCCGAAGTCGCCGCCGAATCGGAAGGAGTGCGCACCGGCCGTCTTGCGCAGATTCGCGGCCTCGTGGAACGTGTCGTATCCGCTGAGCGTGAAACCGCAATAGCCGAAGTAGCCGCTGTTGCTATCGGGGACGGCAACGGTGAGACTGTATCCGGCGATGGTCAGTGCCGGGAAGCAGGAGACGAGCGCCGGTTGCAATTGATGCAGGTAGGTGGGGAAGCCTAGTTTTACGGGGTCGAAGTTGGCCGCTTCGGTGATTCGCGTCATGGAGTAGCGAACGTAGCTCGAACTCAACTCAAGCACAAAGCTCGGACTCAGGATGTTGTTGTAATTGATAACCGCCTGGCGCTGGTTATAGGTGTCGTCGCCGGCTGAGGACGACGACGGCCCCAGATCCGGTCCCCAAAGTCCCGGCCGGTTATTCGTAGTGTTATTCAGGCTGATCCGGCCAAAGAGCTTTTGCCGGTCACTGATAGCCTGGTCGAGCCGTAGCGCAAAGGTGTTCTTGTTGATCGCTCCGGAGTAATCGGAAATGAAGTTATTGATACCCGCAGGTCCTGTTCCGGCCGTGTTGGCATGCGGAAACCATGCCACCAGGTTGCGCGCCACCGCATCCATCCGGTTGGCCGGGATGATGTTGCCGGGGAACTGCGTTCTGATGGATTGGCCTGCTACGTCCGGGTTGGCACGCGTCGATACCGGATCGTAAATCGACACCAACCCACCGCCCGCATTCAGCGTCTTCGAGAAGTCGCCCACGCGCTGCAAATCAGACGGCACGGTTGCCGTGGTGGGCAGCCCGCGGCTCCACCGCAAGCCCTCGTAGGAGACAAAGAAGAACGTCCGGTCCGTTCCCCGATAGAGCTTCGGGATGATTACCGGACCGCCGAAAGATCCGCCGAACTGGTTATAACGGAATGGTGCCCGAGGCTGCCCGGCGGCATTCAAAAAGAAGTTATTGGCGGTGAGTTGGTCATTGCGCAGAAACTCATACAGGCTGCCGTGAAACGAATTGGTTCCGGATTTTGTGACCACATTGATCACCCCGCCCGCGGCATTGGTGAACTCCGAGCTGTAGTTGTGGGTTTGGACCTTATACTCTTCCACCGAGTCGAGCGCCGGAAAAATCCCCGGGCCATTGAATGCAGGTTCGCTGTTGATGCCGCCATCTAGGTAGAAACCGTTCTGGTTTGGGCGCGAGCCGTTAATGGAAACAAATTGGTCGTTGTACATCCCGTAGGCAACCTGGCTGAATCCTGCCGAAGCGCGTACGCCCGGAAGCAGGGCCGCGAAACCGTAGCTATTCCTGCCATTGGTGGGAAGTTCGATAAGCCTCTGGTTGTCCATCAGGTGCCCGATGGTCGCCGATTCGCTTTCCAATCCGGTAGTGCTCGCGGAAACCGTCACTACTTCGCTGGTCTGGCCGATTTCCAACCTCAGGCTCGCGTCGAGATCCAGCGCCACTTCGAGCCGGATGCTTTCGTGCACAACACGCTTGAATCCAGCGGCCGACCCTTCCAGTCTGTAGATGGCCGGAGGCAGCAGAGGAAACGCGTAATGGCCGGCGCCGTTTGTCAGCGTTTTACGCACTTCGTTGGTCCCGCTGTTGATCAGGGTGATGCTGACCTCCGGCACTACTCTGCCGGAAGGATCGAAAGCCGTTCCGGAAATGGCGCCAGTGGATGTTTGCGCCGCCATTGGGGCGAGTACAGATAAACATCCTGCGAAAACAGCGGCAAGGCGAGCCAGAACCAACGTTCCTGAGCACAGGATCTCCAGCTTGCCCCCAAAGATGACATTCTGCTTTTCCATTTGATTTCCTCGTTACACGAAAGAAGTTGATTTCCTGGATTCACCCGCCGCGAAGCCGGGGAAAGCCAGGGGATACACCTGTTACGGACTTTGGCGGGCCCTGCAACCGGGCACGCCGGATGATCGGCCGCGAACGTTGCGGCTGAGCGATATCGACGGGGGAGAAATCAGAGATTAGTGTCTCAAATCAATGTGTCAGGTTCATGAAATGCCGAAAAAATTCATGGTTCTTTGCGCGCGTAATGGGGAATCGGCGTGTGTTCATTTCCGGATCCGCATGCACACTGGCGTAGTGTGGCATCCCACACCCGGCCAATCTGGACTACCCGTTATGAATTTCCGATGACATCTCCGAATTCCTTAGGTTGTCTTTAGATTGCAGTGGTCTAATCGAAAACACAACATATGAAGCGCAGACACTTTCTAAGTATCGCGACGGCTGCCGTGAGTGCGCCCGGTGCGCGCGCCGTGTCCGGGCAGAGCTTTCTCGCCGGTGTTGTCCCGGCAGGCCCCGGCCGCTCGTCCGGGCAGGTCAAGGCAGCCGCCGGCCCGGCCACGACGTATTGGAACAACTGCGATGAAGTGCGCCAGCTTGGATTCCACCATCTCGAAATCAACAACACCCGCGCCCGCATCGCCGAGTTGTATTCAAATCGGATCGCCGAGTTCAAGGACGAGATGGCTAAACGCCATCTGACCATGGCCGGGCTCGCCCTGTTCAGTCACATGTCGGGCGGCGGTGAGCGGCAGGGACTGCTAGAGAGCCACATGCTGCTAGGCCGCTTTCTGGCGGCCGTGGGCGGAAAGTACATCACCCACATGTTGGCCCCGGGAACCGCCCTGAATGAGTCGCTGGATGAAGACGCATACCGTCATGTGGACCTGAAGGCATGGGCCGCCAACGCCAACGAGATCGGCAAGCGGCTGCTGAACGAACATGGTGTGACGCTGGCGTACCATCCGGAGCAGGTCGAAGTGAGAAGCGGCCTCTACGAACGCATCCTGGCCGCGACCGATGAGCGCTACTTCCGCTTTCTCCCCGATACGGGACATCTCGCTTCGGGAGGAGCGGATTCGGCGTCCGTGTGCGGCCGGTATCGCGCGCGCCTCGCGGGCGTGCACCTCAAAGACTTCCGCCCGGACGGCGTGCAGCCGGTGAAGGCCGGCAACGCTACGATGGGCGCGGGCGTCGTGGATTTTGCGGCGGTAATAACGATGCTGCGCAGCAACCGGTTCGCCGGCCATGTGATGAGCGAGAGTGGCGGCACAAACCTGGTGATGCGCGACTTCATGACGGAGAAGTTGAAACTCACGATTTGACTATGAAACTTGCACTTTGCGTAATCCTCCTGGCTTCAACGTTGACCTTGGGCGCCCAGACCGCGGCTGCTCCACGAAAGATCCAGGTTCTGATCATCACCGGCCAGGACAAACACCCCTGGCGCGAAACCACTCCGTACCTGCGTGAAATTCTCAATCAGACCGGCAAATTCGAAGTCCGGGTCACCGAGGAATTCCACGGCGCGAACGCGGAAACACTGGCTGCCTACGATGTCGCGGTTCTGAACTACTCCGATGAGAAACTCGACGTTCCGGCGTGGAGCGCGTCGACCAGAGCAGCCTTGCTCGCCTTCGTCCACTCGGGAAAGGGTCTGGTCGTCTACCACCACTCCGGCGCATCTTTCCAGGACTGGGGGGAGTTCGAAAAGTTATCGGGATGTGTCTGGCGCACCACCGATAGCTATCATTCTCCCGTCCACGATTACCGCGTCGACATCCGCGACAACGAGCATCCGGTCACGCGCGGCATGGGTCCGTTCATGGCCAAGACCGATGAATTGTACGCCGGCCTGAAGTGCCGGCCGCCATCTGAGTTCCACGTCCTGGCAACGGCTTGGGACGACCACTCTCTCTATAACACCAAGAAGCGAGGCCCGCAGCCGTCCGGCCCATCCCGCGATGAACCATTGTTGTGGACAGTGGCCTACGGCTCCGGCCGCGTCTTTGCCAACATGCTGGGCAACGACATGAGAGCGGTTCATACAGCGGGCTTCATTGCCACGTTCGTGCGCGGGACGGAATGGGCGGCAACCGGTACGGTCACGATTCCGCTGCCGCCGGAACTGGCCAAATAGATAAAAGGAAATGACCATGTCACAGCATCGCCTCTCAAGACGCCGGTTCTTCTTCTTTGGAAGTCTCCTCGGCGGCGCCGTCCCCCTGGCCGGGTTCGGTAGCGTGCCTTCACTCCGCACGCTGGGCTATAAGCCGTTCTACGACAGGCTCAATGTCGCCGCCATCGGTTGCGGCGGGCAAGGCGGCGTCGATCTCAACGATGCCGCGAAGACCGAGAACATCGTCGCGCTCTGCGATGTGGATGACGCTCGTGCCGCCTTCAACTACAGCAAGTTCGAAAAACAGCCCAAATACAAAGATTACCGCGTGATGCTGGAAAAGGAAGGCAGAAATATCGATGCGGTCACAATCGGTATTCCCGATTTCATGCACGCCACCGTCGCGCTGGCGTGCATGCAAAGGGGCAAGCACGTCTACTGCGAGAAACCCTTGACGCGCACACCGTGGGAAGCCCGCCTGCTGCTCGAAGCCGCGGCCAAGTACCGTGTCGCCACGCAAATGGGCAATCAGGGATTCTCTCACGAGTGCAACCGCGTTGCGGCGGAGATGGTCTGGAGCGGCGCCATCGGCGACGTCACCGAAGCCCACATCTGCACCATTCCCGGCACCTCTCCCACAGGACTGCGTGAACTGCCGCCCGAGGAGCGGGCGCCCGCCACAATCGATTGGCCGGCCTGGTTGGGCTCCGCACCCATGCGCCCATTCAGCAGCTACTACGCGCCGTACAATTGGCGCAGCTTCCTCGATTTTGGAACCGGCCAGATCGGCAATTGGGCCACCCACACCGCCGGCCCCGTGCAGACCGCGCTGCAGCTCGGCGCGCCAACCAGCATCGAACGTACCAGCGTTACTGGTGAGAGCAAAATTACTTACCCCGTGGGCGCTACAGTGCGGCTCGAATTCCCCGCGCGCGGCGGCATGCCTCGGGTCACAATCTACTACCACGAGGCGGCCGTCGGCACAGGCGCTCAAGTCTATCGCGTACCCGGCATGGAGAACGAAATTATCCTGCCGCCTTCGAATAACCTTACTGAAAAGGGCCGCCCCATGAGCGGACGCCGCCGCACACCCGCTCCCGCCGGCGGCCCTGCGCCAACCCCTCGGCCTGGCTCGGGCAGATTCGGAGTTCGCAACTTCGACAATCCCGCCGTCGAACCGCCGCAGCCAGGTGTCCTCACCGGCAACGGCGCGCTTTTCATCGGCACCAAGGGCATGATGGCTACCGTTGATCGCGGCGAGGGTGTCCACCTGCTTCCAGCCGCCCGTTGGGCAGATTACGTGCTGCCCCCGCAGGTGCTCACTCGCTCTCCCGGCCATATGGCCGATTGGATCCGAGCCTGCAAAGGCGGCGATCCGGGATGCTCCGACTTCAGCGTTACCGCGCCGTTCGCCGAGTGGCTGGCGCTGGTCGCCATCGCCCTGCACGTCCCGGGAAAGTTGGAGTGGGATTCGAGGAACATGCGCTTCACCAACAGTCCCGAGGCCAACCGGTTCGTTAAGCCGGTCTTCAGGAAGGGTTCGGAACTGAAGCTCTGACCTTAGCCGCAGCCGCTCTGCCACGATCCCATTGCGAATCCATGAATTTCGCGTTACTCAGGACTTTCTTTAGGCTGTCTTTAGGTTCGAGTGATTCAATAGCATCACTGATGACCAACCTGAAACTGACACGCAACACAATTCTGCTCGGCTGCTTAGCCGCCGCTCTTCACGGCCAGACTCCGGCACGGGCGCCGAGAAAGCCGATCTTCATCTCGCCCGCAGTGGCCGAATCCGTGGTTTTGATTACCCCTCCGCCGGCGCTGAATTCGAAGAAGATGTCGAAGGACCTGTCCGAGATCTTTGCTCTCCACCGCGCGCCCACGGCCGAGGAAGTCGAGAAAGCGAACTGGGACAACAAGCACGAGGACCTCTTCGCCATCGCCAACGTCCTGGGCCCCAAATTCACAAAGGAGTCCCTGCCCGCCACCGCCGCGCTCTGGGCCGACCTGGCCAACGATCAGGGCATTGTCGTCTCGGCCGCAAAGAAGTTCTTCCAGCATCCGCGCCCTTACGACGTCGACCCCAACATCAAGTCCATCTGCGGGTCCAAGCCTGGCGGTCCCAAGAACTCGTATCCCAGTGGACATGCCACGGCCGGCTACCTGAGCGCCCTTGTCCTCACCATGATGGTTCCTGAAAAGGGCGAAATCGTCCGCGCCCGCGCAGAAGAGTATGCCCACAATCGCGTAATCTGCGGCGATCACTATGCGGCCGACCTTGTGGGAAGCAAGGAAGCCGCCATTCTGACCTTGGGCAACATCCTTGGCAACGCGAAATTCCAGCAGGAGTTCGCCGCCGCCAAAGCCGAAGTCCGCAGCGCCCTCGGCCTGTAATACGAGGCGGCGTGCCGGGCTCCCGGTACGCCGCACACCGTACTTCCCAGGTTTCTCATTTACCCACTGCCTGAACATCGCTCCCGCGCCAACGGCCGCCAACTCAATCAGATGAGTGGCCATCCCTGCACTCAATTGCTTCTTCTCGGTTCAGAAACAGTTTGCGCCGCCTGGACAGAGGCGCCGGTTGAAGTTCCGTGGCGAGTTCTCCAATGCAGTGAACCGGACGAATGCCGGCTCGCTCGACGGCAACACCTTGAACGCCACGTTACGAAACCACCAGGTTCAGTTTGCTTTGCAGTTTTTGTTCTGATCCGCGGTCCACGATCATCGCTGAGAGGTTGCTGCGCTCGCCGAGCGTGCGGCGGTTTCTGACAGCCGCGTCAATCTCCATGAATGTCTTGTTACGACGGCGATTCTTTAGATTGGCTTAAGGATCAGCCCTTATGATTAGGCTTCGCCGATGGGGCCCCGGTGGCTTGGGCCGGGCGGGAACACATCATGACCAACTACATTCGAAAGTTTTTGATTCTTTGCGTGGCGGCGGCCATTTTGCTCGCCTGTCCGCATGCGTACGCGCAATCATTTACGGGCGCTATCACCGGCACCGCCACGGATGCGACCGGAGCGGTGGTGCCGCACGTCAAAGTGACGGTGACGCAGGTGGCGACCAACCGCCGGATCACGGCGGTTACCGGCCTGGACGGTGCTTACCGCGCCGCGCCGCTGGCGGTGGGTGAGTACCGTGTGGAGGCCAGCGCCCCGGGATTCAAACTGGCGATTCGCACGGGCATCGTGCTGGAATTGAACCGGACGGCGGTGATCAACCTGGCACTCGAGGTCGGGGCCCCAACCGAGCGCGTGGAAGTGGTGGGGGACGCGGTACAACTGGAATCGACCACCTCGGACGTAGGCAAAGTAGTGGACAACCGGCGAATCCGCGACCTGCCGCTGAATACCCGCAATGTCTTCTCGCTGATCAACCTGACGCCTGGGGCGGTTGGTTCGAGCAGCATCCGTTACGACGGCCAGGCGTGGTCGGTTTACGGGGCGCGCACGGACATGAATGAGATCGTGGTGGATGGTGTGACCGCGGTAACGCCGAGACCTTCGGGAATGTCATCGACGGCGGTCTTTCCCTCGGTGGACGCGATTCAGGAGTTCCGGCTGATCGGCATGAATCCGCCGGCGGAATTCGGACGTTCCTCCGGTGCGGTACTCAACATTGTCTTCAAGTCGGGCTCGAACCAGCTCCACGGC
>Ga0073936_10002121_pt1 | contig 29829 bp, 29 predicted proteins | sample AliMusrvi5mmetaG_FD_87041 | JGI IMG/M metagenome (GOLD analysis project Ga0073936, IMG submission 87041) | Freshwater lake bacterial and archeal communities from Alinen Mustajarvi, Finland, to study Microbial Dark Matter (Phase II) - Alinen... | ecosystem: Environmental > Aquatic > Freshwater >...
CCGCAGGCACTTTTCTTCTACACTTGACATCTTAGTGGAGCCGATTCACGGGAGACGAAACAATGCGACTCTTGCCGTTCGTTGCGGTGCTGATTCTTGGTTTATGCCCTTCCCTATGCGTGCCGTGTCTATTTGCGGGCGGCATGAGAACCTTCGGTCCCGATCCCCAACTTTACCAGGCAACAGTTGGTCGAGCGATCGGCTTTCTCACAAAGCAACAATCGCAGGACGGGTCGCTGAGTTCGCAGATCGGGATCGGCCCCACTGCCATTGCCACTCTGGGCATGCTGCGGAGCGGCCGTTCAGCGGACGATCCGCAAGTTGCCAAATCTCTGAAGTATCTTGAAGAATATGTTCAGGAGAACGGCGGCATCTACACGCCCGGCGGAAGCATCACGACCTACGAAACGTGCATCGTCATAGTCTGTTTCCAAGAAGCCAATCGCGATCACCGCTACGACAAGATCATCCGGTCGGCCGAGAAGTTCATCCGCGGCGGCCAATGGGAAGAGAAGCGGGGCAAGGACAAGTCCGATCCCGCCTACGGCGGCGTGGGCTACGGTGCCAAGTCGAAGAACCCCGACCTGTCGAACACCGCCTTCTTGGTCGACGCCCTGAAAGCCGCCGGCAACGGCCCCGAGGACGAGGCCATGAAGCGGGCCCTGGTCTTCGTCTCGCGGTGCCAGAATCTCGAAAGCGAGCACAACAATACACCTAATGCTGCCAAGGTGAATGACGGGGGGTTCTATTACAACCCAACCCTCAGCAGGCAGGATGAGGACCGCCAGGCCGCCAACGGTGGCCTGCGGAGCTATGGTTCCATGACCTACTCCGGCTTGAAGAGCATGATCTACGCCGGTCTTACCAAAGATGATCCCCGCGTCAAGGCGGCCGTCCAGTGGATTCAGAAGAACTACGACGTGAAGAGCAATCCCGGCCTGGGCGACGCCGGACTGTTCTATTACTACCTCACCTTTGCCAAGACGCTCGACGCGCTGGGCCTCGACGAAGTCGAAGACGCCAAGAGCGTAAGACACGACTGGCGCCGCGAGCTGACCGAGGAACTCGCCCGGCGACAGAAAGAGAACGGCTCCTGGGTCAACACGAACGATCGATGGATGGAGGGGGATGCCAACCTGGCCACCGCCTTCGGCCTGCTGGCCCTATCCTATTGCAGTCCGCATGCGGCCAAGTAGTTCAGGGGAATCCGACAATGAGTGAATCCACAACGTTGTCCGCTGCCCCGGTCGTCGTCGAGAATGTGACCAAGCGGTTTCGACAAGGCAATACGATCGTCGACGCCCTCCAAGACGTCCGGCTCACGATCGAGCCGGGCGAATTCGTGGCCGTGATGGGAGCCAGCGGATCGGGCAAGAGCACCCTGCTTCATGTGATGGCCGGACTGACCCGGCCCGACGCCGGACGCGTTCTCATCGCCGGCCAAGACTTGGCCTCCATGTCGGACCGGGCGCTCACCATTTTTCGTCGTCGCCACATCGGACTGGTCTTTCAGGCGTTCAATTTGATCCCGACGCTCACGGCTCGCGACAACATCCTCTTACCCCTGTTGGCTGACGGGCGGGGCGAGCCCTCGGGCAACCGACTCCGCGATCTGCTCACGCGGCTAAAGATGACCGATCGGCTGCGGCATCCACCCGATGCGTTGAGCGGCGGCGAGCAGCAGCGAGTCGCTATCGCCCGGGCCGTCATCACCGAGCCAGCCGTCCTGTTGGCCGACGAGCCGACCGGCAGCCTCGACTCGACCACCGGTCAAGGAATCTGCCGGCTGTTGAAGGAATTGTGTGCGGAGCAGCGCCGGACGGTCGTCGTCGTGACCCACGAGCCGGCAGTGGCCGTGTGGGCCGAGCGGATCGTCGTGCTCAAGGACGGCCGGACCCTGACCGAGTTCAAAACCTCGGATTTCCGCGACGCCCACCGCTTGGCGGCCCATTATCAAGACGTCGTAGGAACTGCGCCGGCCGCGATGGAGGAGGACCGATGAACGTCAGCGGAAAGCTGGCCCTGGCCTACGCGTGGCGGCATCCGGCCCGGATGCTCTTGACCTTGCTGGCAACGATCGCCTCCGCATGTGTCGTCGTCTGGGTCGTCAGCGGCTACGACGCACTGGTCGGGCAATTCGGCAGCAAGGCGACCGAGTACCTGGGCCGCTACGACCTTTTCCTCGTGCCCGATTCGGCAGAGGACTCGTCGCTTACCACGGAACTGGTCGACGCCATGCACAAGGACGCCGCCATTGCCGAATGGGAACCCGCTCTGCAATGGACCGTCCGTGTCAAGCCCGACAAACCGATGAACCTGGACTTGGATGGCTCTTCCGGTAGCAGCAATTCGACCACGCAAGGAGGCGGCCAGAGCGGACCACCGCGCGGGACGCCCCCGGACCGTCCGAAACTCGTCGGCATGAACTCAGCCACGCCTCCCTATTCGCTCGCCCAGGGACGCTGGATCGACACGGACGACCCGGCACTGCGCGAGGCTGTCATCAGCAATCAGTCGGCGGAGCAACTCCAGGTGGGGCTGGGCGACGAAGTGCTGGTCATTCTCGGTACGAAGGAATATCGTCTGACGCTGGTTGGCATCGTCGCGCAGGTGTCTTTCGCTCCGACGGCTGAAAAGACGTCGGCGACCGGCCGACCGCTTATGGCGGCAGCGGGTACAACGCTTGGGCCGGCTGCCTCCGCGCTTTACGTGCCGCTGGCCCTGGCTGAAAAGATTACCCGGCAGGCTGGCAAGATCAACCTTGTAAATATCAAGCTCCGCCCGGGCGAACAAATCTCCGCGTTTCGTGACCGATGGCTGCCGCAAGTCCTGCGAACCAAGCCGCCCGCGCTCTTGGTCGGAGTGCAAGATATCCAGAACGCGATGGCCGAAGCCACAATGGCGACTAGTGCCCGGCGGCATGCGTGGACCGCCACCGGCATGTCGCTTCTGGCCGCGCTGTTCATCATTTTCACTACGCTGAGTATGGGCGTCAGCGAACGGGTGCGGCAATTCGCTATCATGCGGGCCGTCGGACTGACGCGATTCCAGGTAGCCCGGGTCATCGCCGCCGAAAGCCTGGTGCTTGCGTTGATCGGTTGGGCCGGCGGCTTGATCGCCGGCTGGGGACTCTTGGCGGTCGTCAGTCGCGCCAAACCGGAATTGTTCAACCGGGGTTCGTCGTTGGGTGGCTGGTGCGTGTTGCTGACGGGCGTGGCCGCATTGGGTGGCGCGCTGGTGGCCTCGATTCTACCCGCCTGGCAGGCGACACGAGTCCAACCTCTGGAGGCCATGTCGCCGCGCTGCAATGCTCCGCCCGGTTTGCGAACGTGGGCGATTGCCGGTGCCATTGGTGCGGTCTTGATCGCCGTCAATCCGCTGCTCGTCTTCGTCGTTCCCATCGCGGATGCCGCCCGCTACGGCATTTACGTAGCCCTGGGCTACACAAGCATGGCCATCGGGTTCTTGTTGTTGGCGCCGCTGGCCGTGATTGCCACGGAAGCGCTGATCGGGCCGTGGTTGGCCCGGGCCGTGGGGCTGGAGCCGCGACTAATGCGAGCCCAACTCAGCAGCAACTTGTGGCGCACGCTGGGCACCACGCTCGCCATGAGTATCGGCCTGGGATTGTACGTCTCGATGATGATCTGGGGATACTCGATGCTCCAGCCGTTCAAGCCGGGCGACTGGGTGCCCGACATGCTCGTGACGCTCCAGTCGGGCGGGCTGCCGGACGCGGAAATCAACACCGTGCGCCGCACGCCGGGCGTCATTGCCGAGCAGTGCATCCCTCTGGCCGTCGAACAACCCCGCCTGGCCGGCGACATTACCGACAGTCACAAAGGCAATTCGGTTACCCGGCAAGACAACATCTTGATGATTGGCCTTGATCCGCAAACGGCGTTCGGCGGTTCGCGGCCGTTGGTGGGTGCGAAGTTCGTCCAGGGCTCGCGCGAGGATGCCGTCGCCCGGCTCAAGGAGGGGCGGTTTTGCGTTGTGCCCGACCACTTCCTCACGGCCACCGGCCTGAAACTCGGCGACCGGTTCGCAGTGGTTCCTCCCGACATGCCTGACAAATCAGTCCAGTACACAATTGCCGGTGTGGTCTCGCTGCCCGGTTGGCACTGGATCGCCCAGGTCTCCGGCCTGCGTCGGCGCGGCGTCCGATCCGCGGCGATGGTGTTTGCGTCCTACGACGATGTCCGTCGCGACTTCGACATCAAGCAGACCAATTACCTGTGGATGAACGTGGAACGGGGCGTGGGCGTGCCGGAGATGGGTGCGGCGTTGCAGCCCCTTGCCGACCGCTACCTCGGCCCGGGCACGGTCATCAATGTCCGCGGTCCATCGAGTTTTGGGGCGACGAAGTTCGGCCAATCGCTGCGAATCACGACACCCGACGACGTTCGCACCCAACTTCTCGCTCGGGCCGACGACGTGATTTGGGCCATGTGCGAACTGCCGCTGATCACGCTGCTGGTAACTTCGCTGGGCGTCGTCAATACGATCATGGCTTCCGTTCGCGCCCGGCGTTGGGAACTGGGCGTGCTCCGTGCTCTGGGTGTGACGCGCTGGGCGCTGGTTCGAATAATCCTGGCTGAAGGTCTCTTGATTGGCTTGGTGGCGTGCATTCTCAGTCTTTCCTTCGGCCTGATGGCCGGTTGGTGCGGCACGGGCATTTCCCAATACGTCAGTTTCTTTGGCGGGCTGGCGACACCACTGGCCATACCCTGGGGTAAGCTGGCAGCCGCCCTCTTTGCCGCGCTCGGATTGTGTCTTGCTGCCTCCTTGTGGCCGGCCGTGCGGATCGGCCGCACTGAACCATTGCGACTTCTCCGCGAAGGACGCAGCACAACGTAGCGTGAAAAGTACATCGTCTTATACGCGTTCTAATCTGACCCTGTGCAGCTAGCAAATCCAAAGTCGTTCGTTCGCAACAGGTTCGGGATAGCTCCGTGGTGTGGCTGTCTGGTTTCGCCATCTCCGGAACGTCCTGTGAATCTATTGTCGAGGATGGTTCTCGTGACTACAGGAGGTCGGTTGCTGTCGCTGAACTTCTCCGGCGCACTTCAACGAGACCTCGTGAAGGTTTGGTAGTGGCGGTGTCGAAGCGACCCGGGTATCTGGTCGTTAAGAGAGCCGCAGTGGCGGGCCGCCCGCCGGTGTCGGCGGGCGGAGAGAGGAGTCGAGTTGTTTTTCCGGCCTATCGGCCGGTGGCGCACCCGCTCTGCGGCCAATCCCGGCGACGGCCGGGCGGTGTGCGGGACCGCACGAGCGGCTTGGAACTGCCGGAGAAAATCGTAGAATGAGTCGCTGTCATGCCACAGAGGACTTTGCGGCCCGCGAGCCCCCCGCACACGCCCGGCCAAGATCGGCGAGGTACGAGCCGTCAGGCGGAAGTCGGGTGCGGGGGGCTCGCGGGCGAAGCTCCGCGAGTGCGGTCCCCTCGCAGAGGCGATCTTTCGTCTCCCGCAAGCCACAATCCGGTCGGCTCCGCCCGCCGGTGGCTTCGCGGGAGACCTCGGATGTGAACGCGGGGACAAACGCGGACTTGCACGCAGTCGAATTTTGGGGCATGGCACCAACAGGACGTGGTGACACCGCGGATGCACATCTTTTCGCGGTTGGTTCATTCCGGCAAGTTCTCCGCTTGGCCTCGGGCGAGTTCCATAATGCAGTATCGTTCAAACATGTCCGGCAGGCGGGCGATATACGGCCACTTCCTTCGTACCGTCTCTTCGATCTGCTGTTGGTCTTCGCCCGACAGGGCTTCCCAGGCCGGTCGCCAATGTGCAACCAACTTCCGTTGCTCGTCCCGCGATCGTTCCAGTTTCTCTTGATCGCTTTGCTCCTGATGATTGCGTTCCTTCTCGTGCTGAATGGCCTCTTGCTTTCGCTCGTGCTCGGCGTTGACCTCGGGCAGGTAGCGAGCAATGGCGCTGAAGGTCTTGGCATCGGGCCAGTCGTCCTTGAGCCGCTTCACGACTAGCGGCAAGAGGGTATGTAGTTTGGTGCGGCCATACCGTTCGATCAGTTCCCGTGCCAACACAACTTCCTTGGGACTCGGCTTCGTGAACGTGTCACCTGACCAGAGTTGGTAGAATTGCCGGAGAAGTTGATTCTCCACCGGCCTAGCGTTCCGAACTTCCCTCACTTGCAGCGTGCCCAGCGATTCTTCGGCCGGCAGAGCCGAGTCTTTGTCGCTCGGCCGCCGGCCGGAACGTAGCAAAGGTCCGCGCGACAACTGAAGTTGGATGGTGCCTTGGGCATTCTCCTCCCAACTTGCGGCGGCAATCACGTTGGCCTGTTGCAGGAGAACAATGGCCGGATCAAGCTGTCGGCGGGCATCGGACAGATAGCGTTCGCTGCGCACAGGCAACAGCTTGGCAAGGTTCGGGTAGTTGACGCGGAAGACCGGTGCTCCGCTGTAGAGATTCAGGAGGAGAATCTCGTACAAACGGCTCGCCGTAGGGCTGCGTGCCTCCAATGATTTCCACAGATCATAGTCGATGGGAGCCGAGTAGAGGGCATTTAGGTTTTCGATGTACCAGTCGGCGAACCAGACAGCGTTCGTGTCGGCGATTGTGCCGTCGTCGCGGGGCTCATTGGAGAAGGCGTAGTCGCTGTAAAGATGGTGGCCGCGCTCATGGAACGGCAAGGGTTGCCCATCTGACCGGCTGAAGAACGCGTATCGGCTGTGGATGACAATGCCATGGGTGGAGCGAATCGCCGTCTTGATCGCCTTGAGGGTCTTGTGGCCGCCGTAGGCGATGGCCATCCGCCGGCACAGATCACGCCATGTCCAGGCAATAGGATTGGCAAGGGGAAAGCCGCGTTCGGTGGCAATACTTAAAAGGGCAAAGTGAACTTTTCGTGAGAGCGGGCCGGGGTAGAGCGAATCCATATTGCGGCTGATGCGGAGGATGTATTCCTGCACGGCGCCGTCACGGCGAAGCCGGCCGCGGCACTCTAAACCGTCGAGCGTGGAGAGGCCTTTGGTGTGCAACGCGAACAGCGGCAACCGCAGCAGGTTTACTTCAGCCTTCAGGGAGCGCGACGCGATTGCCCCACTGGTTAGCCCCAGCGAAGGGTCGTCGAGCGGCTTCGCTGGTTCGTCGAGATTCGTTGGCACACACAACATCGCCCTGCATGGTACGATGGCTCGGCAGCGGAAGTCAAAAGCAGGGGTGTGTTAAAGGTTATAGAAGGTTATAAAGGTTGTCGGCAAAAAAGCCGGCGGTTTAAGGGCGTCGGCAAGCCAAAGTGCCCTGAAAAGTCTCGGTTCCAACCTCCCAGTTCCTCGGTTTCAACCTCCCACGCTCTCGGTTCCAACCTCCCATTGTCTTGGTTTCATCCTCCCACAGGCTCGGTTCCAACCTCCCACGCCCCAAGACCTCTCTCGTTACCGTCGTGTCTGCGGGCAATTCACTGTTCGTCGTCGAATAGCAGGAGTTGCACGGCTCGCTTCGGCAGGTCGAGGAACGTCTTGCCTTTGCATGCACGCCAAAACTCACCTGGCATGATTCCGAGGATGCGGCGGATCGCGGCCGTCTGTTCCTCGGTAATCCGGTGCAGGAATATCGCCTTGGTAATGTACCGGTTCTTGGCATATTCCACGAGCGGACGATGTCGCCCGAGAAGTTCTTTGAGCCGCATGCGTTGTTCAAATCGCCGGTTGTAGAGGCAATTGGGCCGATAGAGATAAGTGATGCGGTCGGGGAAGAACTCGTCTTCTGCCTCTAGCGGCATGATCCAAGGGCCGGATCCCCAATGCTTGTTCTTGGTCGCGGTCAGGGTCTCGCCGACGCCGCCGATGGCGATGGCCTGTTCGAATTCGACGCGGACGGTCGGGTTGCGCACACAGTCGGAGATCGTCTGGCGCCCTTCAGCGATCAGTCGCTGAACGAGGCGGTTTTCCAGACAAGCATCAGCGAGCACTCGCGCAATCCGACCCGCACGTTCTGCCCGCGTGCGGAACTCAGCGTCGGTTTCGCCTGCAAAGCGCAGCGTTCGCATGGTGCGAGTGTAGCGCTAGCGGGTTCGACTTGCATCCGGAACCGAATAGTCGCCGAACCGGGGATTTTTCCCGGGGAAAAATACGTATGGCTAGGGCCGATGTCCGCTTGGCTCAGGGCTAAAGCGGCCGCGCCTATTTCTCAGGAAATTCCGCCCCGCTGATCTCCCGGCGTGCCTCGCGGAGCATCGCCAATAGGGTCTCGTCGTTGAAATGCGGGTCCGCCGGCGTGAGTTGCACCATGCCGAACTTGGTGGCGATGCGAACGTGTTTTTGCGGGCGTCCAACTGACCGGACCTCTTCGTGGCGGGCCGGCTCCAGGCCGGCACGCACCAGCCGCTCGGTCTCTGCGGCGGTAAGCTGCTCGCGCTCGATACGGGCGGCCAATCGCTTCTGATCCTTGGGGGCCAATTGCGAGAGCGTGTAGAGATGACGCTTGGTGAGTGAGGCAATGCCGATCTCACGAACCCGCTCCTGGACCTCCGGCACAACCTTTTCAACCAAGGCAACGAGTTTTCCGACTTCGCCAACCGACTTGCCGGTGAGCCGGGCAATCTCGGCCAGCGTCATGTTGAACTCGCTCTTGAGGCGGACCAAGGCGTCGGCCGTCTCGTAGGGGCGAAGGTCGGCCCGCTGCCAGTTGTGGACGATCTGGTCGATGAGCGTCTCGCGAGAATCGGCATCCTTCACAAGACAAGGGGCCTCCGTCAACTGAGCGATACCGGCAGCCCGGTAACGACGCTCGCCATCGATGATACGATATTTGCGAGCCTCCGGTTCCCAACGCACGGTGAGCGGCTGTTCGATGCCGCGGGCCTGGATCGAGGCGGCCAGTTCCTCCAAGGCGTCCTGGTCAAAAAAGCGGCGGGGCTGGTTCGGATCGGGGTCGATCAGCGCAAGTTCGATGCGGTAGGTGTTCCGCAACGGCACGCGGCCGTCCTGGCGGGCGGGCACATGGCTGTCTTCCTCGTCAAACGCGAGTTGCGGCTCCCGACTGATGGCGGATTGAGCCCTCACGGCCGCGGATTGCGTCGTGTTCTTTGGCAATGCGATCGGTGAACTCGTCGAAGAACTGCCGGGCAATACCTGCTGCATGGGAACTGGGGGAATGGAGTGTAATCGGAATGCCTTCGTCGACTGATCGTTCGAAGCGGGCAAGATCGGGGATGGCGGTCTGGAAGACCTGGTTGCCGAATGACTGGCGGATCTGGGCCAGATAGGTGAGTTGAAATGTGCGGGCTCGCTTGAACTTGGAGACGACATAGCCCAAGAGCTTCAGCCGGGGATTATCGTGCCGTTGCACCCGTTGGACGACAGCCCGGACGCTGGCCGTGCCGCGGGCGCCCCAGTCGGCCGCTTCCAAGGGGATGATGACGAAATCGGATGCACAGAGGGCGGCATAACTGGCCAACGACATTCGCGGCGGGCAGTCCAAGAGGATATAGTCGTAGTCCGGCAGCAGGTCAGTGACGGCGTCGGCAAGGGCGGCCTGGAGCTGCTGGGTTTCCCATTGGCCCGGCTGCGAAAGGTCCTGCCGGGCAAAATGGCCGGTCACGGGAATCATGTCGATGTGCGGGTACGCGGTCTGCCGGACAAGATCGCGGGGTTCGGCACTGTCGTTCGGATCGAACAGCCTTTCGATGCCGGAGGGCTCGTTGTGGTCCGGCAAGAAGCTCTGGGTGATATTGGCCTGCTGGTCGAGGTCTACGATCAGGCAGCGGCGGCCACGTTCCTGGCAGACGGAGGCAATGAGCCAGCAGATATGCGTCTTGCCGACGCCTCCTTTGAGATTGAACGATGTGATGACATGAGCCTGACGCGGATTCGCTTGTGGCACGCGGCAAAGTTTACAGCAGCGCCGGCCTGATGGCAACGCTTGCCCAGCGCGGCCGTAAAGGACCGGGCGATGGGCATCACAGCCATACTACTCCCGCGCCATCGGCCTCTATGCGGGCCTTGTCGGCAGGCAGCAACTTTGTGGGGTAGAGCAAGAACCGGAGCTTGTCGATCATTCCGCGTTTTCGCATTTCGGCCTGAAGGTCGCGAATTAGGTCGGCAACGTAGACTGACCAGTCGGCTCCGCGGCGGATTCGTGCCAACGCATTTGCCTCGGCAAGAAGATTGGCCCGTCGCAATGCCTCTTCCGTGGACTTTAGTCCTGGGCCCCGCTGGTTGACGGCCTCGGAGAACACTTCTTCCACTCCGCACTCCTGGAGGAAGGCCATATGGGTGTCGATGTCTTCCGGGCTGTTGCCGATTCCGGGCATCAGCGGACAGAGCATTCCGAAAGTCCGCAGGCCGCGGTTCCGGGCCTCGCTCAGAACGGCCATTCGCTCAGAAACAGGGGATGCGTTGGGTTCAATGACTGCCAGCACTGCATCCTTGCTTGGCGTGCCTGTCAGGCTGAGACCCACCAGCACGCGGTCGCGATGTTTTTCGATGAGGTCGAAATCTCGCGCAACTGCCACATTCTTCGTCAGAATCCTGACGATCCAGCCAGGCTCCGATAGAAGGGCCTCAAGACAGCGCCTCCCCAGATCGAATTGTTGGGCAGCCGGGCACCACGCATCGACTGTGGTGCATAGCTGGACTACGCCACGTTTGCGAATGCGTTTGCTTTCGGCTGCGATCTTCGCGGGCAAGTCAGGATCGACAATCGCATAGCCGTCCCGAAAGGGACTTTCGCCGAGTTCCTGAAACGCCTAGTGGCATCGCAGGACGGCCCCGCTGGAACAATAGGTACAGCCGTGGCCGCACTTTAGGCCGACGTTCACGGAGAAATCGGCCAATCGCTTCTTGGCGAATTCCGGGGTGCGGTGAATCGCAGTGGCCAGTGGGTAACGGTGAATTGGCAGAGGTGTGGTCATGGTCCATCGTTGCGGGAATGGGTGGCAACGCGAATGTATCCGCTGATTATACGGCGTGGGAAGAGCGCAAGGAAGAATTACCATAGGCAGCGATGGAGTTTGCCGCCGATTCCTTGCCCCTCTGGTACGCTCCGCGACATGGAATCCCGCGAAGAAGAACTGGAACAATGTATCGCGCAGTTGATCGAACTCCTTAACGGGGACACTGTTCGCGAGGAAGCGAAAGCAGCCATCGTTGAAGCCAAAGATATTCTCTATGGCGATGGAACTCCCGAACTGAGACAGGTGCGGGACACAGTGGAATACGTTGGCGAGCAGGTCGAAATGATTCGTATCGTCCTCGAACAACTCTGCGGAGAGTTCACGGAACTGCGAAAAAGCACCGCCAAACCGGAGAAGGACAGGCAGAAAAGAATGTTCTGATGAAGACGGGATATGAGAAGAGCCACCAGATCGAGTAACCCCTGCCGCAATTGTGTTTCAGAGTGCGGGTCAGAATAAGGTGAGTTGCGTGCCGGTGGCAGAGGATTCGGCGAGGACCGTCTCGACGGGTTCGGGGGATACGGTCGGCGTGACCTTCTCCAAAGAGCCCATAAAGGCTTCTCTCACCGGCGCAGGGCATTCTGCCGGCGTGATCTGTGCAATGAAGCCTTTGCCGTTGAAGCCTGTTTGGTAGACAAGCCGCCGTTCGTCGCTCAGGGAATTGCCGAGGATGACCTGCCCGTAGAGGTTTCGCAGGGCCAAATTGATCGCCGTCATCCGCACGCAGCGGAGGTCGATGTCCTGGCCATAAAACTCGGCGTGGGGGTTCACGTCAGCAGCGGCCAAGAGCAGCCGGCCCGATCCGCAGCAGGGGTCGATAATCCGCGCCGCCCGCCCAGACGCTTGCTCCATCGACATTCGCGCCATCGCTTCGCAGACGGGCTCCGGCGTGAAGTACTGGCCGTTGTGCCCGTAACTGATCGCACCCTGATAGATGTCGCCCAGGATGTCTTTGCGGGTCTTCTCCATCGCGACGATCAGGTCACCAACTGCCGCGGGGAAGGCGTCGATGGCCCGGCGCCCCACTTCACCATTTCCATACGGCCGGACCAGATCCAGGTATTCCTTTTCCATCTGCCCGCCAGACAACGTGCAAATCGTCATGCCGAGTAAGTCCTCAAACGCACGGCACGGATTGTGGTGCGACCGCGAGGCGGCGGTCTCCAGGTGTTGCCAGACCCCTTTTGATTCGGGGTGGAAGAAATCGATCTTACCCACAGTGCGAAGAAGGACGGAAGCATAGCACCCTGCGAAAGACGGGGAAAGGGTGAGTTTTCGTCGGTACTTGAGCAAGTAGGTCGGCTATTTGCTGAGCCGATCAAGAAAGCCCCTGCCGGAAGGCAGGGGCGTGCCCGAGTTTCAAAAGTACCCGGGGTCAGGGACGGATTTCCCAATGCGGTCGTTGAGATAGTCCCAGGCTTCGGCGATCATTTCGCTTCGAGTGCGGTGCCGGCAATCCACGGTTCCGTCCGTTGCGCCGCATGGGCACGGGCACCAACCGAAGGTCGAGGCGAGGCCGGGAAAGTCCCAGTCGCTTTGGAACAGAATGCTATCCTGGCCTCTGGCGATAAGCAGGAATGTACCGGCGTGGCCTTCACGGAGCCTGATTCTCATCGAACTCTCCCCGACATCTGGTGCTGGTTGCGGTCCTGGAACGAGCCGTGGTAGGTAAAGCGGCGCTGGAACTTGTAGGCTTGCTTCAGCCTCTCCACCTGGTCAGCTGTGTCGCTGGGCTCAATGCCGATGACCGCGCCGTCTTTGGTCCAGACCTCGCGGCAGCCGGACTCCAAGAGGGCGAAGACCGCCAGCGGCACAAACATTTCCTGGGTCAACATGATACTTGCGACGTGGGGATCGTCTTGTGGCCCGCCGTTCCAGTTCTCAGACTGGATTTGGACACTAAGGCATCGTTCAACGATGCGTTTGCCGTTCTGCGTGAGATCGCAGAGCAGGCGGTACATGAGGCTGCAAGCCTCGCCCGTGAGGAGATCGATGCCGAACTCCCGCAGGCCATCCCAATGGGAAATGGTTTTCATAGCAATACCTCCGGTGGAAGAAAAGAACGGAAACTCGGACTGCCGAGAACCATGCCATAGAAAGACTGCTCGCGCAAGTCGTTTTCCCGCCAGGAAGTTGGTTTGGGGCGAAATCGCGGAAAACGGTAAGGACGGCCTGTTCTTGTTTTCCGTGATTGAATACGCAGGCAACGGAAACTGCCTATCCTTGGGCAGTCGCTATATAATGCGATTATGGAAACCAGCGAAGAACTTCGGCAGTTGAAACCTCGGGCGGTGGACTGGGAGAAGTATCAGCCATCAAGTCTGCCGACGCAGGCCCCACCAGAGGAGCAGCACCTTTACAGCGAAGATGCTGAGGCGATATTGATTGACATCGCGAAGCGGTTGCGAGACTTGCTACGCCGAGAGGGCAAGCGGTGGAACCAAACAGAGGAGTTTTTCGAGCGTGTCGAGGAAGAGCACGAGGATCGTGTCGGGAAGCTCCGGCTGTTCTTCTTTCAGAAGAGGACCGGCTTTCCATTCTAGGAAATCGGCTCATGCTGGGCAATCGTCAAGTCGGCGGCAGCGCATGAAAGAAGCCAGCGGCGGAGAGTTGCGGCCAGGGCAGCCCTCTGGCGGCACGACGGAAACGAGCACCTTCAAGCGATTCTCTAATCGTTATTAAGGAAAGGGCCAGTCGAGCTGTTGTACAATGGACGCATGGACGACCGCTACAGCCTTGATGCCCAGATGGAACTAGAGCGAGAGATTCACTGGCAATCTCTCGAAGTCCTGGTTGACCGTTGCCTCAGCCATGCTCCCTGCATGTGGAATGAGATCTGGGAGGATGTCCGGAGGGAAGCCCATGAGAGCGTGCGGAAGATGAAGAAGTTGTTCGAGGAAAAGCGGAAAGAGTCCCATAGGACGGGTGGCGGTTGAATATACCCACGACGGCAAGCCGCTGTGCATGGAGTGCCGGCCTTCGTTCCTACCTACAGTTTTCACAAGTATCAGCCCCGCAGACGCTTCGCCGCCTCGCGCACGTCTTGGATGCTGGTCTTTCCAGTGAGCTTCCGCATCGTTTCCAACGTTGCGTCGGCCCTGAACTGCTCAATGGGCTCCGGCAGATTCTCGTTTAGCGTGTCGCCACGCTTCTGCTGAATTTGCCCCGTCTTGGGTGGGGCCTTATCGCGGTGACGGTTGTCCAATCCGGGTTCTTTCATTTGACTATCTTTCTGAAAATAGGTTTTGTCCGAGGCCACGTGCCCCGGCTCTGTGGTAACAATACTGACCATTACTTCCAGCCAAACAGGCTCTTGATCCATCGCCACAGGCGATGCAGAAATCCTTCGCGGCGGCTGCGACTGAGACTGTCGTAGTAGGCGCGGCGACGTCTTTCTTCGGCCCGATGACCGGCTTGAACCTGCGCGGGAGTCCAAGTCTCGGACCAGATAACCTGCCCGCCTTGAATCCAGTAATGGGATCGGCAGGGGAACTGCCAGTTGCCGATCGATGGCTCAAGGCTTGGTCCATTCGGTGAATCCCGGAAAGACCATTCGGCGGGACCGAGCGGGGTGCTGACCTTCAGCCCGCAGCCGCATGCACAAAGATGTACCGCGGCCTCGAACTCTTCCGAAACGTACAGGACACCCGTTTCCAGGGTTTTAGGAATGTACTGCACGCGAGCGAGCTTTATCGTGGTCAGTTTCTGCATTTCTGCCTACTTTTCTCCGCGAATGCACAGGTCGTTGAGTTCGAAGAGGACATGGTAGAACAGTTGCTCATCGAAGTAAAATCCGCGCACTTGCTTGAAGCGGATCACGGCCAGGCAAGCATTCAGGGCGTTGAGTTCGCCAATCTGGATGTTGTTCCTGTATATGTCATTCGGATCGTCAAAAAGCGGTGCAAGACGGCGGTCCCGAAGTTCCGCGGCGCGTTCAGGCGGGTAGTAGTTGACGCGAAGCATGCCGTCAATGGGTCCATGCTCGCGATCGAGCCCCATGCCAACATCGATGAACGGGATGCCTTTTGAGATCAGCAAATCGAATATCCCGGCTCGGGCTGAGCCTTTGTCGACGCAGACGAAAGCAAACGTAACGCCGTCGAGGTCGCCCGAGCACGAGGCGTCAATATATTGGGGCGTCACTGAGAGGCGATGGCGGAAACTGTCATAGCGTGCCTGATAGATCTCCGCCTTGTGTTTTCCGATCTCTTCAATGTCGAGCCTTCCCGGTGACCGGAAAGCGTTATGCACGAAAAAGCGGTCGGGGTCGAAGGCCCGAATCTCTTTCACCGGCGTCTTTACGAGGAAGTCGATCAGGTAGGATCCGGTGCCGCCGAGGCCGATCACGGCCACGATGTCATCCTTGAACTTAGCGGATAGGTCGCCAATCTCAGCCCGGCTCGTCAGCGTATCACGGACCTTGAAAGGCGAATCCGGTGGCCCGCTATCCACAACCCGAAATGTGTACGGGTTTGCACCATGCAAGGCGATGGCAGGACCGGAGATGATGGTGGCGTAGCTGTCGATCTTCTCGAAGAAGTCCTTGAAGTCCACCTTCTGTCCGTCACGAACGGGCTTGTTTGAGAACGATCGCTGCACGACCACATCCTTGCTCTTTTCGCTCAACGCAAGAGTTGTGGGGCCGCCGCCGAGATTCGGAATCGCCTTGCCATTCTCATCGTGCGGCATTGATCCGGCGAAGAATATCTGGTGATCCTCCTGAACAATTCGGTCCTGACCGATATCGACAAACTTGGAAACGATGGCGCCGGTCTGAAGCCGGCGCTCGCTATCCAAATAGTAGATGTCGCGGACGATGAGGTAGGGCAGGTCGTCGAAGGCGACCGCATACCCCTTTTCGACAAGTCGGCCGATGTCTGGGTTATGACTGACCAGTGCATTTGACATGGAATACCATCCTGTCCTTTACCTTGACGGAGTGTCCGAACGTCAAAATCCCGTCGGGGTTTTCGCTCGGCCCGTGCTTATAAGTAACCGAGTACGTCCAATCGGGATGCTGCGGATAGGCGGGATCAAAAAGGGTCACGATTTCCACGTAGTCGATTCGCGGCTTTAACCACTCGTGAGGTGTGCCGCTCACGATGATGGTAATCGGGCACGGCGGCCCGCTGTGGAAATGTTCATCCTCCTTCAGATGAACGACCTCCGGCCCCTTGGGGATCGGCGGGTCTTCCCTGTCGCCGCGCACCTCGCGATAGAGTTCAAGTCCTGGTTGGACATTGCCCAGAATGTACAGGGCTTCGCCGGTCGTAGGGTTGGGCGACTCGTACTCCTTTTGATCGATGTGAATCCGCACATGGTGCTTCTTCTCACCCATTTTGCTTTCGGCCTCGTTCACAATAGCCTCCTTTCGGCTTAGCAGTAATCTGGCCCCGTCGCGGGCACTCCCCGCTCCGGAAATTTCGTGCTGGACAGGATGCCGAACTCGCCGTACAATCGCTCTAGGATGGTATGCGTCGCGGCACCGAACCTTGCTCGCTATAGTGAATAATAATAGCTGCGGCGAATTCTGTCAAGCGGCCTTGCGCCGAAAGGGTGGATTTTATGTTGCCGGAAAAATTTGACCGAGTAGAAGTGGGGCGGAGAATAAAGCGTCTGCGACAGTCACAAGATATTACGGTACAACAACTTGCGAAGCGTTCAAGTGTCAGCAGTGGCTACCTGTCGGAAGTCGAGCGGGGACTTTCTGCCATTTCGGTGGACAAGCTTATGCAAATTGCGGAAGGGCTGGGAATCGGCCTCGATGCACTGCTCAACGAGACGCTGGCAGAAGCGGAACAGGGCACGGTCCAAATCCCGGCCGCCCTGTCGGCCGCTGCCGAGCAACTGAACCTCACGCACCGGGTGACACTCCTGCTTCTCAAGGGACAACGATCGCTTACCGCTCGCAGATCGCAGTCGGAAGCGAGAGAATGGAGCGTTGACGACTGGTTGAAATTCTACGAGCAGGTGAAAGACTACTTGTCCGAGTAACCGGGAGATTCAAATGGTCAGACAGAGGAAAGCCACCGTCCAGGAGGTTATGCGCCTGGATGCGATCGCAAAGCATCTCAAGGTGAGAAGCCGCTACCCGCAACCCAACTTTTCCTCGGCTGTGGCCGCCGCGTGCATGGCGAGAATCGCTCCCATTGTTGATAAGTTGCTTCCCTGTACCGGCGAGCAAATCTCCGATGCCCTGGCAGAACATCTTTGCCTGACGTTTGAAGAGGTTCATGGTCCGCATGATGTCGCTACCCTGGAGAACCGCTACCTCAAGGGCAAAAAAGAAATCGGGTTTGCGCAACTCCGCGGAGAACTCGAACGACCGGGTGTGGACGCCCTGCTTTTCGAGCGGATGCACGCCCAGGAAATGGACCCCGACCACTGGGTCGCGGTGCTGAATCTCCAAGACACGGAGGCAAAAGCCTACTGGAATCGCTTTCACGAACTCACCCACCGAATTGCCGAGCCGCCTCAGGGAATACTTCCGTTCCGGCGTCACAAGTTCGAGGCGTCCAACCCGGTGGAGGCGCTCATCGACTCGGTCGCCGCCGAGTTCGCATTCTACGCTCCCGCCTTCCGGCCAATTGTCCAACGAGTTGCCAAACGAAATCGCCTGGATTTCAACATTGTCGAGGCAATTCAGGCGAACTACGCGCCGACGGCAAGCCTGCTGTCCACCGTCAAGGCCACCGTGAGGTACTGGCCCAAGCCAGCGGCGGCGCTGACCGCCGAGTTCCGCGGCCGGGTCAACGCGCCGAATAAGGATCGGGCGCTGCGTGTGACGTTGCAAGGGTGCAACCTCGGGGCCAACGACATCGGCCTCAGTTTCTTTCCGAACATGCGGGTGCCGGTCGGCACGCCTATCGACCATGCATTCCAGGCCGGCGGTACACAGGATGGGCGCGAAAATCTTGGCAAGTGGATCACGTCCAGGGGCGAGCGGCTGGCTTCGCTGGACGTGTTCACGTCGGCACGCCGGATCGGAACCCGCGTTTATGCCCTTGTGTCAGCCTGACGCCTGTCGCAGCCGGGAGGTACTTGCAAATTAAACATCTGGAGGATGCCTCCCTCCAGCCAGAAACCACGCGTTGCAGATGGGCGTCGGGTCGTGCCGGGCGGGGACAGTTTGAGCCACGGCCTTGCAACGCCAGCCCGCTCAGAATTCGCGGCGGCAATCGACGTCAGCGGGTACAGCGGATTTTGCCCGCCGCTTCAAATCCAGTCGTCCTCCGATCAGACACACGCTACAGGCGTGTAGCAGTCGAACAGCGACGGATCGTCGGGGATAAACTCGTCCCGACGCGATTCCAGGCACTCGGGACATAGCCGCGTGCCGGGGTCAAGGTCCATCGTGTAATACTCGTACATTCCCGTCTCGGCGACTTCTCCAGGGTCAAACAGCAGTCCGCATAGCTCACAGCAATCGTCTTGCAGAGCCTCCTCCAGGACTGCCCGCATTTCTTCGGGGGTGACCCCGCCCGGCATCCGTTCCTCGACAGCCGGTTCATCCGCAAAATCTTCGTGCCACATCTCGTGCCTTTCTGACGCCCTTAAATCGCTGGCCTCTCCCAAACGTTTGCTCGCGCCATTATAGCCGAACCGCTGGCAAATCCTACACGCCACCCGACATCCCCAGGCCCCAATGCGACTGCAATACGACGCTTGCGTTGTCCCCGAATCGTCCCCAAAGTCGCTTAACGGCAACGATACCCAAGAAACAGCAGTAGCCGTAAGTCCTTGAACTACGGCTACTTGCGTCTAGCGAGGGCGACGGGAATCGAACCCGCAACCACCGGATCGACAGTCCGGTACTCTAACCAATTGAGCTACGCCCCCAATGTCGTTTATTGGTAACGACTTATTGCTTCACACTCGATTTTGCTAAAACGATCGTGACGCCTGTCCGCCTATCCTAACAAAATCGCCATGCGAGACGATTAAGTCCAAGTCTACCACAAAAATTTCCGCTGACAAGCCACCCAATCTAAACTCCAGAAGAACTACAAAGTCATCGAATATGGAGCTTTTCTATCGACGAATTGCGTAAGTTGCGTGAGATTAGGGAAACTATACCGGTTATGTCGGAACTGCCGATTCTTCCGGTCATGTCAGTCCGGGTGCCATTACCATGCATGATGTTTTTGTCCATGAATGGTGCATGACTTTACCGAAAAATCCGTTTATTAGGACGGTAAAAGCCGGACAATCCTTAAGGTCACTGAGGGGGCGAGGATGGTGCATAATCAGCCGGCTTGGTGGCTCGTATCTCGGACGACCTGGATCTCCGGTTTTGCCACTCTGGCCCCTAGCGCGGTAACGATCATCTTCTTGACAGCCGTGCTCATTGTCCCCGCCGCAGCAGCCTTCGACCAGGACGGACCGATGGCGCTCGCGGATCCGGCGTATCCTGGGACGGGTCATCCGCCAGTGGTCGAATCATGGTATAGCCGGGCGGTGGCCTATCCGCCTGCCGCTGGCCCGCAAGAACCGTCGGCGACGCCGCTGCCACCGGCCCTGGTCGGCGAGAATGTCCCCCGGCAACCATTGCCGGCCAATGCAGCCGGTCAGATTTTGACTGAACAGATCTCGCCGCCGGAAGAACACTCGGTAAAGCGGCGGCTGCTGGACTGCCTGGATATAGGTTTTGTTGCCCGCGGATATTACCGCAACGATCAGCGCGTGCAGTGGACCGGCATGGAAGAGACGTTCGGTGCGGAAGCAGCCCTCACGCCGCAACTGAAACAGACGTGCGGCGATTGGGAGGTCACGGTCGACAGCGAGTTCTATCTGAACGAGCCGTACAACCGCAACATGCTCATGGACACCGTGGAGCGCAGGTCGTACGCTTTGAACTTCCGTACCGACACCCTGGAGATTTCACGACTTTCGGTGGCACTCCACCGCGACGACTTCACGCTGCTCCTCGGGAAAATGGACACGCCCTTCGGCCGGACCTACTTCCCGCTTTATTCCAATGCGCGCATCGACGCGCCGTTCATTCGCACGGAGTCGATCCTCTGGCGCGAGACGGGGATCCTGGCCCGCTATAAGCCTGGCATGTTTGTCGCCGATCTGGCCTTGGTCAACGGCTGCGAGAACCTGGACACCAACTCATCGAAAGCCCTCGTCTCGCGACTGGGACTGGAAGCCGAGCAATGGGCCGTAGGCTGCTCGATCAAATTCCAGGACGGCATCGGTTCCGAGGATCAGAAGGAGTACAAGAATCACCTCGGCGTCGACATGATGGTTCGGCAAGGCCCCTGGAACCTATCGGCCGAATGCATCTACGACCAGTACGGATTCACTCGCCCCAAGTTTGATCCGCTGGCCATCACCTGGGACCGCAGCATCTATTATCGCGATGCAAGCAGCGGGCGACTTGCGCCCATCACGGGTATCGGCTACTATGTGAACCTCGATTACCAGTGGGAGCGTTGGACGGCCACATTGAACTACGGTGAGTTCTATCCGGAGAGCATCGGCATTCCGCAACACGACCGCGTGCAGCGGCGGGGCATCATCAAGCTGGCCTGTGCCTTTGCCGAGCATCTCCAGTTGTACTCGGTGGTCATGATCGAGAACGGCGACTACATCGCCCAAGACGACCGTTTACGCACAGGCTTGGTGGCGCTAAGCGGCTTGCAGTATACGTTCTGAAAAAGAATCGTGCCGGAAATTCACCCTTCCAGAATCAGGGGGAATTCAGAGGCCGGATCGCCGATGCGGATCGAGGTCTTGCCGGAGAGCAGATCTTCAAACAGACGGCCGACGAACTCCGCCCGCCAACCGCTCGCCAGTTTGGGCAAGCGGCGCGGATGCTCAACCCCGGTCAGTCGCCACGCGATCCAATCGCGGATGTCATTGGGGCCGCCGACGAGGTTTGGGGCCATGTGGGCCTGACGACAGACGCTGCCCAAGGCGGCAAAAAGGAACTGGCCGAGTACGGAGAGTTGCGGCGTCGCATCGCGCGGCGCGCGCGGCGGACACTGCTCGTCCGGCAAAGCCAATGCGCGCTGAATACAAGCCGCAATGTCGTTGATTTTGCGCAAGAGGTCGCCGCGTTCCATGCCGCGCACGGCGTGGATCCGTTTCACGTCAGCCGTCTGCCGCTTGGCCAGTTCGATAATGAGATCGTCGCGCAGCACGCGCCGCGCAGGCTGATCGCGATGCTTCGCTTCGCCTTCGCGCCACTTCCACAATTCGTGTACGATCGCTAAGCTCCGCTGGTCGAGGCCCGAGTTGCCCGAGACCCGCCGCCAGCGCTCACTCGACATGGCGCGACAAAGCTCTTGGCACCAGATCTCGGTTTCTTCCGTCATCCACGAGAGCCGGCCCAACTCTTCCAACCGGGCGTAAATGCGATCGCGAATCAGCCCCAAATAGTAAACGTCTTGCACAGCATAGTCGAGTTGCCGCTTCGACAAAGGCCGCTTCCGCCAGTCGGTACGGGTTTCCTGCTTCTGCGACGACTCGCCCAAGAGCTTGGCAACGAGCGTTCCATAACCGGCCGGGTATTCGATTCCAGCCAGACCGGCGGCAAGTTGCACGTCGAAGAGATTTTTTGGCAATTGATCGACGGCCAAGAAACAGAACTCCATTTCACCCCGGCCGGCGTGTACGATGGTTTCGTGGCTGCCATCAACCACGGCCTGCCAGAACGGCCGTACATCATGCACGACCATGGCGTCAATCATCGCCAGACGCTGGGGCGTGCCGACCTGGATCAGGCAAAGCTCAGGCCGATAGGTATGCTCGGAGACGAATTCCGTGTCCAGCGCAATCCATGGAGACGCGGCGAGTTCATTGCAAAACTCGCCCAACTGACTGTCCGTTGTAATACTTTCGTAGTTCACGCTGTCCTTTCGTGCGACCGCAATCTTGCCGCCAAACTTACGATAGGAATAGTTTACCCGTTCACGATCGGTTTGGACAGGTTAAAGCGGCTAGAACGTCATGAATCCCATACATCGGTGCTTGACGCAAGGGTGTAATTTGGGATACTTGGGGCTTGTTGCTAATGTTTCCAGAACAAGGAAGACAACCGTGGTACATTCTATCTTGGAAGCGGTGAAAATGGGGCTTTGGGATTTCCAGCCACATACGGTCGATTACCGCGAGTTGGAGGCATCCGACGACATGCCCGGTACGCGCGAGAAGCTCGACATTCTGGCGGAGCATTTGCGTCGCGACGTGCCAACTTGGCACATTGATGATTGCCTTGACGAGGATTGTCTTGACCGGGAAGATCCCGTCGACGAACGGCCCCGTCGCAGACCGCGCCCGCGATAACGCCCTGATCGCGTTCAATAAATTCGACCCCGTCATTCAGAGTCACCCCATGACCTCCTCCGACCAACAGCCCCGCGCCATTCTGCAAAAACTTGCCCACAAGGCCATGTGTGACCGAGGATTGCTCCCGGACTTCTCCACCGATGCCCTGGCCGAAATCGCTCGTCTCGAAGCTCCGGCACCGGGCAAGGACGGAATTCGCGACTTGCGAAAGCTGCTCTGGGCATCGATCGATAACGACGACTCGCGAGATCTCGATCAACTGTCGGTTGCCGAGGCACTGCCCGGCGATAAAATCAAAGTCCTCGTGGCCATTGCCGACGTGGATGCGGTTGTCGATGGCTTGGCGGCGATCGATGAACACGCCCGACACAACACAACCTCGGTCTATACGGCCGCAGCGATCTTCCCCATGCTGCCGGAAAAACTATCGACCGACATCACGTCGCTGGGGTTTGCCGCCGACCGGCAGGCGATCGTCGTCGAAATGGACGTCTCAACGGACGGATCGGTGCAATCGCCGTTGATTTATCGGGCGTGGGTGCGAAATCAGGCCAAACTGGCCTACAATAGTGTGGCCGCTTGGCTGGAAGGCGGAGTCGCGCCGGCTGCGCTCGCGGCCGTGCCAGGGCTGGAAGAAAACCTGCGACTGCAAGACAAAGCGGCCCAGTCGCTGAAAGGCCTGCGGCAACTGCACGGTGCCCTGACGTTTGAAACAATTCAGGGACGAGCCAAGTTTGAAGGCGACGAGATCCACTCCGTGGAACTCGAAAAACCCAATCGAGCCACGCAGCTCATCGAAGATTTCATGGTGGCCGCGAACGGCGTGACCGCCGAGTATCTGGAGGGCAAGAATTTCCCCTGCTTGCGCCGCGTGGTCCGTACTCCTAAGCGGTGGGATCGGATCGTCGAGGTCGCCCAACAACATGGGTGCAAACTGCCAACGGAGCCTGACTCGCGCGCGTTAAACGAGTTCCTCAAGGCGCAAAAGGCGGCCGATCCGCAGCGATTCCCCGACCTATCGCTCGCAGTGATCAAACTGATGGGCCCAGGCGAATATGTGGCCGAGACGCCTGGCGACAAGCTACCGCTGGGGCATTTTGGGCTGGCCGTGGAACATTATTCGCATTCCACCGCGCCCAATCGCCGCTACCCGGATATCATAACTCAGCGGCTGTTAAAAGCCGCCATGACGGGCCGGCCGGTCCCTTATGGCCCAAAGGACCTGGAGGTGCTGGCACTTCATTGCACCCAGCAGGAAGACGCTGCCAAAAAGGTCGAACGACAGGTGGCCAAATCCGCGGCGGCGATGCTTTTGCAGTCGAAAATCGGTCAGCGATTCGACGCGATTGTCACCGGTGCGGCCGAAAAAGGAACCTGGGTTCGGATCTTCAGCCCGCCGGTTGAAGGCAAACTGGTTCAGGGTGCTCAGGGGGTCGACGTGGGCCAAAAAATCCAAGTCGAACTGTTGCACACTGACGTGGAGCGCGGGTTCATTGATTTCAAGAGGGTAGGTCACCCCACTAATAGGTTAAATTGACCGCAAGGACGCGCCAACGCGACTCTTTCAACCATTACCGCAAGAAGGGTGGTAGTGTACTCTGTGTATTTTGCACGAATGTTTCGGTTTACCAATACCAATTGGCCATTTCGCCTTATACTTGGTTGGATCCATAAATAAACAACCACCCGCCAAGATGTCAAAACTGCTGTAGGTCAGGCTTTCCAGCCTGACAGTACACCGGGCAACGTCAGGCTGGAAAGCCTGACCTACTTGATATTCTGGCGGGTGGTTGTAAATAAACGGGGTTCCCCCCTCAAAATCGACAGAAACATCTGTTAGAATTACTTGAATTAGCCATGAACTCGCCTTGCGGGGATGGATTCGTGAACAAGTCTTCAACTGTGCCGACGATTCCGGGACTGGAGCTAGGACTGCTGAGTTCGGAGTATGTCGAGCAGGTTTACGCCCTCTACCTAGAGGATCCCGCCCAGGTATCCGCGGAGTGGCAGAAGTGTTTTTTCTCGCTACAAAATAAGGCGGGCATGATGCAGCCGGCCCAGGTAGCGACGTTGCGACCATTGCGAAGTGGTGTTCCAATGGCCGTTCCCGGGGAGGCGTCAATCCCTGCAGCGGCATCGCCGAGTACCAGCCTCGTCACGACGACGGCCAATAAGAACAATGGTGCGGCGGTAGTCCAGGAGCAGTCAGGAAAGCCTGAAGTACTTCAGGGGAGCGAAATAGGCAAAGGCGAGACCGCCGGCCCGCTCACGGTCAACGGCAACCGCGTGCGAGAATCGCACACCCAAGGCCGCTTGCAAGAAAGCGTCGACCTCTTGATCCGCAACTACCGTGTTCGCGGACACCTGATCGCCAAGGTCGATCCGCTGGGCATTCCGCGACCGATGCCTCCGGAGCTGGAACCAAAGTTCTGGGGACTTTCGGAAACCGATCTCGATCGCCAGTTTTCGACTTACACACTGACCGGTTCCAACACGCAGACGCTCCGCGAAATCATGGACCGGCTCCGCAATACCTATTGCGGGTCGATCAGTGCTCAGTTCATGCACATCGACGAGTTGGAAGTGCGAGAGTGGCTGCAGCGGCGGATGGAAGAATCGCAGAACCGCCTGAAGCTTTCCCGTGACGAGCAGATTCGCATTCTCACGCGGTTGACGGATGCCGTGATTTTCGAGGAGTTCATCCGCCGCAAGTTTGTCGGTGCCAAGAGCTTTTCGCTGGAAGGGGCCGAAAGCCTCATCCCACTGCTGGACTTGGCCATCGAAAAGGCTGCGAGGCAGGGCGTCGAGTCAATCGTCATGGCCATGGCGCACCGCGGCCGGCTCAATGTTCTGGCCAACATCATCGGCAAGTCACCGCAAGATATTTTTCGCGAATTCGAGGACATCGATCCCGAGTTGTATCGCGGCGGCGGCGACGTTAAATATCACCTGGGCTATTACAACGAGTACTTGACTTCGACGGGTCGGAAGGTGCATCTCTCGCTCTGCTTCAATCCGAGCCACCTGGAGTTCGTCAATCCGGTGGCTTTGGGGCTGACGCGCGCCAAGCAGGATCGCAGTGCCGACTTCAACCACGAGCAGAGCATGGCGATCCTGATCCACGGCGACGCGGCCTTCATCGGTGAAGGGATCGTGCAGGAGACGCTCAACCTGAGCCAGTTGCCCGGCTATTCGGTGGGCGGCACGGTCCACGTGGTGATCAACAACCAGATTGGGTTTACGACTCCGCCGGAACAGAGCCGTTCGACGACTTATGCCACCGACATTGCGAAGATGTTGCAGATTCCGATCTTCCATGTCAACGGCGAGCAACCGGAGGCCGTGGCCCAGGTGATCGGCCTGGCGTTGGATTTCCGCGCCACCTACCACCGCGACGTGGTGATCGACATGTATTGTTACCGTCGCTGGGGCCACAACGAGGGTGACGAGCCGGCCTTCACCCAACCGCTGTTATACAAATGGATCGAGAACCACAAGTCGGTCCGCGATGCTTACATGGAACATCTCGTGGCGTTGGGTGAAGTGACCCAGGCCGTGGGCGACGAGATCGCCGCCCATCGCCGCGAAAACCTCGAGTATGCCCTGTCGCTGGCCCGCCGCGAGGATTTCGTGCCGCGGCCAAAGGTCTTGGGGGACGTGTGGAAAGGCTACCACGGTGGTCCGGAGCGGCTGGACGACGATGTCGAGACAGGCATTGCCCTGCCGCGGCTGACTTCTTTGCTGCATCGGCTGACCGAATTGCCCGACAGCTTTCACCTTCACCACAAACTGAAGCGGATGCTCGAAGGCCGGCGGCAGATGGCAGCCGCAGCGCAGCCTTTGGACTGGTCCGCGGCCGAGGCATTGGCTTACGCTTCCCTGTCGATGGACGGATACCGGATCCGCCTCTCGGGCCAGGACTCGATTCGCGGCACGTTCAGCCACCGGCATTCGGCCTTCTACGATACCGAAGACGGTCACAGCTACTTTCCGCTGAAGAACCTCTCGGCTGAGCAGATGACGATCGAGATCCACAATAGCCCGTTGTCCGAAGCGGGCGTTTTGGGCTTTGAATATGGCTATAGTCTCGGCTATCCCGACGCCCTGGTGCTCTGGGAGGCGCAGTTCGGCGACTTTGCCAACGTGGCGCAGGTGATCATTGACCAGTTTATCGTTAGCGCGGAAGAGAAGTGGCGGCATCTCAGCGGTGTTGTACTCTTGCTGCCCCACGGTTTTGAAGGCCAAGGCCCCGAACACTCCAGCGCACGGGTCGAGCGATTCCTGCGGCTGGGCAACGACGAGAACGTGCAAGTCGTGGTACCTAGCACGCCAGCCCAATTCTTCCATGTGCTGCGGCGGCAAGCCATCCGGCGCTGGAAAAAGCCGCTGGTCGTGCTGACGCCCAAGAGCTTGCTCCGCCATCCGGCCTGCGTTTCTCCCCTGGAGGAACTGGCCCGCGGCCGGTTCCAGCGCGTAATTCCCGATGTGACGATGGAGGGCAAGCAGCCGAGCCGTGTGCTCTTGTGCTGTGGCAAGGTATACTACGAGCTTTTGGAGGCACGCAACCAGCGGCATCCGGACGTGGCGATTCTGCGGTTGGAGCAGTTGCACCCTCTGCCGCAGACGCACTTGAAGGCGGCCTTGGAGCACTTTGCCGACGGTACGCCCGTGATTTGGGTCCAGGAAGAACCGCGGAACATGTCGGCCTGGTACAGCCTGAAGATCAAGTTTGGCGAGTTGCTCTTCGGGCGATTCCCCTTCTCCGAGGTCACCCGTGCCGAGTCGGCCACGCCGGCCACCGGTTCGGCCTGTTGCTATCGTCAGGAGCAAAAGGAACTTCATGCCCGCGCGTTCGGCGAACACTGAGGATTTTTATAGACCATGAAACACGAACTTAAGGTTCCCACGGTTGGAGAATCGATTCAGGAAGTCCAGATCGGCCAATGGCTGAAAGGTGAAGGTCAATGGGCCAACAAGGACGAAAGCCTGGTGGAGATTGAGAGCGACAAGGCCACGGTGGACGTGGCTGCCCCGGTCGCTGGCATCATCGTGCAGGTATTGCATCGCCAGGGCGACGTGGTGCCCGTGGGAACATTGATCGGTTACTTGGAAGAAGCCCCGCGGCCGGACGCTGCTCAGCAGCCCGCAGCGGCGTCGCCCGCTCCTATCAAGGCCGTCGCTCCCAGTTCGGTCCTTGAGTCTTCGTCGATCCTCGGGTCAGATCGCGAAACCGCACGCGAAACCGCAAGTGGTCCGTCCGAACCTACCGCACCTGCCGACAACGGCAAGAACGCTCAATTGATGCAGTCTGAAGGTCGGCCGGCCACGCAGGTAAGCGCCTTGCACGGTTCCCCACCGCGTGCGGAGGAAATCGTGCCCATGACCTGGCTTCGCAGCCGCATTGCCCAGCGACTGGTCGAGGCCCAGAACACCGCCGCGCTACTGACCACGTTCAATGAAGTCGACATGTCGGCCGTGATTGAAATCCGGCAACAGTACCGCGAAGCCTTCCAGGAACGCTACAACGCCAAACTAGGGTTCATGTCGTTCTTTGTCAAAGCCGCGATCGAGTCGCTGAAGGCCTGCCCCGAACTCAACGCCGAGATCCGCGACAACAACATCATCTATCGCAACTTCTACGACATCAGCATTGCTGTTGGCGGCGGCAAGGGGCTGGTCGTGCCCGTGCTCCGCAATGCCGAGCTGCTGAGCTTTGCCGAGATCGAGCAGATGATCAGCGAATTTTCCGGCCGGGCGAAGTCGGGCAAGTTGAAGCCCGACGAACTGATGGGCGGCACGTTCACGATCACCAACGGCGGCGTATTCGGTTCGATGCTATCCACGCCGATCGTCAATCCCCCGCAGAGCGGCATCCTGGGGCTGCACGCCATCCAGGACCGGCCCGTCGCCCGCAATGGCCAGGTCGTCATCCGGCCGATGATGTACGTGGCTTTGACCTACGACCACCGCATTGTCGATGGCCGCGAGGCGGTGGGCTTCTTGAAGCGGATCAAGGAATTTATCGAGGAGCCGTCAAGGTTGCTGTTGCAGGTGTAGCGGCACGTACTGAGGGCCGTGCTGAGGGCGCATTGACTCTTTGGCCCGCCGTTGCTAAGCTGGTATCTGCTCAGCGAGGGTGCTTTCCAAGGGTTGCACCAACAACCTACTCACCCGAAACGCAAGCGCAGGAACGGTTTACTCGCCTCGCTTGCGTTTCGGGTTAGATCATCCACGTCCGCGCTGGGTATTCTTCTTTATCGACAAATTCCTTGGAGATTTCGCAGCTATGGCATACGATGTGACATTAGTTCTAGGTGATGGGGTAGGTCCGGAACTGGCCGAGGCGGCACGCCTGTGCGTCGACGCTACCGGGGTGAAGATTTCCTGGGACCCGCAAGAAGCGGGGATCGATGTCATGGAGCGGACTGGCACTCCTCTGCCAGAACCTCTGCTGGCCAGCATCCGCCGCACCCGTTGTGCCTTGAAGGCCCCCATTACTACTCCTGTGGGCAAGGGTTTTCGCAGCGTCAACGTGCAACTCCGCCTGGAATTCGACCTGTTTGCCTGCGTCCGCCCCTGCAAGCAATATCCGGGAGTTCGCACCTTTTTTAGCGGTGTGCCGGTCGATCTGGTCATTGTCCGCGAGAATACCGAAGACCTTTATGCCGGCATCGAGTTCGAGGCCGGCACGGCCAAGACCTGCGAGTTGATCGACTACCTCAACCGCGTGTCGGCGGATAAACAGATCAAAACACCGAACAACGCGACCGGTATCTCGATCAAGCCGATCAGCATCTTTGGCAGCGAGCGGATCGTTCGTTACGCCTTTGAATACGCCCGGGCCAATGGCCGCAAGAAAGTTACGGCGGTCCACAAGGCCAACATCATGAAGCACACCGACGGCCTATATCTAGCCACCGCCCGCAAGGTGGCCGGGCAGTTCCCGGACATCGAGTTCGAGGACCGCATCGTCGACAACATGTGCATGCAGTTGGTGCAAAAGCCGGAGCTTTACGACGTCCTCGTGCTGCCCAATCTGTACGGCGACATTCTGAGTGACCTGGCCGCCGGCCTGGTGGGCGGTCTGGGAGTCGCTCCAGGAGCGAATGTCGGTGCCAACGGCGCCATCTTCGAGGCCACCCACGGCAGCGCACCGAAGTACAAGGGGCTGAACAAGGTCAATCCCACGGCCCTGATTCTCTCCGGGGCCTTGATGCTGCGGCATCTCAAGGAAACGGATGCCGCCGAGAGGTTGGAGCGGGCCGTCGCCGCCGTGATTGCCGAAGGCCGCGATGTAACCTATGACATGAAGGCCCATCGCGATGACCCCACGGCTGTCGGTACCCGCGAAATGGCCCAGGCGATCTGCCGCAAGATCGCGGCCGGGGGGTAAGGATCTAAACGTCTCATCACGATTCTTCGTGAGAGCTTCTTCTGTGCTGGAAAGCCCTCACCCCCTGCCCCTCCCCCAAAAGGGAGAGGGGAGTTTCCGGATAACTTCTAGGCGAAATCGGGTGAAAATCCGCCAAAATGGCTAATTTGGCCTTTTTTCTACTGCCGGGTTTAATGTAGACTCCCACGCGCCAGTCCACCTTGGCTGGTGCCTGGACAAAG
>Ga0073936_10002126_pt1 | contig 29786 bp, 27 predicted proteins | sample AliMusrvi5mmetaG_FD_87041 | JGI IMG/M metagenome (GOLD analysis project Ga0073936, IMG submission 87041) | Freshwater lake bacterial and archeal communities from Alinen Mustajarvi, Finland, to study Microbial Dark Matter (Phase II) - Alinen... | ecosystem: Environmental > Aquatic > Freshwater >...
CCCCATGCGGGTCATGATGCGCATGCTCGCGACGACATACGGGCTGTCGGAAATCTCGATGCCATACTGGGCGATCGGCGACCCGATCGGGCCCATGCTGAACGGGATCACATAGAGCGTGCGCCCTTTCATACATCCTTTGAAGAGGCCGTTCATCTTCGCCTTCATGACGTCCGGGGCCTCCCAGTTGTTCGTTGGGCCTGCGTCCTTCTTCGCCTTCGAGCAGATGAACGTGCGCTCCTCGACACGGGCCACATCGCGCACATCGCTGCGCACGAGAATACAGTTCGGGCGGAGTTTTTCGTTGAGCCAGAGAGCGGCACCCGATGCCACGATCAGGTCGCGCATGTGCTTGTCCTCGGCTTCGGACCCGTCGCACCAGAAAATGTGGTCGGGCGTTGTGAGTGCGGCGATTTCATCGACCCACGCCACGATCGAGGTGTTGGTGGGTTTGTTGGTTCCGAGTGTGGTTGATTTGCTCATAGAGAAGTATTAGAGGAACTAATAATCTCAAAACCCGCGGCGCTGGCAAGCAAAACGAGTTCCGCCTTGTGAGATTTTTTTTGCCGCCGTATTCTGGCACGACCATGATCGCGGACAGAAATTCTGGAAGCACCTCCCCCCTGACATGGGTCGGGTCGTTTCCCGTCTATGCCAGCACCGTTCTGGCTGCGGTGCATGCGGCCACGATGGTGCTGACCGCGCTGGCCATGGCCGTCGGGGCGGAAGCGTTGATCCAATCCCTCCAGTTCTCCAGCCGCGCGGTCCTCGACAACTTCGCGCTCTGGCAGGTGGTGACCTACGCGTTTGTCCACATTCCGGATCCTTGGTTTCTGCTGGAGATTTATCTGCTCGTCGTGTTCGGTAAGGAAATCGAAGGCTTTCTGGGGCGGAACGCTTTCCTGAAGCTTTACGCGGCGCTTCTGCTTCTGCCACCGCTCGCCCTTTTGCTCGCCGGCCTCGCGGGATTTCCCTCCATCTACATGGGGTCTTCGGCCCTGCACTTCGGCGTCTTCATCGCCTTCGCAACCCTGTATCCGACCGCACAAATCTTTTTCAGCATCCAGGCCAAGTGGATCGCTCTGGCCTTGTTTGCAGTCTCGGCGCTGCACGATCTGGCGTATTCGATGCACACCAGCCTGCTGGTGCTCCTGCTGGATTCCACAGCGGCGTTTGTCGCAATCCAGTTCCTGCGCGGAAGTTGGTCATTCGATCTGAGGATTCCCCGGAAGCGCCCGCACCTGCGGGTCGTGGAACGGGAAAACGCGAGGGATCGCGGAGTTTCCCTCACCACGATTGACTCGATTCTGGAAAAGATCTCGAAATCCGGGATGGGCAGCCTCACGTCCAAAGAACGGGCGCAGCTCGAAAAAGCCCGTGCGGAGTTGCTGGAAAAAGACCGGAACCATTGAAATGCCCGAACAAGAAGCTCCCATACCTAGCCAGGAGATTCCCCGCGCAAGCCTGAAAGACCCCTGCTACGTCAACGCGATGTCGCACTTCTACCGTGGCGAACTCGCGAGAATCATGATCTGGCGCCAGAGGCTGGACGTCACGACCACCTGGGCCATCACCAGCACCACGACTATCATCGGCGTCGCGTTTTCTTTCAAAGACATCCCGCACATCATTTTCTTTTTCAACCTCGCACTCGTCTGGATCATGCTCTGGATCGAGGCCCGCCGTTACCGGTTCTACGATGCCTTCCGCGGGCGCGTCCGGATGCTCGAGTCCCATTTCCTCGTGCCCATGGTCTCGCAAAATCCCAGGCTGCTCGACGGGGAATGGCGCAGGCTCGTCTGCGAGGACCTCATCATGCCGTCGTTCAAAATCACTCGCCTGGAGGCCATCGGGCGGAGAATGAAGCGGAACTACGCGTTTATCTTCGCCATCATCATGGTCGCTTGGACAATGAAAATCTTCATCCACACGCAGAGTCCGATCCATTCGTTCGGGGACTTTTACAATGCGCTGGCTGTGCGCGAACTCCCGGCCTGGCTGGCCAGCGCCGTCTTTTTTGGAACCATCGTCGCCATCACGGGGCTGACCCTTTTTGTCGCGCGCACCACCAGCGAGGAAGTCAGCGAATTCGGCTCCGGGAACAGTTCGCTCTGGCGGATTTGAAAGCGGGGGACTGTATGAGCGAGGAATCTCCGATCGGCCGCCTGCGGGAAATTGTCGCCAGGCTCCGTGCGCCAGGCGGGTGTCCGTGGGACCGGGAACAGACCCACGCCAGCCTGCGGGGTGCGCTCATCGAGGAATGCTACGAGGTCATCGACGCGATCGAGCGCGCGGACGACGCCAATCTGAAAGAGGAACTCGGCGACCTCCTTCTCCACGTGGTCATGCACGCGCAAATGGCCGGCGAGCGCTCGGCGTTCACGCTCGAGGAAGTCGCGGCGGAAATCTGCGAAAAAATGATCCGGCGGCACCCGCACGTCTTCGGCGACAAACTCGCGGAGGATTCGGAGGCGGTCCTGCGCCAGTGGGATCAGATCAAGCGGGCAGAGAAGGGAAAGCCAGCCGGTGTCCTCGGCGCGCTCCCGGCCTCGATGCCGGCTCTCCTGCGCGCACAAAACGCCCAGAAGAAGGCGGCTCGCGTCGGCTTCGACTGGCCGGATGCCGGGCCGGTTTTCGAAAAAATGCAGGAGGAGATTTTGGAAGTTCGATCCGCCCTTGCCGCCGGTGACGCGAAGGCGGTCGAGGACGAAGTCGGAGACATCCTGTTCACGGCGGTCAACCTCGCCCGCAAGCTGCATGTGGATGCGGAGACGACGCTGGCGGCCGCGACCAACCGATTCATCAAACGCTTCCACGCAGTCGAACGCGAACTCGGCGACCGGAAAATGGAAGAGACGCCGCTCGATGAACTCGACCGGATCTGGGACAGGATCAAACACGCATGAAATTCGCCGTGCTCAACCCCGCCGGCCGAGACCCGGACCAAGTCTTTCCAAACGGTGCCGGAAAGCCGGAGGACCCCGGACATCCGCCCGTGAACTACCATGCCTACGCGGCCTGCTGCCGGGGCGGGTTTTTCCGCTCGGCCGATTCGATTCCCGAGGGAACTGAGAATGTTCTCGTGCTATTAAGGACGCGCAACCTGCGCACCGCGCTCGCGTCGGTCGCCGTGCTCCGGAAACGCGGATCCCGGGTCTTTGTCTCGTTCAAGGAATCCGGTTCCCACCAAGTCGCTGACCTGCTCGGCGATGTCTCCCGCTGGGAGCTTTTTCAGGAAATCTGCTCGGCTTGTGATGGGGCGATTTCCAGCACGCCGGAGCTGGTGCCGCTCTACCGCTCGGCGGGCTGTGCATGCGCCGAGTTCATTCCCACTCCCTACCCGGTGGATTCGCCTGCGTGGAACTTTGCCCAGCCGCTCGCGAAACGCCGCGGCATCTTTGTCGGAACCCGCGAATTCAACACCCCTTCGCGAAACCACTTTGCGGCGGTTGTTATGGCGGATGAAATCTCGCGCGGCATCGCGTGCCCGCTGGCGGTCGTCAACACCGATGGCCGCCAGGGAGGGATGATCCTCAAAAGCCTTCGGAAAAATAACCCTCTCCTGTTCATCATCGAGGCGCCGCTCCCCTACCCTGATTACCTGAGAGTGGTGGCTCTCCACCGCGTCGTCTGGCAGTTGGATGCCAGCTCGGTTCCCGGCCAAGTGGCTGGCGACGCCCTCCTCTGCCGGATGCCCTGCGTCGGCGGCAACGGCGTCATCGAGCGGATCGCGTTCGAGGAGTTCGCTGAAGCCGGGCGCGACGAACTCGCCACCCGCACAAGAGATCTCCTCCAAAATGACGAAGCCTGGCATGCGGTCGTCCACCGCGCGGAGAGCACCGCCCGCGACCATCTCTCGTTCCAGGTAATCCGGGAGAAGCTCCACGCCGTCTGAAAGCGCGCGGGCATCCCGGCATCCATCGACATTTCCCCATTGACGCAACCGGAGTCCCGCGCGATGGATAGGGCAACTGCGGGGGAGCCCGAACGGGCTGAGAGTCGCGGGCTGAAATGCCCGCGAGACCCTTTGAACCTGATTCCGGCTCATACCGGCGGAGGGAGCGAGGTCCTCTCTTGGCCCCGAACCGCGATTCGGGCCACGCAGCGATTCCACCATCGACTGAAAGCATGAAGACCAAAACCACCGCAGGGAGCTCCGAACTTCTCCCCAACTCCTCCCGCATTTACCTGCAAGGCTCGCTGCATCCGGGCGTCCGCGTTCCCATGCGCGAAATCCAACTCACCCCCACGAAGGATTTCCAGGGCCGCATGGAAACCAACGAGCCAGTCCGCGTTTACGACTGCTCCGGCCCATGGGGGGATCCCGATTATCAAGGCTCGGTCGAAGAAGGGCTGCCCGCCCTCCGCTCAGACTGGGTGCGGTCGCGCGGGGATGTCGGGGAATACGACGGCCGCGTGATTCGCCCGCAGGATGATGGTTTCCTCAGCGAACAACACGCCCGCTCCGGCAACAGCCATTCCGCATTTCGCATTCCACATTCCGCATTCCGGAAGCCACTCCGGGCTTCCGCAAACCATCCGGTCACCCAGCTCTGGTATGCCAAACAGGGCATCATCACCCCGGAAATGGAATTCATCGCGATCCGCGAAAACATGGGCCGCGCGAAAATCGCGGACCTGTCCTCGGACATCGTCCGCAACGACCTCCACAAACAGCACCCCGGGTCCGCGCAGAATTCCTCATTCCCCATTTCGCATTCCGAATTCACACCGCAGGTGTTCAACCGCTTCCCCCAGCGCATCCCGAAGGAGATCACCCCCGAGTTCGTGCGCTCGGAAGTCGCCGCCGGACGCGCCATCATCCCCGCAAACATCAACCACCCGGAGCTCGAACCGATGATCATCGGCCGCAACTTCCTCGTGAAGATCAACGCCAATATCGGCAACTCCGCCGTCGCCTCGAGCATCGAGGAGGAAGTCGAAAAAATGCGCTGGGCCACGAAGTGGGGCGCGGACACGGTCATGGACCTCTCGACCGGAAAAAACATCCACGCCACGCGCGAATGGATCCTCCGCAACTCGCCGGTCCCGATCGGCACGGTTCCGATCTACCAGGCCTTGGAAAAAGTCAACGGCCGCGCCGAGGACCTCACATGGGAAATCTACCGCGACACGCTCATCGAACAAGCCGAGCAGGGGGTCGATTATTTCACGATCCATGCGGGCGTCCTCCTGCGCTTCATCCCGCTCACCGCCTCGCGCATGACCGGCATCGTTTCGCGCGGCGGCAGCATTCTCGCCAAATGGTGCCTCGCCCATCACAAGGAAAATTTCCTCTACACCCACTGGGACGACATCTGCGACATCATGGCCGCTTACGACGTGAGCTTCTCGATCGGCGACGGGCTCCGGCCCGGATCGATCGCGGACGCGAATGACGAAGCACAGTTCGGCGAACTCAAAGCCCAGGGCGAACTCACCGAACGCGCGTGGGCGAAAGGCGTGCAGGTCATGAACGAAGGCCCCGGCCACGTGCCCCTCCACATGATCGAGGAGAACATGGCCAAGCAACTCGAATGGTGCCATGAAGCCCCGTTCTACACGCTTGGTCCGCTCACCACCGACATCGCGCCCGGCTACGACCACATCACCAGCGCGATCGGGGCCGCCATGATCGGATGGTATGGCTGCGCGATGCTCTGCTACGTCACACCGAAGGAACACCTCGGCCTGCCGAACAAGCAGGACGTGAAGGAAGGCGTCATCACCTACAAAATTGCCGCCCACGCCGCCGACCTCGCCAAAGGCCACCCCGGAGCCCAATACCGCGACAACGCGCTCAGCAAAGCGAGATTCGAGTTCCGCTGGGAAGACCAGTTCAACCTCGGCCTCGACCCCGAAACCGCCCGCGAATTCCACGACGAAACGCTTCCGCAGGAAGGCGCCAAAAGCGCTCACTTCTGCAGCATGTGCGGCCCGCACTTCTGTTCGATGAAGATCACCGAAGACGTCCGCAAATACGCCGCCGAACAGGCAATCTCCGAAGAGGAAGCCCTCTTGGCCGGCATGGCTGAGAAATCGGCCGAGTTCGTGGAAAAGGGCGCGGAGGTTTACCAGAAAGCATAGGTCCTATGGGACGTATAAGACCTATCCCCAAGCCCGGCTTCCTCCCAAAAACCGGCAACTACCAAGAACTCCTCTCCTACAAGAAAGCCGAGGTCATCTATGACTTCACGTTCCGTTTCTGCGAGAAGTTCCTCAAACGCGGCGACCGCACGATCGACCAGATGGTGCAATCCGCGCGCTCCGGCAAACAAAACATCGCCGAAGGCAGCAAAGCCTCGCTGACCTCGACGGAAACCGAGATCAAACTCACCAACGTCGCCCGCGCGAGCCTCGAAGAACTCCTCATCGACTACAAAGATTTCCTCCGCGTCCGCGACCAACCGCTCTGGGATAAAAATTCAAAGGAGGCCCTCTACGTCCGCAAACTCGGCAAATCCCCCGACGAATCCTTCGAAACCTACCGCCCGTTCTTCGAGGACCGCCCGCCCGAAACCCTGGCCAACATCGCGATCTGCCTGATCCACCAGGCAAACTACCTCCTCGACCAGCAAATCCGCCGCCTTGAAAAAGACTTTGTCGAAAAAGGCGGCCTCCGCGAACGCATGACCCGCGCCCGCCTCGAACACCGAAAATATTTGGTCCTCTGAGTCCTATTGGTCCCACCGCCTGGCACACCCATCCGCTCGGGCAGCCCCTCATCGTCACCGCCGGCTGCTACCGGAAGCTGTGATAAGCACGCACCTCTTTTTGCGATTTGCTTCTCGTCCATCCGACCGGGCTTGTGCACTGTAAGAGATTCTTTGGTCCCTGGTGCGATTCTGTATCCGGCAAACTCTTTCAAAATCCATGTCACTCTTTTCACAACTCGGCGTTCCGGAAGATCTGGTTCGTGGGCTCGACGCGCTCGGGATTTCCACTCCGACCTCCATTCAGGCCAGCGCGATTCCTTATCTCATCAAGGATGGCGGGGATCTTGTTGCGCAGGCTCAGACTGGGACCGGCAAGACAGCGGCGTTCGGGCTGCCGCTGCTCACGAAGATCGATCCAGCCAACCCGGCGATGCAGGGACTCGTCATCGCTCCGACGCGTGAGCTCGCCAAACAAATCGGCAAGCAGCTTTTTCAATATACGAAATTCTGCCCGGAAAAGATTTTCGTAGAAGTCACCGGTGGTGGCGACAAAATCGACCTCCAGGTTCAGCGGCTGAAACGTCCGACGCACATCGTCGTGGCGACGCCGGGGCGGCTCTTTGATTTGCTGGAACTCGGCGCCCTCCGGCTCGATACCGTGAAGCATCTCGTGCTGGACGAAGCGGACGAAATGCTGAGCATGGGGTTCCGCAAGGAGGTTGTCCGGATTGTCGAGCTGACGTCCTCCCGGCGGAGCACCTGGCTGTTTTCGGCGACGTTTCCGGACAAAATCAAGCGGCTCATCACGGACTCGATGTCCGGATCCCCGAAGCTGATCAAGGTCGAGAAAGCGCAGGTCGTGAACCGCAATATCTCGCACCGGTTTGTGGTCTGCGACCGCGAGGAGAAGGACGACTGGATCGCGAACTTTCTCCTGGCGCAGAAGACGGAGCGCGGGCTGATATTTTGCCGCACCCGCGCCGGGGCGATCAAGCTGGGCAGCGAACTGGCCAAGCGCGGCATTTCGGCGGACGTGCTGCAGGGCGATCTCAGCCAGAAGGATCGCGACAAGGTGATGAGGGCATTTAAAAAGGAACGCACCCGCTTTCTGATCGCGACCGATGTGGCCGCCCGGGGCATCGACGTGGAGGGGCTGTCGTTCGTGATCCACCGTCAGTTGCCCGAGCAGCGGCAATACTACACCCACCGCGCCGGGCGCACCGCAAGGGCCGGACGCACGGGCTTCTCGATTTGCCTCATCGAACCCGGCGAGCGCCCCGACATCACCGACCTCGAACAGGAATTGGGGCTCACATTCCAATCTCTGGATTGGGATTCGCACGGAAGCGACGGCAGCATTCGGTAAGCGCGCATCTCGCATAAAATAGCCCATGACCACACCACGTATCCTCGCATTTGGCGGCAGCTTGCGCCGCGACTCGTTCAACCAGAAACTCGCAGTCGCCGCAGCAGCCGGCGCACGGGAGGCGGGAGCCGAAGTGACGGTGATCGCCTTGCGCGATTTTCCCCTGCCCGTCTTCGACCAGGACCTCGAAGCGGCGGAAGGAATGCCGGCAGCCGCGAAGAAACTGAAGCAACTATTCCGCGAACACCACGGATTGATCATCGCCTCCCCGGAATACAACAGCAGCATCACCGCGGCGCTGAAGAACGCCCTGGACTGGGTCTCGCGGGCGGAGGCCGATGACGATCCGCCGCTGGCGGCATTCGCCGGCAAGACAGCCATCCTCTGCGCGGCCTCGCCGGGCGCACTCGGCGGGTTGCGCGGGCTGGTGCACGTGCGCGCCATCCTCGGCAACATCGGCGTGACCGTGCTGCCAGACCAGTTAGCGGTCAGCCAGGCGCATGCCGCATTTCGTCCGGACGGCTCGCTGTCGGACGAGAAACAGGCCGCCAAAGTAAAAAACCTCGGTGCGCAACTGGCAAAACATCTTGCCAAGCTGCTGGCCTGAAGGACGGGCAAACGCATGAAAATGCGAATCGCTTCCTTCCAGCGAGCACGCCCGTCCCGGGTGTGGTTTCCGGCGTCCCGCCGGAAAATCGTGCCGGCGAAATGCTTTTCTTTCCGGGCGCGGGAGGATTGAGTTGCCATCATGGAAGCATTTGATGCGGCGGGGGTCACGGGGATCGTGTGGCGGCGGGTGGTTCCGGGAAACGAGTCGCAGGCGGAGGCTGTCATGCGTGAGATCATGCAGCTTTCGCGCCAAGCCGAGGGATTTCTCGGGTCGGAGATTTTTCCGCCGATTCCCGGCGTCCAAGATGCCTATGTCGTGCTTTACCGGTTCAGCCGGGGAACCCATCTGCGCGAGTGGCTGGCGTGCGGCAGGCGCCAGGAATTGCTCCGGGAAATTGACGGGCTGCTGGCCGAGCCGGCACATGAGTTCTTTTTTACCCACGGCAGGAAGCAGGCGGGATCGGCCTCGTCGGTTTTCGCGTATCGCATCCGCCCGGACCGGGAAGAGGCATTCCAGGATTGGCGGCGGCGGATTCTCGATGAGGTGCGGAAGTGGGAGGGTTTCCTGGGCACGGAATCATTCGACGCGCTGGACGGGGTTAAGCCGGAATTCATCGTGGTGGTCCGGTTCGACAGCCGGGCCAACCTGGACGAGTGGCTGAAGTCGAAGGTCCGGAACGACTTCATGAAGGAGGTTCGGAAGCATGTGCACCACTACACCCTGCGCCGGATAGGGAGCGGGTTCGAAGGCTGGTTCGACATATCGGAAAACGCCGAGCCGCCGGCCCGCTGGCGGCAGGCGCTAGTGATCCTATCCGCCCTGTTCCCAGTCATCATGGTCATGCGCCGGTTGCTTTCCCCGATCTTCCTGGTGCTGCCGTTACCGGTCGCTTTTCTGATCCTGCTCACGCTCGACATGGTTTTCCTCACGTATGCGGTGATGCCGCACTATTCCCGACTGATGCGTTTCTGGCTGAGGCCCGCGGCGGATTTTTCCTGGCGGGGCGAATTCGCCGGTTGCGCGATTATCGCCGGCTTCATCGGCCTCACGCTGCTCAGTTTTCTCCTCTTGTAGCGGCGGCCTGCGCACCATCGCATTTGAACAATCTCGGAAGAGGTCGAGCAAAACTCCATGCGACAGCCGCGCCATCTTGGTCTAGGCTTTCACTCGAAAGTTTGAACCAAAGAAAGGCACCATCATGAATCACACGAAAGCATATTCGGCTTCCAGCGCGACTTCGCAGCTGGCATCCGCCAAAATCGACCGCCGCAATCCAACGGAGCGCGACGTGCAGATTGATATCCTGTTTTGCGGCATCTGCCACTCAGATGTCCACCAAGTCCGCAACGAGTGGAGCGGCGTCATGCCCACGGTCTATCCGATTGTCCCCGGCCATGAGATTGTCGGACGCGTCACCAAGGTTGGTTCCGCCGTCACCAAATACAAGGCGGGCGACCTCGCCGCCGTGGGCTGCATGGTGGACTCGGACGCCACCTGCCCGCAGTGTCAGGCCGGCCATGAGCAGTTCTGCCCGAACATGACTCTCACCTTCAACTCGCCTGACAAGCACCTGGGCGGTGTCACGTATGGCGGCTACTCCGAAAGCATCGTTGTTGACGAACGATTCGTCCTGCGCGTCCCGTCCAACCTCGATCTTGCCGGAGCCGCACCGCTCCTCTGCGCGGGGATCACGACATATTCGCCGATGCGCCGCTGGGGCGTCACCAAAGGCAAGAAAGTTGGGGTGGTCGGTCTTGGAGGGCTGGGCCACATGGGCGTGAAGTTTGCCCGCGCGTTCGGTGCCCACGTCGTCGTTTTCACCACTTCACCCAACAAGAAGGAAGATGCGTTGCGCCTCGGTGCCGACGAAGTCGTTATTTCCCGCGATGTGAATGCGATGCAAAAGCACACCGGGAGCTTCGACTTTATCCTCGACGCCGTTTCCGCCCATCACGACATCAACGCCTACCTCAACTTGCTCCGCCCCGACGGCACGGTCACCCTCGTCGGTGCGCCGGAAAAGCATCTGGAAGTTTCGGCCTTCAGCCTATTGATGGGGTGTCGAAACCTATCCGGCTCTCTCATTGGTGGAATCGCCGAGACTCAGGAGATGCTCGACTTCTGCGGCCAGCACAACATCACCGCCGATGTCGAAGTGATCCCTATTCAGAAGGTCAACGAAGCTTACGAGCGACTGCTCAAAGCCGATGTGAAGTATCGTTTCTCGATTGATATGGCTTCGCTCAAATCCGAGTGACCGGCGGGAAACTTAACTGGAAAAAAACAAAGCAAAGGTCTTCGATCATGCAAAAGCGCAAACTTGGAAAATGCAATCTGGAAGTCTCAACAGTCGGGCTGGGCTGCATGGGGATGAGTTTTTCCTACGGCCCGCCCAAGGACAAAAATGAGATGGCCGCTCTGCTTCACGCAGCCGTGGATCGTGGCGTCACATTTTTTGATACGGCGGAAGTTTACGGCCCATACACCAATGAGGAGCTTGTGGGCGAAGCGCTCGCTTCGTTCCGCAAGCAAGTCGTGATCGCTACCAAATTCGGGTTCGACCTGAGTGGCAGCGATAAGCGCCCGGGTGCGGCGGGCCTGAACAGCCGGCCGGAGCACATCAAGGAAGCCGTTGAAGGTTCCCTCAAGCGGCTCAAGGTCGAGACGATTGATTTGCTCTACCAGCATCGGGTTGACCCGAACGTGCCGATTGAAGACGTCGCGGGAGCCGTGAAGGAGTTGATCCAGCAAGGCAAGGTGAAGCATTTCGGCCTTTCGGAGGCAGGCGTGCAAACCATCCGTCGCGCCCATGCCGTCCAGCCGCTCACTGCGCTCCAGAGCGAATACTCGCTGTGGACGAGAACGCCAGAGAAAGAAGTGATCCCGGCCCTCGAGGAACTCGGCATCGGTTTCGTTCCCTACAGCCCGCTCGGGAAGGGGTTTCTCACAGGCGCCATGAACGAGAACACCAAACTCGACAGCACCGACTTCCGCAGCACGCTTCCGCGCTTTACGCCGGAGGCGATGAAGGCGAACCAAGCCCTGGTTGATTTGCTGGGGACCATCGCAAAAAGGAAGCAGGCGACACCGGCTCAAATTGCGCTGGCGTGGCTGCTGGCCCAGAAGCCGTGGATCGTTCCAATCCCCGGCACCACGAAGCTGCATCGCTTGGACGAGAACCTCGGAGCCGAGGCCGTCGAACTCACGTCCGACGACCTCCGCGAAATCGAAAGCGTGGCTTCAAAAATTACGGTGCAGGGTGCGCGGTATCCGGAAAAGCTGGAGCAAATGACCGGTCGCTGAGCCCCTCTCTGTCGAATAGAAGGAATTTTGCGTCGCTCTCGGAGCGCCGTTGCAGCAGCGGTTTTTGTATCCCTTGCGTCGTGAGAAGGCGAGGGTTGATTGTGAGCGATGAGATCTCCATGATGGCACCAACTTCCTCGGAATGCGCAAGTCCCTCCCGCAAAAATCTAAAAAACAACTTCCGCCTAAGCCATCATGGCTTTCTCGGTCGATTGCGAGGCTGCTCGGCAAGACGGACAAAGTCGCGCCAAAGCCTGCAACTTCGCATGGCAAGGCCAGGCCAATCGCGCCAACGAAAGCAGAGACGGCGCTTCTGAACCCTTTCGCCGGACTTTCGCTAGGCCGCATCCATGTTCCGAAAACGAAAGCCGAGTGCGAAGCGGCCGCCGCCGAGATATTTGCGGCTGGCGTCGCCGGGTTCGACACCGAGGCCAAGCCGACGTTCCGCGCCGGCGAGAAGAGCGGAGGACCGCATGTCGTCCAGTTTGCCCTCACGGACAAGGCCTTCATTTTCCAGCTTCACCGCCACGACTGTCAGAAGGTCGCCGCCGAACTCATCACTTCCGAACGCGTGCTGAAAGTGGGATTCGGGCTGAAAAACGATCACGGGCAAATCCGGAACCGGCTAGGAGTCAAACCCAACGCCGTTCTCGATCTGGACCACACTTTCCGAAAGAAAGGCTACAAGGGCCAGATCGGTGTGCGCGCGGCCATGGGGGCCGTGCTCAACATGAACTTTCCCAAGTCCAAATCCATCACCACCAGCAACTGGGCGGCGAGCGAACTCACGCCGCGGCAGCTCACCTACGCCGCCAACGACGCCTTCGCCGCCCTGAAAATCATGGAGGCGCTGGATCTCAGGCTTTCTTCACGAAGCACGCCTTGAGCCCGACGGCGATGCCGTCCACCTTGCAGTCGATTTCGTGGTCCCCACCCACCAAGCGGATGGGCTTCGACTTTGATCCGCCTTTGAGCACCTGGGCGCCTTTCAACGGCAAATCCTTGATCAGGATGACGCAATCGCCGTCCGCGAGCATGTTGCCGTGGGCGTCTTTGACGGCGCGGGCTTTTTCGGGTTCGGGCTCGCGTTCCCACTCATGTCCGCAAGTCATGCACTCGCATTTGTCGGGATGTTCCAGCACATCGGTCATTTCGCACATCGGGCAGGCGGGCTTGCTCATGGCGCGAGACAATATCCCCTCTCCCCTTGTGGATTCAACACGATTCACCTCAAGCTCACCCACAGCGTCTGCGCGCCTTCCCCGGGAGGAAAATCGGGCAGCGGAGGTTCGTGGGAAATGTTACCGCCGAGCCGCGCCGTCTTCAGCGCGAAGCGGGCGGTCCTCTCCAACGCGGAGAGATCGAGCTTGGTGCAATTGGTGGAAATCAGGAGCGCCGCCTTGGGGGCTGCCAGTTCCAGCGCAGTGCGCAGGAGGTCCTCGATCTGCTCTTCCACCTGCCAGCGACGGCCCCGGTTGCCGAGAGAAAATGTCGGCGGATCGAGAATGATGAGGTCGAACTTTTCTCCGCGCCGTTCGAGCCGGGGCAGGACATCGAGCACGTCGTCGGCAAGGAACCGATGCCGATCGAGTGGAAGCCCGTTCAACTCGAAATTCTTCCGCCCGCGGTCGAGGGATTTTTTGGAAAGGTCGATGCTCAGTGTCTGTGCCCCGGCCATTGCGGCGACCACGGAAAACGAGCAAGTATAGGCAAACGTGTTCAGCATCCGCTTCGGCGCGAGCTTGCGCACACGCCCGCGGTTTGCGCGCTGGTCGATGAAGAGCCCCGCCGAATACCCCGCCCCGAAGTCGATACCGAAACGGACACCCCGTTCGGTTACAACGGAATGGAGCGAAGCCGCCGGATCGCCGACCATGAGCACCGGAGCAACCCGCTCCGCATTCTGCCGGGGCAGGAACCGCGAAAACACCCGCTCGCTTGGAAACCGCGCGAGAGCGCCCCATTCTCGAAGCCCGGCCAGCGCCTCGTCTCGCGCGGCATCGAGCTTGAAAGAAATCAAGACATCGCGCCCGAGCCGTTCCACCCAGGCGTCTCGCGAAGTGAACAAGCGGTGGGCCGATGTGCCCTCAGCCTCGAATGCAGCGAATAGCTCCGGTGAAATCCAGCAATCCAGCAAATCTGGCGCTCTCATTTTGTTCGGTTCAGCCATTGCCGATCACTTCGACCCGGATCTGCGCCTCGGCTTTCCGCCCGTCCTGATCCATGGCGGTGAGTTGGTGGGCCCCCGCGGATGGGAGCCAGCGCAAGGACTGGTCGGCATCGCACGAGCCGAGGAACTGCGCGCCATCGAACCAGAACACTCGGCGGGTGTCGGAATTGCCGCTGGCCCGCAGCGCGAGTTCGCCATCGTCGGTCACATCGGCGCGGCGGGTAAAAACTGCCCCCGGATGAGGGGAAAGGATTTTCAAGGATTCGGTGCCGGCCGAAAGATCGATTTGCCCCGGCAGGAATGGCGGCGGCTTGCGGCGGGGAAGACCGGCCTTGGCGAAGAGCTTCTCGATATCCTGCGGCCAAAATTCAAAAACCTCTCGCCGCACAGCGCGTGTTCCATCGTCGGCCAGCAGGCGCAATCCGGTCGCCTGATCGATAGTCACATCCTGATGCACCGCGCATGTCTGGATCGGCGAAACGCCGGGGATGAACCACCCTTGGATGCGGTGCCGGCAGTGCGGCTCCGGGAGCTCGCCGGATTCCGCGCAGAGTTCGACCTGGCGGAGGTTTGCGCCCGATGGCGGGAGATGCGGCACGGACGGGAGCCGTCCGTTGCTTTCCAGTGTTTCCAGAATTTGAAAAAAAAGTGGGGCGGCGGCAGTGCGGCCCATCAGTGCGGGATTGGCGCGTCCATCGAAGTTGCCGGCCCAGACAGCCAGCACATACGGCCCGCAGACACCCACCGACCAAGCGTCGTGGTATCCGTGTGAGGTGCCCGTTTTCCAATAGACCGGCGCGCGAAGGGCATACCCTTCGGGCGGCGGAACGCGGCCCAGCATTTCCAGCGTGAGAAACGCGGATTCCGGACTGAGCAGGGGCCTGTCGCCCATGACTCCATGGTTTGCCAGCATCGCATAGAGCCGCACCAGATCTTCCATGCGCACCTCAGCGCCTCCCAGCGGGAGCGCCAGCCCATACCATGCGCCGGGCCGCGGCAAACCGAGCTGGGCCGACTGCAAAAAATCATACAGGCCGGGATGATGGAGCTTCTGGGTCAGCTCGACCGCCGGGACATTCCGGCTGCGGGCGAGCGCGTCCGAAGCGCGGAGCGGGCCGGCAAACTCGCGGTCGCTGTTTTCGGGGTTGTATCCGGAAAACGCGCGCGGCGCATCGAGGACAATCGAGTCGGGGTGGATCAGCCCCTCCTGCATGGCGAGCGCATAGACAAACGGTTTCAGCGTGGATCCCGGCGAACGGCGGGCACGGGTGCCGTCCACTTGGCCGTGGATCGCCGCATCGTCGAAATTCGCGGAACCGATCTGCGCGACGAGCTCCATTTTTTGCCAGTCGTAAAGCTCGGCCACCGCGTTGTGCAGATCGAGTCGGCCTTGCGATTGCAAATAGCGGCCGGTCTGCTGTTGGAGGGTTCTTTGCAATTCCCGGTCGAGGGTCGTCGTCACGGCTCGCCCGGAAATTTCTTTTAGAACCCGCCGGACATAGTGCGGGGCCTCCGGCTTGGGTATCCCGTGCAGCGTCACATGAAAACTGGCGGCCTCGTCCCCTCCCCTTCGCAGAAGCGCTGCCTGCAAGACCGGGTTTTCGCGGTCATGAATCGGACCCCGCCTCGCCGGGCTCTGCGGGATCAGGCTCAGAGCCATCGCTTCATACCGGGTCAAAGCGGAGGGGGGCTTTCGGAAAACCGCAAGGCTCCCCGCGCCAGCCCCCTCTAGGTTTCCGCCATACGGAGCGAGGTTGAAATAGGCTTCGAGAATCTCGTCCTTTGAATAATGCCGCTCGATTTCCAGCGCATAAAAGATCTGGCGCAATTTCCCGGGGATCGTGCGGGTGTGAAGCCCGAACCGAAGGCGCGCAAGCTGCATGGTGATGGTCGAAGCCCCGCCGCGCCTGTCTCCGCCAGCCACAAAGCACCATGCCGAATGCGCCAAGGATACCGGGTTGAACCCCGGGTGCCGCCCGAACCACCGGTCCTCGTAGTCCAGAGTGGCGGCGATGAGTTCCGGCGAGATGTCCCGGAGCGGAGTGTAAAGACGGTATTTGTCGTCGGCGCTGAGTGTGACGGCCAGCCGCTGCCCATGGCGGTCAAAGACTTCGCGGGAAAATGAAACCCCATCGAGCAGCGGCGGCTTGGGAAGAAACAGCCAGGCGAGCGCAACCAGCAGCAGCCCAAACCCGATCCCTGCCGCGTAGCGCCACCTTCTCCGCGCCGGAGATGCCCGCACAAAAACGCGCGCCCATAACGACCGATACGCTGTCAGATTTTTGAGCATTGCAAGAACCCCATCAGCCTATCCCGGTTATTTGCGAAACCTGAATGAAAATCTCGCGTGAGGAAAGCGGACCCTTGCGGGATGCGACAGTCAAAGGCCCGGCACTCCGGCCCGACACGGGAATTGAACAATACCGCGGCGGCATCTAGATGTAGCGGGAACAAAAATCCGCCATGTCCCCGATCTTTCTGTGCGCAGCCCTTTCTATCGCGCTGTTTTTTGCCATGCTCGCGTGTCTCGAAATCGGTCGCAGGATCGGGCATTGGATGATCCGGACCGATCCCGAAGGTTCCAGAGTCGGCTTGGGGGCGGTTGAAGGCGCTGTCTTTGCCCTGCTCGGCCTGCTGATCGCCTTCACTTTTTCGACTGCCGAAGGGCGGTTCGAAGATAGACGCCACCTTGTCGTCCAGGAGGCAAACGCCGTCGGAACTGCTTATCTCCGGATCGATTTGGTGTCCCCCGACCTTCAATCCAAGCTGCGAGCCCTCTTCCGATCCTACGTGGATGCACGGCTCGATTCCTGTCGCAAACCGCCGGGATGTGAGCAGGCGGATATTGCCCGCTGCTCCCAACTGCAAAGCCAAATCTGGGAGATGTCGGTCGCAGCCTGCCGTGCCGCACCATCTCCGGCACCGTCCATGCTGCTTCTGCCGGCGCTCAATGAGATGTTCGACATCGCAACCACTCGCTCGGCGGCACGCATCATCCACCCGCCCGGAATCATCTTTGCGATGCTGGCCATTGTGGCGCTCGGATCCGCACTGCTCGGAGGCTACGGGATGGCGGCAGCGACCAAACGGAGCTGGCTCCACATTTTTGCCTTCGTTGCCATCATCTCCGGCACAATCTATGTGATTTGCGATATCGAATTTCCTCGTCGCGGCATCATCCGGGTCGATGCGATCGACCAGGTTCTTGTCGATGTTCGCTCCAGGATGAAGCAGGAACCGTGAGCGCTGCCAAAAGATCCGCCTCACCTGGAACTTCGCTGGACGCGGTTAATGGAAACAATGGAAGTCGGCCAGGCCCGCCCATCGACATCTTGGATCGTCGGCACCGCTTGCTCCCTGAGGCAGGTCCAATTATACCAGTTCTACGACGAAATCGGTTGAATCGGCGACAGGCGACAAGCCAAAGGAGGCAGGGCGCCCCCGCCCTGCTTGGGCAACGCCCGGCGGCCGGGGGCGACCGCCCTCCATTGAGCTCCTCTTTCGCGCCGTGACGTTATACCATTTTCACCGTGTGCTTGGTATTAACCGGAAAACGGCGATCGAGAAATTCTTTCAGAATTCCTCTACAAGAAACGCCGTTTTCGGAATTAAAAAAGCTCCCCCTGGCCGGGGGCTTCCCGCTTCGCGACTTCGCTCTGCACTTCCTGGAGGAGCGCCTGGAATTCGCATTCGCGGAGGGCCCGGATCAATTCCTGAGACTTCGGGCGGACCTGAAACGTTGACCAGGCGTGCGGCAGCGGGAGATCCTCGTCCAGGCGGACCATCTCGCGGTTGGCGATGATCGTCTCGCGCGAAGCGATGATTTTCTCCCGCAGCTTCGGATTGGAAATCGCGGCGGGGTCGGCGAGCAGGTTCTCGACCGATCCGTGCTCAGTGATCAACGCGACCGCGGTTTTGTCCCCGATGCCGGGCACGCCGCGAATGTTGTCCGAACTGTCGCCGGTCAGGGCCAGCACGTCCGCTATCTGCGAGGGAAGCACCCCCCATTTGGCCCGGACCTCCGGCACGCCGAGAAGGCAAAACCCCTCGGTCCCGGCGTCTGTTTTTGCCGTCGAGTAGATCCGGATCGTGTCGCATGTGAGCTGGAGAATGTCTTTGTCATTCGTGGCGATGATCACCTCGACACCCTCCGTCGAAGCGGCCCGGGCATACGAGGCGATCAAGTCGTCCGCCTCGGTGTTCTCGGCGCTGACGCTGGCCGGCCCGAAGAGCGGGATGTTTTCCTGCAGCCACTCTTCCTGCGGGCGGAGGTCGTCGGGCATCTCCGTCCGGTTCTGCTTGTATTCCGGCTGTAGCGTGGTCCGCCGGGCCGGGAGCCCGCTGTCCCAGATGACGGCGGCGAGGTCGGGCTTCAGGTCGGCCAGCATTTTCCGGATCGCCTTGGCGTAGCCGTAGATCGCGTTCGTCGGCTCGCCGCGCGAATTCCGCAGCCCGCGAATCGCGTAAAACGAGCGGTAGAGGTAGTAATGTCCGTCAACCAGGAGCAGGCGCATGATGGGAAAATCATGCCCGCTCGGAACAAGCGAACCAAGCGGAATCCTTCCGAGGCACTTGACGCAGGGGGATGAACTCCCTTAATTATCACCCCTTCTGATGAGATCTTGTATTTTCATGTTTTGCGCCGCCGTGATCCTTTCGGCCATAGTGCCGGTTTTCGGCCAGAACCCGAGCCAGCAGGGCAAACCCTCCACGCCGCCGCCGCCTGTCACGATTTCCTCGGACGACCAGGCGAGTTTCGATCTGGCGAGAACTACGACGATTCCGGGGCCACCCAGCAGGCGATCGCCGCCTACAAGCAGTTCCTCAAGGGATCGCCCGCCTCGCCGCTCGCGTCGAAGGCGCAATACCGGATCGCGGAACTTTACGAGTCCGCAGGCGAACTCAGCCGGGCGTTCGACGCCTACCAGACGCTGATCACCCGCTACCCGGACACGCCGGAATTCGAGAAGTCCGTGACCAAGCAGGTCCTGATCGCGAACGCGTTTCTCGCCGGCCGCAAGCTGAAGTTTTTCGGGTTCGAGATCGTCCCCTCCACCGACCGGGCCGAGACGATGTTTGCATCGATCATCAAGAACGCGCCGTTCAGCAAGAACGCGCCGATCGCCCAGTTCAACCTCGGGCTGACCTACGAGAAGCAGGGGAAGCTCAAAGAGTCGGCCGGCGCGTATCAGACGGTGCTCGACAAGTATCCGAGCAGCTCGATCGCGGACGACGCCCTCTACCAGATCGGCTATATCTACATGCAGGTGGGAAAGACCGGAAAATCCCAGGACCTGTCCGCGCTGGTCATCGCGAAAAACACGTTCGAGGACTTCCTGCTCCAATATCCGAACAGCGAGAACGCGGCGCAGGCGAGGGACAACCTGGCATCCATCGGCGGCAAGGAATCGGGCGACCTGCGCGCGATCGCCCAGTTCTACGACCGCTATAAAAACTACCGGTCCGCGGCGATCTACTACAACGACGTGATCCGCCGCCAGCCAGGGACGAAGCAGGCCGAGTTTGCCCGCAGCCGGATCGAGATCCTTCGCAGCGACGTGGGCGACGACGCGCTCAGGACAGGGCCCGAGCGCGCGGAGACGGGCGAAAAAGCCGCCCTGCGCCGCCGGCTGCAGGCCCAGGTCGAGACGTCGTCCCTGTCGGATTTTGACGGTCCCTCCCGCAAAGATATTGTCCCGGACGAGCTGCCCGTCGTCAACAAGCCCAAGCTCCGCACGGAGGCTCGGGACGTGCGCCCGCTTCCCTCGGTCGAACCCGCTCTTCCCACCCAATGAAGCCATCCGCCTTTCTTGTCCTCGCCGTTTCTCTGCTGCTCGCGGGGTGCGGGTATAAACTCGGCGAGATCCGACCCACCCCGATGCGCTCGGTGAGGACGCTGGCCGTTCCCACTTTCAAAAACAAAACCTTCATCCCGCGGCTCGAGGTGCTTTTTGCCGACACCCTGGTGAAGCGGTTGCAGCAGGACGGCACTTACGAATTGGTTGCCGACGACAAGGCCGACGCCATCGTGTATTGCACCATCGACAGGGTCGAGCGGAGGGCGCTGCGGTCGGTCCAGAATGATGTGCTGGCGACGAGCGAATACGGCCTGAGGGTTTACGTCAAATACGAGGTTCAGGACCGGGTGACGGGAGCGATCCTGCTGCAGGGAGAGGCGCAGGGGAACACCTCGTTCTTCAGCGGAAACGATCTCGTGACGATCGAGCGGCAGGCCATGTCCAATGCGGCTTCGGACCTTGCCAACAACATCATGGCGGATGTCTCCGAGGGCTGGTAACGGGATCATCCCGTGTTGAGCGTCGTCCCCACCCCCATTGGAAACCGGCAGGACATCACCCTGCGGGCCATCGAGGTTTTGCGGGCCGCGGATCTTGTCGCGGCCGAGGACACAAGGCACAGCGGCATGCTCCTCCAACACCTCGGCCTCAAAAAACCGTTCGTGAGCCTCCACGAACACAACGAAGCCGCGCGATCGGCCGAGCTCGTGGAACGGATGGCCGCCGGCGCGCATGTCGCCCTGATCACCGATGCGGGGATGCCCGGCATTTCGGACCCCGGGCACCGGCTGGTCCGTTCCTGCATCGAGCGCGGCATCCCGCTGACCGTTCTCCCCGGCCCGTCGGCCGTTCTCACCGCGCTGGTGGGCTCCGGGTTCCCCGCCGACCGTTTTTATTTCGGGGGCTTCCTTCCTGTGAAAAGCGGACGCCGTGCCGCCGAGATCGCCCGGGCGGCAGAGCGCCGGGAAACCAGCATCTATTTCGAGTCTCCGCACCGGATTGTGCGCACGCTGGAAGCCCTGCGGGAATCGTGCCCGGGCCGCCTCGTTTGCGTGGCGAGGGAGTTGACCAAAGCGTTCGAGGATTTCCAGCGCGGCACCGCGGAGGCATTGCTCGCGCATTTCCAAAAGCACCCGGCCAAAGGGGAGATTACCCTCCTGGTTGCGGCGGTGGACAAAGTCGCGCACGCTCGCGCCGGCGATGAATAGCATCCCTCCGGAGGGACGGTGGCTGAGGCTGGGGCTCGCGGTCTCGATCCCTCCCGTGCTGATCTTCATGGCGCTTTCGGTTCCCGGACACCATCTTCCCTTTCTCACGTGCGGGTTTTACGCGGCCAGCGGGCTTCCCTGCCTTTTTTGCGGGGGAACACGGGCCGCGCGCGCGATCCTTCACGGGGACCTGCACTCGGCGCTTTACCTGAATGCCCTCGCGTTTCCCGCGCTCGCTGCCGTCGCGGCCGCATTTGTTGTGCTGATCCTCGAGGCCGCTGCGGGACGCCCGCTTGCTCCGCGGATCATTCTCTTCCGGAAACTGAACCGTTTTGTTCCGGCCCTGATCGCGCTGGCCCTGGCATGGTGGGTTTTCCACATTTACACCGCGCTCAGGACACCGAAGCCGGAACTCGTGAATTTTCGAAACCCGATCGCTGCACGGGCAGCGGCGCTCGTCGCCCCCTCCGGGCACTGATAATTCGCTTTTTGTGCTGGGGAAATTGCGGTAGGGATCAACAAAACCCCCAAGCCCTGAACCATGCAGGAACCATCCGACCAAAAACTGCGCATCCTCTTCATCGAGGATAACCCGGACGATGTGGAACTCGTGGAGCAGGCGCTCCGCAGCGAGCGGTTCGAATTTCTCTCGCGGTGCGAGCAGGACGTTCCGGGCGTCACCCGCGCGCTGGAGGAATTTTCCCCGGATATCATAATCTGCGGCTATTCGCAGCCGCGACTCGACGGCCTCGCGGCCCTGCGACTTTGCAAAAGGGTTCTTCCGGCCACGCCTTTCATCCTGCACACCGCCGCGGTCGGCGATGAGACCGCCGCGATCTGCATCCGCGCGGGGGCCGACGATTACGTGCTGAAGCAGAACATCGCGCACCTGCCGTTTGCCGTGCAGATCGCGCTCGAGCGGCGCCGGTCCAAAAAGGCTGAGCAGGCCGCCGAGATCGAGCTGCCCACGCTTTTCCGCGCGGTCGAGCAGAGCCCTGCCTCAATCCTTATCACCGGCACGACGGGAAAAATCGAATACGTCAACCCGAAGTTTCTCCAGGTCACCGGCTACACCCGCGAGGAAGTGGTCGGGCAGAACCCCCGCATCCTGAAATCCGGAAAACAATCCGATGAGTTCTACGCGGACCTCTGGAAGACGATATCCTCGGGCGAGCAATGGCAGGGCGAACTCGAGAACAAAAGGAAGAACGGCGAACCGTTCTGGGAGTCGGCCAGCATTTCCCCGATCCGTGACGAGCGGGGGGCGATCACCCACTATCTCGCCGTCAAGGAAGATATCACCGCGCGCCGCGATGCGGAGGAACTTGCCCTCCGCGAAAGCGCCCTGCTCGGCCAACTGATCAGCACCATCCCGGACCGCGTCTATTTCAAGGACAGAAACTACCGGTTCTTCAAAGTGAACGACGCCGTCCTCCAAGGCTTCGGCGTGAAGGATCTGGAGGCGGTTGTCGGGTGCAGGGATTCGGACTTTTATCCTAAGGAATTCGCGGAGAAATCCCTCGCGGATGACCGGTTCGTCATCGAGACCGGGCGGAACTTGATCGGCACGGAGGAACACCTGTCGATGCCCGACGGCACGAAACGCTGGTTTTCCACGACCAAGGTGCCGCTCCGCGACCTGCAGGGGAACGTCACCGGCCTCATGGGCATCACCCGCGATATTTCGAGCCTCAAGACGACGGAAATCCGGTTGAGAGAATCGAACACCCGGCTCAAGGAGGCGGTGGCGCGGGCCGGCGAGTTGGCCGAAAAAGCGGAGGCGGCCAACCAGGCGAAGAGCGATTTCCTGGCGAACATGAGCCACGAGATCCGCACGCCCATGAACGGCGTTATCGGAATGACGGACCTCTTGCTCGAAACCAGCCTGAATGCGGAGCAGATCGAGTATGCCGAGACCATCCACTCGTGCGGCGAGGCCCTGCTTTCCCTCATCAATGACATCCTCGATTTCTCGAAGGTCGAGGCCGGGCAGCTCAAGCTCGAAAGCGTGGACTTCGATCTCCGGACAACGCTGGAGGACACGGTGGAAATCCTCGGCTATAAGGCGCAGGAAAAATGGCTCGACGTCGTCTGCCTGGTTGACCAGCAGGTGCCCGCATACCTTCGCGGGGATCCGGGGCGGCTCCGGCAAATCCTCTTCAACCTGATCGGAAACGCGATCAAGTTTACCCACCAAGGCGGCGTCTCGGTGCATGTGGAGTGCCTGGCCGGGTCCGACACGTCCGCCACGCTGCGTTTCAGCGTGACAGACACCGGCATCGGCATCGGCCGGGATAAGCAGGGCTCGATCTTCTTGAAATTCACGCAAGCGGACACCTCGACGACGCGGGAATTCGGGGGGACGGGTCTCGGGCTCACGATTTGCCGGCAACTGGTGAACCTCTTCCACGGGGAGATCGGGGTAACTAGCGAGCCGGGCAAAGGCTCCACGTTTTGGTTTACCGCCGTATTCGCCGTTCCTCCTGACGGCACCATCAAGCCCCTTCCGAAGGAGGCGGATATTTCCGGCGCGAGGGTCCTGCTGACCGACGATTTCCAAACGAACCGCATCTTTATCAGCACGCTTTTGAAGAGTTGGGGGTGCCGGCCCGACGAGGCGTCGGAGGCAAATGAGGCGCTCCATTTGCTCAGGAAGGCGGCCCAGGAGGACGACCCTTACGCTGTCGCGCTTCTGGACATGCAGATGCCCGGCATGGACGGGGCGGAGCTTGGGCGGCTGATCAAGGCGGATGACGAAATCAAAGCGACGCGGCTGGTGATGCTCACCTCCTTGGGGAAGCGTGGGGATGCGGAGCGGCTCTCGGGAATCGGTTTCTCAGGTTACCTGCCGAAGCCGATCCGCCCCGCTCTCCTGAGAAAATGCCTGGCGCTCGTGCTGGGCCGCGAGGAAGCCAGCGGTTCGGACCGGGATTTGATCACGCGCTACACCGTGGCCGAGACATCGCGGAAAAGGCTCCGCGTCCTCGTGGCGGAGGACAACACCACCAACAGGATCATCGCGATCAAAATGCTCGAAAAACTCGGCCACGTCGCCGAAGCCGTGGGGAACGGCCGGGAAGCCGTCGAGTCCCTGCGACGCATGCCTTATGACGTGGTTCTCATGGACTGCCAGATGCCGATCATGGACGGGTTTGAGGCGACGAGAGTCATCCGGGACCCCGGCTCCCTCGTCAGGAACCCGAAAATCCCGGTGATCGCCCTCACCGCCCATGCGCTGAAAGGGGATCGCGAGCTCTGTCTCGAAGCCGGAATGGACGACTACCTCTCGAAGCCAGTGAGCCCCCGGGAACTGGCTGAGGCGCTGGAGCGCTGGAGCGCCCACGGATCGCACTCGCGCTTGGTCGTGAGGGACAGCCCGCCGGAGGAGCAGAGCGGGCCTCGCGATTTCGACCGGGAGGGTTTTCTGGAAAGGACCATGGGCGACCGCGTGCTGGCCGCCGAAGTCGCCGTCGCCTTCCTCGCGGACGCGCCGCTGACATTCGCGAACCTCTCCGCCGCCATAGGTTCCGGCGACCCGGAAGCCGCCGGAAAATTTGCCCACAAACTCAAAGGTTCGAGCGCGAATATGGGCGGGGAGAAACTTCGCGGGATTGCCGCCCGCATGCAGGCCGCCGGAACGGAAGGGGATCTCGGCCGGCTTTCCGAGCTTCTTCCCTCCGCAGAAGCCGCCTTCCGCTCGCTGCTCGCCGGGCTGAAAAGCGAGTTCAACCTCCCGGGCTGAGAGCTCCGGAGAGGCCGCGCTTTTTGTGAGGGTTTGTCATCGCGCTGCGGGCTTGGTGATATGCGGGGGCTTGAGGTAAACTGGCGCAGGCACTCCCGCGAAAGAATCCCGGACGGCGAGGATCGCGGCACGGGGAGGCGCGACGACGGCTTCCGGCAGATCCTCGAGGGCGGAGGTGGCGAAAACCGGGATTCCCGGCCGCAAATTTCCGCGGGCTTCCGGCGGAAGATAAAGCGCGGGCGGCAAAAGAAATTTCCCGTTGGCGACATGCGCGAGGAACCATTGTCCGGCACGCGCGTCACCGGCGACAAAATATTCCGGCGCATCATAGCCGAGAAGCGACGAAACCCCCGCGATCTGGGCTCCGGAGGCTCTGGCGATCCCCCACGCCGCCGCGATCGACGTCCGCAGCCCGTTGTAGCTGCCCGGGCCGGTGCCCACGACGACGCGGTCAGGGAGGCGTTTCCCGCCGAGCGCGGATTCGAGGTGGGCGAACAATTCGGATCCCCGTCCGCGCGGGCTCTCAAACTCCCACGACTCCACGACAGCCCCGTCGTTCAAAACGGCCAAGCTGCCGTGCTGGCACGAGCATTCGATCGAGAGCACGTTCATCGCGTCCCCCGGATCCTGCGGCACCCGGGCTCGATGGAAAAGCGGATCCTCCATGCTCCCGCCGGAAGCGCCCCAGGAAATTTGTCCCCCCACTCGATCGCCCGGACGCCCGGCGTCTGAAAATATTCCTCGTATCCCAGACCGGCGAGTTCCCCCTCCGAATTCAAGCGGTAGAGATCGAAGTGGAGCAATGGCAGCCGCCCGCCCGGGTATTCGTGAACCAGCGTGAACGTCGGGCTCGAAACCCCGGAGGGATCGACCCCGAGCCCCTCGGCAAGCCCCTTTACGAAACAGGTTTTTCCAGCGCCGAGCGCACCCTCGAGGCTCATTGTCGCATCCGCGGCGATTCGTACGGCCAGATCTCTTCCCAAAGCCCGGGTCTCCTCCTCGGAGGAGCAGACGACTCCCTGCCCTGAAAAGATTCGGTCACACATCGGATTTCGGTTTGCCATACCGGCCCCAATCTAGTTCGCTGGCGGGCATGAGCACAATCACCCAATCCTCACTCTGGGGCCGGTTCCAGCAATATTTTCTCAGCTACGACGATCTGGGAATTTCGGTGGACATCAGCCGGATGGATTTTCCCGAGGATTTCTTTCCCGGCATGGCGTTCGTCGCCGACCGGGCCTGCAAGCAGATGAAGTCGCTCGAAGCGGGCTCCATCGCCAACCCGGACGAAAACCGGATGGTCGGACACTACTGGCTCCGCAACGCCGCTCTCGCCCCCACCCCGGAACTCCGCGAGGCCATCACCACCACGAAAAAATCCATCCTGGGTTTTGCCGCCGACGTTCACGCGGGAAAGATCCTCTCGGCTACGGGCGCGAAATTCACCGACCTTCTGGTGGTCGGGATCGGCGGATCCGCGCTCGGCCCCCAGCTCGTCGCCGACGCGCTCTGGACCCCGGAAAACCCGGTCCGCCCGCACTTCTTCGACAACACCGACCCGGACGGGATGGACAAAGTCCTCGGTCAGATCGGCGCGAACCTCGGCACCACGCTCGTCGCCGTGATTTCCAAATCTGGCGGCACCAAGGAATCCCGCAACGGCATGCTTGCCGCCCAAGCGGCCTTCAACAAAGCGGGGATCGCCTTCGCAAAAAACTTTGTGGCCGTGACCGGCGATGGGAGCGCCTTGGACAAGGTGGCCGTCGCCGAAGGCTGGCTGCGCAGGTTCCCGATGTGGGACTGGGTCGGCGGCCGGACCTCGGTGATGAGCGCGGTGGGGCTCGTGCCGCTGGCGCTGCAGGGGCTCGACGTCGAGGATTTTCTCGACGGGGCGGCCGCGATGGATGCCAAGACCCGCACCGACGACATCCGCAAGAATGCCGCCATGCTCCTCGCCCTCATGTGGTATCATGCGGGCAGCGGGCACGGTTTGAAGGACATGGTGATCCTTCCCTACAAAGACCGGCTGCTGCTCTTCAGCCGCTACCTCCAGCAACTGGTCATGGAATCGCTCGGCAAGGAGCTCGACCTGGACGGCAACGTCGTCAACCAGGGCATCGCCGTTTACGGCAACAAAGGCTCGACCGACCAGCACGCCTATGTCCAGCAACTGCGCGACGGCGTGGACAATTTCTTCGTGACGTTCATCGAGGTCCGCAAGGCCTCGGCCTCGGCCCCGCTCGAAGTCGAACCCGGCGTCACCCCCGGCGATTTCCTCCAGGGCTTCCTCCGCGGAACCCGCAGCGCCCTCCACGAAAACGGGCGCGAGTCGATCACCGTCAGCATCCCCGAATTCAACGCGTTCCAGCTCGGCGCGCTCATCGCGCTCTACGAACGCGCGGTCGGGTTCTACGGCTCGCTCGTCCACATCAACGCCTACCACCAGCCGGGCGTCGAGGCCGGAAAAAAAGCCGCCGCCAAAATCATCGAAACCCAGCTCAAAGTCGTGGCCTGCCTGCAGAAGTCCGAAAAGCCCCAGACGCCCGAGCAAATCGCCTTGGCGGTCGAGGCCGACCCCGAGGAAGTCTTCCACATCCTGCGCCATCTGGCCGCCAACCGCCCGGACATCCGGGTGGAAAACGGGCGCTCGCCCGCGCTGGACACGTTCTCCGCATGAAGCTCCGTGTCGTTGCCGCCGCCGCCCTGCTCGTTCTCGCCGGATGCGATTCGCCGGCGCGCTCGGCCGACACAGCGCGCAAGCAGCTCGCCGCATTTCAAGCCGCACCCGACGCGCAGAAACAGGCGGCAGTCGAGCAATCGCTTGACAAGCTCGATGCCCAGGTGGACGCACTGGACAAGAAAGGCGACCGTGTCCAAGCGGACCTCTTCCGCCGCCAGGCCTCCAGCCTCCGCACCGACTTCCAGGCCGCCAAGCTGGCGGGCGCCTTCAATAGTGTCTCCAAGGCCATCCGGGGGATCGGCGAGGCATTCAAGGATGCCGGAAAAAGCTTTGGCGAAACTTTCAAAAACACCGGCACCAACAATCCCTGAACCTGCGCTGGAGGGACCTGCGCCATCCGGTCCGTCTTGATCCAAACACAGCAGGCTGCCATACCTCCATCATTTTAGGAGCAGGGCAGGTCCAGCGGACTTTTGACTTCCTTCAGCTTCATGGTGGGTGCCGTCTGCACATAGATCATCGTCGTCTTCACATCGCCATGACCCAGGAGTCGCTGGATCGTCGGCAAATCATATCCCGCCACTCGGCCAATCTCAACCCGCACCCGTAGAGCAAAAGCGCGACCAGTTTGTATGGCGGCTCCACCTCGGCCAGCACCGCATCCACTTCCCTCCGCGAAAGCACCACCGGCACATAAGGCCGCCGCTTCGCCCGCACCACCCCATCCAGCTTCCCGAACTCCCGCCGCAACACATGCCGATAAAAAAACAAAATCGCGTTAAATGCCTGGTTTTGCTCCTCACGCGGCGGATGCTTATACTTCCGGCAGAAATCCAGATAAAATCTCACCCCATCGAAGAAATGATGGCCGCTCCGCTTCCGGCACTCCCGCCCCGGCCATTCGCCGCTCGTATGCCACAACGGTTTGTTGGGAAAGCGCAATCATTGTTTATCAGTTATCACCCGATTAGGCATGATAACCGATAAATAAATCAACCCGCCAAGTCACGGTGAATCGCCAAATCCCTCAATTCCAGAAGAAAACGTCTTCTCCGTCCCTTCCTTTACCGCTATGAACCCCCTAATGTAGTGTCTCATAAATAGATGGTGTTATTCTGTCCGTGTGGTATTTTGCTGCAATGCCTCGCATTGCCCCGCCGATGAATCTCTCGGAACCTGATCTTCAAGAGCTTCAGTGTTGGGTCTCCGCCCATCGCACGCCGCAGCAAGTCGCGCAGCGCTGCCAAATTGTATTGGCGGCAGACCGAGGCCAGCAGGACAAAACGATCTCTGCCGAGTTGGACATCAATTTCAAAACGGTGGCTTTGTGGCGAAAGCGCTTCCTCTCCGAGGGACCTGATTGCTTATGGGAAGTCGCGGCGGGGCGAGGCCGCAAACCGAGCCTCACATCCAAGAAGGTTAAGAAAATTGTGAACGCCACGCTTCAAACCAAACCTGCGGGAGCAACCCACTGGAGTTGCCGTTCGATGGCCAAAGCGCAGGGCGTCAGCAAAGCCACCGTGAATCGCATTTGGCAGAGCCACCACCTGCAGCCACACAGGACAAAAAGTTTCAAACTCTCCCGCGATCCCAAGTTTCTGGAGAAGCTCACCGATGTCGTTGGACTCTACCTCAATCCGCCCGAGAAGGCTTTGGTGCTCTGCGTGGACGAGAAAAGCCAGATCCAGGCACTTGATCGCACTCAGCCGGGCTTACCTCTCAAAAAAGGTCGCTGCGGAACGATGACCCGCGATTACAAACGCAACGGAACCACCACACTCTTTGCGGCCCTTGAAATCGCGCAAGGCAAAGTTGTTGGCCAGTGCTCTGCCCGCCATCGTCACCAAGAGTCCCTTAAGTTTCTTAAGCGCTTGGATGAGGAGTTTTCGGGCGATGTCAAACTCCACCTCGTCATGGACAACTACGGCACGCATTCCCATCCGCGCGTCCAGTCATGGTTAAAGCGACATCCCCGATTTATTCCCCACTTCATTCCCACCAGTTCCAGTTGGCTCAATCTGGTGGAGCGCTGGTTTGGAGAGCTGACTGGGAAGCGAGTGCGCCGTGGCGTGTTTGTCAGTGTCGAGGGTTTGATCAACGCCATTGAAGAATATGTGGCCGTTTGGAACCAAGACCCGAAGCCTTTTGTTTGGACAGCGACGGTCGAATCGATTGTCGAGAAGCTCAAAGGCTGCCGTCAGACCTTGGAGCAAATCAAACCCGGCTGCACAATGCCACGATCAAAGCGGGCAA
>Ga0073936_10002127_pt1 | contig 29781 bp, 10 predicted proteins | sample AliMusrvi5mmetaG_FD_87041 | JGI IMG/M metagenome (GOLD analysis project Ga0073936, IMG submission 87041) | Freshwater lake bacterial and archeal communities from Alinen Mustajarvi, Finland, to study Microbial Dark Matter (Phase II) - Alinen... | ecosystem: Environmental > Aquatic > Freshwater >...
ACCCGGTAGCACGCGAAAGTTTCAACGAAGCGTTGAGTATTTCCTGGTCCGATACCAAAACCGACTCCCCGTGATATTCATTCATGCAGGCAGCTGTCAGATGGAAACATCGCGGTACATCCACCGAAATGGAATCGGCAATGGTCCTGGAAGGTCTGGCGACAAATTTTTTGCTGCGCAGGTTGTTGATGAGGTTGCTGCTGCCTTCTGCCTGTACTGCCACTAAAACAGGCATCCGGCTTATGATCCCGAGCTTAAGCAGGTCTTCAAAACCTTTGCAGACACCGGAGTAGATGACTCCATCCCCAACAGGGATAAAGATCCTGTCGGGAACCTGGTGGTTCAACTGACTGAAAAGTTCAAAAGAGACAGTCTTCTTTCCCTCGATGGTCAAAGGGTTGTACGCCGTATTTCGGTTGTAGAATCCATATTTTTTCGAAATCTGAACGCTGAGTTCAAACGCATCGTCATAAGTGCCTTTCACAGGCACCAGGACCGCACCATACATCAGGATTTGGGTAAGTTTGGCCAGGGGGGCTGCGGCAGGCACCACGATCATAGCGCGCTGCCCCTGTGAAGCGCATATTCCTGCAAGGGATGATCCCGCATTGCCTGTGGAGGCTGCGACCAGGGTTGAAATTCCATTTTCTCGGGCCCATGCAGATACCAGGGCCGAGGCACGGTCTTTGAATGAAAATGTAGGATTTTGCGAATCATCCTTGAAAAACAGCTCAAAATCATCGTTTTCTGAACCAACCTCAACCATCCCTCCCTTCTGCCCTTCTAAACTTCCGTCAGTACCCGGGTTAACTCGTCCTCCTGTCCACTTGTTCCCCTGGTACAAGGGTGTCTCCCCGATATGCAGCCACGGCCATGAGTTCATCCCCCCGATAGGCAGCAACGGAAGGAAATGATCCCGCTCCAGCATGTCAAACAGCAAACCGGGGGGGGCCAGCGCTTTGATCCGTTCGTACGGATAAACGGTTTTCAACACCCCCCTGGGCGGCTGCCCGGGTTTGTTCAAGGCTTCGCACACCGGGCACAGGTAGACGACCTTATCCCCGGGATATTCTAGGTGGCAGTCGACACACTCGAAATGATACTTCACTGGCATGGTTTTTTACTCTATTGATGCTGCTTTCCAGTCACGGGGCTGAAGCCCGGTGTTAAGCTGCTGCTAAGTCATGGGGCTGAAGCCCATGTTAGACCAGGAGTCCGGTCCGCTCATTGAATTCATTGATCAGTTCATCCCAGCGAGCAGGCTGGCTGAAAATCTGAGGCCAGATGCGGCGATCGTCCCACAGCTGCCGGAGGTCCTCCACATCCTTTCCCTGCTGTTCGATCCAGGTAAAGTATTTCAGGTTATGGATGGCTTTCCGGTCGTTGTAACCGAGCTCCTTCATGGTTGAAGGAGCAGTTCCCAGCATGCACTTCTCATGATCCCGCGCCGCCTGCAGCAGCGAATAGGAGCCACGTTCAGCAGTGAGTTCCTCCAGTCGGGAACCATACATTTCTGCCGAATCGGTCGCAATGGTCACCATCACATCTTCGCCGGTAAATTCGAAATGCTTTGCGGTCTTGATGGCTGACAGGATATTTCCGATACCGGAAATTCCAATAGTATCGAGCATAGAGACCAGCTCCTTGTCCACACCATTTGCAGCCAGGTATTCCTGTCCCTCTTTTTCATTGAAAAGGCGCAGCAGCCGCATGCAGTCTTCATCATCGATGGCAGTAACCACGTCGGTATTACGTACATTATGTATCCAGGGAACATGTTTATCGCCGATTCCCTCGATCCGGTGGCCGCCGAAGCCGTTCTGCAACAGCGTAGGGCATTGCAACGCCTCCGATGCGACCACCTTCATATGCGGAAATTTTGTACGCAGGTAATCGCCTGCTGCAATGGTTCCGGCCGACCCTGTTGCTGAAATATAGGCTGCAAGGTGAGCATCCTTCCCGGCAACCATCCGGTAAGCCTCCTCAATCGCATTCCCCGTAACTTCATAATGCCAGCAGGAATTCCCAAACTCTTCAAACTGGTTGAAGATCATACAATCCTTCCGGGTACGCTTTATTTCCCAGCATTTGTCGTAAATCTCCTTCACATTCGACTCGCAACCCGGGGTGGCAATCACTTCGGCGCCGATCTCCCTGAGCCATGCAAACCGCTCTCGGCTCATCTCCTCAGGAAGAATAGCCACCGCCGTGACATCCATGAGGTATGAATCGAAGGCACCCCCCCGGCAGTAATTCCCGGTTGATGGCCACACTGCCTTATGATAAGTTGGATCAAAGCCACCGGTGATGATTCGCGGGGCCAGGCAACCATAAGCAGCACCAACCTTGTGTGCCCCGGTCGGAAACCACTTGCCGAGCATCACGATAATGGGGGTGTCGATCCCTGTCAGCGACCTGGGCAATACAATGAAATTGGGTGCTCCAAACAAGCCCCCGGATGCCTTTGGCTCATTTTTCCAGGTTATCCTGAACAGGTTCAGGGGATGGAGATCCCACAGGCCAATGTTTTTCAATTTATCCTTGATACGCCCCGGAATCAAATCTGGGTTTTGCATCTGCGCGAAGGTAGGAAGGATAATGCCCTTTTCACGGTAATGGCCGATTGCCTTTTCCAAAACTTTCTCATCAACAACATTCCTGGTAATTGGTATCATAATTTTTAATTTTTAGTTTCTCATTCGTCACTTCTTAATTTTCACCGTTCACTGGACATCATACACCGGCACCTGCATGGCTCCTTTGAGAATAACGCTCATCTCCGCTGCAAATTCAAAGTGGAACTCCCTGGCACAAGGTACCAGGAACCTGACATCACGCAAGGTGAAATCATCCCGGTTAATAACAGCCCTTACCTGGTCTGTTTCGTAGATATAGCTGCCGTCAACCAGGCTCAGGGTTTTCACCCCTTCCTTATCCTTGTAAATTAACACCTGTTTTTCCGGGTTATGGGTAAGAAAAAATCCCGTGCCATTTTCATTCAGCGATTTTACGGAGAGACAGAGTCCGGGTTTATCGGCAAACGGACGACCGCTGCTCGGGCAGAATGTCGTACAATTGCCGCATTCATTGCACATATCCCGGATATTCAGGACCTGATATTGCTGATCAACCCTGAAAATCTTATCCGGCATAAAAGTTATAGTGCCATCCTCTTTCAGAACTGCCTTCTCAAGGGAGTAGCATACAGGTTCAATTTGGTATCCGAAGTTGGCAAGGTTTGGACAAACCGAAACGCACACATTGCATATTTCATCGCAATGCAAACATCGCGAAGCTTCCCTGCGTGCCTCATCTGCCGTTAATGACGAAATCACAATATCAAAATTCCGTCGCCGGTCCGCTTCAGTCTCCTGCGGGTGATAACCATATTCCCTGATTGCTTTGCGATGGATAAGGGGAAATATATCGCTCTCCGCTGCCCTGGAAGGAAGGAGCCCGCAGCCGGAAATGAGGGGATAGGCCCCATTCCCGGCTGAGTCAGAAATGACCCCACCCCCGACCTCTCCCCCTGCATGCGGGGGACGGTGGTTTAGGGTATCAGCGAGTATGGCCTCTGCGGCCTTTCTCCCGTCAGCAATGGCATTGATGGCGGTAGAGGCACCGCGTAAGGCATCACCGCCGATGTATAATTTGGGTATCGGGGTCTTATAACTGCCCGGGATGGTTTTCAGTTCATCGGGGTCAATAAAGTCTATGTCCAGTTGTTGTCCAATGGCAGGGATTATAGTATCGCATGAAATCATAAATTCTGATCCAGGGATGACTACCAGGGATGGTCTTCCATCTTTACCCTTATTGGCCAGATTGTTGCGCGTGCAGGCAAGTCCAGTGACCCTTCCGTCAACCGATTGAACCCGTAAGGGATTTGCCAGTTCAATAATAGTTACTCCCTCTTCAAGCACTGCTTCGATTTCCCCGCGGTCAGCCGGCATTTCTCTCATTGTCCGGCGGTAAACGATCGTCACACTGCCCTCGGGACCTGTCATGCGGTAAGCAGTGCGAGCGGCATCCATGGCTGTGTTTCCTCCGCCGAGGATGACCACGTGGCTTCCCAGTTGAGTTGCACGGTTTTGCCTGACATCAAACAAAAACTCCAGCGGATCGAGCACCCCCATCGATTCCGCGCCTTCGATCTTCAGTTTCACCGACTTTTGTGCACCGGCAGCCAGGAAAATGGCATCATAATCCTGCCTGAGTACATCAAAGCGTGTGTCATCAATGGAATGGTTATCATGCAACTGAATCCCCGAAGCCAGGATACGCTGGATATCAGTTTCGATAGCCTGCGATGTGAGCCGAAAGGATGGAATAGCGGCGGAAACCATTCCCCCTGCCAGATTTTTCTGTTCGAAAACATCCACTTCAAAGCCTCCTTTTCGCAGAAACCAGGCGCAGGTCAAACCAGCCGGGCCTGCTCCAATAATGGCAGCCCTTCGCCCCTCTCCTTGCAGAGGGGGGGGCGCAAGTGGAGTCATTTCTGCCACAACCGGGGGCGTGGGCCATTCCTCCGGGTCCGGGATCGGAGTGTTTTCTGCCACAAACCGCTTGATTTCCCTGATATTCAACGCTTCATCATAATTGATCCGGGTGCATTTCATCTGGCACAAATGATCGCATACCATCCCGGTAACGGAAGGAAAGGGGTTGGTTCGGAAAATAGCATCAAATGCCGCCGGGAGATCACCCTGAGCTGTATGATACATGTACTCAGGGATATCCTGGTTTGTCGGACATGTATCCGTGCAAGGTGAATGAATGCAGTCAAACCAGCCCAATTTCCGAGCAGTCTTGATGGAGGGATCGGACAACGAACGTTTGTGGTATGCAGGGTTGCCGGCTACCCGGTCGGCATAATTGTTCAGGTTGTAAAGGGCGGATCGGGCCACTGAACTGAATGGAGCGGAAACCTTTGAAACGTAGTCATCAATGCCATCAGCCCGGGTCACGGCGAAGGCGGCACGAAGGTTTTCCATATACTGATACAAACGCCCGTATCCACCAGGTTTCAGCAGATCGCTGCATACGGTAACAGGTTTCATTCCGCAGGCCAGAACATCGGCAATGTTGAAACAATCCACACCTGCCGAGAAAGAGATATCGAGTTTCCCGTCAAGGTCATTCTGGAGTTTCCTGGCAAGGTTGATGCTGATGGGATGAAGGGCCCGTCCGCTCATGTACATCATCGGCTCGGAGGTGCCAAAAACATCCTTGTTGTTGACGCTTTCAAGCGTGTTCGTCAGTTTTACACCGAACTGCAGTCCATTGCCTGCAGAAGCAGTTTTAAGAGACTCCAGTATCCGCAATGCATCCGGGTACTTGAGGTCGTGATCAAATGCGATGTCGGGCACCTCGGTGGCAAAACCCAGTCGGGTGTTGAGGATTCCGCGAAGTTCTTCGGCTCCGAGCAAAGTCGGGTTCAGCTTGATCGTGGTATGCAATTTCTTCTCCCTGACCAGGTATAGCCCGATCTTTTCAATTTCATCGGGCGGACAGCCATGCATCGTACTCAGGGTGACATGATCCGAAATCAGGGACGGTATATCGATCAGATCAATATCCGGGTATATGCCGCGGATGGATTTTTTTGCTTTGTCAAGTTCAATGCGGCAATCCAGCATCCTGTCGAAGAACCACTGAACATTTTCATGCATGATCCCTTCGAGGTTGTACCCGACGCTCATGTTGAACAATGTTCCGCATTCACCGGTAAAACCGAGTTCCCTGCGCAGGATGTGGATGATCATCCATGCATTCAGGTACTCTGTAAATGACTCATGCACCTTCAGCTCCTGCGACCATTCACAGTTGTAGCCTTCGTCCTGCATGTCAATACAGGGTTTTGAAACTTCCAGTTCATCAAGGGTTTGAATTGTTTTTAATTCGATATAGCGTGCCCCGCATAACCACGCTGCAACAATGTTGAGCGCAAGCTGGGTGTGCGGTCCGGCTGCCACACCGATGGGTGTTACAACGAACCGGCCATACCTGGTAAAGCCGAAATGATCATTTGGCTGCGGCTTGTAAAACAAACTTCCTGGAATGCCCATAAACTTGTTTTGCCCGATTTCAGCAAGGGTCAACTGTAAAAGGTTAGGCAACGGTATTGGGCTAAAATTTCCGGTCAATGTTCTTTATTTTATAAGGTGATTGAATAGGCCCAAAATTAGAGATAAACGATGAGAATTGACCCTGAAAAAGTTAAAAATCACCGAAGTTCATTCCCTGCAATGTATTTTGCTTCGTTTTACCTGTTAATTTTGTTGCCGGAGATGATGCCCGTAAAAACGAAATTCCATATGCAAACAAATGAAACATACCTGGATGAAGCTTTCGAAGAAGCATTTCATTCTATGAGAAATAACGTTGGCGGGCCTTTTGGCGCAGTCGTGGTGTTGAATGGGAAAGTGATCGGAAAAGGCGGAAACCGGGTAAGTTCGGAAAATGATCCGACAGCTCATGCCGAAATCGTGGCCATCCGCGATGCCTGCAGAAACATTGAAAACTTCGATCTCACCGGTGCGGTGCTCTATGCAACGTGCGAACCCTGCCCGATGTGCCTTTCTGCAATCTACTGGGCCAATATCAAGTCGGTATATTATTGCTCAACGCGGCATGATGCCGATTCTATCGGATTTAAAGACAACGACATCTATGAAGAACTGAACCTGCTGCCTGAAAATCGGAAAATCGCATTCCGGCACATTACACACCCCCTGGCTGCGGGTCTTTTCAGGGAATGGACTGAAAAGAATGATAAAATCCCCTATTAAAGCAAATTAATGCAATCGCGGATTCAGGCATCACTGCCTGACCAGTTTTTTAGTATATCCTTTATTCCCATTTACAACCCTGACGAAATAAAAACCCGCCGGTTTTCCTTTAAGGGAAAATTCCCGTCGTGATTCACCGGTCATTCCCTCACCGAGGATCATCTCTCCGCAGGTTCCATAAATAGTTACATACACATCCCCCGACAAATATTTATCCTCCAGTTCAAGGGTGAAATGGTCCGTTGTCGGGTTGGGGTAAATCCTGAACATGGATCCGTCCGGTGGCACAAACAACCGATCCTCCATTGCAATGGCAACAGGTGCTGCCGGCAATGAACTGCAATATTGTCCGGATGCGGTGATGTATCCGTGCAAGTACCCGTTGGGCAATACCTGTGTACCGGGAAGATAGTTGATCTTCAGCCCCGCAATCATGGTCGCGCTGCCGCCACCCTGAACAACAAAGCTGGTGCTGCTGCCTGCCACTGTGATGGTTTGCAGGGCATTATAACAATTGCTTGTCCCGCTGCCGATCACAATGTCCTGGACCGTCAGGTCGGTTGAGACCCCGCTGACAAATACATTCATTACATCGCTGCCAACGCAGCCATTGTTAGCTGTTACCGTGAGTGTATAGGCAGTGGTAACAGCGGGAGATGCAACCGGGTTAGGGATCGTTGCGCTGCTCAGCGAGCCGGCCGGGGCCCATAACCAGGTGTATGGCGTCGCTCCGCCGGTGGCCGATCCGTTCAGTTGAACCGAACTGCCGGTCCGGGTCAGATCAGGTCCTGCACTCACAATCAACGCTCCTGCCACAACCGACACATTCGAGTTGACATAGAAAGATGATATAATATTGCCCGACCCATCACTGTATTCACACGCCCCCGGCGTTGGGGTGTCCCAGCTAAGTGCGGCAGATATGCCGGCACTAGCCTTGAACCGGTATTGAATAAGGGTTCCTGTACCAATTGTTGCTGCTGTGGTCGACGCCCATGTCATATAGACTTTGTTGGCCATGCGGTTCACCATCAGCATGCCACTGGACAGGGCTGCATTGGCCCCCATGTATCCTTCAAAAGTCATCTTGGTCGTATCAAAGACCAGTGTCAGCGATATGCTCCCCACATTGCTGCAATTCGTTACGTTGATTGGTATATTGAGGTTACCTGTACATGAGTTGCTCACCGACCCAGGGGTTGTTGTGATGGCAGCCTGGGTAACCGCAAGTTGTGCAGAATTTGACGTGACGATAGGGGTGCAGGTGCCTGAAACAATACAGTGGTAGAGATACCCGTTCATCCCGGTTGAAGCGGGATTGACGGTGAGTGTTGCACTGGTCACCCCTGAATAAGGGGTTACATTTGTAAGGTTCGACCAGCTCAACCCTCCATTCGCAGTCACCTGCCACAGATATCCAGGACCGGTGCCAATGGCTGAAACCGAGAAGGACGTGCTTCCTCCGGCATAAATGGTTTTATTTACGGGATCAGCCGTGATGGCTGGAGGCGTGTTGATTGTTGCACTTCCATTGGTCCACGTGGAAAAAATCACCTGCCCATTTATATCGGTGTATTCACAGTTACCCGGGGTTTGTGTATCCCAGGTGAGGGTGCTGGCCCCCGGAATACCGGTGAATTTTAGTTCGATCAGCAATCCCCCATTGGCAATCGTTGATGCCATAGTGTTCGACCAGGTAAGGTAAACCGTGCCAGACGAGGCATTGATCACAAAATTACTCCCGCCAAGTGCCCCGTTAAGGTTCTGGTAACCAGTGTAAGCTAGTATTACAGGGTTGTAGTTCAGCGACAGCGAAAACGATCCTACCCCTATAAAATCTGTCACATTCACCGGGATGATTATCTCGCCCGGGCAACCGCTAACTGTACCGCAGGACGTGAGGATGTTCGGCAGCACCGTAAGGGTCGCTGCGTTGGAATAGACCACAGGCAGGCAGGTGCCGGTCACACGGCAACGATACTGGAAGGTACTCATTGAAAGCTGAGCATTGCTTATGTTCATGGTCGGGTTGGTAACATTGGTGTAACTTCCACCGTTGCTAAGATTCGTCCACAGGCCCCCTCCATTGGTGCTCAATTGCCAAAGATAAGCCAGGCCCGATCCCGAAGCTGCTGTGGTGAAACTCGTATTCTGACCCTTGGCGACAATGACACCGGACGGGTTGAGGGTCACCGCTGGAATGTCATAGACCGTCTGGCTTCCATTGACAAATACACCTGTAATCTCCGTACCCCCCAGGGTCGTGTATTCGCAATTGCCTGCGTTCGAGGTATCCCAACTCAGGCTGCTCGTGCCGGCTATGCCCGTGAACAAAAGTTCAACGATCGTCCCGGCGCCAAAGCTTGCTGCTGCAGTAGAGGCCCAGGTTAAATATACCTTCCCCCCGCTTGCATTGGCAAATAAAGTGCCGCCCGAAAGCGCAACATTCAGTGTTTGATACCCTGTATAGGTCATGAAGGCAGGGTTGTAGGAAAGCGTGAGAGAAAAGGCCGCCACCCCCGTGAAATTGGTCACCGTCAAAGGTACTGTGATACTCCCAGGACAGATACTTTGGGTAGGAAGGGTCGTGGTGATGGGGTTGATTACCGAGAGGGTTACCACGTTGCTGTATATCACAGGTGTGCAGGTGCCCGTAAGCCGGCAGCGAAATTTATAGCCGTTGTATGCCAGCGTGGCGGTGGTGAGGGAAAGCGTGGGCGTGGTGACACCCGAATAGGGAGCCGTGTTGGTCAGATCGTTCCATAACGTTCCTCCATCCGTACTCAGTTGCCACAGGCAGGCAATAGAAGTACCGGCAGCAGATAACGTAAACGAGGTATTCTGCCCAACCAGCACTATCTGATCAACCGGCTGGGTGTTGATTACAGGTACCTGGTTGATGGTGGCAATGCCACTGGCATAGGTCGATGGAAGTATATTTCCGTTTACATCGCTGTACTCGCAATTGCCGGGGGTTTGCGTATCCCAGGCAAGGCTTGTTGTACTGGTTACGGCTGTAAATTTCAACTCAACCATGGTGCTGTTGCCAAGGTTGGCAGCGGTGGTATTTGCCCAGCTGATAACAACCTTTCCTCCTGCCGAATTGATGATCAGCATTCCAACCGTAAGCGCAGCGTTGAGATTCTGGTAACCTGTGTAGGTGAGATGTGTATTATCAAAGTTCAGGATCAGTGAGATGGCCCCGACTCCATTGCAGTTTGTTACGGTAACAGGAACCACAACCGATCCCGGACAGCTTGTCACACTCGTAGCCGTTGTGTTAATCTGTGCTACCGCTGCACCCGATAAAAGCACCATCAGCATCAGTGGTAGTATTTTAAAAATCAGTGTCTTCATAGCGCAGCGATTTTTAATTGGATACCACTAACTTGATCACATCGGAGTTGGTTTGCCCGTTGTTTATGTTTTCGATTTTTAACAAATATACGCCTGCTTTGATGGTCGATGCATTGATGGAAACTTTATGATGACCCTGGGAAAATTCTCCGCATGCGATCTCCATCACCGGGGTGCCAATAATATTTAAAAGCGAAAGCTTTACTATCCCCGGTTGCCCCAGTGTAAAATCAACCGCCGATTTTTGGGTGACAGGGATGGGGTAAACCGACAACTCTGTAAGAGCCCCAATCGGTCTGATCCCTGTCAGGGTTGTGTTGATGGTCGGGATCGATACTACCTCCCATTCATTGGGTGTGGTATTGTCATCGGCGAACTCGCAATCTTCATAAATGTCCAGGGCAATTCCCGTCGTCAGTCCCGACAAATCTTTGGCCTTCATTCTCAGAAGTACAACTACATCATCATCATTGATATTCAGCGAATTGAGATCACACCAGCCCATTACGAACAACCCGTTATTTGCAGTCCACGAAAATCCGCTCACGCCGTTGGACAAACGGGCATCAGTCACTTCCAGGTAATCTTCAGGGTAATAGAATCCAAGCGAAATAGCGCCTACATGCATCGCTGTTTTCAACCTCACAGGAAAGTCAAATTCATTGAAAGACTCAACCAGCACTGAGCCTTCGTGAACCAGGCCAAGCGAGGTGGAACTCTTCTTGGCCGGGGCATACGTGGCATTCACATCGCCGAAGCAAAGCATGTCGATGTTGTTGGTTACATTGCTGCCGCTGGTATATACCGTATCGCTGTGATAAAGGTAATCGCCCGCCGGGAAGGAGGAGGTCATCAACGAATAGCGTTTCATCACAAGCAATGCATCCGTGCCATTAATGGCATGACTCATATTGACATCAGCCGCGGCAAGATTTATCCCTGCAAGCGGGGTAATCTGTGCAAAGTGCTTCAAAATAGCCTGCGCATCGGTGGAGTTTACACCACCCCAGGCGGCAGAGGGTGTGATGGTCATCTTATAATCGCCCGAAGCAAAGGGTGGAAATGCATACGCGCCCAAACTGTTGGTGTTCGTGGAAGCAATCAAGGTATTACTGAAATTTTTAATCGCCATTGCCGCAGATTTCATTGGATTGGCGCCGGTATTTGCATATTTTACGGTACCGCTCATCACGGTAGTCGGGGTAAACAGGGAGGGAACCTGAGCAAACGGACCGTAATTAACCCTTCCTTTTATGGAATTATCAGATTTGTCGAATATTCTGTATGCGATCATTGTTGAATCACCGGTCCCCCAGTAGTTATATCTCGCATTGAGATCAATGGCCGAATTGTTATAAAGATCGTAAGTGCCATTGTTGTATACATTGCAGGTGTAAGCATCTGTATTGCCCAAGGTGGCAGTTCCGGTTCCGTCAAGATAAATTCCATAACCAGTGTTGTAAGTAAAAGTGGAATTTTTAATCGTCAGACTGGAATTGTATATGTTTAATCCATTGCCGACAGCCTGTGTCAGGGTACAATGATCCAGGGTGGGCTGGGAGCTATTCTCACTTCGAATATTGCAGCCATTCGCTTTTCTGATGGTACAATAACTTAGCGAGCTGATGGCCCCATTATAATCACTATGATCCTGGAAATAAATGCCATTCCAGTCACCGGTAAGACCACTGAGCGGGGTAAAGGTAATCAGGCTGTCAGCCTTTCCAACCGCATTCAATTCGCCTCCAAAAGGAGAACCGCTATAATAACCGATCTGAATATTTTTCCCTGATGCAAAATTCAAGGAAACTCCTGGTTCGATAGTGAGCCGGCTTATGTTATAGTATTTCCCGATCAGAATATTATCCAATACCAGGTATTCGGCATTGTCCTTTTGTAATGTTTTGTTTTCCGTGTAGGTTCCGCCAGACAAAGCCATCATATTCACGACATTACTGGTAAAAGTATTGTTGCGGTGGTAGGGAGCAGATGTCCAGTCCAGGAAATTGACCGGGTATCTGCCATTATTGATAAAAGCAGAGTTGGTAAATGATCCCGAACCGGCATTATACCGGAGTCCGTCGGTAGCCGCATCGGAGAGGGTGCAATGGTCGATGGTAATATTGGCTGTGTTTTCACACAGAACATTGTAAGCACCTGCTTTTTTTATTGTACAGTATTTCAACTGGCTTGCGGCACCGTTATAATCACTTTGGTCCTGAAAGTAAATCCCATTCCAGTCTCCTGTAATACCACTGTAGGGTTTAATGATAATGAGGCTGTCAGCTTTGCCTACTGCATACAATTCACCTCCGAATGGAGAGCCGGAGTAAAATCCAACCTGCATGCTTTTTCCGCTGGCGAATGAAAGGGTAAGCCCTGGTTCAACAGTAAGCCGGCAACCGCTATAATATTTCCCGATTACAATATTGTCGAGAATATGATACCCGATCCCGTCATTCTGAAAAGTCCTGCTATCACTGAGGGTGCCGCCGCAATATCCGATCATGTTGATCGAATTTAATGAATAGGTGTTACCGTTAAGTGTTGGAAAAGTATGCGGCTCTGAGAAATATATCGGGTACCTGCCATTGGACAAAAAAGTCGAATTTGCAACGATGTTGTAAGCTCCGTAAAATTTAATCCCATCCTGGACGGCATTTTGAATTGTACAATGGTTAATGCTGGGTTGATAGGTGTTTTCAATATACATGTTGTATGCATTTCCCTTTTCCACTTTGCAATAATCCAAATAGGATGTCGCACCGCTATAATCGCTTAAATCGTGAAAATATATACCTTCCCATCCCCCGGCAAGGCCATTGACAGAGGTAAAGTTAATGAGGCTATCCGATACACCTATTGCATACAGCTCACCTCCAAATGGAGAGCCGGCGGAAAATCCAACCTGGATATTTTTCCCCGATGCCATTTTTATCGTATTTCCGGGTTCTATCGTCAGGCGGCACACACTATAATATTTCCCGATTCTCAGATTGTCCATAACATATATGGGGAAGGACAATGAGTTCCAGCGGTAGCTGTCGGAAATATCACCTCCCGGAAGGCATATGCCATTGTTTGTATTATTTGTCAGCGTAAGGGTTCCAAGGGGCTGTGAAATAGTCAAACTTACTGTTGGATAGTAGATGGCATATAAGTTATTATTTATAGTCGAAGAGGTGTAATTCGGCATAGATGCGACAGATGATAAATAAACTCCCGCTCCGCCGTTATAGGAAATGGTGCTGTTTATAAGCGATGGATTTGAATTGGATAAGGACAACCCCATTTCTGTATTGCCACGGATGGTGGAGCTTTGGATAATCAGATTCGAGGTCTCCAGCCTGATCCCGTTTCCATCTGCATTCCGAATATTGCACCGCGACAACAGGGGTTCATTTGACTGGTTGCAATAAAGATTTGCATTGTTAGATCCGAAGCCTGCGTTGGCTATTACCGTATAGTTGAACTGGGAAGAAACCCCTGCATCGCTGTTTGGGTCAAAATAGAGCCCGTCCCATTTCCCCTGTTCACTGTTAAAGCTCAGAAATTTTACTGAATCCACTGCTGTTCCATTACAGAAAACAGATGCGGCACCAACTGTCATCCCTGTTTCAGGCAGGAAAAGAATGGTAGCACCGGCTTCAAATGTATGTGTACCGGCAGTAAATGAAATATCAGAAGTGGCCCAGTATGGACTTGCCGCTTTGGTGAAGGTTAGGGTTGCATTTAAATTTCCGTCCAGCTGGGTACCAGGCGTAACCAATCGCATTTCATTCAGGGCAGCATTCTGGATACCGGAACCAGTCAGTAAAACAGCATACTGCAGGTATTGCTTTGTCAGACCAATTGTAACAGGTGTTGTTGCCACAGCGGTTGACCAGTCGCCCCAGATTCCATCAGCGCCGGCGGTACGGTAGGTAATAAAAAGGGTTGCGGGAGCGGTCAGGGTTTTATCAAAAGAAATTGAACTGATTGTCCTTTCCGCTCCAAGGTCATAAAACGGGTTTGATACAAAAACACCGTGCGCAATATAATTGGCCGTTAATACCATATTCGCAAACCGGCTATTGATGATCGGTGTTCCCGACAAGTTGGTCCCACCGGTATAGTAGGCCTGTCCATTCCCTGTAAATGCAGAACCATCTTTGGTAAAGTCGTACATTACATTTGCAGAAGTACTCCAGGTTAAGGATCCGGCATCAGCATTGGCACAGTAAACCGTGTTACTTAACGTTGCACCGACCGCACCGGCCATCACTGCGATGACACCGTTTGTAACCACCGCTGAATGGTTACTTATTGCAACCGGCAGTACACTACCCGCTGACCAGCTTCCGGTTGAGCCGTTTGTGGCAGCCGGGGTGGCAATATATACGGTATTGCTTTGGGTTCCACTATTATCATACCCCCCCAGCACATATAGTTTGCTGTTGTAGGTCACCGTGCTGTGCCGGTTGCGGGCAGCCGTCAGGCTGGTACCTGCTGAAAATGCCGATAACGTATTTAACGCATTGACTTTGGTATAATAAACAGTATTCAGGGCTGTGGTTTCAGTCATTGAATTAGATCCACCGATCACATAAATGTAGCCCATCATGTAAGTTGCAGTATGTCCCCAAAGATTGGCCGGAAGTGTTACGCCAGAAGTCTGCCAGGCTCCGATTGTGCCATCTGCGTTGATCGCAGCATAATAAATGGTATTATAAACCTGGGTTGCATCACGGCCCCCCATCACATAAATCGTGTTGGTTCCGATCACTACGGCCGGATCGCGCAAAGCCACAGGCAAAGGATTCAAAGCTGTCCAGCTTGTAATCCCTCCCGCCTGGATGGCTGCAACATAAACCGTATTCACTACCATTGTATTATTGTATCCCCCAATGAGATAAACATACCTGTCGTTCCAGGAAACGGTTTTATGCCCTGCCAGGGTTTGTGGAAGTACAGTTGTTGTCAGCCACGTGCCAACATCACTTGCACCAGGTTGCAAATAAACATTATCACTGGCAACCACCGCATTGTTTAAAACTCCTTTATTAAAATCGGCATTGAGGGTTTGCTTAAACGTGACCTGTGCAGTAGCTGTATCCAGGCCTGTTATAACAATAGAAATCATCCCCAGGAATAGAACCTTTACAAAAAGCCGGTTTGTCAGAAAAAGTAAGTTGGTTTTCATAATAAACTGTTTTTAAATAAGTTAATTTGATTTTTATGGCTCAATTTTTTGTTTTCCATCATACGATTTTTTCCTTCAATGCTCTCGCAACTGCCTGGGCTTTTGAGTGAACCTGCAGTTTCTCGTATATGTTTTTTATGTGGTTACGTACGGTTTGAAGACTGATAAACAGTGAATCGGCAATGGACATGGTTGTCATTCCCTGTGTTATAAGGCTTAAAATTTCCTTCTCACGGGGTGTGAGTTTGGTAGGAGATTCATTCGCCGCTTTTTGGGGTTGAAACAAAGCCAGCACTTGTTTTGCGACCATAGGGGTGAGTGCAGCGCCGCCTTCGTATACCTGTTGAATGGCTTCAAGAATTTTCTCCGGGCTTGTCTTTTTAAGAATATATCCATCAGCTCCTGCCCTGATTGCGTTGACAATGCTTTCCTCGTCATCCTGGATGGTGAGCATGATGATCTTCTGCCCGGGAAATTTTTCTTTGAAAAAAGGAATAGCCTCCACACCTGAGAGTTCCGGAAGGTTGATATCAAGGAGGATAATGTCGACAGGAACCTGGGTGCCAATTGCCTCTTCTGCTGAACCCATTGCCCATTCAACCCGGTACCCGGAAAAGGAGGACATCAGGAATATCAGACTTTGCCTGAATTCGGAATGGTCTTCCACGATACCGATCGAAATTTCCATGTGAAATATTTGACCGCAAATTAAACATTATAAAAAGGAAAGGATATAGCCTGTTTAGGTCATATTTTAAAAGAAATTTCAATGCAGCTTCCTGAACCTATGTTCGATTGAACGCTCAGTTCAATTCCGGATTCTGATGCCCTGCGGTGCATGTTGATCAACCCATTCCCGTGCGAACCTGCAGGAGGTGATTCATTTACATAAAACCCTACTCCATCATCATTCAACCTGATAAAACACCTGCTCCCGGCATACCATGCCCGCATGGTGACATTTTTGGCAGACGAATGCCGGATGGCATTGTTCAATGCCTCCTTGAGAATGAGGAATGTATCGTGGCGCAACTTGTCGTGTAAGATAATCTCATGTGCGGGAAGTTCAACTTTTTCATCGTAGCGGATCATATTGTCTGTCAGCACATCAAACATCATGGCACTCACTTTTGAAAGCAAACTGCGGAGCGAGTCATTGCGGGGTGCGGTCATCCAGATAATATCGGTAATCGATTGCAGGGCCGACTGGGTTAGTCCTGCAATTTTTGCCGAAAGATGCTGAAACTTCAATGGTGAAATATTGGTCATCCCCTTTAGCGTACTCGAATAGATTGAGATGCTCCCCAGCGTTGAAGCAAGGTCATCATGCAGGTCACGCGAAATTTTTTCCCGTAATTCTCTTTTTTCCCGTTCCGACTGTCGTTTCAATATGATCTTTTCTGTAATCAGGTGCAGAATGACCAGGCCAATAACAGCAAGTGCCGGCGATATTAAAAAAAAGATCAGGGATGTGCTGAAAAGAAAAATCCGGTTGATCAGGGCGAAAAGAATAAAGATCGCAAAACACGTCATCCATCTAACCGCCTTGATATAAGCCGATCCCCTTTGCTGGAATCGCAGATAGATTAGCAGGATCATCAATACTGCCAGGTACTTGACTATTTCAAGCCGGGTTTCGGGATCGGAAAAAAAACGGATAATGGCTTTTTGCGATAAAGTCTTAAATGCGGGAAACCCGGTCTCCTCATTGACCAGGATTACTGAACCCGTTATGATGTTCCTGACTATAACGGTTATACCCGATGCCGGGAATTTGATGCACGCAGAATATTTCAAACCCGGTTTCAATGCAAAAATTGCCTCCTTGGCAGAGATGGACCCATACCCTCCGCCCCCGCTGATTTCACGAAAACCGGCGATGGAATCCTTCTCTCCACCCGATCTAACCATATAAAGGAAAATTTTTGTCCCGATGGCATTTCTATTCGACCGGGTTCCCTGGATTTTAAAGGTGACTGAATTCTTTTTCTCCATTTTATTGACAAAAAGCAAACTGCTTCCATTGATATAGTTTGCTGCATATAAATCCTCATCCCCGTCATTGTCAATATCACCAACAGCACACCCTGTGGAGTAACCGCTCAGTTCGGTTCCAAAGGTTCCGGTAACCTCTTCAAAATGCGTTCCCCTGATGTTCCTGTACATCACATTGTCCCCAACATTGGTTATATACAAATCCTGGAAGCCATCGAGATCGAAATCGGCAAACACCGCTCCATTGGTCAGATATTCCTTTTTGTCAAAATACATCGAAGTTGCATCCCGGAATATCCCTTTTCCATCGTTCAGATAAAGCTTGTTGGCTGCATGCCTGTTCGCAATAAAAAGGTCGGGATACCCGTCGTTATTGACATCGGCGATTACGATTGCATTGCTTTTTGCAGGTTCGGATTTCGCCAGATCGGTTTGTGCCGTATAATCGCGAAACCTGACCTTTCCGTTCCGTGTCTCATTGAGATAGATCTTGTTTGAAGGATACCAGAAGGTTACACACAGGTCGGGATAACCATCCCCGTTCACATCACTGAAGGAGGAACACATCCCTCCCCTTGCAGAAGCGAGACCTGACACAACGGTGATATCTGTAAAATAACCATTGCCATCATTGAGATACAGCCGGTTGGACCCATTTTCGCTGGTAACAAACAGATCGAGGTCGCCATCAAGGTCAACATCCGCAAATACAGCCGAATTCGAACGGTTCACGTCGTCGCATGCACGGTTGGGCTGGTCCATTACATTCCTGAAAAAGCCTTTGCCATTATTCAGCAGCAACTTGTTCCTGCCATTCAAAGAGCATATATAAATATCTTCATCCCCATCGTTGTCAACATCTGCCACTGCAACTCCCAGTTTCAAATCTGAAGGAGCTGCGGCATTTTTATCTGTGTTCAGTCCAATCACCCCTCGTTTCGCAGCCTCCTCCAAAAAACTATGAAAAACAGGAATATTCTGTTTTGATTCAATATTATTAATAAATAATTTGTCGGGATCTGAAATGCAAACAGCATAAATATCCAGTCTGCCATCTCCATTAAAATCAGCAATCGCAACACCATATTCGTTATCGACATCGATTCCGTAAGCAATCAATTTTTGAGAAGAAAAGCCAGGATAACTTTCATTGTAAACCGGAAATTTTCTACTCCCGGAATAAAGCAATAAACCGTTATCGCCTGCGATCCATATCTCATTTTTCCCGTTAAACGCAACGGAATTCAGGTTTTCCTTTCCGTCGTAACGTATCTTTTGCAGGATTCCGTTTTGCTGAACAAGGATTAGACCACCATCACCAATAACCCATAATTCGTTTTCTTTGCGTAAATAAATTTTTCTTGCATTCTTTAACAAGGGATGCCGCAATTGCCCGATAATTTTTCCCCGTAACGTTTCAATAACCGCATCCTCGCATAAAATAAATCCGTGTTCGGGAGTGATAAACTGAAAATCCTTTACGGCTTTATCAGGAAAAAGCCTGGAAAATTTACCCATTTCAGATACAAACAATTCATTAACCTGACTTAGAACCCAGAAATTATCGATGGCTGATCCATCAATTCGTATAATATAACCGCGCGTTCCAACAGGATTGACTTTTACAAACTTTCCCTGGTTGTAAATCACAACATCGGAAAAACTTCCAAAAAAACCAAGTTCCTGTGTCGGAAAAGTGATTGATGAAATATCATTTCCAAGTGGTGTCCGAATGTTTTCGAGAATCCCATTATGGTAATGGTACAACAGGGAAGTACTTGTTTCCAGGGTGTTGCAGAACCAGATATCGTCAGGGGAAATAGCTTCAAATGTATTGATAGCTCCGGCGACAGGGAAATCGACCTTCTTCCACGTATCCTCAACAAGGGTGTATATTTTATTGGTAAGAAAATACCCGGTTCCGTCGCGGGTCATTGATACTTCCCGGATATTTGATTTGGTGCCGGAATTTACGCGGATAAACGATTGGGATGAACCCGCAACCGGTGTCCCAATGCAATACATTATGGTTAAAAAAAATCCAAGGCAATTAACTTTGCCCTGGATTTGCAAATAATACCAAACGAATATCCCAATGCGACCCATTACCAGAAAGTTCTCTGGTAAAGGTATTACTTATCCTTAGAATTTAACTATCTTTTTCGTCCCGCTGTTTTTCCCGCAGGTTATACGAATAAAGTATATTCCAACCGGAATGGTGGTCAGTGAAAAAGGGTGTGTGCGGCTGCCGGTAAAAGTTTCACTGGCAATTTTTTCCCCATGGATTCCAACCAGTTCAGCCTTCACTGGTATCGTTTCGCAATCCTGCGACAGTTCCAGAATAAAATTCCCCGAGGTCGGATTTGGATATACCCTGAAAAATGATTCGTCCGGTGGAGATGGTTGTGTTTCCTCTACCACCATGGCAACAGGTGCTGCCGGCAATGAACTGCAATATTGTCCGGATGTGGTGATGTATCCGTGCAAATATCCTCCGGGGTTAACCGTCGTTCCAGGAAGATAGCTGATCATCTGGCCGGCAATCATGTTTACGCTGCCTCCGCTCTGAACCACAAAGCTGGCTCCTCCTCCGGCAACGGTTATCGTTTGGGTTGCATTGAAACAGTTGTTCTGCCCGCTGCCAATGGTGATATCCTTCACGGAAATGTCGGACGGGAAAATTACATTTACCACATCGGAGCCGCTGCACCCTGTTGTATTGACGGTCAGTATATAAGCAGTAGTTGTGGGCGGTGACGCTACCGGATTCGCAATTGCAGGGTTGTCAAGCCAATATGACGGGGTCCATGACCATGTGTATGGAGGAGTTCCTCCCGTTGCAGAGGCATTGATCTGTACCGAACCTGATGTCAGAATGAGGTCACTCCCTGCATTTACGATCAGGGCATTGGCGACCACCGAAAGGGTTGAAGTATTGTAAAATGAAGTGATGATTGTTCCTGCCGGATCGCTGTACTCACAGGCTCCTGCCGTCTGCGTGTCCCAGCTGAGGGATGTGGAAATACCCGCAGCAGCTCTGAAACGGAACTGGATCAGAACCCCCGATCCGATATTGGCTGCCGTTGCGGATGCCCATGAAAGGAAGACCTTGTTGGCCGTACGGTTCACAACCAGCATGCCAGCAGCCAGGGCCGCATTGGTTCCCTGGTATCCTTCAAAGGTCATCTTGGTTGTATCAAAGATCATGGTCAGCGAAATGCCGCCAACATTGCTGCAATTCGTTACATTGACTGGAATAATGAGGTTCCCTGTACATGAATTGGTTACCACCCCCGGGGTGGTTGTGATGGCAGCCTGCGTTACCGTGAGTTGTGCGTCATTTGAGGTAACGGAAGGGGTGCAGGTGCCTGAAACAATACAGTGGTATGAATACCCGTTCATCCCTGTAGAAGCGGGATTGATAGTGAGTGTGGAGCTTGTTACTCCTGAATAGGGAGTTACATTTGTGAGGTTCGACCAGTTCAATCCTCCATTCGTAGTCACCTGCCATAAATATCCAAGACCGGTGCCGGAGGCTGAGACCGAAAAAGAGGTGCTTCCTCCGGCATAGATGGTTTTATTTACAGGATCGGCAATGATGCTAGGGGGCGTGTTGATTGTTGCGTTTCCATTGGTCCACGTGGAAAAGATAACCAGCCCGCTGAGGTCGCTGTATTCACAGTTCCCCGGGGTTTGTGTGTCCCAGGTGAGGGTGCTGGCCCCCGGGGTTCCGGTAAATTTCAACTCAATCAGCAATCCCCCGCTGGCAATCGTCGCCGCCGTGGTGTTCGACCAGGTCAGGTAAACGGATCCGGCTGAAACATTAGCGGTGAAAATTCCACCGGAAACATTGACATTTAAATTCTGGTAACCGGTATAGGTCAGGACTGCCGGATTAAAATTCAGGGTGAGTGAAAAAGAGGCAACACCAATAAAATCGGTCACATTTACCGGGATGATGATCTGACCCGGGCATCCGGTTACCGTGCCACAAGCCGTTATGATGTTAGGCAGCACAGTAAGAACCGCAGCGTTTGAATAAACCACCGGCAAACAGGTACCGGTTACGCGGCAACGATACTGGTAACTACTCATTGACAGCTGGGCATTCGAAATGTTCATGGTGGCATTGGTCACATTGGTATAATTCCCGGTATTGGTAAGGTTGGCCCAAGATCCCCCGGCATTTGTACTCACCTGCCACAGGTAGGACAATCCCGAACCGGAAGCGGAAATGCTGAAACTCGTGTTTTGACCTTTGGCAATTATTACACTTACAGGGTTGCTGACAATCGACGGCAGGGCATATATCGTCTCACTGCCATTGACAAAAACCCCGGTGAACAGGGTTCCTCCCAAAGCGCTGTACTCGCAATTGCCTTCAGTGGCAAGGTCCCACGTCAGGCTGCTGGAACCGGTAGCTGATGTGAAAAGAAGTTCCGCAATGGTTCCGTTGCCGAAACTTGCTGCGGTTGTCGAGGTCCATGTCATGTAAACTTTCCCTCCCGATGGATTCAGAACGAACGTTCCACCCGATAGGGCTCCGTTCAGGTTCTGAAAACCGGTATAAGTCAGGCAGGATGAATTATAAGAAAAGGTAAGAGAAAATGAGGCCACCCCGTTGAAATTGGTCACGGTTACCGGAACAACAATACTCCCCGGGCAAAAGCTCGCTGTTGGGAGGGTTGTGGTTATCGGATTGATGACCGAAAGTGTCACCTCGTTGGTGTAAACCACGGGGGTGCAGGTACCTGTAAGCCTGCAGCGGTATTTATATCCATTATACGCCAAAGGCGTATTGGTAATGGTCATGTTTGAAGAGGTAACCCCGGAATAGGGCGCCACGTTTGTGAGGTCGCTCCAACTGGTTCCATTGTTGATGCTGATTTGCCAGAGGTAGGCGATACCCGTTCCGCTGGCCGAAACGCTGAAATTAACATTCTGCCCGACCAGGGCTGTTTGACTGGCAGGCTGGGTGTTGATAACCGGCGGCTGGTTTATGTTTGCCGTGCCATTGATAAAGGTGGCCGGAAGTACATTTCCGATGACATCGCTGTATTCACAGTTTCCGGGTGTCTGGGTATCCCAGGCAAGCGTGCTTGTACTTGATGCGGCGGTAAATCTCAGTTGCATCAGCGTTCCATTGCCGATGTTGGCGGCAGTGGTATTGGCCCAGCTGATAATCACCTGGCTTCCTGTTGAATGGACAATCAGCAACCCCGTTGATAAGGCTGCATTCAGATTTTGGTACCCGAGATAGGTTAAATAGGTATTATTGTAATTCAGCACCAATGAAATGGCTCCTATCCCATTGCAGTTGGTCACATTGACCGGAACCTGGATTTCGCCGGGACAGCTTGTTACTGTCCCGGCAGTTGTGTTGATTTGCGCATGGATCGAACCAGCCCCAATCATCAGCATCAATAGCAGTAGTATTTTTAAAATCAGTGTCTTCATGGCGCAGCGGTTTTTAGTTGGATACCACTAACTTGATCATGTCGGAAATGGTTTCTCCGTTGCTTTTACTTTCGATTTTTAATAAATACACGCCTGGTTTAAGATTTGAAGCCTTTAATGCAATTTTATGATTGCCGGCTGAAAAATCACCCGTTGCTATTTCCATGACAGGGCTTCCTACAATGTTCAGCAAAGTAATCCGCACCACACCGGGATTTTCAAGTGAAAAATCAATCACCGATTTTTCCGTTGCCGGGTTGGGATAAACAGACAAACCGGTATGTCCATTGCCAGGGTTTATCCCTGTCAGAACCGTGTTGATCGTAGGGATCGAAACTACCTCAAGGTCATTGGGAACGGCCAGCCCGTCTGCAAATTCACAATCCTCATAAATATCCAGCGCGATGCCGGCGGTGAGGCCCGACAGGTCTTTGGCTTTCATCTTCAGGATGACAACTACATCATCGTTATTGACGTTCAGGGCATTCATGTCGCACCAACCCATCCGGAACAACCCGTCAATTGCAGTATAGGAGAATCCGGTCACGCCATTGGCCAGCCTGGCGCCGGTTATTTCAAGATACTGCCCGGGATAATAGAAGCCAAGGGAGATGGCACCCAGATGCATGGCAGTTTTCAGTTTTACAGGGAACTCAAATTCAGTGAAAGAACCAACCACCAGTGAACCTTCGTGAACCAGTCCGACTGATTCCGAACTTTTTTTGGCAGGACCATAGGATAAGTTCACATCACCAAAGCAAGCCATCCTGATGTTGTTGGTAACCACATTCCCGCTAGTATAAAGGGTATCGGAAGTATAGAGGTAATCTCCGGCAGGGAAGGAACTTATCATTGCCGAATAGCGTTCCATCACAAGCAATGCATCCGTACCGTTGATTGAGTGGCTGGCATTGACATCGGCAGCAGCCAGGCCCATCCCTGTCAACGGGGTAACCTGGGCAAAATGGTTCAGGATGTTCAGGGCATCAGTTGAGTTTACCCCACCCCATACAGCTGTTGGAGTGATGGTCATCTGGTAATTTCCTGATGTAAACGGACTGAATGCATAGACCCCGGAAGTGTTGGTTGTGGTGCTAGCCACGCCGATACCGCCAAAGTCCTTGATGGCCATGGCGGCATTTTTCATAGGATTGGCCCCGGAATTGGCATATTTTACCGTACCGCTCATTACCGTTGTCGGTGTTGACATCGAAGGTACCTGGGCGAAAGGCCCGAAATAAACACGCCCTTTGACAGAATTGTCCAGCTTGTCATATATTTTCAATGCAACCATGGTCGAATCGCCGGCACCCCAGAAATTGTAACGGGCGTTTACATTGGCTGTTGAATTATTATAGAGCTGATATCCGCTACCGCCATTATTGTCGTAAATGTTGCAGGTCAACGCTGCAGTATTGCCAAGGGTTGCGGTGCTGGTTCCATCAAACATGATCCCATAAGAGGTGTTATAGGTGAATGTGGAATTTTTTATGGTCAGGTTTGAGTTGCCGCTCAGGCTCAGACCAATTCCGGTCGACTCAGTTACAATGCAGTGATCGATCGTTGGCTGACCGGATGTTGAGCAGGAGATATTGGTCGTCAAAGCCTTTGAGATGTTGCAATATTTCAGGGATGAGGTACCTCCCCAGTTATCATTCCAGTCTGTGAAAACAAGTCCGTTCCATCCACCGGCCGTATTGTTATAGGGTTTGAATGTGATGATACTGTCGGCGGTGCCTTCGGCATAGATATCACCACCATAGCTGCCAGTGTTGCCCAACTGGATTTTAACCCCCGGCTCAAATGCCATGGTTATTCCGGGTCTGATGGTAATCCTGGAATGACTGCCATATTGAGCTATAAGCATGTCAGAGAGAACCCGGTAGGGAACCCCGTCATTGTAATAGGTTATGTTGCTTGTATAGGTCCCACCCGAAAGGGCGATATAGTTAGGGGTATTCCCTGTATAGGTATTCCCGAAAAGATAGGAACTGCAGGTCCAGTCGTTGTATTTGAGCGGGTAGCCGGCATTATTCAGGAAAGTGCAGTTGGTAATCGGAAAACTGCATGCCAGTTCATCAATCCCATCTCCGCCTGAATTGCTGATAATACAGTGATTGAGGGATGGCTGAGTCGAACTTTCTGCGTTGATATTGTAAGTGGCTCCTTTATCAATCGTGCAATATGTCAGGAAAGAAGTACCTCCCCAGGTGTCGTTTTGATCCGGGAAGTAAATGCCATTCCATCCGCCAACAGCATTATTGTATGGCTTGAATGTGATGATGCTGTCGGCCTTGCCTATGGCCCAAAGATCGCCTCCATAGCTGGATGCCACTCCAACCTGAAGTTTCACACCGGGTTCAAATGCCAGGGTTACTCCGGGTGTAAGCGTGAGCCTGGCATGACTGCCATATTGTGCTAATCTGATATCAGCCAGAACACGATAGGGAACTCCATCGTAATATAATCTCCTGTTGGTGTTATAATCACCACCTGACAGGGCAATGTAGTTAGGTGAGTTTCCAGTGTACGTGTTGCCCCTGAGATAAGAATCGCAGGTCCAGTCGTTGTACCTGAGCGGATAGCCGGCGTTGTTCAGGAAGGTGCAGTTGGTGATCGGGCTGTTTGATTGATATTCAACAATTCCATCCCCGGCTGACAGGCTGATAGTGCAATGGTCGAGACTTGGTTGTGTTGACGATTCCATGTAAAGATTATAGGTAGCACCCTGCTTTATCGTGCAATAGGTAAGAACGGAAGTTCCTCCCCACGAGTCGTTTACATCGGTAAAATAAATGCCTCCCCATCCGCCCGGTGTCGCATTGTAGGCCTTAAAGACAATCGGGCTTCCCACTGTTCCCTGGGCATAGAGGTCACCTCCGTAACTGCTCGCTATTCCCACCTGCAATTTTTTGCCTACCGCAAATGCCATGATTACACCAGGGTTGACTGTAAGCCTCGAATAACTGGAATACTTGGCGACAAAAATGTCATCCAGTACATAATATGGCATCCCTCCTTCATTGGTAATTGTCCGGTCGAGGTCGTATGTGCCCCCTGAAAGGGCGATGTAGTTGATTCCATTTCCAGAATAGGTATTTCCGGTATGCACGGGGTCCGCATGGGTATCCATGTAATGCAGCGGATACCTTCCGTTGCCTGTAAACTGGCAATTGGTAATGGCCCCGTAGGCGCTCTGATATTGGGCACCATCCAGTACGGCATTCCTGATTTTGCTATGGTTCAGCACATTTGGCTGAGTTGTATTGACCGATAAATAATTATAGTCGTTTCCCTTTTCAATGATGCAATAATCCATTTGTGACTGTCCGCTATAGGAATCGCTGGCATCCGTAAAATAGATGCCGTTCCATCCTCCCGGAAGGCCATTGTATGAGGTGAAGGTGATCAGGCTGTCATAGGTTCCAAGGGCGTACAACTCCCCGGCGTATGGAGTTCCAATCTGTATTTGCGCACCACTAACTACCTTTATCGTATTCCCCGGTTCTATGGTAAGCCTGTTGCTGGGCGGAGTGGTGGGATATGCCTGGACAATGACCGTTCCCAGTAAAATATAGTCATATGACAGGGAATTCCAGTCATGATTGGCACTAACGGTGCCGCCATCAATGGCAATGCCGTTGTAGGTATTGGCTGTAAAGGCAGGGGTGCCGTTTGGCTGGTAAAATGTAAAATTGGGCGATGGGTAATGATATGCATAGAGGTTGTGGTCGATAGTGGTGGAGCTGTAAGTCGGCACTGAAACAGTACTTGTCAGGAACACCCCGGCTCCTCCGTTGTATGACAATGCGCAATTAACAAAACTCGGATTGGATAGGTCAAGGTATGCTCCATTTTCAGTATTTCCCCTCAGGGAAGAATTTTGCATCACAACGTTTGCGCTGTAAAGCCTGATGCCGTTGCCATCGGCATTCCTCAGACTGCAGTTCACAAGCAATGGTTCGCTTGACTGGTTGCAATAGAGGTTGGCGTTGTTGGTGCCATAACCGGCATTGGCGATCACGGTATAATAAAATTGGGAGGAGACCCCAACATCGCTGCTCGGATCGAAATAGATCCCATCCCATTGCCCTGTTTCGTTGGTATAATATAAAAATTTAACCGAGTCAACAACGGTTCCGTTGCAGATAACATTGGCCTGGCTGACTGTCAACCCTGTCTGTGGTAAAAACAGGATAGTCGCCCCTGCCTGAAAGGTGTGGGTTCCTGCGGTGAAAGAGATATCCGAAGTTGCCCAGTAAGGACTCAATGCCTTTGTAAAAGTTGTTGTGGCATTCAGATTTCCTGTTAACTGGGTGCCCGGTGTGGTAATTGTGGCATCATTTAATGTTGAATTAAAGGTAGTTGACCCCGTTAAAACAACCTGGTATTGCAGGTATTGTTTGGTCTGGCTGACCACAATCGGAGAAACATTTGAAAGAGCAGTCCAGTTACTCCATATCCCGTCGCTAAGTGCGGTGCGGTATGAAACCTGCAGGTTTGCATTGACAGCATTATAGCTGGCCGTAAATGAAAGGGAGTTGATGAGCCTTTCGGCGCCCAGCTGGTAAAAGGGATTGGAGACAAACACCCCATGGTTCACATAGTTGGCGGATAAGCTCAGGTTCGCATAGCGGCAATTATAAATGGGAGTTCCTGACAAATTGGCTCCCCCGGTATAATAAACCTGCCCGTTTGCCTGGAAGGCAGATCCATCCTTGGTAAAGTCGTACATCAGATTCGGTGAGGTCACCCATGAAAGGCTTACGGCATCGGCATTTGCGTAATATACGGTATTGCTCAGCGTGGCGCCGACCGCACCTGCCATAACCGTAATAAGACCATTCGTAACAGCAGATGAGTGGTTGCTTATGGCAACCGGCAGGCTCGTACCCGCCGACCATGCTCCTAGAGAACCATCGAGGCCAGGAGCCGCAATATAGACTGTAGACGATTTGGTTCCTGAATTGTCATAGCCGCCCAGCACATAGAGTTTGCTGTTGTAAGTCACCATGCTGTGCTTGTTGCGCGCCAGCGGCAGACTTGTCGCACTGGTAAAGGAAGAAAGTGTATTGTTGAAATTTACTTTGGCATAATAAACATTGCTGATTGCCGAGGTCTCTGTGGCAGAGCTGGAACCTCCGGCAACATAAATATAGCCATTCAGGTAAAGCGCCGTGTGACCCCACAACGCGGTGGGAAGTGTCACCAGCGAAGTTTGCCATGCACCGATGGAGCCATCGGTGTTTATTGCGGCATAATAAATTGTATTGTAAATCTGACTGGCATCCCTGCCTCCCATTACATAAATAGTATTGGTGCCGATAACCACTGCGGGGTCTTTCAGTGCTACAGGAAGCGGGTTTAAGGCATTCCAGGTAGCAACACCTCCCGACTGGATGGTGCCGACATAAACGGCATTTGAATAGGTAAGGTTGTTGTATCCGCCCACCACGTAAGCATATTTATCAACCCAGGTAGCAGTCTTGTGTCCCGAAAGGGTTTGGGGAAGAACGGTTGTCGTAAGCCATGATCCGACATCGGTGGCTGCATATTGAAGGTAAACATTGTCACTGGAAACCACCACGTTGTTTAATACGCCCTGATTGAAATCTGCATTGAGCGTTTGTGTGAAATTCACCTGGGCATTGACCATGGCAGGCCAAAGAACCGCGATAAAAAAAATTCCCAGGAATAAATTACTCGTGCAAATTTTGCTCACCAAATTGAAGAAATACGCTTTCATAATATTAATTTTTAAGTGAATGTTGTGGTTGAACATTTAATTAATTACTTGCTTTAAAAGTGATTTATTTTTACTCTTAAGCTTGCGGTAAAAGGGGATAACAGATGATTGTAGCATTCCTGTTCTATATAAATGGACTTTTTTTAAACTGCAAAAATAATCTTTCACGTTAGTATTGTCAAGGAAATACCAAACAATTTAATTGTGAAGTTAATCACATTAAAAAAACACCCGGAAAAAATCATGAAATCACCTACCGCTGCGTCAACTTCGTCAGTATTTCAGGATTTTTTCGTTTCACTCCGGTTCCCGCATATCACATGAACAAAATACATTCCGGCCGGACTCCCGGCAAGTGTGAACCTGTGGATTCCCTTACCTGTTATGGATTCGCCAGTGACTCTTTCTCCTCTCATTCCCAGGAGTTCGACATACAAAGGGGTGCCTGTGAAATTATGTACAAGTCCGATCATGAAAGGACCGGTGGTTGGGTTGGGATATATCCTGAATAGACTTTCATCCTGCACGTTCACTTCCTGTTCTGAAAGGCCGGCTTTGACAAGAGGAGGCGGCAAAGCAAAGCAATACTCATCATTTCCGGTGATATAACCATGCAGATAGCGCCCTGAAAGGACCTTTACTCCCGGAAGGAAATCGATCTCCTGGCTCGCTATCATGTTCCTCCATTCTGGACAACAAAGATAGTTCTCCCACCTGCGACTGTTATGGTTTGAGTGGCATCGTAGCAATAGGCATCACTGCCTGTGATGGGGTGATGCCAGCGGGTTGGGTATCGCCGGGCTTGTCAGCCAGGTGGATGGAGACCAGAGCCAGGTATACGGGGGAACACCGCCGGAAGCCGAACCATTGAGCGTTACCGGTGGGATCGTCAGGGTCAGATTGGTTTACTGCGAGCATCCCGGGAGCCAGTGCACCGTTGATCCCCTGGTAACCATCGTATGTCAGCTTGGTGGTGTCATACAGCAGCGTCAGGGATATGCTTCGGATGTTGTTGCAGTTTGTCACATTCAGCGGAACGTACAGATTTCCCGCACAGGAATTGGAAATGCTGGATGGAGCCGTAGTGATCGCAAATGGAGTCACTGTAAGCTGAGCCGTACCCGAGAAGACATATGGTGTGCAGGTGCCGGCGATATTGCACCGGTAGAGGCACCCATTCAAAGTGGTTGAGGCCGGCGATATCGAAAGAGTTGGGCTAAACATGCCTGAATAAGGGGCAATATTTGTCAGGT
>Ga0073936_10002129_pt1 | contig 29762 bp, 29 predicted proteins | sample AliMusrvi5mmetaG_FD_87041 | JGI IMG/M metagenome (GOLD analysis project Ga0073936, IMG submission 87041) | Freshwater lake bacterial and archeal communities from Alinen Mustajarvi, Finland, to study Microbial Dark Matter (Phase II) - Alinen... | ecosystem: Environmental > Aquatic > Freshwater >...
GCTGAAGGATGTCACGAGGATCGGATTTTTGGTTCATCGCCGGAAAGTATATGGCATCGCATATACTTTAGGAGAAAAAAACTCAGCAAAATGCTTTTTCAGAGATTTTTGTCCTGCACCCGAGAAAAATAAGGGTGTGCCAGCCTGAATGGCGGAGACTCGTCTTCCTCACCCACTGCGCGCCATTCGCGCCGGCGCACATTCTCCTGAAGATGCAAAAAATGTTCCCCATCGGGTTGGGGAAAGGCTAGGAATTGGCAGCATCTGTATGGACACATTGGCCGCCGAGAGCGGTTTTTCGACCGGAGCGAACCCGCGTTTCAACATTGCCGAAGAGATTTTTGCCCGGGCGGACCCGGGCAGTATCGCGGTAATCGAGGGAGCGGCGGCCACGTCGTATCGGGAGTTAGACAAAAAGAGCGCGGCGGTTGCAACCCGGCTGCGCGAAGCCATTGCCGGACGGACGGCCCCGCGCATCGGGCTGCAATCCCCCGACGGGGCCGCCTATGTTGCGCTGGCATTGGGCATCCTGCGCGCCGGCGCGTGTTTCGTCCCGATCGCCCCCGAACTTGCGCCTTCCGAGCGGGAATCGCTGACCTCGATGATCGGCCTGGATTTCCTGATCCGTTCGGGAGGCGAGGCGGAAGAAACGCCTGCATTCGACCTTGTTCCGCCGAGCCGTGGTGCCGCGCCCGCGTGGGCGGATGCGCTCGCCGCGCTCAACCCGGCCTTTATCCGATTCAGTTCTGGAACGACGGGGCGAAGCAAGGGCGTCGTGCTCTCTCACGACAGCCTCCGGGAGCGAGTGGAAGCCGCCAATGCGGGGCTGGAAATCGGCCCGGGGGACCGGGTGCTCTGGGTGCTCGCGATGTCGCACCACTTTGCGGTCTCGATCATCCTCTATCTCTGGAACGGCGCCACGGTTGTCCTGCCCGCCTCGCATCTGGCGGGAGACATTCTGGAGGCCGCCACCCGCCATCGGGCGACGGTCATTTATGCCGCGCCCTTCCACTACGAACTGCTGGCGACCGATGCCGGGCAAACCCGCTGGCCGTCGCTGCGGCTCGCGGTCTCGACGACCACGGCGCTCGCGCCGGAAACGGGGGAAGCTTTCGACCGGGCTTTCGGGGTGTATCCTTCGCAGGCGCTGGGCATCATCGAGGTCGGCCTCCCCTGCCTGAATGCTCCGGACGCACGGCTCAAACCCACCTCGGTCGGGCCGGTGCAACCGGCATTCCAATCGGAATTGCGCAACCCGCAGGGGGATGTCGTGCGAACCGGCGAGCAGGGAGAACTTTTCCTGAGAGGGCCCGGCATGTTCGATGCCTACATAGAGCCGTGGCAGAACCGCGCCGCTGCCACGACCGACGGCTGGTTCTCGACCGGGGATATCGCATGCGCGGATGCCGACGGGTGCCTTTTCCTCGTCGGACGCAGCCGTTCGGTCATCAGCGTCGGCGGGATGAAATTTTTCCCAGAGGAGGTCGAGGAGGTTCTGCGCAGGCACCCCGCCATCGCCGAAACCCGCGTTTTCGGCCGCCCGCACCCCACGTTCGGCATGGTTCCCGCCGCGGAGCTCGTGGCCGTGCGGGGAGCGACGCCGCCGACGCCGCGGGAAATCCTCTCGTTTTGCCGGAGCCGGATCGCCCGCTACAAAGTTCCTGTCGAGATCGCCTTCGTGGAGGAAATCACCCGGACCGCCAGCGGAAAAATCAAGCGGCTGTAGAGCGGGGCGCGGCCCGGCGCGGCAAGAAAATGTCGCAGGCCTTTGGCAGGAGAAACAGGGAAATCATCCCGTCGATGAGCAGACCGAGCGCGCAGGTTTTCCCGAGGGTCGAGAGGCCCGTGTTGCTGGCCCAGCCGAGAGATCCAAATCCCGCGGCGGCGGAGGTGCAGCAAAGGAAGATCACGAGCCCCAGCTCCCGCCTCGCGCGTCCGGTGTCCCCGCCGTTGCGCCGCAGGGCGAGGAGGAGAAGGATGCTGTAATCGGTGCCTGTTCCCAGGAGCAGAAGCACGGCTGCCAGGTTGAAAAACCCCCATGTCATGCCAAGCAGCGACATCGCGCCGGCGAGGCAGACAAGCACGAGGGCGGTCGTGGCGACAAAAAGCACAAGCGCCCGCCAATCGCGCAGGCCAACTGCCAAAATCAGGAGGATCCCGGCCATGAGGCCGAGAGAGACCTGGAGGATTTCCCGGGGCATCGTGCGTTTCAACTCCGCCCCGAGCGCGCTCCAACTGACGAGGAAAACGCCTTCCCCTTGGATCGAGGAAGCGAGTTCGTTCTCCCGGCCCGGAACCGGTTCGACCATCCCGAGCGCGAGAAAATCCCCCTCTTGGTGGCGGGCCAGCCGCCGGAAAATCCACCGGCTGGTTTCGTTTTCCGGCCAGATCGGAATCCGGCGATGCTGCCACGAGCGGGCCTGCTCGAAAACCGCGGAAGTGAGAGCGGCGGCATCGCCGGTGAACCCGCTTTCGTCCAGAGCCCGCCTCAAGCGGGGGAGTTCGCCGGCCAGCGATCCGAGGACGGAAAGGTTTTCGCGCTGGCGGGCGGCATCGGGCCAAAGGGCAAGAGGCGAAAAGCAACTCTTCAAGTCCCCCCGCTTGACGGCGGTGTCAAACCGGGGTTGAACGCCCTGCAACCGGGCCAGCACCTCGGCTTCATTTTTGCCCGTGACGATCAGGCTGAGGAGTCCCCTGTCGTCGGTCAGGCGGCTGTAGAGCCTCTCTAGCGCGGCCTGGGCACCGCTCTTCTGCGCCCGGAACGTGGAGGCGGAAAAATCGGCCTCCGGAAATCCCTTGAGAAGCAGCGCGCCCAAAAGCAGGGCGACCATCCCCGCGGCGACCCGTTCGCCGGCCACAGCAAAGCGCGGGGAGGTGAAGAGCGGGTCGAGCCGCGAGGGGCGGGACTTCGCGGGCGCATGACGGAGCCGCATGGAAATCGGCGCGAAGACCCCGATCATGATCAGTGCGCCAATGCAGACGCCGATCCCCACCATGTTTCCGAGCTGCGAAAGCCCGGGCAGGCTGCTCAGGTTGAGGGCAAAAAAGGCTGCGGCGGTCGTGCTGGCGGTCCACGTGATATTCTGGAGGCACTGCCATTGAAGCTGGCGCACCGTCCCCGCGTTGCGCAGCGATTGCTGGTAGATAAAATACCCGTAATCCACGCTCAGCCCGATCATCACCGACGCGAAGCCGACTCCGATGATGGTGATCTGGCTGAAAAACAGCCCGGCCGTCGCGAGAGAAAGCACGAAGGTCAGCAGCAGCATGAACATGAGCCACCGAAGCGGCGCGATCTGCCCGTAGCAAACCCAGAAAATCAGGCTGATGAGCACGAGCGTGGAGATCGCGGAAGTGGCCATGTCCCATTCCATTCCCGTCGAGATCTCGGCGACAAATGCGGGCTCGCCGGTGAAGCCCAAACGGACCGGCATGCCGGCAACCGAGCCGGAACAGGTTTCGCGGACCTGCTTCAGCCACGCGGCGGTCTGCTTGTAGTTTGAAAACGGATGCGGGGCCTCGACATAGACGACCCGGAATTTTCCGTCAGCCGAGGAGAATTCGGATTTGCGCATCCCGCCGGGCATCCCGGATCCCGAGAGCGAAGAGGCCAGGCCGAAGGGATCGTAACTCAGGAGCGCGATGTCGGCGGGCGAGACGCTCGCGCCGAGCGTGTCCTTCGTCTCCTCCAGGGTTGCGAGAGCCTGGCCGGGGGCGAGTTTTCTCTGGATCTCGCCCATTTTGTCGGCGGGCTGGTTCAGGAGGAGAAACGTCAGGAACTCCGAGAGGCTCGCCGGATCATCTTCCCATGGGGCCCTCGCCATGGCTCTGCTCGCGAGGTCGGGCCGCGACCGCAACGTCGCCGCGAGCTTGTCGGCGGCCTCCTCCGCAACTCCAGAATCGGATGCCTCGACGGTGACGAGCAGCTCGTTGGGAAGCGCGAAATTCTTGAGGAAAATGGACAGCCCCTCGACCTGGCGCAAATGCGAGGGAAGAAGGCGAAGGATGTCCACGTTGAAGCTGAGACGCGACAGCCCGGCGGCAACGAAGGCGGCAGAGGCGACCGCCAGCAGGATCCAGAGAAACTTAGTTCTCCTCATCGCTTATCCTGAATCCGGTCAGATCGTAATCGAAGAGCGCTTTGTCGATCTTCGGGTTGATCTCGACGTTGCTGAACTCGTTGCGGATCGACGAGCCTTCGCGCGTGACAATTTCAAAGCTGAGCCAGTGGCCGGTCACGGTGTCGAAGTCCATTTTGACCGCGGAGAGCCTGCGGGCCGACTGCGCGTCGCGCGGCAGCATTTCGAGATGGCACTTCGAGCCGGAGACCTCGATGCCAAGCACCTGGACCCGCCGCTGGAAATCCTCGAAACTGCCCCCTCCGGGAAAACGGACCATCCCGAACGCCTCGGAATCCCCGGGCGCGCCCCCGGCGGCCGCGAGAGGTTTTCTTTCCGCGCGCTTTTTTCCCGGCCGTATAATCGTCACGCCGCCGGGTGTCCCGATAATGATCGTCTTCGGGGGATCTCCCAGCTCCCAGCGAAACCAGTTCGGGGCCTTGAACCAGAGCCGGCCTTTGCTCGTGAGCGGGCTGCGGAGCGTCCGCAACGCGCGCGTCTGCGTGAAATCCGCAGAGACCGAGCGGACGTCTTTCTGCGCGAGAAGCCATGCCTTGACCGGAGAGAGATCCAGAGGTTGAGCAGGAGGGGCGGCCAGAAGGACACCCCCTGCCAAAATAACAGCAGCCAGCAGGACCGGATGGAACGGGGAGCGGGCGAAAGCCCGTGAGGCGGGCCGGTTGCTGAAGAGAGCTGGTAACACGGTCTGGGATCTGGTTTTTTCCATTCTTGTCTCCGGCGCGCCTGTGGTCAAAACCATTCAAGTGCCAGCGGGAGCCGGTGACCCCGCCCGCATGAAACCGCCGCCGAAGGCCCGGACATAACGGGCGCTCACCTGGTCTTGGTTGATGTCGCTGTAAAACCACCGCCAGAGGGCGAGATGCCGGTCCCGGAGGGATTCGGGGGATTCGTGCAGCGGGGAAAAGACGACGTTGGCCCCGTTGTATTTGCTCCAGTCCCTCGTGAGCAACCTGCCTTCGCTCTCCATCTGCGCGAACTGGGAGGTTCCCGGAAATGGGGTGTGGATAACAAATTCGGCCAGGTTGGTTTTCGTCGCGGCGCAGAACCGGGCGATCCCCTCCTCCACGGGAGCGGTGTCTTCGTCGTTCCCAAGATTGAAAGAAGCCAGGACCTCGATTCCGGCGGCTTTCAGCTCGACGACCTTTGCCATCAGGCACTCGTCCTTCAAATCGCTTGCCAGCGACTGCTTCAGCCCGAGCACGAGGTAGATTTGTTGCATCCTGGCCTGGGCCATGAGCGCGATCTCGTCGGGGCGAAGCTGGCGGACAAACTGGGGGTAGCCTGCAATGAACGAGATCCGGCGGTTCCGGGCTTCCACGAGCCGCGCAAATAGCTGCATCCGGTATTCGCGGTTCTCCGCATCCGGAAAAAGCAGGTTCTCGTCCGCAAAAAAGAAACACGGGAATGGAAGGCCGGCAATATCATCGAGCACTTCGTCGAGCGGGCGGAAGACGATCTCTGCGCCGGCATGGCCCGGAAGTACACAATACGGGCAGGCACCGGAACATCCCCTGGCCGTCTGGACAATGCCGGCACGCAAATAGACCGAGTCCTTGAATAGTTCCCGGCGTGGCCTGGCAAACGGGGCACGCGGATCTCCTTCATAGACAGGCTTCAATTCGCCGGCCTCAAAATCCCGGATGATTTCCTCCCAGGCCCCCTCGGCGGGCCCTCGCAGAATGGCGTCAAAGTGCGGGAGGGCGTCCCCGGTTGCAACCGTCGGATGGATGCCGCCGCCGATCACTTTCTTTCCCGCGCCGCGGAAGGCATCGGCAAGCAGATACGCATTGGTGGCCTGCGGGGTGAAAAACCCGACGCACACAAGGTCGGCATCGATGTCGAATTGCGGCTCTCCGACATTTTGGTCGAAAAGCGACACCGTGTGCCCGGCAGGAACGGCACCGGCCGCGGTCGCCAGACCCAACCCCGCCATCCGGAAGTTCCCCACGTCGTATCCGCTCACGACATCACGCAGGCCCGGATGGTCCTCGAGAAGCTTCTGCCACCGCGGAAACACAAAATGAAAATGCATCCTGCGGGTTCTAGCCTCCCGAGAGGCGGATGGCGAGCGCGGCCGCAAGGGAATCGGTGAAATGTTCCTTCCCGAAAAACGTGCAGGCCGCCGTGACGAGTGCCACGACGGCCTGCTGTTCCCCCCAGAACAAAAAATAATACAGCAGGCCCCGTGCCAGTTTGCTCGGCTTTCGAAAAAAACTTATCGGCCGGCTGGCATGCCGGGGATCTGCGGCATCTCCATTTTGCGGTAGCCGCCCGGGATTTGGAAATCGGAATCGGGAATCGGCTCGCGGGAGATCGCCTGCACGCGGATGGTTGTGATTTTGCCATCCGGGGCCGAGATTTGCGTGAGCACGGGCATGCCCTGCAGTGCCGGGTTCCCCGTGAGCGGCCCCTGGAATTCCCTGAGCTGGGGCGCGAGGGCGAGGAACTGTTCCGAGAGTTCCTTGTATTCCGGAACCTCTTTGGTGATCCAGATCGTGGCTTTCTGACCCGAGATCGTCCCCGCGACTTCCTCGCAGGGCAACCCGATCATCGTCTCTCTCCGGCCCGTGGCCTGGAGCTGGAGGGAATCGGCGGAGTTCGTTCCCGCCTTGCCCGCAAGCTGCGCCGCCATTTTCTGGACGGCGGCGGACACGGGGATCGCCAGCTTTTGCTCGTGCATGAGCGAGACGATTTCCCCTTTGTTGTTGTCGAAAATCATCGACACCTTGCCTCCCGCGTCCACCCGGATTTTATCCCCTTTCCACTTCGTCGTGGTGACCATGGCGGGCTTCGGGTTGTCCTGAAATGAGATTTCCTGGAGGATCGTCAGATCTGCCCGGGCGCACCCGGCAGCCATGACGGAGAGAAGAGCAACGGCACGAATAATCGGATTCATGCCCGAAACATGCACCCAACCCGGCACGGAGTCATCCTCTTTTCGAAATCAAATGGAAGAGCGGGTGTGATGAAAAGCGGGGGAGGTTCTTCGATAGCGCTCCTGTCTGTCAGCCTGATTGGAGGGGAGATCTTCTTCCTCACCCGCTTTAATCATACCCTGGAAGAGCCGTCCCGGAGAAAAATATTTGACAGCAGGCCGATTCGCGGCTTTAATGCCGGCCGTCGTTCGATACAGGGGCGGGAATTTCCCCGGGCCCCGACTTTCGAAACCCGCAAACGTCGCAAGACATTATTTTTTGTCCGCTCATGGGGGAAACTTCCCGAGGACGGACGTATGTAATCCGAAGAGATCATTTCATGGCCGGCCATAACAACTGGTTCTCGCCACATTTTGAAATCCCCGAGGAGCTGTTCCTCAACTGAAATCACACATGACAGACGAACCAACCCTTTCCGCTTCCAGAGCGGAATCCCCCGAAACAGAACCCGACACCAAGGCACCCGCCCGATCGAGGCGCCCACGCACAGCCCGGCGTCCACGGCGTCGCGACGCGGCCGAGCCCGATTCGGAACCGCCCGCAGAACTCTCCCCGGCGGAGCCTGGCTCTCTCCCCGTTGCCCCCGAACCCGCGACTCCGGTCGTTACGCCGCCGGCTGCTGTCGGCGAAATCCCCGCGGCAAACCCGCCTCCTGCGGCCACGCCTCAGCCACAACCCGCACCCGCGATTTATGCGGAAGGCATCGTGGAAGTTTCGGGGAAGGGATTCGGCTTCCTCCGCGAGGCGCGCCGCAACTTCGCCCAGTCCAACAACGACATTTTTGTCACCCCCGAGGTCGTCCGCAAATACGGCCTTCGCGACGGCATGTGGATCCGCGGGGAAACCCGCCGCGGCAACCGCGGGCCCCAGCTCTTCCGTCTCACGGAGCTCGAGGGGGCCGACCCGGACACCTTCCAGAACCTCCCGGTCTTCGAGGAGCTCACGACGATCAACCCGAACAAGCGCATCCGCCTGGAAACCGTGCCCGAGCGCTACACGACCCGCATCATGGATCTCATGACGCCGATCGGCAAAGGCCAGCGCGGGCTCATCGTGGCCCCGCCGCGCACCGGAAAAACCACGCTGCTCCAGCATATCGCCGACGCCGTGATCAAAAACCACAAGGAGATGAATTTGATCATCCTCCTCGTCGATGAGCGCCCGGAAGAAGTCACCGAAATCCGCCGCACGGTCCCCACGGCCGAGCTCATGGCCAGCTCGAACGATTGCGATATCAAAACCCACACCCGCATCGCCCAGCTCGCCATCGAGCGGGCCAAGCGCCTCGTCGAGATGGGCAAGGATGTCTTTGTCCTCATGGACTCGCTCACCCGCATCGGCCGCGCGTTCAACAACGCCCAGGGCGGCGGCGGGCGCACGATGTCCGGCGGCGTCGATGCCCGCGCCCTGGAAATCCCTCGCAAGCTTTTCGCGGCCGCCCGCAACACCGAGGAGGCCGGCTCGCTGACCATCATGGCCACGGCGCTCATCGAGACGAACAGCCGCATGGACGAGCTGATCTTCCAGGAATTCAAAGGCACGGGAAACATGGAGCTCGTCCTCGACCGCAAGATCAGCGACCAGCGGATTTACCCCGCGGTGGACATTTTCCTCTCCGGCACCCGCCGCGAAGAACTCCTCCTGCCCGCCGAAGACCTGCAAAAAATCAACGTCATCCGCCGCGGGCTCGCCGGCCACAAGCCGATCGAAGCCATTGAGCGGCTCCTGTTCTTCATCCGCAAGTATCCGACCAACGCCGAAATGCTCAAGGGGCTTCCGGGCTAAGATGCACGCCAGCCACTTTGCGGGCAAACAGGGGGCATGGGCGTCTCGCCCGTGTTCGGCACTCGCCCCGCTGCGGTATTCAGCCTCCAAACGGGCGAGACGCCCGTTCTCCCTGAACTAGCAGATCGCCATGTCCCTCCGATTCGTCCGCGAGTTTCTGAAATCCCCCGGCATGGTGGGCGCGGTCTGGCCGTCGTCCCCGGCCCTGGCCGGGATGATGATCCGTGCGGCGCGCGTCCGCTCCGCCGAGTTCGTTCTCGAAATCGGCCCCGGCAGCGGCGCATTCACCGGACCGATCTTGAAAAACCTCCGCGCCGAGGCCCGCTTTCTCGCAGTAGAAAAGTGCCCGGAACTCGCGAGAACCGTCTCGGCCAAATTTCCCGGCGCCCAGATTGTCGCCGGGTGCGCGACAGAACTCACCGCCCATTTGAAGGATCACGGGAACCCGGACTCGATCATCTCCGGGCTCCCTTGGGCGGCATTCGGGGAGCCGCTCCAGGAGGCTATTCTCCAGGAAATCACTTCCTCCATCGCCGGGGATGGCGTTTTTGCGACCTTCGCGTATTTTGGTCCGCACCGGCTAAAAGCGGGCAGGGCATTCCGCAAAAAGCTCGACCAACATTTTCGCGAGGTCGGAAAAACCCCTGTGGTTCTCGCGAATTTTCCGCCGGCATTCGTGTATTTCTGCCGAAAGTAGTTCTTTCTTTCGTGGCGTCCGCCGTGGATTCGCGCTAAACAGACCCGATGCACGAGCTGGATCCATCCAATGACCATCCCGTTCGCGCGGAGATATTCCGCGCGGCCCGGATGTGTGCGCCGTGCATGGACCGGCTCGGGGTGATGACATACCAGGCCTCTCCGCTGAACGAACCCCAGCGGGCCGGCTGGTGTGCTTCGGTGCTGCTCAACCACCTCATTCCCGCCATTTCCTCCGCGCACCTCGCGGCCAGCAATTTCGGATTTCGCGAACTCCTCGCTGTCGATGCCCGCCTCGATTCCGGGCTGGCGGGGCCGACGGCCAGGGACAGCCGCTCCGCAGGCCGCCTCGTCGCCACGGATTTCCATCCGCCCTCCGCCGAGCGCGCGCTCAAGCGCTATTGCTCGGCGGTGGAATCCGGAAAATCCTCCGGCCACCTCGTGACGGTTCTCTCCGCGAGGGCGGCCGTTTTTCACATCCCGCCCCAGATGGCGGTCGCCGCACTGGTGTTTCTCGAAATGCGTGCGGCCCCCGTCGCGATGTTCTGGACGTGTGTTGAGGGCTGCCTGCGTTCCATTCCGCCGGGCGCCCATCTGCTCCGAGCCGCCTGATCCCCCCAGAATGCCTGCCATTGACATCCCCGAAACAGAGACGCGCGATAAAACCGGGCTGTCCGCCCCATGGAATGTGGTCGTCCACAACGATCCGGTCAACCTCATGAGCTACGTCGCCCTCGTCTTCAGAAAAGTTCTGGGGTTCTCCAAAGACAAAGCGCAGAGGCACATGCTCGAAGTCCACCACAAGGGACGCTCGGTCGTCTGGTCCGGCGGCCGAGAACAGGCGGAATTCTACGTGCAGCAGCTCCACTCCCACCTCCTGCTCGCCACCCTCGAACCCGCCCCGCAGGATTAATGCAGCCCGCGAATCACGCGAAATTGCGCGAATATAAATCCCGACACCAAAACTATTGTCCTCCCCATTTCGCCGCAGGCGGTTCCTCTCCGTTCATTCGTTTTCATTCGCGACATTCGCGGGCACCTGCTGGACTGGATTAAATGAAACTCACCGCGACAGAAAAAGGCGCGCTCGACCTCGAGGAAATCCCCCCGTTCCTTTACGAGCTGTTGCAGGCCATCCCGCGCCGCGCCGCCTCCAGCGACCCCCGCGTGAATAGCCGCTTCTTTCCGGCCCCGGCGCAGGACGAGCTCCTTCTCGAGGACTGGAAATCCCTCGTGCAGCCGGAACTCCAGGCCACATTCCTCTCCGCCCGCGAGGTCGTGCAGGCGGACCTCCGCGGCGCCTCGGAACTCGAGGAAGGATTTTCGATGGAAATCCCGCCGAACCACATGGACGCTTGGATGAGCGCCCTCAACCAAGCCAGGCTCGCCATCGCCGAGGAAAACGGTTTCGGGGAACAAGAAATGGCCGAGGAGGTCTCCCCGGACGCTTCGGACCCCCGCTCGCTCTCCCTGTTCCAAATCAGCTTCTACGGCTTCCTCCAAGAATGCCTCGTGAAGATGCAGGACTGACGTTTTGCAATTTGATCCTTGCCCTGCGGCGGGCAAAGGGTTCACAAGTTCGGCATGGCCAGATCGTTCAAAGACCTTTCGCCGAGCGAAGTGCTGGCGCTCGCGATTTCGCTCGAAGAAGATGACTCGCGCATCTACGGGGATTTCGCGAGCAGGTTGAAGGAAACTTTCCCTTCCACGGCGGAGATGCTGGAGAAGATGCGCGACGAGGAGCGCACGCATGCCGCGCGGCTCATGGAAATGCACCGCCAGCGATACGGGGACCACATCCCGTTTATCCAGCGGGAGGACGTCAAGGGGTTCATCCGGAGAAAGCCGCTCTGGCTCGCCCGCACCCTGAACGTCCGCCAAGTCCGGCAGACGGTCGAAGTCATGGAGGAGGAGTCGATGCGGTTCTACCAGTCCGCCGCGAAGCTGACGACCGACCTCGCCGTCCGCACGCTGCTCAACGAACTCGCCGCCGTCGAACAGGAACACGAAAACCTGGCCGCCGGGATGCAGGAAGATATCGAGTCCTCGGGCGCAGAAAAATCCGAGGACGAAGCGGCCCGCAGGCTGTTTGTGCTCCAAGTGATCCAGCCGGGGCTCGCGGGTTTGATGGACGGCTCGGTCTCCACCCTCGCCCCAGTTTTTGCCGCGGCCTACGCGACGGGCCACAGCCGGGATGCCTTTCTCGTCGGCATGGCGGCGTCGATCGGCGCGGGGATCAGCATGGGTTTTGCCGAAGCGCTCTCGGACGACGGCGTGATCAGCGGGCGCGGCCACCCGTGGGCGCGGGGGATCGTCTGCGGGATCATGACCACCATGGGCGGCATCGGCCACACGCTGCCGTTCCTCATCGCCAATTTCCACATTGCCATGATCGTCGCCGTCGCCGTAGTCGCCGTGGAACTCGCCGCCATCTCGTGGGTCCGCCACAAATACATGGACACCCCGCTCCTCGCCGCCGCGTTCCAAGTCGTCGTCGGCGGAGTGCTGGTCTTCATCACCGGCATCCTCATCGGTTCGGCGTGACGGCGGAACGGAGAATCCGAAGTCAGCGCGCTTTTTTCCGCCAGCAACCGGCGACGTGGTCGTCCACCAGTCCGACGGCCTGCATGAAGGCGTAGCAGATCGTGCTGCCGCGGAATTTGAAGCCCCGCTTCCCCATGTCTTTGCTCATCGCGTCGGAAAGCGCGGAGGTCGCCGGCAGGTCACTGGGCGCACGCGGTTTGTTCACCACGGTTTTCCCGCCCGTGAAACCCCAGACGTATTTGTCGAAGGAGCCGAACTCTTTTTGGATTTCCTTGAACCGTCGGGCGTTGTTGATCGCCGCCTCGATCTTCAGGCGGTTCCTGATAATGCCCGCGTCCCGCATCAGGCTCTCCACGTTCCTTTGATCGAACCGCGCCACCTTATTCGCATCGAAAGCGGCGAAGGCCGCGCGGAAGTTTTCCCGCTTCTTGAGCACCGTAAGCCAGCTCAATCCCGCCTGAAAACTCTCCAGGATGAGAAACTCGAAAAGAACCCTGTCGTCGTGGACCGGACGGCCCCATTCGTCGTCGTGGTATCGAATATACAGCGGATCTTTCAAGCACCACGCGCAGCGCGATTTTTCCTCGGATTTTCTAACGGGCATATCCGTGTTTACCATGCCCGGACGCCCCGGACAATGTCTCCCCTGATCCGTGGCAACGCCAGCACTGGGTGATGCTCCGCGCGAACCCAATGATTTCGGCTCGGGCGGAGCCTCGCCCGTCCTCCCGGGGCTATTCGCTCCCACCCAAAGCCAGCGATGCCGGGAACCCCGCAGGCAGCCGGATGGGCCGCCCCTCGGGCATCTTCACCAAAGCAAGCATCTGGCGGCATTTGGCGAGAAGCGCCCCGTCCGACGGCCGGACCACCTCGAACTCCACCCAGAACCGGACACCGCTCCACTCCACCACCCGCCCGTCCACCCGCAGTTCCTCCCCGAGCCGTGCGGGCCGCTTGTAATCGATCTCCGTCCGAGTGACAACGGGATGGATCCCCGTTCGCTCGATCTCCGCAAAACTCATCCCCATCTGGATCGCCAGATACGTCCGCGCGATCTCGATGAACCGGAGATAGACGATATTGTGGACAACCCCGCCCGCGTCCGTATCGAAATACATCACGCGCACATCGGTCGAAATCCGGCACTGGTCGGGCACGTCCATCCCGCTCAGTCTGCCGGCTCCCTCAAGCTCCCAGCAAGAGAAAACCGCGTTTCGCTACGCCGTCAGCGCGAAGCGCTCGGACCCGAGGAGGCCGGATTTTTCCAGGAAATAATCGTAGCCGCCGGCGTAGGTGGTCACGTTGCCGGCGTTGATGTGGAGGATCCGGTTGGCGAGTTTCCGGATGAGGTGGACGTCGTGCGAGATGAAAACCAGCGTGCCTTCGTAGGCCCCGAGCGCGAGGACGAGCGACTCGACGGTGAGGATGTCGAGGTGGGTCGTCGGCTCGTCCATGAGCAGGAGGTTGGGCGGATCGACCAGGAACTTGATGAGGTTGAGGCGGGTTTTTTCTCCGCCGCTGAGCACGCAGGTCTTTTTGTGGATGTCATCCTTCCGGAAAAGAAACGACCCGAGCATGCTACGGGCGTCCTCCTCGCGGAGCGTGCCGTTGCTGGCGAGAACTTCATCCATGACGGAGTATTCCGGGTTCAGGGTGGCCGAGCGGTGCTGGCTGAAATAGCCGATCTTGGAGTTGTGTCCGGGCTGGCGGACCCCCTGCTGGATCGGGACGACCCCGGCCATGATTTTCAGCAAGGTGGATTTGCCGGCACCGTTCGGGCCGACGAGCGCGGTGCGTTCCCCCCGCTCGATCAGCAGGTCCAGGCCTTTGTAAACCGGATGGTCCCCGTAGGACATGTGGACCCCCTTGAGATTCATCGCTTGCTGGCCTCCGCGCGGGGGCTGCGGGATCCGGAACCGGAACGGCTTTCGCGGCGGCTCCGGGCGCTCGATCTTTTCCATGCGCTCGATCTGCTTGAGCTTGCTCTGGGCCTGCGCGGCCTTCGAGGACACCGAGCGGAAGCGGTCCGCGAATTCTTGGAGGGCCGTGATTTCCTTCTGCTGGTTTTTCCATGCGGCCGCCTGCTGCTCGTAGTTCGCCTCGCGCTGGCGGAGGGACTCGGAGAAATTTCCGGTGAAGGAAACGATTTTCCTGTTGGAAATTTCAAAGACTTTTTCGACGAGGGCGTCCATGAATTCGAGATCGTGCGAGATGAGGACGACGGCCCCGGAGTAGGTTTGGAGATACCTCTGGAGCCAGAGCAGCGACAGCAGGTCGAGGTGGTTCGTCGGCTCGTCCAGAAGCAAGAGATCCGGCTCCATCACCAGCAGCCGTGCGAGGTGGGCGCGCATGACCCAACCCCCGCTCAGCTCCTTGCCCGGCCGATCGAACTCCTCCTCGCGATAGCCGAGCCCCTTGAGCATCTTCCGGGCACGGGCCTCGACGTGCGGATTGCAGAGCGCCTCGTGCTTGGCGTGGGCCTCCAAATACTCCGCCCCATCGACATCCCCGGCTTTTTCGAGCCGCGCCAGCGCGGCCTCCAGCGAGGGGATTTCGCCGGCCTTGCCGGTTGCGATGTCCAGGGCCGTTTCCTCGCCGACAGCCTCGCCCTCCTGCGGCAGGTAGCCCAGCATCGTCCATTCGTCCCTTTGCACCGTCCCCGCATCGGGCTCGTCCCGTTTCAGGATCAGGGAAAAGAGGGTGGACTTCCCGGCTCCGTTCGGCCCGACCAGCGCGACACGCTCGCCGTAGTTGACCTGGAGGGAGGCCTCCTCGAAAAGCAGGCGGCCGCCATGGCTTTTCCTCAAATCCCGGATCGTCAGCATCGCGTCGGGCGGGGTTGGGGCGTGGGGCGACCGTCCCGGTTGCCCGTTCGTAGAAAGAATAGCAGGCGGAAAGCCAGCGCGATAGCGCATCGTAAGAGGGGAGGACGAATGCTTGGTGCAGGGAGCACAACCGAAACGAAATGAAGCACCGCCCGCTCCACAGGGTCATCCAGAACGGCCGGCCAGATTTCCAGCGGCGCCGCCGCCATCGCGGAAAATGGCAGCGCAAGAAATAGCAGCGCGAACGCACCAGCAGCCTGCCGGGATGGAAAGTGAGCAGCAAAAGCCGCCGATTTGCGGTTTTTTGATTTGGCCATTACATCACATGATATGATCCCTAGAAAAAGCAGTTGGATTTCACGCAAAGGGCGCAAAGCACGCCAAGGCGGAAAGATACAGAAAGGATTGGATACAAAACGTGTCACCCCGGTGGTGAGTAATATGTTTTTCATTTCTTTGCGTGCATTGCGTCCTTGGCGTGAGTCTCTTCTGCCGGATTTAGGATGATAAATCGCCCCGTGATATTCCCCAGCAATTGTCCCTCCATCTTGCGCGTATCGCCTGCTTTTCAAAAGGCGTCAATACGCCGGACCCTTTCCTGCTGACGAAAAAACTCGGCCAGACCATTTCTCCTTTTCGCTTTTTCAGCTAGTTAAATTTTCTCGTTTTTTAGTCCTACAAGGAATGAAACCAATGATCCTGATACATTGACAACAAATCGTGCATGCACGACTTGCGTTTTGAAGGAACCTCCATGCGAGTCCCCCTCGCGATTACGAATCGTAGCAATAGAGTTCATGATGGTTGTGCATGATCCAGCCAATTTTCTATAATCGTATTCAGTCTGTTGGTTTGGGGCAAAAGAAAGTGAAGAAACTGCTTTAGCGTAAAGACTCGGTAGATCATCCTTGTTTGTAAATGTCCCTTCCTTTTCTGTGATAATTATTTTGCACAGGGATTCGAGCATCGTTCGCGAGGCTGTAATGGCTCCGTCCGGGTCGGTCAATACTCGTGCCTTCGCTTTCGTCCAGAGTCGTTGAACATCATGCAGACTTGAATCGGAAAGTAGGTCCTCGGTATCTGGAAGCGATTGCACCTCGTCTAATTTTGGCATCTTGAGTCCCCACGATGTGGAACGTATCCAGCTTCCCTTTGTATGGCGAGTCAGTTCAGATACAGCAGCGTCGATCTGATCCGCTTGCTCTTTGAATTTTCCGCTAATGTCACGATAGATACGAGGCGGAAAGAGAATCGAAAGTTCGAGAATATCAGTCTCATCATCCATTGCATCCAATCGAAAGGCAGTATCGATAAAGGTATATTCGAACTCTGCCTCAGATAACAAAGCAGCAGCTTCGATCTGATGCAGCTCAAGCAGCCATGCAATTACATCGTCGGTTTCAAGAGACATACTGATTGATCAACCTCCCCCGTCAGAGAGAGCTGGCCAGAGGGGCGGGTGGATCGCAAGGGTTGGGAGCGAAGGAACTCGGTCTGCTCTTCTGCCGGCAGGCCCTGCGCCTGAACGGTAGAATGTCAAATCGGTGATCATCGAAACACCCCACGGGCTAGCGATTAGGTGCACAGACTGGTCGCACTCTGTGTCTTCATCCCAGTTCATGTAGTGATTCCTTTGCGGCATTGACAATATCATCCACCAGTTCCCTTGTTTGTTGTCCAGAAAAGTATGTCTCCGCATACGTTGGAAATAGCAACAGGACGCGAAATACTTCTTTTGCCTCACTACGATAGCCCACTTTCATTAAAAGTTCTCCAAGTTCCGTTAAAGCGCGAGGGTTGAAGCTCGCAGCCCAGCCTTTCAGATATGTGGCGACGATTTCCTTCCAGTCTGCAGGAATTTCATCCGAGAATTTCCACGCATCGCTGGCCACCTCAATCAGTGCTTCAGCACTCATCATTCTCTGTATGTCTGGAACAACTTCAGGATGAAACGCTGCCGGTTCGCCAATAACGTCGTCTGCGGTTTGCTGAAAACTGGACATTTTTCGGCTAATCGCTTCCATCTCCAAAAGTGTGTAACTCGGCAAACCCTCTTTCCACCCAGGCAAGTTGAGTGAGGTTGTCAGCTTAAATATCAGTGCAACACCCGCATCAGTGTATGGCTTTGCCTTACTTTTCTTCCGTCCAAAAATCCTGCTCAGTAGTCGCATGGTGGTTGTATTAATTGCGTCTAAGCGGAGACACGGGCGGGGCGCACACGACGCCGCCGAGTCGCGGGAGACTTCGACGCCCGGCCTGTTGTCTCCAGCAATTTGGTCGGGCCTGTTGGTAGCCAGTGCTTGGCCTTGCGTTCGGCGGCGGTGTGCGTCTTCGCCCAAGCGAAAAATTTGTGAAGGTCGAAGCCAAAATCTGCTGCGACAGCGGCTCTGGCATCACGGACTTCTTGAACGATGTGGTCTTTCATATCTGGGGCTTGGTGAGGAGTTCAGGTGTGCAAATCACGGGCATGTGAAGGTGGTGGTCGTCGTCTCAATGTAAACCGTCTCCATTTGCTGTGATCATACCAGACGATTGATCGTCGTAAAGAGCCCTGCGCGACGAAAGATTTCTCCTCGGTGATTTCCGATACATGGAAGAAATTGATGAAACGGCTCTGGTTTTCTCTTGGAACAGCGGCGGGACGCCGCTTCTACGTGCGCTCAACCTCTCCAGGCCGGTTCAGCGCACGATGCCACGCTGGGAATTTTCTATGAAAGCGAGGAGGTGGCTCCGGACGTCGGAGGAGGCCACCTCCGCGGCGATCCGCTCGCAGGCCTGTTTGACATTGAGGTTCGCGCGGTAGAGGAACCGGTAGCATTCCCGCAGCGAGCGGATGTCCTCGGCCGCGAATCCCCTTCGCTCAAGGCCGACCTGGTTCACCCCCCGGATCTCCGCGGGATTCCCGTCGGCGATCATGTAGGGCGGGACATCCTGCACGATTTTGGTGCAGCCGCCGACGATCGAGTGGCGCCCGATGCGGCAGAACTGGTGGACGCCCGAGAGCCCGCCGATCACGGCGAAATCCTCGACCTGCACATGCCCGGCGAGCGTGCCGTTGTTTGAGAAGATCACGTGGTCGCCGACCGTGCAATCGTGCGCGACATGCGAGTAGGCCAAGAAGTTTCCGTGGCTGCCGATCACCGTCTTCGTGTCCGGAAGCGTCCCCCGGTTCACGGTGCAGAACTCGCGGAAGGAATTCCCGGACCCGATCTCCAGATACGTCGGCTCGCCCGCATACTTGAGGTCCTGCGAGCGCTGGCCGATCGAAACATACGGGAAAAAAATGTTGCCCGCTCCGATTTTTGTTGGGCCCGCAACCGTCACGTGACCGATCAGCCTGCAATCCGGGCCGAGTTCGACGCCGGTGCCCACGTGGCAGAACGGCCCGATCTCCGCGCCGTCGCCAATCGACGCGCCGGAATCCACAACCGCGTTGGAGTGGATCAGCGTCATTTGTCCACCAGACCGAAAAGCAGCTCCGCCTCGGAAACGACCTCGCCGTTCACCAGGCAGCGGCAGGAGGCCTTGCCGAGACGCTTCTTCATGCTGGTCAGCTCGCACTCGATAAAGAGCGTGTCCCCCGGCATCACCGGCTTGCGGAACTTCACGTCGTCAGCGCTCATGAAGTAACCGATCTTCCCCGAATTCTCGGTCTTGCGCATCATCACGATGCTCGCCACCTGCGCCATGGCCTCGAGCTGGAGCACGCCGGGCATCACCGGGTGGCCCGGGAAGTGCCCTTGGAAATACGGCTCGTTGATCGAGACCGCCTTGACCCCGATGGCTTTCATGTCGCCTTGGAATTCGATGACCCGGTCCACCATGAGAAACGGGTAGCGGTGCGGGAGCGTGCGCATGACCTCGTTCACGTCCAGCGCGCCGGCCGTGGCGGCGACGGGGCGCGGCGCGGCGGCCGCGATTTCCGCATGGCGCGCCGCGAGCCGCTTGGCCGCCTCGGTGTTGATCCCGTGGCCGGGCTTCACCGCCACGACATGACCGCGGATCCGGCGCCCGGCCAGGGCGAGGTCGCCGACGATGTCCAGAATTTTATGGCGGACAAATTCATCGGGAAACCGGAGAGGCTCCTTGCTGAGAACGCTGTCGCCGCGCGCCACGATCGCGTTTTCCAAGCTGCCTCCTTTGATCAGGCCTTTGTCCATGAGCGGCTTCACATCCTCGTAGAAAACGAACGTCCGCGCCGGCGCGATTTCCTTCTCGTAGAAATCCGGGGTAATCTCGGCAGAAAGAAACTGGGTGAACCGGCCCTGCGGGCCGACCTGCGTGCACGAGACCCGGAATTTGGAATCGGGAAGAATCACCAGCACCGACTCGCCGGATTCTATGGTGAGCGGCTCGCGGATCTCGAGATAGGCGCGCGGGGCGTCCTGCTCGACGATGCCGGCTTCGAGGATCATCGCCACAAAGGCCGAGGCGCTGCCGTCGCCGATGGGGGGCTCGTTGGCGTTCATCTGGATGAGGGCGTTGTCCACGCCCAGCCCGGTCAGCGAGGAAAGCACGTGCTCGACCGTGTGGATTTTCACCATGCCCTGGACCAGCGTCGTCGCGCGCTCGACGGTCTTCACATGCGCGGCCACCGCCTCGACAACCGGCTCGTCGGCGAGGTCCACCCGCTGAAACTTGAAGCCGTGCCCGGCGGGAGCGGGCAAAATCGTGAGGGTGACATCTTCGCCGGTGTGAAGGGCGCTTCCGGTCAGGGTTGCGGGCGATGCGAGGGTGCGTTGTTTGTCCACTGGTCTTGTTTTGAAAAATGCTATTCCTGCGCGCCGGTGCGGAGGAGGATGTCGATATACTTCTGGTTGCTGGCCCGGAGCCTGCGGACGAGCGCCCGCCCGATCGCCCCGAGGATCTGGATCGCGGCGGAGGGCTGCAACCCGCTGAGAACACCGATCGTCATGCGCGTGATCCTCAGGAGCACGCAGGGATCAACCGCGATCACATTCGCGGAACGGGGCCCGTCATCAACCAAGGAAACCTCGCCGAAGAAATCCCCCGTTTCGAGCGGGGAAAGCTCGATCTCGCGCCCGTCGGCCTCGATGGTCACCTTGGCGCGCCCTTCGAGAACGACGAAGAGGCAATGCCCGGGCTCGCCGGCCTCGACAATCCGGCTTCCCGCCGGGCATTCGATGGCATCGGTCAGTTTCAGCAGCGCCGAGAGCTCCTCTCCGCCAAGCCCAGCAAAGATGCAGAACTTCTGCAGGCGGGGGTCATCGGGCTGGATCGCGGTCATTGAAATGTGTGAGAATTTTTCCATCGAGCATCTGGATCCGGACCGGCGCCATCGCGGCCACCGGTTCGCTGTGGGTCACAATAACCAGCACAGCAATTTTTTGGGAAGCAATCTTTGTGAGGATCTCGCAAACATTCGCGGCGTTCGCCGAGTCCAGATTGCCGGTCGGCTCGTCCGCGAGGAGCAACCTCGGGCCTCCGGCAAGCGCCCGGGCGATGGCCGTCCGCTGCATTTCCCCGCCGCTCAACTGGTGGGGGAAATGGTGCGCGCGGCGGCTCAGCCCGACCATGTCGAGCATGTCGGCGACGCGGAGCGCGGCCGTTTTGTGCGGGTCGCCCCGGAGGAGAAGCGGCAGCTCCACGTTCTCGCGCACGGTCATGGCGGGCAGGAGGTTGAAAAACTGGAACACGATCCCCAGCGTGTGCCGGCGATAGGCGGTGAGGGCTTTTTCATCCGCCTGGTGAAGCGGCAGCCCGTCCACGACGACCTCTCCCGATGTCGGGCGGTCCAGGCCGCCGAGCAGGTTCAGCAAGGTGCTTTTCCCGCAGCCGCTCGGGCCGGATACCGCCACGAACCCACCGGCCGCGATATCGAGCGAAACCGAATCCAAGGCGCGGACAACCCCGCTCCCCGAAGAATACGTTCGCGTGACATTCCGCAAATGGATCATATTGACCCCCACCATTGCCGCGTTGTGAATCCTGATCAAGAAGAGTTCGAGATCCTCGGGGAAACGCCGGACCTCCTTGCCGTGAACAAGCCGGCTGGCCTCCTCGTGCATCCCACGAAGCCGGACGGCCCGCGGACGCTCTGGGACGGGCTCCGTGACCTCTTGCGCTACGAGCTCGCGAACGGCGGCCAGGTCTCGCTCATCAACCGGCTCGACCGCGAAACCAGCGGAATCGTTCTCGTGGCCAAATCCTCTCGCGCAGCCCGCACCGCCGCCATCGCCATGCAGGAGGGGAAAATCCGGAAGTCCTACCTGGCGGTCGTCTGCGGCTGGCCGGATCAGGAATTTGAAATCGAGGCCCCGATCATCCGCCTCGGCGAAGTCGGCGAAACCACGATCCACCTCCAGCGCGCGGTGCATCCGTCCGGGGCCGCCGCGCACACCCGCTTCCGTGTCCTCTCCCGGATCGAACGCGCGGAAGGCCGGTTCGCCCTGGTAGCCGCAGAACCGCTCACCGGGCGCACCCACCAGATCCGGGTCCACCTCGCCCACGCCGGCCACGCGGTCGTCGGCGACAAAATCTACGGGCCCTCGCCGGAGTGCTATCTGGAATTCATCCGCACCGGCTGGACGCCCGCCCTCGCGGAACGCCTCCTCCTCCCGCGCCACGCCCTGCATTCCGCGAAGCTGGTTCTGGAATGGAACGGGCGGCCTCTGCACTGGTCGTGCGGGTTGCCGGCGGATATGCGGGACTTCCTCGCGGCAGGAACAATTAATCCAACCATGAGTTGAACATGCTCATAAGAACGCTGCCCTGTCGCAGCCCCGTCTATTTTCCCGCGAGCAGAGCCTTTTTCGCGACAGCGAGATCCGCGAGTTTTTCGTCGCTGACTTTCGGGTAGTGAAGATCGAGCGAGTCCAGGGCGTCGATGACCGCGGCGGCCACGACCAGGCGCGTGAACCACTTGTTGTCCGCCGGCACCACAAACCACGGCGCATCCTTCGACGCCGTCTCGCGGATCGTCTCCTCGTAGGCGGCCTGGTAGTCGTCCCAGAAACCGCGTTCCTTCATGTCGGCTGACGAGAACTTCCAGTTTTTCTCCGGCAGCTCGATGCGTTCGAGGAACCGCTTCTGCTGCTCTTTCTTCGAGACGTGGAGGAAGAACTTCAGCACGACCGTCCCGTTGCGCGCGAGGTAGCGCTCGAAGGATCGGATGTCCTGAAACCGCTCGTCCCAGATGTGTTTCGTCACGCATTTTTCCGGCAGCTTCTGCGCCGCGAGAAACTCCGGGTGCACGCGCACCACGAGCGTCTCCTCGTAGTAGCTGCGGTTGAAAATCCCGATCCTCCCGCGCTCGGGGAGCTGTTTCTGGCAGCGCCAAAGATAGTCGTGGTCGAGCTCTTCGCTGGTCGGCCCCTTGAACGACGTGACCTGGCAGCCCTGCGGGTTGATGCCCGACATCACGTGCTTGATCGTGCCGTCCTTCCCGGCCGCATCCATCGCCTGGAAGACCAGCAGCACCGACCAGCGATCCTGCGCATAGAGCTTGCTTTGCAGCGCCGCGAGCGCCGCCACACCGGTCTGTAGCGCCTCCTTCAGGCGGGGTTTGTCTTCGGATTGAAAATTCCCCGTGTCGCCCGGGTCCACGTCCCTGAGGCGAAACCCTTTCCCGTTTGTGATGCGGTAGGGTTTGGAGAGCGAGCGAGCGGCTGCCAGGACTTTCTTGGTTTTCATGGTTATTTCCTGAAACCCGAAAACGGCGATTGAGAAATTCTTTCAGAATTCCTCTACAAGAAACGCCGTTTTCGGGTTAAATTCAGCCAACTCCGATCACGGGTGTTTGTCACGTCTTTTGGAAAAGCGGCCTTTGCCGTGGGCTTTCCGAGGCGATGTTTTGAGAATTTCGGGAAGGGAGGATTTTGCCAACCGAAATGGTTCGGCATGCATGATGCCTCTTGAGTTGAATGGGCGGGGCATTTTTGTCGCGGGTCGTCCGGTGAAATGGCGCGCTCCCTACTTGGCCGTCATCTTCCAGACGCCATCCCATGACTCTCCGGGGGGATGGGATCTGAGTTCGACGATCCGCTCGATCATGGTGCGTGCGGCGCGGTCGTCCGGGCGGAATTCGATGCACTTTTCGAAGCCGTCCCTCGCGGCATCCCAGTCCCCCGCGCGATAGGCGCGGAGCCCCTCCGCGTAGTTTTCGCGGGCGAGCAGCCCGTCCCGGCCGAGACAGCCCGCCGGCCCGAGGAGTTCGAAGATGCCGACCGGATCCTGCCGGCCTTTGACAGTAATCGAATCGATCTCGCGGAGTTCGAATTCGGCCGACACGTCGCGCACGACCGAATCGCTCACCAGGATGCGGGTGCCGTAGATCCGGTTTGCCGACTCGATGCGAGAGGCGATGTTCACGGTGTCGCCGATCACGGTGTAGTTCCGGGTGTGGTCTGCCCCGAGGTTGCCGACAATCACCTCGCCGGACGCGAGGCCGATGCGCAGGTCGATTCCGGGAGCGTCGCGGCGCAGCCCGGTGAGCTCCGGCAACTCGGCACGCAGGACGTCGAGCGCGGCGATTTGGGCGAGAGCCGAGCGGCATGCGAGGGAGGCGTGCTCGTTCGGAGAAACGAACGGAGGCCCCCAAAATGCCATGACCGCGTCCCCGATGAACTTGTCCACGATCCCCAGGTGTTCCTGGATCGCATCGGCCTGCAGCCCGAAATGCCGGTTCAGCATGCGAACCATGCTGGACGGGGTCAGCCGCTCCGAACTGCCCGTGAACCCGACGAGATCCCCGAAGCCGATCGTCATGACCTGACGGTCGCCGCCTCCCTCGCCCGGCCCCGCCGTTTCGAGAACCCGCTCGAGGATGCGCGGATCCACGTATTTGCCGAAGGTCTCCTTCATTTCCGCTTTCGAGCGAAGTTCGCGGACAAAGAAGTTGAACGCGGAGGTGAGCGCGCCGATCTCGTCGGTGCCGCATACCGGAAGTTCCAGACCGAGGCGTCCCTCCTGCACATCGCTCATCGCCCCGATGAGCCGTCTCACCGGGCGCACCAGCCCCTGGGTCACCCAGGCCGCGATGAGCAGGCCGAGGAGAACGGTGGACGCGGTTGCGGCGAGGGTCAGCGAGGTGATCTGCCTCTGCCGTCCGAGCGCCTCCCTCGCCAGCTTTTCCGCGTGGTGGGCGGTCGCGTTCTGGAGCTGCGAGCGTTGGGATTGAACAAGGCTTTGCAGGTCGTTCAGACCATTCAGGAGCAGGTTGGCGTGTTCGTGATCGCCTTTGCGCTGAAGGTCCAGCGCCTCCTGCTGCCGGGGGAGCATCGCCCCGTAGGCCGCCTTGATCTGCTTGAGGAGTTCCGAGAACACCGCCAGCTCCGCACTCCGGATCTCCTGCTCCCCGGCATCTGCCAGAAGTGCCTCCGCCACCCCGAACTCATCGTATAGCTTCTTAGTGAAAAGATCGTAGTTGGCCTGCCCTTCCGTCAGGATCTGCTCGTTCGGCGGGTTCAGATTGAGCGCGCCAAACATGCGCTCGAAGGCGAGCCTCCGCCGGAGGCCATACTCATCCAAACGCGAAAACGAGCTGGCCAGCGGGATGTTGCGGTGCGTGAGCAACTGCAACTCTCCCTGCAGGCGCGCCACCTGCCAGAGCAGAAAACCGACCAGGGCGATCGTGAGCGTGAGCAGGAGGAGCGCCAACCCGAAGACCCGCGTCCCGATGCTTTTGTTGATTGGCATGGTATTGTTTGCACAGAATTTGCGACCGGAGAAAAGCCCGATCTCGCAAAGTGCACGCAGAAATCATGGCTTGAGGGCCACGTGCCGCCTGCCCTCGACGAATCAGCAAGCCCGAAGAATTCGGTGCAAATATGTCGGGTTGGTGATGCGGTATCTTCTGCTATGAATTACCGTCAGGTCATCACCATTGAGCCGGGGAAACGCGGCGGTCGCCCGTGCATCCGCCACATGCGGATTGCCGTGGAAGATGTGCTGGGGTGGCTTGCGGCAGAAATGTCTCACCGGGAAATTATCGGGGACTACCCGGAACTCACCGAGGACGACATCCTTGCCTGTCTCGCCTATCCACCCGCTCCCGGCGCTCGATCCAGTCCTGGTATCCGCCGCCGCGCCACTCGCTCAGGTTTTGGGACGTGATCGGCTCTTCGTTGAAAGCCGGTATTGCTTCGCAGCAGCAGGTCGGACGGACACCACGAATCCCGTCAGGAAGGCAGTTTTCACTCAGCCCCCATGTTCTTCGCGCATCCGCATCCCCGAGCGGATCGCTTGGCTCAGGGCGCGGGGTTGGCCTTGACGAATTTCTGGAACCACTCGCCCGACGGCTGGATGACGAGCCGCATGGATTTTTTGTCCAGATAGGTGAGGCCGAAGTTCGCGGCGTAACCCTGGGCCCATTCGTAGTTGTCGATAAGGGTCCAGGGCAAATACCCGCGGATGTCCACGCCGTCGTTCATGGCGCGGCGCATCTGGTTCACGTGCTCGCGGAAGTAGCGGATCTTTTTCTGCTCGCTCTGGGTGCCGATCCCGTTCTCGGTGACGACGATCGGTTTGCCGTAGCGGTTATAGACTCTGGTGAGCACGGCATGGAAGCCCTCGGGGTCGATTTCCCAGCCGTTCTGAGTGTAGTTCGAGGCGAGCTCGCCGTGGGGGCGGACGATGAACCGTCGGGCCGACGCGTCCTGCGAATAATAGTAGTTCACGCCGATGACGTCCATCGTGTCAGCCACGCGGTCGAGGTGGTCCCAGTTCTGGTGCATCATCATGTTATAGACAAACTGGGTCGGGTCCTGGAAGTAGTTGCGCCGCCAGTTCGGGATCGAGTAAATCCCGACGATGATGGCATCCGGGCGCTTGCTGCGGACGATCGCCGCCGCATCGCGGAACATGGCGACCGAGACGTCCGTCGCCTTTTTTAATGATCCCGGAGTGGCCAGGAGCCCCGGCGGCCAGTATCCGGCGAAATAGCTGGTGTAGACGTCGCCGTTCGGTTCGTTCTGCGGGACATAGATTCGGACATAGGGGGCGAGCGCGGACGCCATGCGGGACACGTAGCCGTTCCATGCCTGCTCGACGCCGGGGTTCAGGAAATTGGATTTTCTCTTGTTCTTCGAGTCATACAGCCAGTCGGGAAAAGAGAAATGCCAGAGCGTGACGATCGGTTCGATCCCGGCGGCGCGGAGGTCTTTGGCCATCTTCACGTATTGGGCGATGGCGGCCTCGTTGAAGACGCCCGGCTTCGGCTCGACGCGCCCCCACTCGATCCCGAACCGGTAGTGGCTCACGCCGAGTTTTTTCAAGGCGGCGAGATCTTTGTCGAAATGCGTCCACGAGAATGTGGCGTCATCCCCGCGAGGCGGAATATGCCCCTCCTCGGAATAAACGTCCCAGTCGGTCTTGAAGAAATCCCGCGACCCAGGCGCGACACCGCGGTCTTCGTTCTGGAAGCTCGCTGTCGAAGTTCCCCACCAGAATTTCCCGGTTTGCACGGGCTTCGCAGGGGCCGAGGTTTTCTTGTAGGGCTTCGGTGCCAGGACGCATCCGGAGAGGAGCAGGGCGGCAAGGGCGGGGAACAGCAGCAGGGGGTTCACGGCAAAATTCAAGCAACGCATCCTTGCCATCTACAGGTCGCGCGGACACACTTCAACCATGAACTCTCGGACCCTCGCCATTTTCGCGGCCGCCGCGATCCTGTGCCACGCCACCCGCGCCGCCAACGATTCGTTCCATGCGCCGGACAGCATCATCCTCAAGGACGGGCGCACGATCCACGGGCTCATCATCAAAAACACGGTGGATTCGATCCTCATGCAGGAGGAATTCGGGGAAAGGGCCTATCCGAAGAGCCAGATCGTCCGCGTTCACGACGAGCCGGACACCGGGACATACTTCACCGAACTGATCAGCAAAGGGACCCTGCCTTCGTGGCGGGTGATGGCGAACGACCTCCGGACGCACGACCAGATCAAATCGCTTGTCGAGATCCCGGCCACGACGGTGACGGTCGGGACATTCCGGAACGTCCCCTACATTTCGTTTCTGGTGAACCGCGACATCGAGCTCAACATCTACGGCGACCCGAACCACCCGGCCGGCGTCGAACTCGGCATTTACGGAAGCCGGAAAAACGACGTGCAGCTCCAGAAAATCCTGCGCGCCTATTTCGCGGGGTTTCTCGGCAGCCGGGAGGAAGTCGCCGCGCTTTACAAAATCGGGCTGACGAAAGGCAAGGCGACGGCGGGCACGCTCACGTTCGAGGTCACTCCGCCCACCGACCCCGACGCGGAGCACGCCTGGTGGGTCTCGCTCTACAACTTGAAAACCCTCGATGCCGTGCGGCTCCCGAAAGCCAAATACGACGCGCTCACCAAGCCGCCCGGCGAAGTAATCGACCGCGAGGGCAACATCATCGCGAAGGGCTGGACCGAAAAAGACCTCAAGGAAACCGACCGCCTCAAGACTCTCCACGGAACAAAGAAAATTCTGCTCCGCGGGTTTTACCGCGACAAGAACGGCGATTTCCAATTGCTGACAGTGAAATAACCCCTGGGGCGGCTCCGCCTCCCATTTTGACGCCGGTCATGCTCCGGCCAATGTCGGGACGTTTCCTGCTGTTCAAAATCCGCCGCTGTGGTAGGACCAACTGCCGACCATTTTGGGGAGGCACAAAAAAACAACCTATTTAATACCATGAGTGAAAAGAAAAAATTCCGTGCCGGCGTTCTGTTCGGCGATGAAGTGAAAGAAGTGCTCGACTACGCGAAGGCGAACGAGTTCGCCCTGCCCGCCGTGAACTGCGTCAACACGAACTCGGTCAACGCCTCGCTCGCCGCAGGCCGCGAGGTCAACTCCCCGATGATGATCCAGTTCTCGAACGGCGGAGCGCAATTCTTCATCGGCAAGGGAGTCAGCAAGGAAAACCAGCTCGGCCCGATCCTCGGCGGCATCGCGGGAGCCCATTACGCGGACGCGGCGGCCAAGGCCTACGGGGTTCCGCTCATCCTGAACACCGACCATTGCGCGAAAAAGCTTTTGCCTTGGGTGGACGGCATGCTGGCCGCCAGCGAGGAGCAGTTCGCCAAGACCGGCGCGCCGCTCTACAGCTCGCACATGCTCGACCTTTCGGAAGAGCCGATCGCGGAAAACATCGAGATCTGCTCGAAATACCTGGCCCGCATGGCCAAGCTCGGCATGACGCTCGAAATCGAACTCGGCGTCACTGGCGGCGAGGAGGACGGCGTGGACAACTCCGGCGTGGACGAATCCCGCCTCTACACACAGCCCGAGGAAGTCGCCCTCGCCTACGAGGCGCTCCTGAAAATCAGCCCGAACTTCACGATCGCCGCCGCCTTCGGCAACGTCCACGGGGTTTACAAGCCCGGCAACGTCAAGCTCAAGCCCTCCATCCTCAAAAATTCGCAGGACTTCATCCAGAAGAAATTCGGCACCGGGCCGAAGCCGGTCAACTTCGTCTTCCACGGCGGATCCGGTTCCTCGCGCGAGGAAATCCGCGAAGCGCTCAGCTACGGCGCGGTCAAAATGAACCTCGACACCGATCTCCAATGGGCGTTCTGGGACGGCGTCCGCGGCTACGAGGCGAAGAACCACGACTTCCTCCAAGGCCAGATCGGCAACCCGACCGGCCCGGATGCCCCGAACAAAAAATACTACGACCCGCGCGTCTGGCTCGGCGCCGGTGAAGCCGCATTCACCAAGCGCCTCATCACCTCGTTCGAAGACCTGAACTGCATCGGGCGCAACGCCGCGTAAATCGTTCAACAAAAGAAGTGGGACACCTCGCCGAGGTGTCCCACATGAAGCGACGCGCCTGCAATTGGTGGGGTTGGCTCGCCGAGCCGACCGACTGGTGCCGTTTTTGGATTTGACAAGTATCCATTGCACACATATCCTGTGTTCATGGCAAACATCACACTTTCCATAGATGATGACCTCTTGAATCGGAGCCGGTCTTATGCACTTGCTCGCGGCACGAGTCTTAATGCGCTGGTTCGCAATCTTTTGAGCAACGCGGCATCCGCTCCTGACACCTCGGTCGATTTTCTGGTCGAGCGGCTGAAGAAGTGTTCTGGCGACTCGAAGGGTGTCAAAATTTCCCGGGAAGAGCTTCACCGTTACTGAGTCATGGCCCGGAGAAGTTTTCTCGATACTAACGTCCTGATCTACTCCGTGGACGGTGCCGATTCCGCCAAGCAAGGTGCCGCCATTGGAACCATCGAACGGCATGCCAGGGAAAAAACCGGAGTCATCTCGACGCAAGTGCTCCAGGAGTTCTACTCGGCCGCCACACGGAAACTCGGGATCGAGCCGCTCCAGGCCCGGCGGCTCGTCCGGGATTTCCGGATCTTCGACATCGTTCAAGTCACCCCTGAAATCATCGAAGAAGGCATCGATTGCTCGATCCTCAACGCGATTTCATTCTGGGATGGGCTGATCGTTGCCAGCGCCTCCACCGCAAGGTGCCCGGAAATCCTTTCGGAAGATCTCGCCGACGGCCAGACCATCCAGGGCGTTAGAGTCAGGACCCCCTTTCGGAACCCGCAGCCTTGACCTCTTGCACGTTGCGGCGGCTCTGGAAACCGGATGCACGGCCTTTCCGGGGAGCGCACGCGCCCAGCGTGTGGGACTCGGAGCGCACGCATCTTGCGTGTGGGACATCCGGCATCCCTGCCGGATGCCATGAGAGGAAGAGTTGCGCGGCAAGGATGCCCCGCTATGCACGCTGGAAGCGTGCGCTCCCGAGGGACGATTGCGAGGCAGGATGCCCCGCTTGGCACGCAAGATGCGCACGCTCCCCCGGAAATGTCGTGCATCCTCGCAGAAAGCGGGCACAATGCCGGGTGTGGTTAACACCAATTCAGATGACCCCCGCCAAGCCCCAAGCC
>Ga0073936_10002132_pt1 | contig 29757 bp, 20 predicted proteins | sample AliMusrvi5mmetaG_FD_87041 | JGI IMG/M metagenome (GOLD analysis project Ga0073936, IMG submission 87041) | Freshwater lake bacterial and archeal communities from Alinen Mustajarvi, Finland, to study Microbial Dark Matter (Phase II) - Alinen... | ecosystem: Environmental > Aquatic > Freshwater >...
GACGGGACCCCCGGGGCGGAAGTGCTCTGGCGTGGCTGGCAGCGTATCCAAGAAGCCGTCAGACTTTACGACTTGCTGCCGAGGGTCGCGAGATGTGTATAAAGGACAGGGTGAAACCCTGGGCTGGTATAGCATTGCCCTTCGGGCAATACGGTTGTTTATGACAAATGACCCACTAGCAACGAAATCCATAAGAGAGGTGAGGAAAGACAGCGGAACCCCGATAGAAATGGCCTGCCAGTGTGGATTCCCGTAGCAGTGCCTGAACGGACACCAGCATGTCAATCCGTGTAATCCACAGAATCCCTGTTCCAACCAGTGCCAATCACACAACTCCTGTATATCGCCAGCGACAGCGCGCCGACAAGGGCCTGCTGACCAGTACCTAAACGGACACCAGCATGTCAATCCGTGTAATCCACGAAATCCCTGTTCCAACCAGTGCCAATCACACAAATCCTGTCTAGCGCAAGTAACCCATGACTACCGGAGACTGAACGGAATCCCCAATATGTTACCCCAACCATCCTACGGATTCCATTGAGGCAGCCCATCCCCCTCGGGGAATACAAAAATCATGGTACTCTGTGTTTCTCTTAACCGTCAGTTGCGTTATGTGGGGTTAATGAGTGATCGTCACCTTGTGTAGTCCGCGCGGGTGGTCGGGATTGTCGCCTTTCAGCAGGGAGAGCGCGTAGGCGAAGATCTGACCGGCCACGGTGGCGGGAAAGGGACTGATGACTTCGGGCACGTCCTCGCCGGCATTGAGCGGGAAGGCGATGTCGGCGATGGCCAGGGCTTCCGTGGCGTTGCCGATCACCACTGCTTCGGCGCCGCGCGCTTGCACTTGCGCGATCACATCCATCACCGATGACAGCGTCGGACCGTTGTTGGCGATGGCGATTACCGGGTAGCCTTCATCGATGATCGCAATCGGGCCATGCACGAAATCCGGCGAGGCAAACGGCTGCGCACGCGTATACGAGGTTTCGCGCATCTTTAGCGCCAGTTCGTAAGCGGTACCCAGGTTGTAGCCGCGTCCCAGCACCACGCATTCCTCCAGGTAGCGGAAGCGCTCGACTTTTACGCGAATCTGGTCCTCCAGACAAAGCACATCTTGCATCAGCGCCGGAATGCGCCGGAGGTATTCGCACAGTGTGTCATCGTGACCGATCGCCGCGGCGAGCATCAACAAGGCGGTCAGCGAACTGGAGTAGGTTTTGGTGGCCGCCACCGCCAATTCCGGGTGCGCATGCAATTCGATGGTGTTATCGGCAACGGCGGTGATCGGCGAAGCGCTGACATTGGTAATCGCCAGCGTTTCCGCGCCATTGCGTTTTGCCTGTTCCAGCACGGCGACGACATCAGCCGCTTCACCGGATTGTGAGATGCCGATCACGAGGGCATCCTCAACCCGCACCTTCGCCTGATAGACGCTGGAGATCGAGGGCGCGGCCAAACCGGTGGGGATGCCGTTCATCGTCTCGAACAGGTACTTGCCATAGAGCGCCACGTGATCGGAAGTACCGCGGGCGGCAATGAAGATGAAACGCGGCGGCTTGCTGTGCCAGTGCTCCGCCATCGCCCATACATGGTTGAGTTCGGCCTCGACTAACCGCGTTATCGCCAGTGGTTGCTCGCGAATCTCCGCCAGCATATGTCGTCCGGGAATGGTCTTCTCCATCATGCGACTCCTTTTCTCCCCTACCCCACTACGTTCACCTGCGCGGGTTCCGGTGGTTGGGTTGGCCACGGATGGCCGTATCGAAACCACCGGAACCCGCACAGGTAAACGTAGTGTAATATCCGAAGGTGCTTCGTTTCCTGTAGCGTATTATAGCAAACTCCGGCGCGTTGAAGTAGGCTAAGCGGCCGTTTGAAAAGGATCGACCGAAATGCAAAGACGATTTTAGTCGCCTGGTGGTAAATCGCCAGGCGATTGAGCTATATCCCATAAATAAGGCAACTGATTCACATAATATAGCAAGCCCCATTATGCCCTTTGACAAATAAATATTGCTCTGGTGAGCTGACTCGAAGAAGACTGACCTGTCTTCACTCTCAGCTCATGGTGAAGCGTCCGCAAGCCGGATGCATCCGGCGCAATCGGGTAGCCCGGCCATGTATGGCCGGGGGGGACGGCGTCCGGTTAGCCCACCATAGCGATAGTTATTTGGCAAAGAGCATTTATGCCGGGGGTTGGGACGCGAGCGGGCACCGCTGCGTCTCTGCGGTAGCAATATTAGAGACTTTTCAGACAGGCTCTTACACCGGAGATGACTTCGTCTGTGACGAAAATCCCCCAACACACTATGGCGACACCATCGGTCGTGTTACGTTGTGCGACAATGCGGGGACGGTTGAAGCGGAGGAATCATCATGAGGACCGTGGCTGGATGGATGGCAACCGTCATACTACTGATATTACTCGCGGGTCCGTTGACGACGATTCCCTGTCGGGCGTTGAGTTATCTACCACCGCCGGAACAAATTGCTTGCCTCACCCCCGGCATCAGCACACTGACGCAGGCGATACAGGTGTTGGGCCCTTACGACGCCATCTTGCCGGGGGAAGCGGAATTATACGCCGGTGGTGAGCGCGCGACAAAATCGTACGTCTGGGTGGTGGGTGCCACGCTGGGACAACCCGGCATTACCGTGGTGACCCATATCGGCTCCCCGATTATTACCCTGATTATGGTCGATTTGATGCCTGGCGTAGCCACCGCGCACGGGTTGACGACGCTGGTCGAAGATTCCGTCGCGCGCCAGGTTTACGGATTACCGGATTTTGCTTTTGAGCGCACCGTCGTCGATCCACCGGTGCGCGAGTTGTTCTATTTGCATCGAGGACTCATTCTCGTCTTGAGCCAGGTGACCGGGCGACCGAACTGGACGATTACGAAAATGATTCTCACCTATCCGACGTTTTTGCTCAACGCGGTCGCGCTGCGAGAACGCGATGTGCTGGCAAATCGCCAGATCGAAGACGTTACCTATGCATATCGGGTATGGGCGCGTATGGAAGTGCCTGCGCAATAAGACCCAACTCGGCAAAGGAGGAACACATGGCAGTACAACGACGCTGGTTGATCGGGATCCTGGCTCTTTTGCTGGGAATCGCGGTAGCGCAGGCAGCGGAGCAAACTAAGCTGACCACACCCGCGGAAAGCCTGGGTGGATTGCGCCCGGGAACACTGACGGTCGATCAACTCAATACCAAATTAGGCAAGCCGGATGTCGCGGGCGCCGGCGGCCTGTTGCAACTCTATGGCGGCGGCACCGACAGCAAACTTTATGGCTGGTTTATGACGAAAAATCCCAGTTACACCGTGCCGGATATTGCCGTTGAAACCGCCAAAGACAGCAATCGGGTGGATTTGTTGATGGTGATCGGCTATGACGGCATCAAGACCGAGAAAGGGATCACCTGTTTCCAGAGTGAGGACGATCTGGTCAAAGCGTATGGCAAACCGGACTTTGCCTTCTCGGTGCCGATGCAGGGCTATGTGCTGACCGAAGTCTATTACCCCAAACTCGGCATCTCGTTCGACCTGGCTCCGCTCGATGCGACCGGCGGGCGCAGCATCGTGGCCATGTATATCACCTATCCCGAATACCTGGCCCGCGCGATCCTGCTCCGGCAGAAATATATCAAGGACGGCGTTGGGGAGGACGTGACGTATCGGTATTCGGGGGGAAAAGAGACGTAATCGTCCGGATATCGCGGTGGTTCGGTGAACGAACCCCTGATCATTCCTGCATCGCCTCCCTGGGAACCGGCAGTCCACTGCCGGCAAACGATACAGGAATGATCCGGGTTCACGCTTATCGGGCTGCAAACAAGCTGCTAGATCACGCGGGCGCTACTGGATTTGCGCAAGGAAAACGGTATTGTTGGGAGCACGTGGTTTTTTCTCATCCACCCGGGGTGGCAATGGACACCCACGCGCCACGGCGGGCGCGGACTACCGAGGTTTCGTTCACCGTGCGCAAACGCGGTTGCGCCAGCGTGATCTAGTGGGTCATTTGTCATAAACAACCGCATTGCCCGAAGGGCAATGCTATATCAGCCCAGGACAACGCCCTCACCCTTATACACATCTCACGAAAATGCCCCGAAGGGGCCGTCAGCCGCTAGCCACGGGCGCAGCGAAGCGGAACCCGTGGGACCATGTCTACTAGAAGATTCCAGCCCCGAAGGGGCGACAGCCAGGTAGCTACCACCGCTATCGGGCTCAAAAATAGTCACCGGATAACCAGCATTTCAATCCGTGTAATCCACGTAATCCCTGTTCCAACAAGTGCTAATCGCACAAATCCTGTGCATTTCAAGTAATTGCATGGAAAACGGGGACTGCTTCAGGTGTCCCTCTTCGCCGACGAAGGAGGCGAAGGAGCGGACATCTGTAGCTGTCCCCGCTTTCCGCGGATATTCAACGGTAGTGGGGACGGTCCCCGCCGCAGCTCAATCGTTATTTTTTGATTTCATCAATATCGACAAACCGATCACCGGGGAATTGGAAACTGTAGGCAAAAGGTTTTTCCTCGGTGATTTTGATGGACTGGTACGGCGTCTCATACGACGCGGTGGCGTTGTTGCCTGATTGGTCGTTGGAATGTCCCCAGATGCCACGCTGGAAGTGAATACGCGGGTAATATTCGCTGGTGTTGCCCACTTCGACCGGGAACTTGATGGTCATCCCGTTATTCAGGTCATACCAGTCGTACCAGCGGAAGGTGCGCCCATTGTCGTTGACCTCGTTCGGCTTCATGCTCAGGTTGTTGACGTTGGTCTTATCGTTGGGCAGGTAAATCCAGAAGTGCCAGCGCGCGGAGGACTGGATGCGGATGGTGCAGATGCCCACGCCTTCGCCGGTCTTCTCCCAACTGCGCGTCACGGATAAGTTGTCCGGGGGGGGAACGGATTGATTTTCGGTGGCAAATCGATACCACCAATCCCCGGTGACGTTGCCGCGGGCATCCGGCGCATGGATGGTGGCGGTATAGGTCTTTTTATTCCCTTCCTCGCTTAACTTCATATTATCCGGATTGCCGGCCAGCGCGACCTTCGGCGCCACGGTGACGGTCGCATGGAAGGGCTCCTCTTTGCTCACCCGTTCGAGACGGACCAGCAGTTGCAAGTCGCGATGGAACTGCAATTTGCTCCCACCGTGGGTGCTGATGGCGGAAGAGGTATAATATTCATTCATATAGGGATAGATGTGGATATATTTGGCGGTGTTCAGTTTTTCGCCGATGAGCACGCGCGCCTGTTGTTGCACATCCATCCAGCCGCCGTCTTTCGGCGCTTTGTCCATGATTTTCAGCGCGAACATGCGCGTCATATCGTCATGTCCGAGCAAACGACAGCGACGCGCGGCGTCCAGCGCGCTTTGCGGAATTTGCCACCAACCCCAGTTATAGGCGCCTTTGAGCAATTCGTTATAGCAATCGAGCGCGTCTTCCTTTTTGCCCAGGGCTTCATTGCACCAGCCGGCGCGGAGCGAGGCGATGCCGCCATATTCGGTGGCGCCCACGGTGCGGCGATAGTTGACATAGGCGGTGGCGGCTTCCGACCAGCGCTGCGCTTCGCGGAGCCATTCTCCGAGCGACCAATACGCATTCTCATCCCAGCGGGTGCCGGGGAATTTGGCGGTCATCTCATTCAACATCTGGATGCCGATGGGACGCATGCCTTCGCGGTCGAGCAGTTGGGATTTATACCAGAGCGAACGCGCCGCGCGCTCCTTATTGTCTTCAGCATATTTCGCGCGCCAGCGCGTACAGAGGTTGATCGCTTCTTCGTAGACGGCCTTTCGCTTCTCCTGATTGGGGCGATAGGCGCGATACGCCTCATAGGAACGCCAAACCGCTTCGATCGCGTTATCGTCATCGGGATTCGCTTTGGAGAATTGGCGATACATAGCGGCGGCATCATCATATTCCCGCCGATCCCAGGCGGTACAGGCCAGTCGCCACTGCAGGGTGGCATTCAGCCCTCCACCATTGCCCCCACCCTCTTCATCGTCATCGGCGAGTGCCGGCAGGAAGAGCGCCAGCAAGCAGACAATCAGGATGGCCCAGCGTAATAGTCGTCCCATTATCGTTACCTCTTCTCCTTCAGACACCGGCGACCGCATTTTGTTGGGGTATGGCTATTCAATCACCTTGATCTCATCCGGGTCCGGCGGTGCGGCATCGGGAGAAGTCGAGGTGCCGTCGGCGGGGGGAGCGCGCTTCACCTTCACCGATTCCGGCGGTGCGCCGCCCGGGGTGGTGGGTTTCGTCGAACCGGAAGATTCCAGGAAGCCTAATTTTTCGAGTGCCTGCACGGAAACCGCCGTGCTGGCGCCTTTCTTCTTGGAAACGCCGGACGAATCACCTTTGGTGATGGCATACAGCATGACGTTGGCGCCCATCTGGTAGGTGCCGGCGACATACTCGAACTCGCTCGGATCATGCGTTTCATACATGTGCGAGAAGTTGCCCATGGTGTAGAAGACGACCAGCTTGCCATTGCGCGAGACGCCGAAATTCTTCGCGTCTTTCGCAAAATATTCGCCCGTCGCCTGCATCGGCATCACGAAGAGGAAGCTATTGATCGGATGGCTGAAGGAAATCGGCGACAGGTGGGTGCCGGGGAGCACTTTATCCAGCTCATGCGCCACGCGGTCGCGCACGTTGGGATCGGCGCGGCTGTCGAGGAAGAGGAAGCCGCCGCGATCCATATATTCACGCAGCACGTTGACGTCGCCGGACGAGAGCGCGAAGGTGTCATCGCAATACAAATACAGGAAGGTCGGGGTGCCGCCTTTTGCCAGGTATTTCTTCTTCAGTTCATCCGTGGTCATCGGCCACGTCTGCGTTTCGCACGGGAAGCCTTGTTCCTTGTTCAGATAGCGCAACAGGCGTTTGGTCCCGGTATCATAGGCGTACCAGGCGCCGCTGCCATGCTTGAGACGAATGAAATACACCTTGCCGCCGCGTTTGCCGTCCGCGAAGCCGACCGGCACGCCGCCGTTATCGTCACCGTCTTTCACCCCCCAGTCGTTACCGCTTCCGCCGGGTTTGCCGACATTGTTCAAGTCATTACGATTCAGACTGTCGCCGGGGCCCAGATAGTCGTTCGAGCGAGCATCCGGATTATATTGCACATCGGCGGAACTACTATCCGAGGGGGAGGCAATGACGGTACGATTGCCGAACGTTTTGGGGCCGGCTGCTCCCGGCTTGGCATTCGGGTCCAGCGTGTGACCTTTTTTAATCTTCGTGACATTCTTGTCGCCGTCGATTTTCCCCAACGGTTTATCCAGCGGATGGATTTCTTCCTTTTTGGGCTCCGGCGGCGGCGGCGGGGGCTTTTCAATCGAAGCGGTAAGCTGGACGAAGCGACTATGCGCTTCCGCGTGCGCCACAATATATCCGGTCAGCCAGATGCCGCCGAACACGCTGACGTGACTGATCAGCGCGACCATCAAACACCGGAACAACAGGCGGTTGTCCTTATAGATGAGCGTCAACAAGATGCCGATCATCCCGGCTATGGATAGCCCGATCAGCACGGTTTTCGCCATCTCGATTATCTGTGCGACGTTCACGTTGCTTACCTGCAAGTCACTTTTGCATATCGGGAAGATACGCGAGCGTAATCTCGACGCCAGTGCGACTGACTTCATCGAGAACCGGCATCATGCTCCCGTACAGCGCCGCTTTGTCTCCCCGCAATACCAGCAGGGTTTTTCCATGCGTGTTTTTGAAGGCCGAGATCTTCTCGCCCAGCGCGATCACTTCCGTCGGCGCGCCGTTCAGGGAAACGGCGCCGTTTTTATCCACCGTCACGGTGATCTGCACCGGCGCGGTCGATTGCGCGGGCTGGTTTCTGCTGCCCTTCGGCAACTCCAGCTTCATCGCGGAATCGCGCGTGAAGACGGTGGTCACCATGAAGATGATCAGCAGCACCAGTACCACGTCGACCAGCGGAATGATATTGATCGCGGCAATTGGGCCATCGGATTCTTCGTCGGCAGACGGACCATGCATAAGACGTTACTCCTTGGCCATTGCCGCGGCTTTGGGCAGGCTCATCCCGGATTTGGCCGCATGATCGACGACAAACATCGGCTCGTGCACCACTTCACGCTGCACCAGGAAATAAATGCGCTCCAGCGCGACTTCTTCCATCGAGAGGACAATATTGCTCACCCGGTCGGTGAAGAAGTTATAGGCAATGACGGCGGGGATGGCGGCGAACAAGCCCATCGCGGTGGCGACCAGCGCGTCCGCGATACCACTTGCCACTAGATCCTGTCCCATATTGCCGGAACGCGAGATAGAGTCGAAGGTGAGGATGATGCCGACGACGGTGCCGAACAGTCCGATGAACGGCGCGACGGAGGCGATATTTGCCAGATACGGTAAATTTGCCCGGAGATTGGAACGCACCAGTTTCAATTCGCGGGACACCGCTTCGGTGACCATCGTTTCCATGACTTCCAGGCGGGACTCACCGACCGACATCAACTCATGCCAATAGGAGATGCCCACGCGCAACACGGAAAACAACGGTTGCGTTTCCCGATCCGCGCGGCCAATTTCGTCGCGCGCCAGATCCCACATCTGACTCGCTGACCAGGCGTCCAGTTGTTCCAGCGCGTCGGCGGTTGCTTTTTGCGCCCGTTTGAGCACAATCCATCGTTCGATAATTACCGCCACCGACACCACTGAACAAGCTATCAGGATGGCGAAGACGGTCTTCGACACCGGACTCGCGTTGAGCAGGATCTTCCACAGATCCATGCCGCCATGTGCTCCCTCGGCCGCAGCCAGCACAAACCACATTGTGTGCAACTCCTTTTAGACGAATTCTGCCCGACAACTCAGCAACCAGACCTTGATCGCCGGAAGACTTAAAAGTCTTCCGCGGTCAACATCGGGTTCTCATCCTTCATTTTATCCCGCAGCCGCTTCCCGTAAGCGGATATTTCGGCGTTGGGGTAAGTAATCAGCAACTTGGTCAACAGGGTGAATGCCCGCTTGTCATTCTTCATCTTCAAATAGGCATTGGCGGCCCAGTAGAGCGAATCCGGCGCCAGTTCATGATCCTTATACTTGTCGCTGAATTCCATATAGTACCGAATGGCGTTGGGCAAACCGGTCAGATCGCCCGCGAGACCGGCGCGATAATACGCGGTGGCCATGCGATAGCTGATCAAATCGACCTTCGGATTATCCGGGAAGCGCTCGATCAGCCGTCGGTAAATAAAGGCGGCCGTCAGATAATCTTTCTTCTTCTGGTAATAATATTCGGCGATGCGCAGCACGGCGTCGGCCACGGTGGGATTCTTCGGAAAGCCATAGACCAGATGCATGGCGGCTTCGGTCGCTTTCTCGATATTCTCCTGGTCGTAGTAGAGCATCACCAGTTGGAACAGCGCCTGCGGGACGAAGTCACAGTCCGGATACTCATCGATCACCCGATTGAAGAGCTTCACGGCTTCGTCGTATTTTTGCTCGGACCCGCGGATCTTTCCGGTCAGGAAGAGCGACTCCACGACAAATTCGCTGGTCGGGAATCGATTGATGACCGTTTGCAACAAGCGCGCGGATTCCTGCAGCTTGTCATTGGTATGCGGTTCACCGGGTTTCGGCTTATTCGTCGCCAGTTCCGCCGCTCCGACGGCATAGAGGCTCTCTCCCAGGCGCACCAGGGTTTCGACCTCGAACTTCGGATCGTCGAAGACTTTCGACAACAGACTGCCGTCCGAGTCGCTGGTACCGGCGGTGGCGAGTTCGTAGGTGCGATCCGCCGGCGTGCCCACGACCGTTTCCTCATCGTGATAGGCGATGGTGATCTTCCCACCGAACGGCACGGCGATGATATTTTTGTGGTCCGGATTATCCGCTGGCTTGGTGCCATAGACCGTCTGAATGAGCGCGGAGAAGATGCCGCTGTGCACATCGGTCTCGGTCAATTCGACGTCGAGCTTTTCATTGGCCGTGGTGGTGACGGTCGCCTTGATCGTATCCCGTTTGGTGGTCAGATCGCCCTTCGGATCTTCGATCTGCAGTTCAAACGGCATCCCGGGCTTCATCGTCTCCAGCGGGTTGCCTTTCATATTTAACAGGCTGATGGCGGCATCGCCGGCGACATGCAGTTTAACCGTCTGCGGCACGTCTTTTTTATTGTCCGCGGTGAGCGGTTCGAGATAGGTCGCGGTCAATTGATCGCGTCCCTGCACGTTGATCGCCGGCATGGACCACAGCGTGTTCGCCACGGTCTCTTCGTCCTTGACATCGATAATCGACATCGACGAGACGTTGCTGTCGCCGACTTGACTATAATACGCATGGGTCGGGCTGTCCTTATCTCCCAGTCGGACGAATAAATCACCGGAGAAAATGGTCGGCCTTTCCGTGACTGTGCCCATCTTGTCGGTCGAAAACGAGCCGACTGAGCAACGGACCGGTACATCCACGAACGCGCCATCCGCCGATTTTAGCGTGATTTTGCTGTAGAATTCTCGCAAACCGGGTGACTGTACGTCGCCATCCGTGACATCGACACGATACACGGTGTTCGGTACCAGAATGGTCGTTTCTTCCCAACTGATCTTCGGCGGGACGACCGGCGCGAACGCGTTCGCCGGGGGCGTGACGCCGGTGGTCGGCTTCGCCGGCTTTTCGATAATTTGGCGGAAGAACTTCACCGTCGCATTTTCCGCGATATTCGCGCGGAAGATAAAGGTACGATCGAGGGCTTTCCCGGTGGCGTTTTCCTCATCGGTGTAACTGGTAAAGATCTTCTCGCCGGCTTTCACTTTGAGCACCGGCGTCTCGCCGCCGGCTTCGCCGGTCGATAAACGCATCCGGCCGGTGAAGATGCCGGTATGGGGGCCGGTCTCCGTCAGCGCCACCGGCAGCTCGGTGCCGGATTCGGTCTTCACCTTGACGGTCACTTTATCCGCGGCATCGCTGATGTCATAATCACGATCATCGACGGTCACGACGACCGTGGAATCCTTCGCGTCCGGATCGGCATTGATGCGATAGGCATACATGGCGACGGTATGTCCCGGATCTTCTTCGGTCGGATCGGGAATTTCCCGCGCCACGGTGATTTTGCCGTCGTAGGTGCGAATCATCACCTTGGCGATCGGCAGCGGATCCTTGGAATTTGCCGCCGGGTCCGGATCGGCGTATTTCACGGTAATGGTGTCATTGATGCCCACCGCCAGCATCCCCTCTTTCGGTTGATCCAGCGGGGTGGTTTTCAATACCGTGGTAAAGATGCCGCTATACGGGGCGGTCTCGGTCAGCGTCACTTGCTTGCCGGTGCCGCTCTGCGTCGAGATATCGACGGTCGCGGTATCTTTTTGATCGGAAATGGCACGATCCGGATCGTTCAATTCGATATAGATACCCTGGCCGGCCTTGACATTGCTGAAGTAGTTTTTATCGAAGCGATGGCCTTTGCGCAACAGCGAACCGTCCATCGGATCGCGGAAAAACGCCGATGCCGTCTTCGGTAATTGCCCGATCAAGTTCCAGTTTTCGTCGAGGATATTCTTCTTCTGATAGCCTTCCACTTCGCGGGTAATATCGACGCCGGCTTCCGCGATGGCCAGCAATTTGGCATCCGTCGCCAGCCCGACGCTGTAGACACAATCGGTATTGGCGAGGCGATCGTGATAACTAATCGTGATGCGGTCTTTGCCGCGCACGTGCAACGTCTGCGTGTCGGTCGGATCGGGCTTGCCGAGAGCGGTCTCCATATCACCGATATACATGCCGCGCGAAAATGCCGGTTTGAGGGTGAATTGTTTGCTATCGCCGCTGGTCGCTTTCGCCGTCACCAATAGGCCCACATCGGACGTGCGCACGGCCAGCGTGGGGTCGGAAACTTTAATCGGGAAAGGAACGCCGATGGGTACCGTCTCGCGCGGAGGCGCGGAGTTGTTGACGATACTGTTGAGCGCATTTTTACACCCGTCATAATCGCCTTTGGTATACAGTTCGATAGCGACGAGGAGATAAGCGTTGTTGATTGCGCCAATATTGGGATTGCCGGCGATGATTTCACCGATCAGCCGCATCGCTTCCGACTTCTGGCCCGAATTGTAGAGGATCTGCGCCTGTTTCACCTGCGCGCCGACGCGGATGGTCTGATCCGGGTTCGTGGTCAGTACCTGTAATTGTTCGTAGGCGCTGACAAAATCCGACTGCATCGCCAGCAGATCCGCCCGCAAGGTGATGGCGCGGACGTAGAGCGGACTGTTTGGATTATTGGTGATCGGCGTCACCGACTGCATGGCGCGGTCGATATCGCCCAGATCGGAGTAGGCCAGCGCGTAGGCGAAGGGGATTTCCAGCACGTTCTGCTGGCGCAAGCGCTCGAACATCGGAAACAGGCGGCGATCGTTCCCCTGCGCCTTGAGCATCAGCAACTCTTCCGGGGGGAGCGTCTCATTGGAGGTTTGCGACGGCGCCGGGGGATAATCGCGCGACAGACTCAAGCGCAGATTGCTGATGGTGCACATCGAGGGACTCTGATAATCGGTGCTGTTGCCCAGCACGATACCGAGCGGCTCACGTCCTGGCAGTGCCGGCTGATCGATCTTCCCCTGATTGTTGCCGTCGATCAGCAGGGCCAACGAAGCGACGTCCCACAGGATATCGACGCGTCGCATTCCCTTCACCGGCCAATTGACATTCACATCCAGGCTTTTCGTCTGGTTGCGATCATTGGTCATCGACAGCGTCAGCTTGGTGCCTTGCAAAATCAAGCGCCAGCGCGCGCTGCCGTTGGCCGCCCAACTATCGAGCAATACGCGCGACTTGAGGTTATTGGGATCGGTGGCGATGCTCGGGGTTACCGAAAACTCGATGGTGCCCACTTGCGGCGTCAATAACCCGGTCGTCGGGTAAATGATGGCCTGCCCGGGCTTATCGATGACGATCCCCACCCCTTCTCCGCTGATCGAAGGATTCCCAAGGACCAGGCTCCAGGCGCCCACTTGGGGCATCAACGGCAGGGTGCGAATGTCGTTATTGCCCTGCAACGGATCACGCAGGCTAGTGCCCGGCGGTGGCGGCGCCGTAGCCGTGCCTCCGGCAACCGGCGCGGATTTCGTTCCCTGGGCAAACACCGCTCCCAGCAGACCGATCAGAAGTATGACGGTTGCGAGCGCACGCACGTAATATCGTGAAGGAAGGATTGACAGCATGGTTGCCTCCTGTTAATTCCCTGTCGCTTTCGTCGTCGACGGGTGTTTGCGCTCGAGCGACGTTAATTCTTTTTCCGCCTGGTCGCTTTCACTGCCGTAATTGGCGATAATCAGCCGGTACGTCTCTTTGGCGCCATCGATATCGTGCAGTTTGACTTGCGCGGCCGCCATCAGCAGCATGACGCGACCGGCCATCACGTTCTCCGGATAGGTGGCCACCATGCGCCGTGCGGTATCGACCGCGCCGCGGTAGTCTTCCGCGTCATTGCGCAAGCGCACCAGTTGCCAGATCGCTTCCGGCGCCCGATCGCTGTTGGGGTACGACTGCGCATATTTTTCCATCGACGCCGCCACTTGCTCGCGCGTCACCGGTGGCTTCTCTAAGCTGCCGGCTTTCGGCTTCAGCATTTCCATGTAGGTCGTACAGATGCAATACTGGGCTTCTTCGGCGACCGGCGTGCCTTTGGCCGAACTGGCCAGACTGTTATAGATGCCCAGCGCGCGATCATATTCTTCGCGTTTTACGTGCAGCGCGGCCAGTTGCAACATCGCTTCGGACGCCCGCGTGCTTTGCGGAAATCGGCGGTTGATCTGGTTGACCATGCCGATGGCTGAATCGTATAACTCCTGCTCGACGTAATTCTGGAATAATCCATACATGGAGTCTTCCACTTCCGGTGCGCGGGGATATTTCGTCAGCAGCGTTTGGAATTGCTCATTTGCTTTGTGGAAGGTCAGTATCCCGAGGGCGCTCTGGCCGAGATCACGATAGGTCGCGGCGATTTGCGTCAACGATTTGCCTTTGTAGAGCAGCGTTTTGATCTCCATCGACGGGTCGCCCGGATCCGGCACCGGCACTTTCAGGTCGGCTTTGCTTGAGTGATAGATGGTGACCCGGGTGGTGATGTCCAGCGTCTCATTGGCTTTCTGACCGAGGAACTGGTCGTCCTTGTAGGTGACTTTGATATAGTCATCCAACTGGGTATTCGAACCTTCCGCCAGGTCCGCATTGGTTTCGATGGCGCCGGAATTCGGCGTGGGCGCCGTCGTGCTGCGCACGACCTTGATCGACCCCCGGAAGATGCCGGTGTGGGCGCCCGTTTCAGTGAGCGTCAGCTTCTCCGTATCCTTCTTTTTCGTATCCAACTGCACGGAAAGGGTATCCGGCCCATTGGTTTTATCCATATCGGGATCGTTCACTTCGACCACGATCGTGTCGCCTTCGACGACGCCCTTCACTTCATTGCCGGAAGAATCGCGAATCAGCACGCGTCCGGTCGAGGCGACCGGCATCACGACTTTACGCTCGACGCCACCATCACCGACATAGCGGCTTTTGTAGACCATGGTCACGATGTCGTCGCCGTGCAATTGCAGGATGCCATTGCCTGGTTTGGCATCACCGAGCGCGGTTTGAATCGTCGCGCCGAAATGGTCGCTGCCTTCGGCTTCCGGCGTCAGGGAAACCGTCTCGCGATCACCCGATTTCGTGGTGACTGTGACCGGGATGACGGTATCAACCTTCGCCACCGTATTCGGTTCGGTAAGGCGCACATAGAGCGGTTCGCCCGGCACCACGCGCTGCATCGTGTCCGACGCCGCCGCGAAGACCGTACCGACTTTATCCAGCTCTTTATAGGCTTGTTCGAAGTGACCGAGTTGGAAGTGTAACTTCCCCATCGCGAAATATGCGTGATCGACAATCGGGTTGGCGGGATAATCGACCACCACCAGTTTATATTCGCGAAACGCTTCGGTGTATTTTTGCTGCGCGGAGAAAATTTCACCGATGCGCATCATCGCTTTCGGCGACCAATCCGCCGATTCTTCCTTGACGATCGTATTTAACAGCGCCTGGGCATCCGCTTCCTTCTTCTGCGCAACCAGCGCATCGACCATGCGGAATTCGGCTTTATACCGTACCTGCGTATCGGGATACCGCTTCATGATGTTATGGAAGACGGTGATGGCGTCATCATAGGCCGCCACCTTCATCTTGCCTTCACCCTGAGTAAACAGGTTATCCGCGTCTTTTTCCTGCTGCGGATTGCCTGCGTTTTGTGCCAACGCGCAACCAATAGCGCAGAAAACAGTGAGTGCCAGTACGAGGCCACGACGCCTAATAGACATGCTTTCCCTCCTCACGAGAGATAATACCTGAACAGTACTGCCGGCGCGTGCGGTGCGCCGGAGGGACTGCTGTGTTTGACACATGCAATAAATAAAGGTTTCACCATGCTGCTGGATTACGTAGACTGAAGCGTGTTTGCGCAAGGTGAACGAAAAATTGGTAGTCCGCGCCCGCCGTGGCGCGTGGGTGTAAATAGCCCCCACCGGTGCATGAGAAAAAACCACGCGCTACCGACGGCATCGATTCTCTTGCGCAAATCGAACAAAAGGATACTGGCCCTCCCCAAATCTACCCGAGCCGGTGATAAATTCCTGGTGCTTCCCAAAGCCCTTGCCACGTCCTTATGCGCTTTGCCAAATAAATATCGCTATGGTGGACTGACTCGGCGGAGACGAACCTGGCTTCACTATCAGCTCATGGAGAATCGTCCGCAAGCCGGATGCATCCGGCGCAATCGGGTAGCCCGGCCATGTATGGCCGGGGGAGGGCGACGCCCGGTAAGCCCACCTTAGCGATATTTATTTGGCAAAGCGCATCAGGGCGTGGCTACCGGCGACTATCTGAGATGAGTTCCATCAAAGTATTTCTCTCATTTTCTCTGCGCCGTTCTCTGTACCTCTGTGTCTCTGCGGTAGCAATACGCGTGATCCGGTTGACCCCACCTCAATCGGATTGCCCGCTATCATCCAAAGTCAGTTCCATCACCGCCGCATCTTCCCCGTTATCCGGGTAATAGCGACGACGATGCCCGATCACCCGGAATCCCAGCGAACGGTACAGCGATTGGGCGGGAACATTCGTCACGCGAACTTCCAGCGTAATATGGCGAATGGCCAGTCGGTGCGCTTCCTCTAGGAGTCCATCCAGGAGACGACGCCCGATCCCGCGTTGACGAAACACCTGCGCCACCGCCAGCGTGACGATATGGGCTTCATCGCCGATCGCCCACATGCCCCCGTAGCCTGCGATTTCCTCTCCGGCACGCGCGACCAGATAATACGCCGAGGGATTCTGCAACTCGCGGAAATACGCGGCGGTATCCCAGGGGGCGGTAAAGCAGACGCGCTCCAGCGCGGATACCTGGGAGATATCATGCACTGCCATGCGTTCGATACGAATATCGTCAATGTGCTCAGCCGTTGCCGGGGTCTCCTTACCATGAAAAATTCAATCCGCTGCGCTGCGCAGATAGATGGGAGCAAAGGTCATCGGATCGTCCTGCTCATTGTTTTGCAGTCGTTCCTGTGCCAGCAGCGCCAGCGCGTGGGGCGTCACCTGGCTGTGCACAACCGCCGACGGAAGATCGGGCACGGTGAGAAACCCCGCGGAGAGGCCGTCGGTTTGTCCGATCAACACCACCCGTCCTCCCGCCGCGTGCTGCCGGAGCAAGTCGGCAAATGGTTCAACGGAGAGCGCCTGCTCGGGCACGACATGCCGCAAGGCATGGCCTTCGCCGCGAAACAGCGTCAGGTACACCTGTTGGCGGCGCGCATTGATCACCGGTACCAGTAAATCGGTCTTCAGCTCACGAAAGGGATAGGCCAGCGCGGTGAGCGTGGGAATGCCAACTAGTGGGATGCCTGCGCCCCACGCCAGCGTCTTGGCCACCGCCGCGCCGATGCGCACCCCGGTAAATGATCCCGGTCCGCTGGATACCGCAACCGCCGATAGTGCCTGTTTCGTCAGCCCGCACTCACTCAGCAACCACTCCAACCGCAGTAGTAGGCGCTGCGCCAGTGTGTGCCGGCTGGGAAAGGCGGTTTCCGCCAGCAGGACGCCATCGCGGATCAGACCGAGCGTGCTGATATCCGTGCAGGTATCGATCGTTAATATGAGCATAACCGCTTACTCCCGCGCCTGCACGCGTGCCAGCCACGCGGCCCCTGCTGCGCCGCGTGGATATATCGTCGCGCGGCGATCATCCCCGAAACCCTCGACTTCCAATTGAATCTCCAGCCCATCGGGAAAAAAGCGTGCCGGCAAGCGCTCTCCCCATTCAATGACCGTCAGTCCGTCATCTTCCAGGTAATCTTCCAGCCCCAACTCGACGGCGGCATCGGTCTGCAATCGGTACAAATCGATGTGAAACAGCGGCAGACGCCCGCCATGATATTCGTGGATGAGCGCGAAACTGGGCGACGACACCGGATCGCTGGCGATTAATCCCGCGGCGACCCCTTTCGTCAATTCGGTTTTCCCCGCCCCCAATTCGCCGCGCAACCACAACACGTCACCCGGCTGCGCCGTTTGTCCGAGCGTCTCCCCAAATGCCCGCGTGTCCTCCGCGCGATGAAATACTCGTTGCATGTGTCTCCTCTAATTCTATCGCCCTCACAAGGGTTCCTGCTGCTTCGTAAGAAGTGCAGATGTTTCAGGTGTCAGGTATCAAAAAACTTGCACTTGCACTTACACTTACACATCAATAGAAATGATGCGTGCAAGCAAAGTGTAAGTCTTATCCTTAATTGCCGTAGCGCTCATCCTTATAAAATCCAAATTAAAGAATTCCATATCCGTAAAACTATCGATTCACGAAAAGGGTTCCGACAACAAGGCGGGAAATATAATTGATAGGTCATGTGTCATAAATAACCGCTGCTGCCCAAAGGGCAGCGCTATATCAGCCCAGGGTGAAACCCTGGGGAGTAGGCCAGACAGGTGATCGTGCTCCCTGAAAGGGAGCACTAACCACGTAGTGCACCCGTTGAGGGTTCATCATGATCCCCAACCGGACTGGAAATAGCACCAACACCGAATAAATCTTCTGCGAAATCTGCGTAATCTGCGGTTAAAAAACTTTGATCGTTGACTACCAGTTCGTAGTGTAGTGTAGTGTAGTGTAGTGTAGTGTAGAGTAGTAAGGAGCGAGCATGCGCGCAGAGATCTTATCCATCGGTACCGAATTGCTGTTGGGGCAAATTATCGATACCAATGCTGCTTACATCGCCGAACGCCTGGCGGAAGCGGGATTGTCGTTATATTTTAAAGATACCGTCGGCGATAATATGGAGCGCCTGGTCGCCACCCTGCGCCTGGCCGCGAGCCGCGCGGAGGTGATCATCTGCACCGGAGGACTGGGGCCGACCGCGGATGACATCACCGCCGAGGGGATCGCCATCGCCTTCGATGCGCCGTTGGAAATGAACGAGGTAGCGAAAAGCGGGATTGAAAATCTGTTCCGCTCGCGCGGTCGTCCCTTCACCGACCGGCAGTTCAAGCAGGCGATGATGCCGCAAGGCGCGATCATGGTTCCCAATCCGGTCGGCACCGCGCCGGGCTTCATTCTGAACAAAGACGGGATAACTGTCGTGGCCTTGCCCGGTCCACCGCAGGAGATGCAGCCGATGTGGCTCCAGACGGTGGGACACTACTTGAGTGGGCTGTCCGGCGCCATCATCTACTCACGCACGCTCCGCTTTTGCGGTATCGGCGAATCGGTGCTGGAAGCGCACCTGGAAGATCTGATGGCCGGCACGAACCCCACCGTGGCGCCGTATGCGAAACTGGCGGAAGTCCACTTGCGGCTGACCGCGCGGGCGTCGAGTGTCGAAGAAGCGCAGGCCATGATCGCGCCGGTGGAGGCGGAGATTCGCCAACGCGAAGGCTGGCATCTCTACGGCATCGATGAGGAAACACTCGAATTGGTGGTCGGACGGATGTTGCGCGAACGGAGCCTAACCCTGGCCGTGGCGGAATCCTGCACCGGCGGACTGCTGGGTGGACGCCTCACCGGCGTGCCGGGCAGCTCGGACTATTTCCTGGGCGGCGTCATCAGCTATGCCAATCGGCTGAAGGAAGACTTGCTGGGGGTCCGCGCTGCCACGCTGGCTGCCGATGGCGCGGTGAGCGAAGCCACCGCGCGCGAGATGGCGGAAGGTGCGCGGCAACGCTGCGGCGCGCAACTGGCAGTCAGCATTACCGGCATCGCCGGACCGGACGGCGGTACGGATGAGAAGCCGGTCGGGCTGGTCTACCTGGGTCTGGCGCGCGATGGCGTCGAGACGCGCGTGGTGCGCCATCTCTTTTGGGGTGATCGGGTAACGGTTCGCGCCCGCGCGGTGCAGGAGGCACTGGTCATGTTGCGCGCGGAACTGCTGGCCCTGGAGGCGTCGGCATGAGCGACGTCCCTACCCTCCCCTCCCTGGTCGGTTATGCGCCCGCTGACGCGGAACACCTCGCGCAGGCGTCCGGTTATACCGTCATCTGGCAGGAAGCCTTTATACCGCGGTGGCTTTCTCCACATCGCGTACCGCGCGTGGGACGTCAACGCGCCGGTGCACCGGGTACAGTGGAACTGTTGCGTGTTTATGTGCCGATAGCGTGTGACGAGGAAGGTGATCATCCCTGATCGCCAGGTGTTTGCCAATGTGAATTTGCGTATGCCATGGTGTAAAAAAAGCGTAACCGTTCTGGCCCCCTGGCTCGCGAGGATGCTCGCGCGCCAGGGGTAGCTGAACGGATACGCCGGATCAACATCGTCGGAACACGAACAAGTGCTGATTCCATACTAGCTTCTTCGTAAAGAGTCTGGTATAGTGACTGCAGAATTATAGAAAGTCGAATCGATCTGCTATGCTCGAAATCATTCGCGAGAAATTTACCAGTCAGGAAAACGTCGTCATTGAGCGGCTCGATTTGCAACGACTCCCCCAGCATATCGCGATCATTATGGACGGCAATGGACGTTGGGCGACTCAGCAAGGATTGCCGCGTGTGATCGGACATCATGCGGGAGTGGAGAGCATCCGCTCGATTATTCGCGCCAGCCAGGATCTCGGCATCCGCTATCTCACGCTCTATTCGTTCTCCACCGAGAATTGGGCGCGTCCCGATGATGAGGTCCAGGCGTTGATGACGCTGATCGATGGCCAGTTGCGCGCGGAACTCGACGGAATGCATCAGGAAGGTGTGCGGGTACGCCATCTCGGACGCGAAGCGGGGCTGCCGGACTTCCTGCTGCGCACGCTGCACGACACCGCGGCCCGCACGGCGGACAATACCGGCTTGACGGTGACCTTTGCCATCAATTACAGCGGGCGCAGCGAAATTCTCGACATGACGCGACGAGTGGCGGCCGCGGCGGTGGCCGGCAAGGTCGATCCACAACAACTGACGGAAGAAGATATCGCCGGAGCGTTATACGCCCCGGATATGCCCACGCCCGATTTGCTCATCCGCACCGGCGGCGAGATGCGAGTGAGCAATTTTCTGCTCTGGCAACTGGCCTATGCCGAATTCTGGTTTACCCCGCTGCTCTGGCCGGAATTTCGTGCGATTCACCTGTTGCACGCCGTCGAAGAATATCAACAACGCCAACGGAAATTTGGGAGGGTTGCGTCCTGATGCTCAAACAACGCCTGGTTGCGGCCGCTTTAGGGTTGCCCATGCTGTTTGTGCTGCTCTGGCTGAACTGGTTCCTGCGCCTGCGCGGGATTCCGGATAATCTGCCGTTGCTGGCGGTCGTCTTATTGATCGCCGGCGCCTCCGGTTGGGAAGTCAGTTGCATCGTGCGTCGGCGCTATCCGAAAACGGCGCCGGTTAATGGCGTCTATGCGGCGGTTCTGTTGCCGTTGCTCGTGCACGGCATCCGCATGGCCGGCGCCGGGCACAACATGATTACCGTCAGCAGTGTCGGCTTGCTTATCGATTCCCTCGGCACCACCGCGGCGACGATGCTGCTGTTCCTCGCGGTATGGAGCGATATCGAACAACGCGGACGCGAAGGGATCATGGAAAACCTGTACGTGCTCCTCGGCGGCGCCTACTTGGGAGTGACGTTGTCCTGCCTGCTGTTGATTGAACTGATACCTTTTCATGAAATCGCCGTCGGGTTGGTCTTTTTGCTGGTCTTCACGCTGGATACCGCCGCCTATTTCGGTGGCAAACACTTCGGCGGGCTGTTATTGGCGCCGCGGATCAGTCCGCGTAAAACGCTGGCCGGTGCGCTCTGCGGGATGATCGCCACCCTGGTACTGACGTTAGGGGTGAAGTATGTTCCGCATGTCGCCGGATTTTCCTTGCCGGAACTCCCCTGGTGGAATCTCGGTGCGCACCTGCGTTGGGAACAACTGCTGTTGCTCGGTGTCGGTGTCGGCATCCTCGGGCAAGTAGGTGATCTGGTGGAATCGGCCTTTAAACGTTGGGGCGATGTCAAAGATTCGGGGGTAATCATTCCCGGTCACGGCGGATTTCTTGATCGCTTCGATAGCCTGCTGCTGGTGGCCCCCTACTGCTATCTACTCTTGACCCGGGTGTTGAATCTTCCGTTGTAAGTCTGGAAGATCGTAACCGTTCATGCCTACTGGCGCGCGAGCACTCCAGTCATGCTGGCGCGAGCGTCCCCGCGAGCACTCCAGTCATGCTGGCGCGCGAGCGTCCCCGCGAGCACTCCGGTCATGCTGGCGCGCGAGCGTCCCCGCGAGCACTCCGGTCACTCTGGCGCGCGAGCGTCCCCGCGAGCACTCCGGTCACTCTGGCGCGCGAGCGTCCCCGCGAGCACTCCGGTCACTCTGGCGCGCGAGCGTCCTCGCGAGGACGCTCGCGCGCCAGGGGTCCTGAACGATTACGGAATATCTTTCCTGACGGCCTGCTTTGGGGAGCGAGCTTTTTTCGCCAATCTATTGTGCGACACGACGATATTGTGGTATAAAGTATTAGCGCGGTGTTACCGCGGGTACAAGTGAATAGTTATCATAATATTCACAGAACCGCTTGTCCCATCGGGTGGCCTTCTGGAGGACGAATAGCCAATGCGCCCACCATCACAGGCTTATATTTGCCGCATACTCATCTGCAGTGTTCTCATCAGCTCTCTGTGGCCTGCATTTGCCTGGTGCGCTAAGCCGCATGCCAATAAACCGGCCTTGCTACGCAAGAAAGCGACTATCCAGTCGAAAATCGGCGCGGTGCGCCAGCATTTGAAGCAGGTGAAGGCCAAAGCCCGCCAGACGCGCACCGAACTCGCCCACGTCGAGAACCGTCTTCGCATCGCACGCGGCCAACTGCAAGTTGCCACCCTCCGGTACGAACGTTCCCAAATCGAATTGCACAACGCCAAAAATGCCCTCCAGGAAGCTCGCGACAATTATACCGACACGCAAGGGCAAGCCGGGCGCCGGCTAGCGGCAATGTACGAACGCGGCGATCCAGGTTACCTGGAATTAGTGATGACCTCGAACGATTTCGGGGATGTGCTGCAACGCTCGCAACTGGCCGGCCTGGCCATGGAGCAGGATCGTGATTCCCTGCGTGATTTACACCAGAAAAAAGATAAGCTCGTCATGTATACCGGACGCGTGGCGGAAAAGACCCATGAAGTCGCGGTGTGGAAAGAACAGGTGGCCGTGGTGCATGAGCGCACCGCGCAACAACGAACGCAAGTCGCCCACACCCTGACGCAGGCACAGGTCGAAGCGAACGATCTGGAAGCCGAACTGGCCGCCCTGGAACGCGACTCCGCGGAAGTCACCAGCATGTTGAAGCGGATGGCGACCTCTCCGGAAGGGATAAAGCGATATAACGCGCATTATTCCGGTCCCATTGGCGGGCTTCCGGTCAATGGACGCATCACTTCCGGATTTGGCTATCGCTATCATCCCGTGTTGCATTATCGTCGTCTGCATACCGGGGTTGACATCGCTGCCCCCGCCGGCACCCCCATCTACGCTGCCGGTGGTGGAGAAGTCGTCTCTGCCGGATGGCGCGGCGGTTATGGCAACGCGGTGATCATCGATCACGGCGGCGGGCGCGCGACGCTCTACGGTCATATGAGAGCGGTCGCGGTGCATGCGGGGCAAGTCATTAAAGGGCGGCAGGTCATCGGTTTTGTCGGGATGACCGGCATTGCGACCGGCCCGCACGTCCACTACGAATTGCGCATCAACGGCGTACCGGTAAATCCGCTGTAAATCGAGTAGTTCGTCAATGTGAATTTGCGGAAGGGCGACGCTCCGTCGGAGCAGAATAACTCGCCGAAGGCGATTCCTTTTTCTGGCAAATTCACATTGACGAACGAATAAGGCCCGCGGTTATTATCCTGACGAGATCCGGCTCCGGATCATTCATCAACTCCATCCTTCCATCCCTTCCATCAAGGTTCAGACGAACCGTCGGTCACCACTCTGTTGCGCTGCGTGGTTCACTACAAACAGGCTAGTAGTCCGTCAATGTGAAACTGCGCTCACCATGGTATAAAGAAAGCATCGCAAGCTGTCAAAGCGCGCTTCAGCGTGCTTGTCCCAGTTTGCCACGTCCTTCAGGGCGTGGCCATCGGCGGGCTCGTAGTAGCGCCGTAGCCGCAGCAAGACGCGTCCCCCCCCGCTGCAACTAACTGCCGCTCTGTGGGTCTAATGAGTCAATGTCGGCAATCAGGCGGTCCAATTCCCATCCATCGATGAGCGGCACGCGTGTGGCGTGGCTGTTGGTCATCGTCATACTCTCCATGCTGAGCATAGCGCATGCCGGCAGCGGGCCGCAGAATGTCCTCATCGTCGTGAATAGCCGCAGCCGCGAGTCGCTGGAGATTGGGAATGCGTACCGGCGCGCGCGGGATATTCCCTATCGGCAACTGCTGGTGCTCAAAACCTCCACCGCGTTTTCCATCTCTTATCAAACATACCTGAACGAGATTGAAAATCCGCTGCGCGAATACCTCAAGACACAACAACTCGATGACATGATTACCTGCATTGTGCTGACCCGCGGAATGCCGCAGGCGATCGTGTCGCCGAACAATGTCTCCGTGGCCGGCATGCTCTCGTCGCTGGGATTGCCGAATCGTGGAAAAGGCGACCTGCGGTTGCATAATCCCTATCAGCAGGCTCCCACCGCGTTTTCGCATCGACAGGATTCGCTGCACGGTATGTATCTGGTCACCGTGCTGGATGGCTACAACACCGAGGACGTGCAGACGTTAATTGCGCAAGGCGCGACCGCGGACGGCACGGCACCCTCGGGACGTTTCGTCTTCCAGTCCAGCCCCCGCCAGGCTGCCTCTGCCGGCGCGGCGGCGGCGGAACTGCTGAATCTGCGCGGGATGAAAGTCGAATCCCTCGATGCGCCCCCGCGGGACAGCAGCAATCTCATGGGATACTTTTCCGGCGGCATTTTCAGCGGATTGACGAAAGAGCTGGTGACCGCATGCGGTTTCCGTCCGGGCGCCGTGGTGGATCTGGCGCAAAGCTACAGCGCGGCGGAGAAGAATTTCGATGAAAGCGAACCGCCGATCTTCATGCCGGCGAGTTGGTTTGTCCGCGCCGGCGCCGCCGGGATTTCCGGGGTGGTCGGCGACGCCGGGTTGAATACCATGCCCGCCGGCAATCCGCAGACGTTTTTCGATCGCTATACCAACGGTTTTTCGCTGTCGGAAAGCTTCTACGCCACGCTCCCACTGTTGAATTGGCAAAACATCATCCTCGGCGATCCGCTCTGCGCCCCCTATGCCAGACGTCCGACGGTAAATACAGAAATGGCTCCCGATCCCCAGCAGGGAATTGTGCCGGTAAAAGTCACCGCCACTGCGCAGACGCGTGGCGCCGCGATTTCGCGCATCGCGCTCTTCGTCGATGATAAATTCGTCCAGACGCTCTTCGAACCGGCGTCGGCCCGTATCGTGTTGCGGGTCGCCGACCGCGCGGTCACCTACACGCTTCCGCGCGGCGCGACTTTGCGCACGCTACTGGAAGGGTTGGCGGAGGCCGTGAATGCGAGCACCGAACTGAACAATCCCGATGGTGTGCGCGCGCTCCCGTCGTTCACCAGCGGATCGGTGCGGCTGATCGCCCGGGCGTCCGGGCCGGTGGGCAATAACCGCCCGGTCACCATCGAGGTCGAAGGGGAACAACACGGTGAGACCAGCGTGTCAGCCCGCCTGGAGCGTGGGTGGCTGGCCGGCGGTGGGGTCGATCCGACCTGCGCGCGCGGCACGGTCTCCCTGCTGGGCCGCCGGATCAAGGCCGGCGATGAAGTGGCGCTACAGATTCAGCAAGAGCGCATCGCGTACCAGGTTCGGGAAGGGAACGTCGCCCTCGGTGCGATCCTCGATGGCCTGGCTGCCCGTATCGCTGCCTCACCTCGCCTGAAACAAGCAAATGGCGTGCGGGCGTTCCGCGATCCCGAAGGCATGCCTTTTCTCACGCTGGAAGCGCGCACGGCTGGCGAACGCGGCAACCTGATTGCCTATCAGCTTACCGTGAAACCGGCGGATGGCTCGCAATTGAAAGGTTATCCCGATACGCCCGCCCACCTCACCGGGGGATATGACGGCAGCAACGCCGGCGTCGAGATTAACTTTTCGCTGGGCGATGCCACCGCGCACGCCACCTACTTCCTCAATACCAGCGAGTTATCTGACGGCTATCATCGCCTGCAGATCGTCGCCACCGATAGCTCACCCGCCCAGGTGCAAGGATTTCAGCGCGTTGTGTGCCAAATCCACAATCAGGACACCCCACCACTGGTGACGTTGCCGGAGAAGGTCGGGCCGGTCAATGGGGAGGTCACCGTTCCCATCACGGTGAACGAGCGCGTGGCGCGGGTCGAATTATATGTTGATGGCCAGCAGCTCGGTTCCGCTGCCGCGGCGCCCTTCAGCATTCGCTTGCCCCTCGCCGGCCTGGGGCGCGGTCGCCACGATCTGTGGGCCAAAGGGTATGACGCGGACGGGAAGAGTTTTCTCACTCCCCCCACCCCATTGGAGGTCGCCACCCCACCGGAAATCGTGCGCGTCCTGCCCGGTTATGCCACACTGGGCGGCGGCACCCGTCATCGCCTGGTCGGCACCGGCTTTCAACCCGATTGCACAGTGCGCTTGGCTGGAGTGCCCGCGCAAACGGTCACCCTGTTGAGTTCCACCCTGCTGGAAGTGGTGAGCGCGCCGGGAAAAGCGGAACGGGGCAGCGTCGTGGTGACGAACCCCGACGGATTGACGACCAGCCTGCCCGATGCCTTCGAATATTATCTCCCGCATATTGCCCGCGCGCATATCGTGCCCGCCCGCGATGTCGTCGCCCCCGGCGTCACCGCGCAATTCACCGCGCACTGTCGCGATCAATTCAACCAACCGATTCCGACCACGCTGAGTTGGGATATCATCGGCACCGGCACCATTACGCCGGCCGGGCAATTCACCGCCCCGGCGCAAGGGGGAATGACCTTGCTGCGCGCGGTCTATCAGGATGGTAAAGAAGCGGCGCGGGCAACCGTGATCAACGGCATCGCCGACGTACAGGACGACGGACGGCTGCGGCAATGGCTCATCCTCGGTCCGTTTCACGATTCCGATGGCACCGGATTGCTCACCCCGCTCGTCCCTGATGCGACCGTCTTGCCCTCGCATGGTGAGACCGGTGGCGAGGCAACCTGGCAGAGCCTGTATGCCCCCACCGGCTATCTCGATTTCTCCACCGCCCTGACCCCGAACACCTCCGTGGTCGCCTATGCCCACCTCTACCTCTTCGCCCCCGCGGTCACCCCCTGCAATCTTGTTTTCGGCGCGACCGACGGCATCCGCATCCGGTTGAACGGTGAATTGCTCTACACCCTGCGCACCCAACGCGCCAAAGCCGACCCCAATCAGATGAACTTGCCGATCACCCTGCAAGCCGGTTGGAACCGACTGCTGGTGAAGCTCGATCAGGATGCCGTGGGTAATTGGGGGTGCTATCTCCGCCTGGTGTCTACAGATGGAAAACCACTCAATGGGCTGACGTTTTCACTCGATAAACCCGCCAATCTCACGCTACCCGCCCCGGAAAACGGCACCCCCGAAGCACCGCATACCGAGAATCCGTAACCAGACGCTTTTTTCCCAACACCACACAGGGGAAGGATACGTTGTGCGAGCGCGGAATTTTGTAGCTTGTTGAAGATCGCTGCTATTAGTCCGTCAATTTGAAACTGCGAACACCCTGGTATAAAGAAAGCGTCGCATGCTGTCAAAGCGCGCTTCAGCGTGCTTGTCCCAGTTTGCCACGTCCTTCAGGGCGTGGCCGGACGCACGCATCATAACTTGAAACCCGAAACCCGAAACCGGTATATCCAAAAGGAGCAACGCATATGTCACCCACCCCCTTGCTCGGTATGTACGTGCACATGCACTGGGCGTATAAACATCCCTATGCCGCGCGCACCTGGACGCTGGAGGATTGGCGGTCATATGCCGGCGGTGTCGCCGCGCTGGGATATAACCTCATCATGTTCTGGCCGATGTTCGAGACGATGCCCGACCCGCTGACGGCCAGCGATGTCGCGCAATTGGAAAAGCTGTCCCAGGTCATCGATATGCTCCACGACGAGTTTGGCATGACGGTCTATACCACGCTCGGGCCGAATACCGTGGGCAATGCGCGAGCAGCGGAATTTCCTTTTACCGAACGGCCATTTTTCCACTGCGACGAGCGATTGAATCCCGCGGATCCCTCCGCGGTGGCGCGCTTGCTGCGCATCCGTCGCGAGTTGCTGGGCTATCTGCGCAACGTGGATGGCGTCGTCATCATCGACAGCGATCCCGGCGGCTACGTCGGTTCCACCAATGCCGAATTCGCGCAACTGCTCCTCGATCACCTCGCCATCATTCGGGAGCTCAATCCGCACGCGATGCTCTATTACTGGATGTGGTCCGGTTGGGAAACGTATAACAAATTCTGGGAAGCCTGGGAGAACGCCGGCCCGGATGAGGAAGTGCCGTTCACCTTTAGCGCCGGCGATTGCGAGGAAGTGATACGGGTGCTGCAGGCGCAGCCGGATGCGCGTTGGGGAGTCTTCAGCACCACCGACGAACAGCACGATGTCGTCACCCGGCTTGGCAAATCGGAGCGGGCGCTCTTCAATCCGTATGGGTTGATCGAATGTGAACCGTCTTTTCCCTTCACCAACTGCAATCCACCCTCCCTCGCCGATCGTTTCGCCGGGCACGATGCGTCGCTTACGCGCCTTGGGACCATGGGCAACGCGCAGACGCATGCCGTGCAACTGCCGCATACCTATTGCTTCGCCCACTTTGCCCGGGGAGGCACGCTGGAAACGCTGGATCTTCCCGGTTTCGCCGAAGGTCTGCTTCCCGGCTGGGGGGAAACGATCGCCGCGTCATGGTCGGCGTTATGGAGCGATGATCGCAAGCGGATGCGACAACTGGCCGAACAATTGGAACACTTCGTCCCCGCCACCTTTACCCCCGGACGCTATTCCGGCTTGCTGTTCGGCGATCCCGCGCGCTTCTGCCGCGATTTGGCACTGCAATTGCATTTCGACGCCGCCGTCCACGCGTTCGCCGCGGCGAGTGAAGGCGAAAGCTGGCAACCGTCGCTGGCTGAACTGGCGCGAGCCTGGCGCGGCTGGCAACAGCAGACCGGGTTCGTGGATGCCTATTATGGACCGCTGTTCGACGGAATCGTGCACCCGGCGTTGCGTCGGCTGGACGATGCGCGAATTACCGCCGTCCTCGATGACTTTAACAACTGGCGTAATCCTTCCGTGCGGCATGGCATTGTCTTGCGCTTGCTGCAGGCGATGGAAGCGGCCGCATCGGCGTAAGCGGCTGTCTACTTTTCAGACAGCTTCTAATATTACTCCCGCAAGTGTCGGTTTTGTATCCTGGCGGTAAATCACCAAGCGATTGAGCGATATCCCATACCTGGGGTAACTTGTTCACCTAATTTTACCAGCCCCATTTATGGAGCGTATCTCAATAGCCCCGGCATTTATGCCGGGGGTCGGGACTAAGGAGAAAAACAATGGGTAAATATGACAACTATGAATTAGCCGGCCCCGAGCGCGAGCAGGCACTGGCGGCAGTGCGCCAACAACTAACGGCCTGGGGATTGACCATGCCGCCGGTGACACCGTTGGTGATGCATTTTGGCCTCGGTCGGTTTTACGAAGTCGGTGAGGTGGAATTCTGGGTCGCCAATGAAGCGCAACTGGGTTACTGCGGCAAGTTCCTCTACGTCTTCGACGGCCAGACCTGCCCCTATCACCAGCACAACCTGAAACACGAAACCTTCTTCATCGTGAAAGGTGAAATTCGCATGACGATGGGAGAGGAATCGCGCGCCATGAAGGAAGGCGACCTGCTGGTAATGCCGCCCAGCACCGGGCACACCTTCACTGGCATCGGCAACGCGCTGATTCTGGAAGTCTCGATGCCGTCGATCCTCAATGACAACTTCTTCGCCGACAAGGCGATTGGGGATGATGGGGTGATTTGAGCGGTTGGGTAACGCCTGTCCAAAACCGTGACCTTCCGGCCAGTCTCCCTCCGGTTCGCCAACACGGGGTTCGGTGGTCGGACCGCCGGCGTCTCGCCCAATGCAATTAAAATAAGCTTCCTTCACCGGGGAGAGTGAAGTATACCATACGTTGTTCATATGAGTGCCACCCTCCGCGTCGTTTGGGTCTGCCGCC
>Ga0073936_10002134_pt1 | contig 29750 bp, 30 predicted proteins | sample AliMusrvi5mmetaG_FD_87041 | JGI IMG/M metagenome (GOLD analysis project Ga0073936, IMG submission 87041) | Freshwater lake bacterial and archeal communities from Alinen Mustajarvi, Finland, to study Microbial Dark Matter (Phase II) - Alinen... | ecosystem: Environmental > Aquatic > Freshwater >...
CCAGCCCGTAGCGCTGGCACTCGCGCTCGATCGCTTTGCGCCAGGACACCTGCTCGGATTCGGGCGCCTCGGCGAAGCTGATCGCAGTGGCGCCCACGATCATCACCAGCGATCCGGCGATCACCAGCAACTGGGCGGTCAGCGATTGCCCGCTGAGTTCGCCAAACACCAGCGCGCCCCAGGCGAGACCCCACAACTGGTTGGTATTGGAGAGCGGGATGCCCCGGCCGATGCCGATATATTTCGAGGCGTATTGCTGGAACAGATCGCCCAGCACCCAGCAGAACCCGCCCAGGAACAGCCAGAAGAACACGGGCCGGGCACGGGTCATTTCAACCGCTAGATTGCCCATGCCGCCGTGGTAGATCAGGGCCAGTGCGAACGTCGTGCCCAATTCCCCGAACGTGAAGACGGTGACGAACGACAGCGGGTTCATGCCGCTGATATAGGCCTTGCGGTAGGGGATATACATGGTGCCCCAGACCACGCCGGCCGCCAGCGCCGCCAGGATGCCAAGCGTCGCATTGTGCGGACCCGACAAGCTCTGCTGCCGGGTGGTGGCGTAGGCCAGCACGCACGCGCCGGTCACGATCGCCGCTGCGCCCCCCAGCACTTTCGACCATTGCCGCACGCCCGAGCCGCGCAGTTCGTTGAACAGCAGCCAGCCCCAGAATATGCCCACCAGGCTGTTGGTATTCCACAGCGGAAAGGCGATGGAGAGGCCCACGTTTTTGATGGCGAAGACCGTCAGCGTATTGGCCACCGCCCACAACATCCCGGCCAGGACGGCCCACACGATCAGGTGGGATTTCTCCCTCAGGTCCTGGAAGATATAGCCTGTGCCCTTGAGCGCGGCGGGAACGGTCCAGCGTGCGACGAAGACGCCCGCGACCATGCCCAGCGAGATCAGGAACGGGGAGAAGCCTACCGTGACCAGCTTGGTCGGAGCCTCGGCCGCGCCCAGCCAGGCTCCGGCCGCCAGACCGCAGATCACTCCGAGACGGTGCAGCGAAAGGGTGGAAGTGGCGCCGCTTGCGCCCGCGTTGCTGGCCATGGGGCTACCTCAGCACCAGCAAGAGCGACGTGGCCAGGATCAAGACGATGGCGGGAGCCCAAAAGTGGCCATCGGTAAGGATGGCTCTCAGTAATGATGGTTTCAAACGACTTCCTTTCGGGTTCCGCAGCGCGCCCGAGCCCGGTGCCATGCGCTGAATCAGCTATTTATCATACGCGTTACAGCACGCTCGCGGAGCTCAAGTCGTGTCCGATTCGAGCCCGCCCGGAGACCCGTTGCCTTTTGTGCCGCACGATTCATCGTGCGGCATCGACACTCCTGTCGACGTCCGGCGCGTTTCTATACGGGCATCGGAACTGCATCCTCGCCGGTGGCTCAGGGGTTATCCGAAAAAGGAATCCGGCTCGGGGAAAGGGAACGCCCCATTGGGGTTGGAAGGTCGAAGGAAGATACTCAGTTGGATACCAGGCAGGGTGATAGAAAGCCGGACTCCTTCGGACGAACGCACTCTATTGCCGGCCGCAACCCCACCCAGGCATTGGTTTTCGCTAACTCACTGACAACAAGCAGAGAAGATTTCCGTTCCGGTGGTGACCGGTCCTGCGGGCAGGTGCAAACAGGCGCAGTAGCGCCCCATTTTCGTGCAACTGTTCTAGAATGTGCAGAATGGTGCGCGCTGTAGACCATGGTCGTGTTCGTGTACCGGCAACCAGCGGCGGGAGGTTGCGGAAGATGAGTGGAATACAAGGCCGGCGCAGAGTTGGCCGTAGCGTCGGCGCCCTGTTCGCCGGCGTGCTGACCGGCGTTGTCCTCTCACTCGGCACAGACATGCTGTTGCGGGCAGGCGGCATCCTCCCTCCGTTGGGTCAGTACATGAGTGCCGGGTTGTTTTTGCTGGCGACGGCTTATCGCACCGTCTACGGCGTCGCCGGCAGCTACGTCGCGGCTCGTCTGGCTCCGTCACGGCCCATGGCCCACGCCATGTGGCTGGGCGTCCTGGGCATGGCTGTCTGCATTCTGGGCGCAGCCGCGACTTGGAACAAGGGTCCGGAATTCGGCCCGCATTGGTACCCGCTCGCCCTTGTGGCGCTCGCCTTGCCGCAATCCTGGGCCGGCGGCAAGCTCGGCGAATTGCAGCATCCCGAGTCGCAACAAATCCAGCCAGAGGGAATCTGACCTATGAGCAATGCCGAAAAGCGCAATCTCGTTTTCACCCGCGTCTTCAACGCCCCGGTCGAGCGAGTGTGGAAGGCCTGGACCGATGCCTACCAGGTGATGCAGTGGTGGGGACCGGACCACTTCACTTCACCCAGTGCGGAAATGGACGTGCGCGAGGGCGGCGTCTCGATTGTATGTATGCGCGCGCCCAAGGAATGGGGCGGCCAGGATATGTACAGCAGTTGGGCCTATACGAAGATCGTGCCCTTCGTGAGCATCGAGTTCATTCAGAACCTGTGTGACCGCGAAGGCGACAAAGTGGATCCCGCAATGTTCGGATTGCCTGCGGATTTCCCGCAGGATCTACGCAAGGTGGTTACGTTTACGCCCGCGGGCCCGGGCAAAACGGAACTGATAGTGACGGAATTCGACTGGACGGTGGGCCAGATGATGGTGCTGGCCGAGACCGGCATGAACCAGTGCCTGGGCAAGATGGAGGCGAGTTTCGCCCGACAGGCCTCGGCGGGCGCTTAGAGGAGACGGCTACTCCTCTTTCAGCGACCGCTCCATCAACTCGCGCAGCGCCTCGCGCGGATCGCGGCCCTCGCGCAGGATCGCGTAGACCTGCCGCGTAATCGGCATCTCCACGGAGAGCCGGCCGGACAGTTCCTGGGCGGCGTAGGTGGTCTGAACGCCTTCGGCGATCATGCGCATTCCGGCCAGGATCTCGGATAACTTGCGGCCCTGTCCGAGTTGGTAGCCGACGCTGCGGTTGCGGCTCAAATCGCCATTGCAGGTCAACACCAGGTCGCCCAGCCCGGCCAATCCCGCCAGCGTCCGGGCCTGGCCTCCGGCGGCGATGGCCATGCGGCTGATCTCCGCTAACCCGCGTGTAATCAATGCGGCCATGGTGTTTGCGCCCAGGCCGAGCCCGGCGCAGACCCCCGCCGCGATGGCGATCACGTTCTTAACCGACGCGCCGACCTCGACGCCTACGGGATCGGTGTTGGTGTAAAGCCGCAGCGACGGGCCTGAGAAGGCCGACTGCACCGCCCGCGCCAGACTGATGTCGTGGGAGGCAATCACGATCGCGGCCGGCTCGCCGCGCGCCACTTCCTTGGCGAAGGTCGGCCCGCTCAGCACTCCCACCCGAGGAGGGAATCTGTTGCCGACCACGTCGTTAATCACCTGCGACATACGCAGCAGCGTGCCGTTCTCGATGCCCTTGGTCGCACTGACGAACAGCATGTTCTCATCGAGGTGCGGCAGCAAGTCGTCGTACACCCGGCGTGCATGGTGCGATGGCATCACGCCCAGCACGATCTCGGCGTCCTCCACGGCGCGGGGCAAGGAACTGGTTACCTCGACGCTGGGGCCGAGTGTCGCGCCGGGTAGAAACAGGTCATTCTCCCGCGTCGCCTGCATCCGTTCGGCCAGATCGCGCTCGTAGACCCAGAGCCGCACCTGTTCGAATCGTGGCGCCAGAACCGAGGCCAGGGCCGTGCCCCAACTACCGCCGCCGATCACTGCGAGTCGCTTCACGCCTTCTTACCCCCGAATCGAAACACGTTTTCCTTTCCCGCCCGCAACCGCTCGATATTCGATTTGTGCCGCCAGATCACCAGCGCGCTCGCCAGCGCCGCCGCGACGATTACGGGCCATTGCTGCAGCCCGAACATCGCAACGACAAACGGGAACACCGCCGCGCCCAGGATCGATCCCAATGAGATGTAGCGGGAATAGGCCACGATGGCCACGAACAGCAGCGCGCATATGCCCAGCGCTGCCGGGGCCAGGCACAGGAATGCGCCCACGAAACTCGCAACCGCCTTGCCGCCCTGGAACTTGAGGTAGACCGGGAAGGCGTGTCCCAGCAGCACCGCCAGAGCCGCCGCGCTCGCCCAACGCACATCGCCGTGCGCGGCACGCAACATCAGCCACACCGCCAGGTAGCCCTTGGCAATGTCGAGCAGTAGGGTGAGAATTCCGATGCCCTTGCCGGAGGTTCGTAATACGTTCGTCGCACCGATGTTTCCGCTACCCATCGCGCGCACGTCTTTGCCCGTTTTCAGCCAGACCAAAAGGTAGCCGAACGGAATGCCGCCGAGGAGGTTGGCCAGGAGTAGGAGTCCAATTTGAAGCATCATGCTGTTAGGGGGAAGGAGGCCAGCTTGGTGTAGATTGAGCCGCCGGGGGTCAACTGGCTCTGATAGAGGTGGAAGCGTTCCGCGGGGAAGGCCCCGAAATCCAGGCTCGGAAGCTCTGAAATGGTCCTCTTCAACTCAACCAGCGGTTCATCGGCGCGCAGTCTCGCCAGAGTCAGGTGCGGGTGAAAGGCCTTCTTCTCGGTCGCTATGTCCAGCCGCACGCACGCTGCGTCGGTGTCCCGTGCGAGCGTCGTGAGACTGGACGGCGCTTCAATGCCCGCCACCAGCACGCGCGGACGGTCCGCGTTGGGCAACCAGTTCAGTCCGCGTATGGCGATCCTGAGCGGGCCCGGCTTCGGCACGGCGTCGAGTGCGGTCTTCAATTCGTCGAGGCGCGCTTCCGGGAAATCGCCGATGAACTTGGTAGTCACATGCAGGTTCGCAACGGGACTCCATTGCAGCCGCGCCTTGGGCTTCAACAGATGCAGCAGCAGTTCCAGATTGCGCCGCATCTCGTACGGCAGATCGAGTCCGACAAACAGCCTCATCAACGTTCAGTGCCCAGTCCTGTTCCCGTCCTGATTCATTTGTTACGTTGCTTATGGTAACGCGAGATGACTCCTGAGTTGCTCACCCGTGAATTCTACTCCGCTCCGGCCGTTCAGGTGGCGCGCCGGTTGCTTGGCTGCGTGCTGGAGTTCAACGGGCGGGGTGGACGCATTCTGGAGGTGGAAGCCTACCTCGGCGAGGGGGACGAAGCGGCGCACACGCATCGGGGCATAACCCCCAGAACCCGCGTGATCTTCGGCCCGCCGGGCCACGCCTACGTTTACCTGAACTACGGGATTCACTACTGCCTGAACGTGGTGGCGGAGCCCGACGGGCGAGCCGGCTGCGTCCTGATCCGGGCCGTGGAGGGAATCGGCAACGGTCCCGGCAAATTGACCCGGGCGCTGGGCATCACGCTCGAATTGAACGGCTGCGACTTGACGCAAGGGCCGCTGACCATCCGGCGCGGACGGTCCCCTGCCGGGATCGTTGCCACGCCGCGCATCGGCATTCGCAAGTCCATCGACCTGCCGCTACGCTTCCTTGCCACGGATTGACGAGGGGGCCCGGAAGCCCCCGCACCGGCCGGCGCGCCGGCCGGAAGTAAGAAACCAGACCGTCGCGGCTATTTCTTGCCGGTCTTTTTGGCCTTGGCCTGCGCCTGCTGTGCCTGTTGCTGGTCGCCCTTGTGTTCCCGGTTGTGACGGGCGAGCGCCTTGGCGATTGCTTCCGCCGAAAGGGCGCTGTGTTGGTGCGACTGCAGCACGTCGCTGTTCACGTTTGGCTTGTCTGGCATTGAGTGTTGATCCTTCCTCTGGCTGACGGGGACAGGCTGTCCCCCGGCGTCGTAGAATAAGCCACTGAATCGAGACAATTCAGAGCGTGCCAGCGGCGCATCCGCGGCTGGCCTCCAGGCTCTCGGAAGTGCGTAGGGGAGTCGGTCTGCTCCAACTCCGGAACGGCCACTTTCCAAATAACGACGCCCGCCTCAATGGTAGTCCCATTCAACCCGGGCTGAACGAAGATCGCGCCTGATTCAAAACAGGAACTGAGCGGCCATCCGTCAGTCGGCCCGCCCCGCGGGGCGCGGCGGTTCGGATGCGCCAGTCTCGCAGGAGAAGGTATGAACGGCCCCAGCCCGCAGAACAAGCACCCAATGGATGGATTTCCGCAGATATGCTTCGTCAGGAACGTCGTGAACAACCCCAATATCCTGATCGGGGACTACACCTACTCCGACGACCCCGAGGACTCGGAGAATTTCGAGCGCAACGTGCTCTATCACTTCCCGTTCATCGGCGACAAACTCGTGATCGGCAAATTCTGTGCCCTGGCCCGCGGCGTCAAGTTCATCATGAACGGCGCCAACCACAAGCTGTCCGGTTGTTCGACCTATCCGTTTTACATCTTCGGGCACGGCTGGGAGCAGGCCGCGCCGGCTCCAGGCGATCTGCCCTACAAGGGCGACACCCTCATCGGCAACGACGTCTGGCTCGGGTACGAGGCGCTGATCATGCCCGGGGTGAAGATCGGCAACGGCGCGATCGTCGCCGCCCGGTCCGTGGTGGCCACCGACGTAGCTCCCTACTCCATCGTGGGCGGCAACCCGGCAAAGTCGATGAAGGCGCGCTTCGCCCCGGACGTCGTGCAACGGCTGGAGGCGTTAGCCTGGTGGGATTGGCCGGTCGAGAAAGTGACGCGCCTGTTGCCGCTGATCGTGTCGGGCGATATAGATGCGTTGTGCGCGGCGGGGAGCCGGGACTGAGCGGGTCTTGCTAGAAGCGCTTCAGGAAGATCGGTTCGACTTCCAGGAAGGCGCGCACGAACCTGCCCACAGCCTGCAAGGATTTCAGGCTGTAACGGAAAACGACTTCGTGCCGCTGCTCCGCATCTGCAGCCGAGTGATGGAAATGCCAAACTGCCGCTACTCTGCTAGCCATAAGTCGTTTCCTTTCTGTGGGTCATCCCGGTTGAAGGACGAACGCCGCCCTTCCCGAACCACCCTATCAAGTTTGAATGTAATGCCGCTGTTGCTGGATTGTCAACTGTTTGTAACATTACAATTCGAACACTTTACCTCTCCGGAAAGGCCGTTCCGGCTGTGGCTTAGCCGGATTGTCGCCCCATAATCTTCGATGGGGATTGACTGAGGTCAACCAACGCGGCATTTTGCGCCGCAAGGTGACCGCGCCAGCACAAAAAACCGGTCCGCAGTGATAGACTCTGTGTTTTCCCATGAACGACACAGTAAAGTACGTTCTCTCCGAAGAACGCATCCCCAAATTCTGGTACAACCTGACCGCCGACCTGCCCGTGCCGCCGCCCCCGGTTTTGCATCCGGGCACACTGAAACCGGTCGGCCCGGACGACCTGGCGCCGCTGTTCCCGATGGCGCTGATCGCCCAGGAGGTCTCGACGGAGCGCGAGATCGAGATCCCGCAGCCGGTCCGGGAAGTCTACCGGCAGTGGCGTCCTTCGCCCCTGCACCGTGCCCGCAGACTTGAGAAAGCACTTGATACTCCGGCACGCATCTATTTCAAAAATGAAGGGGTTAGCCCTGCCGGGAGCCACAAGCCGAACACGGCCGTAGCGCAGGCCTTTTACAACCGGGAAGCGGGCATCCGCCATATCACCACCGAAACGGGAGCCGGGCAGTGGGGTTCCTCGCTGGCCTTCGCCGGCGCCGTCTTCGGCATCGAGATCGATGTCTACATGGTGCGGGTTTCCTACAACCAGAAACCGTACCGGCGCGCGTTGATGGAGACCTACGGGGCTCGCTGCGTGGCCTCGCCGTCGAACGAAACCGCTTCGGGCCGGGCCATTCTCGCGAAGAACCCCAACCATCCCGGCAGCTTGGGCATCGCGATCTCCGAGGCGGTGGAACTGGCGGCGCAGCGCGACGACACCAAGTACGCGCTGGGCTCGGTGCTGAACCACGTCATGCTGCACCAGACGGTGATCGGCCAGGAGGCGATGGCACAGTTTGAGCTGGCCAACGACTATCCCGACGTGGTCATCGCGTGCACCGGCGGCGGTTCGAATTTCGCCGGCATCGCCTTCCCGTTCCTGGGCGCGCAACTGCGCGGCGGCAAGCACGTCCGAGTGATTGCGGTGGAGCCGTCGGCCTGCCCCAGCCTCACCAAAGGCGCCTACGCCTACGATTTCGGCGATACCGCGCATCTGACGCCGCTGACCAAAATGCACACGCTCGGCTCGTCGTTTACGCCGCCCGGATTCCACGCCGGCGGCCTGCGCTACCACGGCATGGGACCGCTGGTCAGCCTGGTGAAGGAATTGGGCCTGATCGAAGCCCGGGCCTATCACCAGACGCCCTGCTTCGAGGCCGGTGTCCAGTTCGCACGCGCGGAGGGAATCGTCCCCGCGCCCGAGAGCAACCACGCCGTCCGCGCCGCTATCGACGAGGCGCTGCGCTGCAAGGAAGAGGGCGTCAGCCGGAGCATCCTGTTCAACCTCTCCGGGCACGGCCATTTCGACATGCAAGCCTACATCGACTACCAGGCAGGCAACCTGCTGGACCTGGAGTACGCAGAGGACGAAGTGGCCTTGGCGCTGGCCGGGCTGCCCTCCGTCCCCGCCGAATAGACCGGCGTTGGCAGGGCTTTCGAAGACGAAAATGGCCCCTCGCAAGAGGGGCCATTTTTCGTCTGTTGGTATCGCACGCTAGAGGCGTAGAAATCGCAAGCCGCTTAATTTAGCGGTTTGCGAAATCCGCCCCTTTCGAATCAAGCACTTGAGAACACAATCCGCTAAGATTAGCGGTTTGGCTTTTCGCACCCTGCCGGGCGCCCGGTCAGAGCCGGACTATTTTCGGCGAATTCAGCCCTTTGAGCGCGTTCCTGGTATCGACCACCAATTGCGCCTTCTCGACCAGTTCGGCGTAGTCGGTGGCCTTGTGGTCGGTGATGATCACAACGCAGTCGGCCGTTGCAACCGCTTCAGGCGAATTGTCCGCCGTGTAGGCAATCTGCTCGACCTTGAGTTTCGGCACGTACGGGTCGCTATAGGTGACCACTGCCCCGCGCTTGTTCAGCAAGTGGATCACGTCCAGGGCAGGCGACTCGCGGACGTCGTCGATGTCGCGCTTATAGGCGACTCCCAGCACGTGCACGTGCGAGCCGTTCAGCGCCTTGCGCACGTCGTTCAGCGCGTTTTGCACCTTGTCCACCACGAAGTGCGGCATGTTGGAGTTGATGTAGCCCGCGAGTTCGATGAAGCGCGCCTCCATGCCGGACTGCTTGGTCTTCCAGGACAGGTAGAACGGGTCGATCGGGATGCAGTGCCCGCCCAGGCCGGGGCCGGGGTAAAACGGCATGAAGCCGAAGGGCTTGGTGGCGGCGGCGTCGATGATCTCCCAGACGTTGATGTCCATGCGGTCGCACATCATCGCCAACTCGTTCACCAGCCCGATGTTGATCATGCGGAAGGTGTTTTCGAGCAGCTTGACCATCTCGGCGACGCGGGTGGAACTCACCGGCACGACGTGCTCGAGCGCCTGCGAATAGAACAGCGCTCCCACCTGGGTGCAATTCGCGGTGATGCCGCCCACCACCTTGGGGATATTCTTGGTCTGATACTTGGGGTTGCCGGGGTCCACGCGCTCCGGCGAGAAGCACAGGAAGAAATCCTCTCCCACCTTCAGGTTCGAATTCTCGAACATGGGCAGCAGAAGTTCGTCCGTGGTGCCCGGATAGGTGGTCGACTCCAGAATCACCAGCAGCCCGGGATGGGCGTGGTTGGCCACCGCTTGCGAGGCCGAGACCACGAAGCTCATGTCGGGGTCCTTGGTCTTGCGCAGCGGCGTCGGCACCGCGATGTTGATGGTGTCCAACTCGCCCACGACCGCGAAATCCGTGGTTGCTTTGAGCAGCCCTTTTTCAACCAGTTCCGCCACCTCGGCGGTTGGCACGTCCTGGATGTAGCTGATGCCCTGATTGATCAGGTCCACCTTGCCGGCGGTGACGTCGATCCCGGTGACGTGGAAGCCCGCCTTGGCGAATTCGACGGCCAGAGGCAGGCCGACGTAGCCCAGGCCTACGACGCCCACGCGGGCGGTCTTGGTGCGTATCTTCTCCGAAAGGGTTTGAAGGCTGGTGTTCGTGGTGGAAACGCTCATGGTGGTTAATCTGACCGATTCAGGCGCTGCGATTCGAGAATCTATGCGAACGCTATCAGGCAATGCTCAGCCTGTCAATAGATAGGTTACTACCTCTCCGGGCGGTCTAGCCCTGAGGCTCGAACCGGTCCCGGTGCGCCCACAGGCCGAGGGCCGGGTTGGAGACGAAAAAGACCTTTTCACCGTCCAACTCGTTGATCCCATCATACAGTTTTGCGGGATTGTACCGTGCGGCCGTCTGCTCGAACGGAGCGTACTGGAAGCCGGCCCCCTCCACTTCCTGACGCGTCAGGTGCCCGGGGCAATAGGTGATCGTGAAGCGGCCCTCGGAAGAGCCGTGAATCAGGTGCGCGGCGGCTCCCAGGCTGGCCGCAAGGTCTTCATTTTCCTCGACCATGCGCAGCGTTGCGGGAGTCCCGTGGTAGCCGTACTTGCGGATCAGCGCGTCGATGGCGGCATCCTCGCCAAACTCGCGCACTCCCGGGGCCAGCACGATCAACTCGCCCCCGTCGGCCAGCGCCATGCGCGTTCGGTAGACGCTCTTGTTGCCCAGCCAGGTGCTCTTGAACTCGCCGGGATCGAGCCACACCACCGCCTTGCGGATCGGCTCGTCCAGCATCTCGAAATTGACTTCGAGGCTGAGTTCCGAGGCGCGGTAAAAGCACTCCGCGTCGTCTCCTGCAAATAGGCCGCGCAAGGCCAGTTCGCCGCTCGCGTTGCGCGAGATCACGGTCTGCAGGTACACGATCGGCAGGTGGCGCGCAAACTGCTCGGAGGCGTAGTTCAGAACGCGGCGTACGGGAGTGTCGGCCCGCCCCATGATCCGCTCCATTCCGTACACCGCGCCGAGGTAGTGGCTCTTGTTGATGCCCTCGCTGCCGCCCGTGCCGACGAACACGTTTTTGTTGTAGTTCGCCATGCCGATGACCTCGTGGGGCACCACCTGGCCCAGCGACAGGATCAGGTCGAAGCCGCCCTCGACCAGCAGCCGGTCCACTTGCGCGGGCCAGGCGAAATCGAGCTTGCCCTCCGACTGTTCCCGGATGAACGAAGCGGGGACTTCGCCCAGCGTGGCCAGGCCGTGCCGCCAGTCGTGGACCCGGAACAAATCGCGCGGCATGTCGCCGAACATCGTTTCAATTTGCGTCGCGGTCATCGCCGAGTGCGTGCCCAGGGCGGGCAGCACCGCCGCCAGCCGCTCGCCGTAGTACTCGTAGGCCAACTGCGTGAGCTCTCCGGCCCGCGAGTGAAAGCGCGTGAAATCGGGGGGGATGCAGAGAACCTTGCTGCGCGCCCCAAGGGCGTCGAAGATGCCGAACAGCAACTGCCGCAGTTCGCTGGGCGTGAACTCGGTGGTGCGGGATCCTGCTGCGCAGTAAAGGCTCATCGGGGAGGGCGGCGTCTACCTGCAGTATACCGGCACGGGACACCCCGATCCTGATAGCTTTTTGAACATGAGTCTTCGCGCCAGCCTTCGATCGATCATGCCCGCCGCGGTCTTGCTTGCAGGGGCGGCAATGCACGGGCAAACGCGCACCGGGACGGTCCGTCTGATCATCCAGGGGGACGACATGGGGGCCGCCCACGGGATCAATACGGCGACCATCCGGGCCTACAAGGAGGGCATCCTGCGCTCCACGAACGTGATCGTGCCGGGCCCCTGGTTCCTGGAAGCCGTGCAACTGCTGAACGAGAATCCAGGTCTCGACGTGGGCGTGCACCTGTGCCTGACCAGCGAATGGGAACGGGTGAAATGGCGACCGCTGACGGCTGCGCCCAGCCTGGTGGATGCCGACGGCTACTTCTTCCCGATGGTCTGGCCGCGCAAGGATTTCCCGGCTGGCGCCAGTCTGAAGGAAGCCAGCCCCAGGATCGAGGAAGTGGAGAGTGAACTGCGCCGTCAAATCGAAGTCGCGCGCAAGTACCTCCCCAGGATTTCGTACCTGTCCGCGCACATGGGGTTCCCGGCGCTCAAGCCGGAATGGCAGGAACTGGTGAAGCGTATCGCCTCCGCGACGGGGATTCCGCTGATGGAATCGCAGACCGGCGTGAACTATCTCAGCGGCGTGTGGCGCGCGGGAGCGGGCGCCAACTTCGACCAGGGACCGCTGCGCGCGGCGAAGCTGGCGGCCCGGCTGGAAAAGCTCCAGGCCGGGACCTACGTCATGGTGGAGCACTGCGGCACGAACGATCCGGAGATGCAGGCGCTCGGGCATAGGGGCTACAACTACGTGGCCGCCGATCGCTCGGCCGTCGTGGAGGCCTGGACCTCGCCTCGGGTGCTTGACGCAGTGAAGCGGCGGGGCATTCAACTGATCGGGCATGCCGATCTGCCGAACACCGCGAAACAGTAGGGGCTCGCAGCGCCCCCGGCGCTGGACGCGCCGCGGCTAAACGGCGACCTGCGGGTCGCGCTGACCCGGTGAGTCGGCGTCCTTGCCGCGACGGTGCATCGGGACGATGTCCCGCAAGCCATACCCGGTGTAAACCTGCCGCGGGCGGGCGATCTTCTGCTCCGGATCCAGCAGCATCTCCTCCCACTGTGCCAGCCATCCGACGACGCGCGGAATCGCGAAGAGGACGGTGAACAGATCGGGGCGGAAGCCCATCGCCTCGTAGATGATGCCCGAGTAGAAATCGACGTTCGGATACAGTTTGCGCTGGACGAAGTAGTCGTCTTCCAGGGCGATGCGCTCGAGTTCCCGCGCGATCTCGATCTTGTGGTTCTCGCCGGTGACGGTGAACACCTGGTCGGCGGTGCGCTTGATGATGCGCGCCCGCGGGTCGTAATTCTTGTAAACGCGGTGGCCGAAGCCCATCAGCTTGTACTTGCCCGACTTCACGGCCTCAATGTAGCTCGGGATGCGGTCTTTGGTCCCGATCTCTTCGAGCATCCGCAGAACCTCTTCGTTCGCCCCGCCATGCAAGGCCCCGGCCAGCGCCGAGGCGGCCGCGGCGACGCACAGGTAGGGATCGGTCTGGGCGCTGCCGACGCCGCGCATGATGTTGGTGGAACAGTTCTGCTCGTGGTCGGCGTGCAGGATGAACAGGACGTCGAGGGCCCGCTCCAGGATCGGGTTGGCCACGTACTTCGGCTCGAACATCTTCCACATCATGTTCATGAAATTCCCGGTGAAGCTCAGCTCGTTGTCCGGGTAGATGTAGGGCAGGCCGAAGTGATGGCGGTAGCAGTAGGCGCAGATGGTGGGCATCTTCGCCACCAGCCGGGCGATCTGCAAGTGGCGGTTTTTGGCGTCGAAAATGTTGCGCGCCTCGGGGTAAACGGTGGACAGCGCAGCCACGGTCGAGATGAGCATGCCCATGGGGTGGGCGTCGTAGCGGAACCCCTCCAGGAACTTCTTGGTGGTCTCGTGCAGCATGGTGTGCCGCTTCACCTGCGACTGCCAGACCGTCAGTTCCTGCTCGGTGGGAAGCTCGCCGTTCAGCAGCAGCCAGGCGACTTCCAGGAACGAGCACCTTTCGGCCAGCTCGTCGATGGCAAAACCGCGATACCGCAGGATGCCGGCGTCTCCGTCGATGTAGGTGATGGCGCTTCGACACGAAGCGGTGTTCAAAAAAGCGGGGTCGTAGGAGAGCAGGCCGAAGTCTTTCTCTCCCGTTTTGATCTGTCGCAGATCGATGGCGCGGATGGTCTCATCCTTGATTGGCGCCTCGTACTGCAATCCGGTTCGCTCATCGGTAATCTTCAGCCGGTCAGGCATGTTGCTCCCTTTACGGTCGAGCAGAGTGCTCGAACCCCTGGAAGATATTCAAGCCTGCTTTTCCGTGATTGTCCAGTATGCGTTTTCCCACAATACAAGAAAGTCAAGACTGGCGCAGCGGGCTGGGCCTGATCCGGCTGAAGAGTTGGGACGATTCTACTTGGCGGCCTCGATGGACGCGATCTCGACGGCGTCGTCCTTGAGTTCGCCGGTCACCGTAACCTTTTGACCGTACAGGGCCTCGGGCACCTTGCCGGGGTTCGAGATGGCGACGACTTTGCCATCCACGACGAGCACCGGTTTGGCGCCGCCCTTGATGCAGCCCTTGACGCAGCCAACCGAGCCCGCCGAGGCGTCGGCGTGCTTGGCGCCGCACTTCGTCTCCGAAATATACCCGGTCCAGTCGCTGGCTAGAGCAGCGGCGGTAACTAGAACAAATGTGAGCGCGAGTTTTTTCATGCGATCTCCTTAGAGCCTCTGAAAGATCAGCAGACGGGTGATCCGGGACTGGCAGCACTCGTCCGCTAAATCTGCACCATCTTAGACTGTTTTGGTCGGAGATACAATGTTCTCTCCCGCGGCTGGCTTCAAGTGCTGGGTGATGGAATGCAGTACAAGTCGCTGATCAGTAGTGACTTACTGTTTCTAAGAGCGGGTTTCCGCTACCCGCGCAGGGCAGCCGCAATTGCGGTGTTTGGGTTTACAGACCCTGCGCGGTCAGGCAGCCGTCCACGTTCAGCACTGCGCCAGAGATGAATGCCGCTGCGCCGGAGGCCAGGAAAAGCGTCGCTTCGGCGACGTCCAGCGGCGTGCCGATGCGGCCCAGAGGGTGGAACTTGAGCACGGCTTCGCGATCGGCTTCCCCAATCGCGAAGGCCTTTTCCAGCAGAGGGGTCGAGATGTAGCCCGGGCAGATGGCGTTCACCCGGATCCCCTGCGGCCCGTGATCGAGCGCCATGGCGCGGGTCAGCCCGATCATGCCGGCCTTGGACGCGTCGTAGGACGGGCAGCGGGGCCAGGACACGTGCGCGTGCGCCGACGAAATGTGGATGATTGCACCGCCGTTCCGCATCTGCGGAATGGCGTGTTTCGAGCACAGGTAGGCGCCTTTCAGGTTGACGCCAATCTGGCGGTCCCACTGCTCCTCGGTCAGCTCCACCACGGTCCCGTAGATCTCGATGCCGGCGTTGTTCACCAGCACGTCGAGCGAGCCGAGTTCTTCCACGGTCCGCCAGACCGCCCGCTGCACGTGCTCCTCGTTGGACACGTCGCCGTCCACCGCGATGGTCTTCCCGGGCCCGCCAATCCGCGCCGAGGTCTCCCGGACGGTAACTGCGTTGATATCGAACAGCGCGACGCGGTAGCCGGCCGCGACGAATCGCTCCGCGATGGCGGCGCCGATTCCCGAGCCCGCGCCCGTTACGAGAGCTGTCTTGCACTCACTCATGCAGGTCTTCCCTCCGGATTAGTTCACTGTCAGGAACAAGGCATGGACGCCTATTCGTAGCGATAGACCGTGCAGCGCTCGATGCCGAGGTCGCGGGGCGAGAAGCGCCAGTGCTGGCCCTGGTCGTTCTCGTCGCCATTCAGACGCCGCCCCGGAACCCACGCCCCATTGAAGTACGATGCTTCGTCGATCGTGCCGATCCCCACCAGCCTGGGCCCCGGCGTTTTGGCGGTAAAGGCCACGCGGAATCCGCTACCCGCACCGGTGAATTCGTCCGGCCCGGTGGCGATAATCAGGCCGTAGCCGAGCTCCGAGTTGGAGCCGAAGATGCTATCGAGGCTGATCTCGAGTTCGTACCCGCCGAGCTGGGTCTTGACCGAGGGGTGCGCCTTATCGAGCAGGAAGCCCGCCATTTCGCCCTTGCCCTGATGCTTGAGAATCACGGGGGCCAGCTGCGCCAGCACCTCGTAACTCTTCCCGAGCGGAGCCTGCTTGACGTCCTCCATGGAGTCCACCGCGAAGGGCGACGTGCCGATGGCGTCGCGCTGGCCGATGGCGTAGAACACGTTGCGCGCACCATCCGCTTCGCGCCGCATCTCGGGGATGAACAACGGGTTGCCGGCGTGCGTGTAGCGGCGGCACCATTCCTCGAAATTCGGCTGGTAGATGTCGGGCGACAGGAAGTCCAGATGCGGCGCGGCGGCGCGCCAGATGTCCAGAACCTGAGGCTGCGGTCCGCCGCTGGGCCAGTTGCCCGGCTTGTTGTCCGGATTGCTCAGCCAGGTGTTCGCAAACATCGGCAGCGCGTAATCGGCTTTGCCCGCGGCGGCCACCTTGTCGAGGTACAAGGCGTAATTCCAGGCCATGAAAATCTCGTCGGTCTCGGGGCTCGCGCCAAACACCTGCTCCCAGGTGCCCGAGGTCTTCGCTCCCGCGGCTTCCCAGCGCGCTTTCAGGTCCGGGTAGAGTGCGGCTTTGTGCTGCGCCAGGTTCTCCAGCAGAGGCTTGGGAACTTCTTTGGCGAACGCGGCATTGGCCGGATCGGAGCGGTCGCGCGAATCGCCCAGCACGCCGACTTCGTTCTCCACCTGAATCATCAGGACGGTATTCTCGGTGGCGTCGAATTGCTTGATGTGGCGCAGCAGCGCGCCGAACGCTTTGGCGTCGGCGGCCCAACTGGCGGGGCCGAGTGGGGACAAAACCTCGGGCGTACTTCCGTCGTGCAGGCGGACGCGCGGGAAGCGCTTGTAATCCTTCTTCACCCATACCGGGATGTAGCTGGACATGCCGTTCTTCCAGCTGCCGAACCAGAGGAACACCAGCTTCAGATTCGTGCGGCGCGCACTTTCGATCAGCCCGTCCACCAGCCGGAAATCATACTTGCCCTCCTCGGGCTCGACCAACTCCCAGGAGACGCCCGCCAGGACGGTGTTGAAGTTCATGGCCGTCATGCGCCGCCAGACGGGGCGCATGTAGTCGATGTTCGATGAACTGGAGTTGTGCAATTCGCCGCCGAGAATCAGGAACGGCTTGCCAGCCACGATCAATTGTGTCGCGCTGCCTTGCTTTTGCAGGTGTGGGGTCCGCGCATCCTGCGCCTGAGCGGTCATGCCGAGAGCGAGCGCCAGGGCAGAGGAGAAAATGGACAATTTAGTCATAGGGTAGCCGTCGATCCGGTCCCCATTATATTCGCCAGCGCGCGGCAGGATGCGCAGCCCGTCCTGGCCAAGAGCACTCGCCGCCGGGGGCGAATGCAAAAAAAGCGGGCCCGCACTGGAAAGTGCGAGCCCGGGGATCGATTCGGTCCGGTCTGTTTACTTCAGCGGGCCAAGCAAATAGACCAGGCCAAGCGTTGCGGTATTCATGCCTTTCGCTGCGGCCAACTGCGCGCCGCGATCGAAAAAGGCTTTATCCGATGCATCGTGGCGGAACTCCAGGCGAGCCACGAGGTGATCGTTGTATTTGTATTCTCCAGTAATCGTGCCCTCCTTAATCTTCTGAATGGTACCGGTCGAAAAGCCGTTGGCGTCGTTGAAGAATTCAGCGCGCGGTGAAATTGCGATGCGCTTGGTCAACTGATAGCGGAACGCGCCGGCGATGCCTTGCCAACTGGATGCGGGGCCGAACACGGCGTTGTCCCGCCCGTAGTCGTAATTGACGTAGAAGCTGGCCTTGGCCGTCGGGTTGACCAGCAGGGTGGTGTCGAAGAGATTCCGTTTGCCCTGGGTCGTTCCCAAATGGTTCGGGCCGACATAGTAATTGGTGCTCCAGGTGTACTTCGGCTTGGTGTAGGCGGCGGTGATGCCGACGTTCTTCATGTTGTTGCCCCACAGGTTGTTCCAGGCGTTCACGACCTGGACACCGACGGTCAGTTCCTTGGTCACAGGCACGCTGGAGCGGAGACCGAAGTGGTAGTACGGAATGGCCCAGGCGAAGAGCAGCGAACGAGTGTAGTTCCAGTTGGAGGAACTCTCGATTACTTCCGCGCCGGCCGAGGTGACGAACTCGCCGAAGTCGAATTCAGCGCCATGCATATGAGTGGGCTTCAAGATCACGTACATCTGCTCGATGTAGCGGAAGCCCTTCGGCTGCGGATCGCCGGCGTGGACCAGCCGAAGCGTCTCACCGAAGCCCGCATCGAGGTGCACGCCCAGGATCTTGTCCGACTTGTCGATGGTGAACTTGGCCAAACTCATCTCAGGCTGGCCGTAGTTGATGTCGAAGTTCTGGAGCTGGTTGGAGTTGGATGCCGGGTGGTTGGAATTGAGCGTGATATACCCATCCGCCAACCCTGAGAAGACCCAACCATCATATTTCGGAGGATCAGGGGCAGGCGTGGCAGGCGCCGCCGCTGCGGCAGCCTGGGCCGGGGCGGCTGGGGCAGTGCTGCCAGCTGCCGGAGTCTGTGCGCTGGCGCACACTGAAATCAAGGCGCCGCAGAGGACAAGTGATAGCTTCATAGCCAAATCCTTACTACTGTATTTTCTGATTGAGCCCGGCCGCGCCTCACTCCTCGGCAGGGAGGAAGGAACGCGATCACACCGATTGATGGCGAGGGGCAGATGGTGGCTTCGCCGACGTGGAAGCAATCGGTTGTTTTTACGAGTATGCGGGAGTTCCCCGTGAAAGAACAATCGAGACATTTTATGAAGATCATCACAATTGTTGATTCGCTCCAGCCCCGGAACCGGTTGGTCCCCTGTTCCAGGGACGCGTTTCGGGGCAGGCAACGGGACCTGCGCATCCTCAATACCCAAGCCTATCGGGCAAGTATCAGGAAGGCATAAAGAAGGCATAAGGCCGACGTAAAGCAGCGACGCTGAGCTAAGGCAGTTGGGCCGGAGGGCAGCCTGCGCGCTGGTTGTTGACCGGCGCTGGAAGGCCTATTGGAAGTCTAAGCAGGCGGGTTACCAACCCGCCTGCAGGATACCATCCTGACCCACAGCCTGGCGGCTAGACGAATTGAAGGCAATCGGGAGATGATTGTCTTGGATGTGGTTGTGGACCCGTGAAGCGCCGCTGAAGCCGAGCCGCGGGTTTGGAAAGGGATGTCGAAAATGGCTCGTAAGCTGATCACCGTTCTGGCGCTGGCCGCGTGCGCTGCATGCACCTGGGCCCAGGCGCCGGCGGCCGGAGGCGGCCCGCTCGTTCAATTGAACGTTGTCGCTGTGGACGGTGACGGCAAGCCGGTCGCGGACCTGACCGCCGACGACTTCAAGGTGGTCGACCAGGGGGCGGCGCAGCGCATACTCTTCCTCCACAACAACGGCGCCGCCGGGCTGGCCGCGCAAGCGGGCGAGTCGTCCAATCGCCCCTCCGGCGCGGTGCCCCATGCGACTGCGATTCTGTTCGATCTGTTGAACGTGAAGAACATGATCGACATCAACAGCGTGTGGCACAACCTCGCCAAGTGGGTGCCGCAGATGGAGTCCGGCGAGTCGGTCTACTTCTATCTGTTGACGGTGGAGGGAACGCTCACTCCGCTGCACGCCATTGGCGGCGGCGCGGGCGACGACAAGACCTGGCACCAGGACTTCGGCAAACTGCTGGACAAGACGATGAAAGGCTCGCGCACGGTCCGCCCGGCGGGCATGAGCGACGAAGAGGTGGTCAAGAAGACCTACGTGGCGCTGGAGACGGTCGGCAACCAACTGGCGACGCTGCCCGGACGCCGCGACATCCTGTGGATCACCAACGGCGTGCCCAACATCTGGAAGCCCGACACGCCCTGCAACGGCGAGTGGATCGAGTGCGCGCTGTATGTTCCGCACCTGAGCTTCACGCTGGACAAGGCACGGGTCCAGGTGAATCCCGTCTCCTACACCAGCAGCCCGAATGCGTACCTCAATCGCGACGCCGATCTGATGTCGGCCCTGACCGGGGCGCGGCCCTACTACGCGGAAGAGATCACCAAGATCGTGGCGCACGTGGCCAGCGATTCCGCCAGCAGCTACACGCTGGTGTACGAAACGCAGCCGGAGAAGTTGGACAACAAATTTCACAAGTTGAAGGTTACGTGCGAGCGCAAAGGCGTGAAGCTGCAAGCCAAGCAGTATTACTACGCCCTGCCCGATTCCCGCCCGCTTGCGGCGCGTCAGCAGGCGGCGCTCGTCGCGGCGTTTCAGAGCCCGTTCGATACCCCCGACCTCGGGCTCAACGCGAGTCTGGTCGCGGGCCCCGCCGGACAACCCGCGCACTTGCAGCTCCGCGCGAATGCCTCGGACCTGCTGTTGAAAGAGCAGGGCGGGAGCTTCGAAGACCAGCTGACCATCGTGGTGGCCGACCTCGGCGCGGCCGGGCCGATCGGGACACCCAGCATGGCGAACTTCAACATCCACATGACGCGCGAGCAGCGCGACGCGGCGCTGAAGAACGGCGTGCCCGTGGCTCAGGATCATCCGCTTCCGGCGGGCGTGCAGAAGGTGCGCGTGCTGGTGCTCGATCAGGGGTCCAGCACGGTCGGATCGGTGACGATTCCGGTGAAGGCGAATTAGAGGCGAGGGACAAAAACCGCTAGTCTTTAGCGGTCTGGCGAAATCGCCCCTTAAGAATCAATAGCTTGCGAGCCGCAACCGCTAAAATTAGCGGCTTGCCAATTCCAGCCCTAAGATTCACTGCTGGAAATCAGCCGGGATCATGGATTGCGCCGTAGTCGCGACTGGCCCGCTAGCGTTCCGAACCGTGGTCGTGCGGGTGTGCCAGCGCCCTGCTAACGGCGTCCAAGCAGCGCTCGTTTTGCTCCATCGTCCCCGTCGAGATGCGCAGGCAATGCGGCAGGCCGAAAGCCCCGAGCGGCCGGATGATGACGCCCTCACGGAGCAGGGTTTCGAACACCGTCTTTGCAACCGCGGCGCTGGCCATGGGCAGCATGACGAAGTTCGCGTCGCTCGCCACCACTTCCAGGCCCAGCGCTGCAAACGCCTCGCGGTACAGCCGCATTCCGCGCGCATTCAACTCCAGCGTCCGGTGCAGATACTCCACGTCATCGAGTGCCGCCAGTCCCGCCGCTTCCGCCACCGAACTCGGCTCGAAAGGCAGCTTGATCTTGAGTAGGTTCCCGATCAGTTCCTCGTGCGCGAAGCCGTAGCCGATGCGCACCCCGGCCAACCCGTAGACCTTCGAAAACGTCCGCAGCGTGATCACGTTGTCGTAACGGTAATGCATCGAGTCGGGGTAGCGCGGCGATTGCCGGGCGTACTCGAAGTAGGCCTCGTCGAGCAGGATCAGCGCGCGCTGTGGGACGTGCTCGTAGAATGCGTCGAACTCGGCGCGGGAGAAGATAGTGCCGGTGGGATTGTTCGGGTTGGCGAGGTAGATGATCTTGGTTTTGTCGTTGATCGCGCCGGCCAGCGCCTGCAGGTCGTAGCGCCAGTCCGTGTAGGGAACCGTCCGGTAACGCACGCCGCGCGACTTGGCGAGCACCTGGAATCCGATGAACGCGTTATCGGTGGTCAGCACCTCGTCGTCGTCGCACAGGAAGGCGCGGATGATGCCCGCCATGATGCCTTCCGAGCCGCTGCCGGCGATGACGTTCTGCACTTTCAAATCGAACATGCCCGCCAAGCGTTCGCGCAGCTTCAGTCCGCCGGTCGGGTAAAGGTGCGTGCGGTCCAGGGAGCGCCGCATCGCCTCCACGGCGAGTGGAGACGGCCCCAGCGGATTCTCGTTGGAGGCAAGTTTGTCGATGCGCGCGAGCCCATAGCGCTCGCGGACCGCCTCGGCGCTGAGCCCGGCTTCGTAGGGGCGGAGTTGTTCGATCGCGAGTGGGACCAGTGGCATTGTAGAGGGGCGTCCGATGAGGCCGGATGTCCTCGATTATAGGACGGGCAGGCCCCTCAGAAGCTGAGCAGCAGGTGCCAGATGTACAGATAGCCCAGGCCCTCGATGTCCTCCCAGACCTTCCTGGCCAGACCCTCGTCGCCCTGAATCGGGGGCAGTTCGAGGAGCTTCTCGGCCCACGGGCAGCACACGCCGGGGCGCGGCACTGCCCGCGTGATCCAGTCAGGCAGGCCCGCGGTCGCGGACGGCGCGGACGGCACGGCGGGCGATGGCGACGACTCCGAGCGGTATACGCCGAACTCGCGCGCGGCGTCGGTCATCGCCTTCAGGTTTTCGAGCGTGGCGTCGTTCTGCATGATCGCGCTCGAGTCCATCACGTAGCCGCCCTCGGCGCCGATGGTCTCGATCAGCCGCCGGCAGATGGCGCGGATCTCTTCGGGTTTCGAGAAGGCCAGATTCACGTTTGGCACGCCGCCGCTGAGGCAGAACTTCCGGCCCAGAATGGCGTGCGCCTTCTCCGGAGAAGTGCGATCCAGATGGTACACGATGCTGTGCTCGGGCAGGGCGGCAAAGTCCTCGAGATGCGCGTCCCACTTGCCTTCGGCGTAGAACAGCGTCTGGTTGCCCTGCGCCCAGAGTGCCTCCACGATGGGCTTCAAGGTGGGCCAGTAGATGCTCTTGAAATGCTGCTTGGAGATGAAGGGCGTGCAGCCGCGGTGCATCCAGATGGGGATGGGCACCTGCCGCTGCGGGTCGGCTCCGGTCAGGGCCAGATAGCCCAGGTGCGGCATCAAGGCTTCGCACGCCTGCTGGACCTTCTCCGGGATCTCCATCAAGTCGAAGGCCAGTCCGACATAGCCGCGGAACTTGTCGCCCAGGATGTCGAGCGGCGCTTTCAACATGCCGCAAATCGCCGAGACGGTGCCGCACTCGCGCCGCATCCGCTCCACCTGGGGACCGAACGCGGTGAAGTAGTCCATCATCGCCATGCTGCTCTTGACGAAGGCGAGATTGTTGCGGAAGGTCACGGCCTGCCCGCGCTCGCAGAAGTCGGACGAGACGCGCGGGAGCCATGTTTCGTAGAGGAAGCGCACGGGATCGGCGATCAGGTCGTCGTACTCCTCGCGCTTCATAAACGAAGTCTGGTCGGCCGGCTCGCGGTATTGGAAGCAGACGTCGGCGGGTACGTCGATGCCCGGCACGCCGTAGTATTTCAGGCCCGCCGCTTGCGTCAGTCCAGTCCAGACATAGACCATGTTCGGGACGGTCGCATCCCAGTCGTAGTCGTGGCAGCAGCGGATGACGGCCTCGAACGCTTTGCGGTAATCGTGCGTGACTTCCTGGCAGGTAAAGCCGGCGTGGCGTGCCGTGACCTCCGCCGCGAAGGGGCGCAGCGGCACGCGGTCGGGCTGCCCCAGGTGCATGGCCGAGACATAGCGGTTGAGGCGCGCGGCGTAGAGTTCTTCGTTCGAGGTTTGCAGCATGGTTGTGTCCGGCGGCCTGCGCGACGTTCGCCGGTGAGCGTGCGGGCCACACTGATTCTACAACCGCTATGCGGGTAGTTTTGTCCTGGCAAGCCGGGCTACGTTGCCGGGCTCTTGCGCTGCGCGCTTCGTCAGGCTGACCGACGTCACTTGCAGCCGCATGGAGCGGCGCATCGTCTCTCGGCTGGCGCCTGGGAAGAGCTTTGAACCGTCGCTCGCGCCGGAGCCCGAAAGGCGGTCCCCCTCCGGACGGAGGCTGAGGCGGAAGGTCCTTCGAATCACTCCGTCCTCCGTCAAGGCGCCGTCCAGGTTCACGCTTAGCACGTAGGCCGAGTTCTTCTTTTTCGTAATCTGCGTGAAGCTTCCGCCCGCGACGCTGGCGATGCCGATGCGGCCCGTGACGGTGCCGTCCTCGAGGATGGTCAAACTCAGGGGCAGTCTCTGGATCGAGGTCCAGCCGTTCACGACACGGCCCTGACCCTGCCACACGCCGACCAGGTCAGGCGGCGGAATTGTCGTTTGTTTCGCACCGGCCCGGTCTTGGACGGCGGCTCCCGGGGAGGCGAGAGGGAACAGTGCCATAAGCAGTGCGAGCGCGGCCAGCGGCAAGCGCCTGCACACCGAGCACGAAGACGGCGAACCGGGGGAGGGAAGTGCGGCGAGAGTGCTGGCCATACCATCGCTCATCGGCATCCTGGCGGGAATCTGCGCGCTTTCGTGCGGGCCTGGACTGGTACCCAGTCGCAGACTCATGAGCGAGTCAGCGTGCTCGCGGCATCGCTTTGGAGCTAACGCCAACGCAAACGGACGGTTAAGCTGATGGATGTGACGCACAGGGAGCAGGTCGCGGCGTTTCTCAAGAGCCAGAGCACGCTCTCGCTCGCGACGACGGCCGCAGACGGGACGCCGCACGCCGCGCCGCTGTTCTACTTCGCCGATGAGCAACTGCGGCTGTACTGGCTCTCGTCGGCTTCGTCCCGGCACAGCCGGAACCTCAGGCACCGGCCCGAGGCGGCGGTCTCAATGTACGCTCCGACCGACGACTGGAAGCAGATCCGCGGCGTGCAGATGCGGGGCTCGGTCGTGGTTGTATCCGCGCGTTCCGGGCGCGGCGAAATCGTCGCGGCATACTGTGACCGATTCCAACTGGGCGCGAGCTTTCAGACGGCGATTGCGCGCAGCCGCCTATACCGTTTGCAGCCGCAGTGGGTCCGCTACCTCGACAATTCGAAACGCTTCGGCTACAAGTTCGAGTTCAGAGTGAAGGCGAGCGGCGAGTGATCTGCGCGAGGCCGGGAGCCCAAGGTGCGATCGCCGATTTGGAAGGAAGTTTATGAAAGTCATCGCCGATATTTGCGTGATCCCGATGGGCGCCGGCCTGTCCGTTTCGAAGGAAGTCAGCGTCTGCGAGCGCATCTTCGCGGAGGCCGGACTCAAGACGAAGCTGCACGCCTACGGCACCAATCTCGAAGGGGAGTGGGATGACGTATTCGCCGCCATCAAACGCTGCCACGAGACGCTGCACGCCATGGGCGTCGTGCGCATTTCGAGCAGCATGCGCTTCGGCACACGCACCGATCGCGAGCAGACGATGGACGACAAGATCCGCAGCGTGGAAGAGAAACTGGGCTGAGGCCGGCGACTGGCCGCGCATTCAACAGCACTTGGCGCGCTGGTAGCGGGCTCGCGCTTTCGCGTCGAAGAAGCTGCGCCAATGCTCGGCCGAGTGAGCCAATCCGTGGGCCGCAAGATGGCGCCGGTAAGCGTTCTCGTCGCCGATCTCGCGCAGCAGGCAGAGCACGAAAGCGAATAGGCGGCGCATCAGATCTCCTCCGCGTTCCACTGCGACAGCACGAAGGGCGCTTCGCTCGTGCGGGCGTCGCGGCTGCCCGCGAGAATGCCGGCCCAAAGTCGAATGGAGTCGGCCAGCACCACGGCCGACATCACCAGGAACAGGCCGCACATCACGGCGTCGAGGCGGGCGTTGAAGATCAGCGTACGGGTCTCGCCGATCTTCGCCGCAACCACGAGTCCGGCGTCGAGCCTGGCCTGCAACTGGCTCGCCTGGGCCAGGAAGCCGATGCGGGGAACGGCGGAGAAGATCTTCTGCCAACTGGCGGCGAAGGTGGCCGCGACCAGCCAGGCCAGTGGTACCAAAGTAATACCCATGTAGCGGGCGCGATGCAGCTTGATCAGGATGGTGGTACACAGGCAAAGCGCGATGGTGGCCAGCAGTTGGTTGGCGATGCCGAACAGGGGCCACAGCGAGTTGATGCCGCCCAGCGGATCCTGCACGCCCTGAAACAGGAAGTAGCCCCAGGCCAGGACCATGGCCGCGCTGGCTAGGATCACGCCGGGCATCCAGCCGATGCGGTGGAAGGGTGCGTAGACGTGCCCCAGCAAGTCCTGCAGCATGAACCGGCCGACGCGCGTGCCGGCATCCAGAATCGTCAGGATGAAGAGCGCTTCGAACATGATCGCGAAGTGGTACCAGAAGCCCAGGATGGCGTCTCCGCCGACTCCGCGCGCGAAGATGTGCGCCATGCCGAGGGCGAGCGAGGGCGCTCCGCCGGTGCGGGCAAACAGAGTCTGCTCGCCGACGTGCCGCGCGAGATGAGCCATCTGATCGGCGGTCACGGGAAAGCCCCAGGCGGTGATGGTTGCGACGGCCGCCTGCGGGCTGGCGCCAACGATGCCCGCCGGCGAGTTGACGGCGAAAAACACGCCCGGTTCCAGGACACACGCGGCGATCATCGCCATCAGCGCGACAAAGCCCTCCAGCAGCATCGACCCGTAGCCGACCGGCAGGGCGTGGCTTTCGCGGGCGATCATCTTCGGCGACGTGCCGGACGAGATCAGCGAGTGGAATCCCGAGATGGCTCCGCAGGCGATGGTGATGAAACAGAACGGGAAGATCTTGCCCGCGAAGATGGGGCCGGTGCCGTCGATGAAGCGCGTCAGCGGGGCCATCTGGAGCTGCGGCCGCACGGCCAGGATGCCCACGGCGAGCAACATCACGACGCCGAGCTTCACGAACGTGCTCAGGTAGTCGCGCGGCGCGAGCAGCAGCCACACGGGCAGGGCGCTGGCCACAAAGCCGTAAACCACGATGCAGGCGGCGAGGGTGAGTGCGCCGAAGGTGAACCACGGGGCGAACTGCGCCGAGCGGCTAACCCACTGTCCGCCAAAGACGCCGGCCACGACCAGCACGAAGCCGACCAGCGAGACTTCGAGCACTTTTCCCGGTCTCCAATAGCGCAGCATCAGGCCCATCAGCACGGCGATCGGCATGGTGGCGGCGATGGTGAAGGCGCCCCAGGGGCTGTCCTTGAGAGCGTTGACGACCACCAGTGCGACCACTGCGAGCAGGATCACCATGATCGCGAGAACCGCAATCATCGCGACGACACCGCCGGTCCGCCCGAGTTCCTCCCGGGCCATCTGGCCCAGCGACTTGCCGTTGCGCCGCATGGAGCAGAACAGCACGACGAAATCCTGCACCGCCCCGCAAATCACGGCCCCCAGGATGATCCAGAGCGTGCCGGGGAGGTAGCCGAACTGCGCGGCCAGCGTCGGTCCCACTAGCGGTCCGGGCCCGGCAATGGCGGCAAAATGATGACCGAACAGGATCCACTTGTTGGTCGGTTCAAAATCGTGCCCGTCGCGCAGACGCTCGGCGGGTGTGGCGCGCCGGTCGTCCAGGCACAGCACTTTGGCGGCGATGAAACCGGCGTAAAAACGATAGCCGACCAGGAAGGTACAGGCACCGGCGAGAACCAACCAGATGCTGTTGATGGGTTCGCCGCGATGGATGGCGATGCCGCCCAGACATAAGGCTCCCAGCGCCGACACCAACACCCAGGCGAGCCGTCCCAGCAGTCTCTGCATAATTGCTGCGATTGTAGCGTGCGGGAGGCCGGGCGCGCGCGACAGGTTTCGATGCGAGTCTGCGCTTAAAAGCCGACGCCGATCAGCAGTTCGGCCTGATTGGCGTTGAGCTTGGGTAGCGTGGAGGCCGAGATGTTGCCGTAGCGCGTCCAGCGCAGCTCACCGGAAATCTTCACGATCAGGACTTTGAACTCCACGCCGCCGCCGAGGACCAGCCCTTCCTGCCAGCCGCCATGCGTGCCTGTGCCCAGCGGGTTGGTGAGAGAGGCCGTTCCGGGCAAACCCGTGGAATAGCGATTCGCGATACCGCCATCCACAAAGGGCCGGAAGAAGATGCCTTTTTCACCGAAGCGCTTCTTGACCAGGATCGGGATATCAAAGGAGTCGAAGTTGAACTGACGGGTGGCGAGACTGGGCGAGAACGCCTGCGCGAATGTCGCCCCGGACTTTTTGTAGAGCAGATCCGCTTCGAGCGAGAACCCGATGGGCAGATTCAATTCAGCGTATGGGCCCAGTGTGTAAACGTGGTCCTGCTTGGTGGTCTGTCCAATGACCCCGCTGAAATCCTGCGTGAAGTCCGTCAGGCGCGCGCCGCCCTTCAGCCCGAAGCCGATCGGCAGTTGGGCCTGCACGGGAACGGCCAGGCCAGCGAGAACAAACAAACCCAAAAATGTTCTCTTCATCCCCCCATGGTGCGCGACACCCAATGGCTGCGTCAAGCCTCTTATGGGCCGGGTTTCAACAGTTTACGTCTGACAATCCACGCGCGCCAGGGTTGCTTCGACGCTTGACAAGGATTAATTCCTCATGGTCGGTCAGCGACCGCCGATAGGCGGAATATAAGGAGATACAGGCCATGACGATCGGAACGCAGCACACGGCTCCCGTTCAGCCGGTCCAGGCGGGCTCGCAAGAGGGTGTGGCGGCGGCCAACAGCAGGAAGAGCCGGGAAGCAACTCCCCCCGTACCGGCGCGCAAGCCGGACATCGTGAAACTCAGCGCTGAGGCTCAGGCGCATGTGGACGCTGACCATGACGGGGACCGCAGGTAAATCGAGAGCTCAAACTTCCCGGTCCGGTGCGTCACGCCGCACGCCGAACAAAATCAGCCGGAACGTCAGGCCGGCAATTACGCCGATGACAAAATAGAACATTAGCGTGGACAACTGCGTAGGCCGTCCAGACCCGACTAGAGCTGGGGGAATGGCGCACAACCCGCCGCCGAACGCGAATGCCAGAAAGGACCTCTGGTTCAGGCGAAGGTAAAGCCATAGCAGGGGCAAGCCGAGGATCACCATCGCGAAGAAGGTGAAGGTGCCGTACAGCATCAAGTTGCCCAAGTAGTCGTTCAGATCGGGACTAGAACCGTCTGAGCGCGCTATGACCAATGTCATCACGGCGGGTACGAAAAACGGGACCGCGATCAAGGCCAACGGCACACGCCATCTCAACCCCGTATTGCCAGTTGCTCTCGAAGCCGTGATGGAGTCCGTTTGAGCCATGGCTTTGACAGGTCTTGATGCCGACCAAACGGGACCGGACTCGCGGATTTGAGACGGCTCCCGATCAGGAGGCCGTCATGGTCGCGGCGTCCCAGAAGCAGACGCGTTTTTCGAAGTAGCTGGTGTTGCAGAGCAGGGCCGGACCGGTCGCCCGAAAGCCGAATTCGGCGTCTTCGAAGAACGGTTTCCGGCTCCGGACCGCGTCGATGAAATTGCGCATGTGAATCATGTGCGCATCCTTCACCACGGTGAAGCGCTGCTCCGAAGGGCCGCCGAGCGAAGCCGGGGTAGGCGTCTGTTTCGGATATTTTGCGGCGTATTCGCGCAGCACCTGCGCTTCGATTTGCTTCGAGAACGTGTCGGCGGTGTTGCCGGGTTCCTGCTCGCGCGGCGTGCGGTTCACGGTGACATGCGAGGAGACATCGGTCGTGATGGTGCCTTCGCTGCCGATGAAGCGGTAGCCGAAGTCCTCGTCGGGCTTGGAACTCTTGAAGTTCACCCGCAGCATGAACTGGAACTGAGGATGGTGTTCGCTCTTGTCGTAGTCGATCACGCCGATCTGCGTGTCGGGAACGTCGCGGCCGTCGTTCCAATAGCGGAGTCCGCCGGTGGAATAAATGCGTTTCGGTCCGAGTGCGCCCGTCGCGGTGTGCAATCCAGTGAACAGGTGGACGTAGAGATCGCCGGCCACGGCGGTGCCGTAGTCGCGATAGTTGCGCCAGCGGAACAGCCGGATGGGCTCGAACGGACGCTTCGGCGCGTTGCCCAGAAAGCGGTCCCAGTCCACGTTTTGCGGCGTTGCATCGGAAGGAATTGAATATTGCCAGGCGCCCAGCGCGGTGTTGCGGTCGAGCCAGGCCTCCACCATGTTCAACTCGCCGATCGCCCCGGAGGCGAGCAGCGTGCGGATCTTCTGGAAGGCGTGGGCGCTGGCGTACTGGCTGCCCATCTGGAAGATCTTGCCGCTCTTTTTGGCGGCCGCGATAACGCGTTTGCCGTCTTCCATCTTCTGCACCATCGGCTTTTCGCAGTAGACGTCTTTGCCCGCCGCCAGAGCGTCGATGGTGATCTGCGCGTGCCAGTGATCGGGCGTCGCTACGATCACGGCGTCGATGTCCGGGCGCGCCAGGATCTCGCGGTAATCGCGGGAGGTCACGATCCCGGGGTAGAGTTCCTTCATGCGGTCCAGACGGGAATCGTAGACGTCCGCGGCCGCCCCGATTTCGACACCCTCAACCTTCAATGCGTCTTTAACGTCGCCCTGTCCCATGCCGCCCGAGCCGAGCAGTGCGATCCGGAGATTATCGTTGGCCATCATAATGCTTCGTCCTCCCGTTTACACTTCCACAACCCGCATATTGACGGGATCCCATTGCTTCAGGCGGTTCTCGTAGTAACTCATGTTGGCCAGCAGGGCCGGCCCTGC
>Ga0073936_10002136_pt1 | contig 29747 bp, 23 predicted proteins | sample AliMusrvi5mmetaG_FD_87041 | JGI IMG/M metagenome (GOLD analysis project Ga0073936, IMG submission 87041) | Freshwater lake bacterial and archeal communities from Alinen Mustajarvi, Finland, to study Microbial Dark Matter (Phase II) - Alinen... | ecosystem: Environmental > Aquatic > Freshwater >...
AGTCTCATTTTGACGTCGCTGGATAGCCGTGCGGTAGGGATTTGCTTTGGGAAGGGAACCCTGAGGCGGGTGAAAGGCGAGATGGGGGTCTGTGGCGGGCGGAGGTCCTCCTGTCTGGTGGCGGGCAGAAGGGATTCCCGCCCTTTTGATCGCCGTTTGGTGCTGGGGTTTCGCTAGCCCTATCTTGCGAAAGATTTCTTCCGCCCCACACCCGAAACCCCTGCTATTGTTGCCTCTGGTTACTCACGCTTCAGGGCTGGCGGTTCGGACGCAGACGGGATTCTGGCAGAGGAAAGACTGGTGCTGAAACAGCAGGGTAATGAGATTTCCATCAGCGCTCAGGAACCTCCCAGCCTCCGTGGCGGCTGGGGATGGCCCTGGTCGCGGCCTGACCTGGAGGTAAACTACGAAATCAGTGTGCCCCGCAGATTCGACCTGCGCCTGAAGACCGCCGGCGGCGGCATCAAGGTGGCCGCCGTTCAGGGCGGGGTCAACGTGCGCACGGAAGGCGGCCGCCTGGATTTCGATGAAGTGGAAGGCAACGTGGAGGGTCAGACGCAGGGTGGCGGTATTCGCGCTGCCGGGTGCAAAGGCGAATTGGTGGTCAAGACCGCGGGTGGTGGCATTAGCGTGGAAACATTCACCGGCCCGTTCGTCCAGGGGAAAAGCATGGGAGGTTCCATTACCGCTGACTTTGCCGCTTCGCCGAAAGCGGATTGCGTTTTGTCCACTATGGGCGGCAGCGTGACCGCCCGTGTCCCGGCAACGGCTGCGGTCACCCTGGAAGCGCATACCCAAGGTGGCACGGTCAAATCCGATTTGCCGGTGATGGCCGAGGGAGCGGCCAAGGAAAGCACGTTACGCGGTAAGATTAATGGCGGGGGGCCATTACTGAAGCTGGAAACGATGGGCGGCAGTATCCACTTGTTGAAGCGATAGGAGCATCGGGGATTGTCGCATGGGAGCGGGACTGGGCGTTTCCTCACCTCCTTGCTCTGCGCATGGCCCGTGCGGGGCAAGGACCTGCTCACAATCCGCGCGCACAACAGGCTGGCAGCAGATGTCGGGACAAACTCTCATTCAAACCACAACGCTGGCAGTCGCGGTGGTGTCAAGCAGCGGCTTACTTAGCCTTTACGACCCAATCCTCTTTAACCGTTGCATTGCCTGAGTAGGAAGCCTTGCTGCTACTGGCCTGCACGCATTGCAGGACGATTTCACCCACCAGCTTCTCATCTGTGAAAACCACTGTGCGCGTGCTATTTGTGATTTGCATGGTCTCATATAGATCGAGCTTATCGCCGGTTTTGAGGCCCTGGTGAAAGCCGAGCGAAACGATGACGACTTCATTGCTAACGACGGCCAGCACCTTACCCTGTGGGCACCGGAGTGCCTGGGCGGAGGCGCTGGCATCCGCCGCAACGGCGCGGCTGGCCAGACCAGCGGCCAAAATCGAGCTACATAAAAACGCCAGAAGTTTCTTTTTCATGCCATTCAATATCCTGTTTAGTGTGTTTGCTCCCGGCAATGGGTGCGCCGGCAGATCAAACCCGCGTTCAGCTCTGCCTTTACATCCGTGCGGTCGGACACCATCTTTCATCGACTTCGCAAAAGGAATGCCAGTTTGTCTAGCACGCCCAGATACGGCAGACAATGCCCGCTGAATTGGCCACTTTCCTCCGTAAAGCACGAGAGGAAACCTCACATGCTGCCTTCGCCAGGAAACTCGGGATCACGCCCTCAAGCTTGTTTCGTCTCAAACATGGACAAGAGAGCATCACTCTTGAGACGCTTCAGCAGATCATAGACCGTCTGCATTGCGGGTTGGCGGACGGTTTCCCGCCGGAATTGGCTGATTCCATGATGCCCTCCCCATAGCACCCCCGAGTTCTTATTTTCCAGGCAATGCGAATTCAACCACGGTCAGTTTACGTTCCAGTTCAGGCGGCAAAACCATAAGGCAACCCAGCCTGATGTTGGACTCTGCGCTATGCCACCGCGCTTGCGCCATGACGCGGCCAGGAAACGCTTGGGGCGGCATACGTTCGGACCCAAAAGAACTTTTCACCTTGGCGCCACTTGGGTTAAGCTCCGCAGCATGAACCGAACTTTCTTCGCACTCATGGTCCTGGCCATAGCATTGAGCGCTTCTGCCGAGGATAAAAAGATCGTCTTCCTCGCCGGCCCGCCAAGCCACGGCCCGGGCGATCACGAACACCGCGCGGGCTGTCTGTTGCTTAAGTCGTGCCTGGATAAGACGCCCGGCATTGTGTCGGAAGTCTATAGCAACGGCTGGCCGCAGAATCCGGAGTCTGCTTTTGCCGGCGCATCCACAGTAGTCATCTATAGTGACGGCGGCGGCGGCCATCCGTTCCTCCAGGCTGAACGTCTCAAGACGGTTGGCGACCTGATGAAGCGGGGTGTCGGATTAGTCGTCCTGCATTATGCGGTGGAAGCAACGAAGGAGAAGGGTGAGAAGGAATTCCTGGATTGGATCGGCGGCTGCTTCGAGACGGACTGGTCGGTGAATCCGACCTGGAGCGCGGAGTTCAAAGTGCTTCCGACACACCCCACGACGCGTGGAGTAAAACCGTTCAGTATCAACGACGAGTGGTACTTCCACATGCGCTTCCGCGAGGGCATGATGGGCGTGTTGCCAATATTACAGGCGGTGGCGCCCGCCAGCACGATGGACCGAGCCGACGGTCCGCACGAAGGCAACCCGGCGGTGCGGGAGGCCGTCAAGCACGGCAAACCGCAGGTCATGGCCTGGGCCTGCGAACGTGCGGACGGCGGACGCGGCTTCGGCTTTACCGGCGGTCATTTCCACCACAACTGGAGCAACGACGATGTCCGAAAGCTCGTGCTGAATGCGATTCTATGGACAGCCAAAGTCGAGGTGCCTGCCGGAGGAGTAGTGTGTAAAGTCACCGAAGATGACCTGCGACAGAACTTGGATCGCAAGTGACTCTGCCGCGGAGATGCTCCCACTCCAGGTCTTATGTTTTCTTGGCACGTGGAGTAGTGCGCCCGGGCATTCCCATTCCGTTGTCATTCTTTGTCAGTGCCGCCCTGGCCGTTATTCTTGTCGCCGCCTGGGGCAGGCCGTTGCCGATGCGCAAGACCGGCGGCCTATACCAGATCGTGGCGTTGGCGTTAGCTTGCTTGGTGTGCTTCTCCGTGGCGCAAATGTTCTTATTCGGGATGACCGATTATCGTCGGCCCGCCGATGTCGCGGTGGTGCTGGGCGCGCGAGTGTATGCCGATGGCCGACCTTCCGATGCGCTCGCAGACCGGGTGCGGACGGCCTGTCAACTCTATCGCGATGGACAGGTGCGGCACCTGGTCTTTTCCGGCGGCCCGGGCGATGGCGCCATCCACGAGACCGAGGCAATTAAGCGAATGGCCACTTCACTTGGTGCAAAAGCGGAGGACATCTGGTTGGACAGGGCGGGGGTGAATACTCAAGCAACGGTCAAGAACACCCAAGTCTTTTCTCGTAGTGGCACGCCTCACGCATCCTGGTCGTCAGCCATGCCTACCATTTACCTCGCATCAAGCTGGCCTACCAGAGCGACGGCTGGGATGTGTTCACGGTGCCCGCCAAGGAGAGCTACTTACTGCGCCAGATGCCTTACAATATGGCGCGCGAAGTTGCCGCAATATGGGTCTACTACCTGCGCCCGCTGGTAAACGCCTGAGCCAGACTGCCACCTGCTCCCGCTCACGTTTCACGCCTCACCCATCCCCCTGTTCGGCCCTCAAAGACTATTGAGCACATCAATCAACTGACGCAACCGGCCGTACTCACGACGATTAAAGCTGAAGGCGATGCGCGGCAAATCCACGTGCTCGTTGTCCCCCTGCTCCTCCGGCGTCGCTTCGATGCGCTTGATCGGCGCCCCGGTATTGATGTCGGCAAAGTCCTCGTTCATCGCCTCGATCGCCGAATCGCTGGGCGCGTGCTTGAGCCGGATGACGAACAGATCCTTGACGAAGCGGCTGGAGTGGAAGTTGCGGTAGAACCGCGTGATGATCTTCACCGCCTGGTCGGAGTCATCGGTAATGCGGTAGAGGTTAAGGTCGTCGGGCGAAATCAACTCGTCGCGCAACAGGTGCTCCCTCACTTGCCGGTCCCACGTCTTCCAATACGTCCCCCCGGGCCGGTCAATCAGGACAAGCGGCATTAACTGGCTCTTGCCGGTCTGCATCAAGGTCAACGCCTCGTAGCCCTCATCCATTGTGCCGAACCCTCCCGGAAACAGCGCGAGGGCGTCCGAGTGCCGGATGAAGATCAGCTTGCGGGTGAAGAAGTACTTGAAGGTGACCAGCTTCTTGTCCTCGCGGATGACCGGATTGGCGCTCTGTTCCCAAGGCAGGCGAATGTTGGCTCCGAAACTCATCTCTGGGCCGGCACCCTCGTGCCCCGCCTGCATGATGCCGGGCCCCGCGCCCGTAATCACCATGAAGCCGGCCGCCGTAACCTTCCGGCCAAATTCAATCGCCTGCTGGTACTCCGGTCGGTCCGGCAGTGTTCGCGCGGAACCAAACATGCTCACCTTGCGCACTCGCGCGTAGGGCGCGAACATCTTGAAGGCGTAGCGCAGCTCCCGCAGAGCCGTCTGGATGACGCGCACGTCGCCGCTGTCCTTCAAATCTTGCAACAGCTTGAGCGCGTTCTCGATAATGTCTGCTACCCTCTCCTCGTTGTACCCGCCACCTCTATAATCAATAAGTGCCTGGATCCGTCGCTTCAGCTCAGGGTCCGTGGCCGGCCGTTCTGCCTTCTTCATGAGGCAGAGGGTAGCCATTCATGACTTGAAAGCAACTGCGTCTCAGAAATGCTGCATGATCTCCGCCCGCTCCATTTTCGTCAGGTCTACCGGAATGTTCTTCTCGATCTTAGCGCGCACTTGCGGTTCCAGTTCGTCCAGCAACTGATGATTGATTTCGCGGCTGGCGGCCAGCAGGCAACGCTCGACGTCCTTGCCTCGCGCCAGAGTATTGAACTGCTGCGCAAGCTGGCGCACCAGGCGCTTTCGCGATTCCAGCTCGATATTATGACGCTCCCCGTCCGACATCGCTCCCGTCGAGTGCGCAGCACTCGAGCTGCGCGGAAAGCGACCCGACAAATCCGTAACCTTATCCCCCAGCTTCCCGTGAGCCTCGGCGATGTTAAACTCCTCCACCAGCTCAAGGTGCGGCGGTTGGTGCGGGTGATGGTTTTCGAGTCGGAAGGCTTTGAAACAACCAAGGTCCGTGACCACAACCAGAGTATTCTTCATATTTTTTGCTGCCGTATTGAGTCGAACAGGCCAGCCGCGCGGCGGAACCCGTCCTGATCCCCAAGCTAGCACAAGTAGGCACGAAGCGCCTGTCGAAATCCAGATTTCGCCCGACTTAGGCTATTTTGGTCCTGTTCGTCCGTTAGCAGCACTTCTGCCCCTGAACCTCATAATGCGGTTGTTGATTATCAAGCACTTACGCATTTTGAGGTTCATGGGCGCAATGCGCGCAAAGAGGTTTCGGGGCAGTCTCATTTTGACGGAGGCAGCCGCGCTGGCACTGGCAGGTGAGCTGGTTTTTTTCCGGCGAGCGCCGCTTGCGAGTTGCCCGGCGAAGTTATTTTGTTTTGGTCCTGAACTCAGCTTTCCCCTTTCGGTATTTCTTGGTGAGTGGACCGACAACAAGTCACTCAGGGGCGGCTGGTCCGCCCGGAAGATGTCGCGCTGATTCGAGACTGGCTCCTAGACCATCCCAACTCGAATCGCACGCGACTCTCCCGCCAACTATGTTCCCTCTGGAACTGGCGCAACGGCGTCGGCCAGCTAAAGGACATGGCCGCTCGCAGCCTGCTTTTGAAGCTGGAGGCCCAAGGAGAGATTGAGTTGCCACCAAGGCGGAGCGCCTCAGTCAATGGCCTGTGCAATCGCCAGACCGTCACGATCGACCATGACCAGAGCCTCCTCCAAGGCCCGTTGGACCGCTGGCAACCGGTGCAACTGGAGCCGCTGGACCAAGGCGGTACCGACGCCGCGTTGTTCAAGTTCCTGCTCCAGCGCTATCATTATCTGGGGCATCGCAATTGTGTGGGGGAGAACCTGAAGTACTTGGATCGAGACCGGGACGGCCGATTTGAAATTGATTCTAACCTGGTCGAAAACGACGTGAGGCCGTCGGCCGTCGGAAAATAACGGTGGCTCTTTATTGGGCATCCAGATGCCGGTTGGCGCAGCGCCGTTATCTACACCATCATCCAGAGCTGCCGCCGGTATGGAATTAATCCACAGGAGTATCTCACCGATGTGCTGCAACGCCTGCCATCGATGACCACTAGCCGAGTCAGGGACTTGCTCCCCGCCAATTGGAAACCTCGCCAAGCTTGACGCTCAGTCCAGGCCAACCTCGGCCACGACCTACATTGTTAATCCCCCACCTGTCTTGACGCTTACCTCATAGCGGCTTCATCCATTTCGACCGGGTGATCAGCAGGAACGCGACGGGCTATCTGGGCGCACCGGGCTACGCTTGTCGGTGTCAGCACTGGCGCTCTTACCGGGTGAAGGTTGGGCCGTAGGGTCAAGCCCCGCCGGTGCGGCCCGAGGCGCGCCTCCGGCAATCGGCGCAGAGGAACTGCTTGCCGTCAAAAAAGGTCATGAACGGCATGAAGAGATCCTGACACCGGTCACAGGTTTCATAAATTTCCTCTGGCGGCACCGGGTCCGCTGCGAGGACGACGCCGTAGGTCCTGCCAATCACTTCGAGTTGTTCCGCTACAGCGTCAGCCCGGTAATTAAAGACCAGGGCCACAGAGCGGTCCTCAGTGAAGAACAACCCGTTCGCGTCCTGCGCCAGGTACTTGCCGCGCGGGTTGCGGACGAAGACTTTGTAGTCCTGGGGCTCGTTCGGTTTATCGCTCTTTCGTGACATCAGTGAGTTGAGTCAAGGGGTCGCTATCGTCGTTCGTCGGCTCAACGCTGACGCCACTCTACGCAGACCAGCGACGGAGTTCAAGACACACTGTTGCCTGAGGAGTCCGATCAAGGGAAACGTTGCCAAACTCGCACAGACTGCGCTACCGTGTTCCTCATGAAATGGTATTCCGTCATCATTGCGCTGCTCCTCGGGTGCTTGGGCGCGCGGGCACAGGGTTCGGATGACCAATATATCAGCATTTACAGCCTCATCCAGGAAGCCGGCAAGTTCACCAACAGTGGCCAGCCCGGCGAGGCCCTCGAGAAGTATCGCGAAGCCCAGACTGCTTTACAGCAGTTCCAAAAGCATTACCCGCAGTGGAATCCCAACGTGATCAGCTTCCGGCTGAATGATGTCGCCGCAAAGATCGCCGACATGTCCTCCCGGGTCTCCACCGCCGCCTCCGCCCCAGGCGCGGCTGCCACAAATCCGACGGCACCCACGACGGCCAAAATGGCGCCGAGCGACTGGGAGACCAAGCTTGCAGGCCTGACGGATCAAGTTCGCCAGTTGCAGGCGGACAAGGCCGTACTGGAGTCCAAGCTCAAGGAAGCCCTTTCGGTGCAGCCCGCCGCGATGGATCCGCGCGAGCTCGCCCGAGCGGAAGAGAGAATCCGGAACCTGCAGAAGGAAAATGATCTGTTCAAGGTGAGTTTGGCCCAGGAGAAGGCAAGGGCCTCGCAGGTGCCCGATACGAATGCGGTGGCGGAGACGCGACAGGCACTGGCGGTAGCCAATCGCAAGCTCGCGGAGCAGGTCAAGACCGTCAACGCGCTGGCCCTCGAAAAGAAGGCGTTGAGCGCCGATGTGAAAGCTGCCACCGCAATGCGCGCTGAAAATCGACTTCTGAAAAAGCAGCTTGCTGATCTGAAGGCGGCTCCGCCGTCGCCGGCCAAAGCGGACGAGACCACCCATCAGCTTGCCCTGGCTCGAGCGCAGATTGCCGCATTGCAGTCGGACAAGGAAATGCTCCAGCTCGAGAAGATTGCCCTGGAAAACCGTGTCAAGCCGCCTTCCGCCCCCGCAGCGACCGCAGTGGCCACTCCGGCGCCGGTCAAAGCCGCCGATGCAAGCCGCCTCAAGCAGCTTGAGCGTGAACGAGACGATTTGCGCAAGCAGCTAAATGTTGCCAACAAGGAGCTCTACGGCCGCAAGAGCAAGGAGGCGGTAGTTCGCTTGAAGGAGTTGGAGAACCAATTGGCAAGCTTGCGAGCTCGGCTCGAAGTTTACGAGGCGCGCCAATCGCCTTATACGACTGAGGAATTGGCCTTGTTCAAGCAGCCGGAAACCAAACCTCCTGAAGCTGACAGCAAAGCGGCCAAGAAATCGGTCAAGGAACTGCCGCCCGGCACGGTTGCGCTCGTCGCGGAGGCGAACCGATATTATGCCAGCAGGAAGCTCGATCAGGCCGAGGAGAAATACTTGCAGGTGCTGCGGCAGGACAACAAGAACGTTACCACCCTTGCCACCCTCGCCGCGATCCAACTTGATCTCGACCACCTCGACGCGGCGGAGACCAACATTACGCAGGCCGTCGCTCTTGCGCCCGATGATTCGTACAGCCTCTTCGTGCTGGGCCGCTTGCGATTCCACCAAAAGAAATACGATGAGGCCATTGAGGTCTTTGGCCGCGCGGCAAAACTCGATCCGCAGGATGCGGAGACCCAGAACTTTCTCGGCCTGGCCCTGAGCGAGAAGGGGCTGCGGGGCCCCGCCGAGACCGCGCTGCGCAAGGCCATCCAGCTCAAACCTGGCTACGCCAACGCGCACAATAACCTTGCGGTAGTTTATATCACCCAGGACCCGCCGCTGCTCGAACTGGCCCGCTGGCATTACCAAAAGGCTCTCACCGCCGGCGCGCCTCACAACCTGGAGCTCGAGAAGATGCTCGACGCCAAAAAGCCCGCCGACCACGGACAATGAGTCCTGGTCGCACCTCGACCCGGGCTCATGCCTCTTGATTTCTGCCTTCCAGTCACATGCTACGCCAAGCCTTACGCGAGATAAAGATCCCCACTCGCGGCCGGGGCCTTTACGAATTCACGTCTAGAATTGGGGACTGGATTACGGAGAACGGCTTCAGAGACGGCCTGGTGACCCTGCACCTCCGCCACACTTCCGCCTCGTTGCTTATCCAGGAGAACGCCGACCCGGACGTGCGGCGCGACCTGGAGAACTTTTTCGCCCGCCTGGTGCCGGACGGCGATCCGCTCTTCGTGCACACGGCCGAAGGGGACGACGACATGCCAGCCCATGTGCGCACTGCGCTCACGGTCGTGAACCTCTCCGTTCCCCTCAGCCAGGGCCACCTGACGCTCGGGACCTGGCAGGGAATCTATCTTTGGGAACATCGCCGCTCGTCCCACTCACGTGCTGTGACCGTCCATTTTGTTGGCGAGTGAGAGGCCACAATGTCCTTTCCAACTCCTTTCGCCGTTGGCATTTTCAGCCGAGCTTGAAGACTATCATTTGGGGCAGAGAAAGGGTCGCTTGTTCCTTGCTTTTGATTGCCGGCCTGGGCTTCGCGGGGAGCGGCCTGGCAGGGGATCTCGGCACCAATCGCTTCGGCTTCACCGGCCGGGAGATCTTTCCCATCGATAACCAGATCAGCCAACTCCACGTAACGGACCTGGACGGCGACGGGTTGAATGACCTCGTTGTGGTCAATAATGCCCGCTCCAAAATCAACCTGCTCTACAATCAGACCGGCAAGACAAACCTGGCGCAAAAGCCGAAGCTCACGGGCAAGCGCGAGCCGAACGAGCTGCCGGCCGATGCCCGCTTCCGCGTCGAATCCATCGCCTCCGAGAAGCGCATCTTCTCGCTGGCCGTAGCCGACCTCAACGGCGATGGCCGGCCCGACCTCGCCTACTACGGCGACCCTCGGGAATTGATCGTGGTCTATAACCAAGGCACCAACGACTGGAGTCCTCCGAAGCGCTGGCCCATTGACGACGGCCAACTCGCGCCGAACGCCCTTTGCGCCGGGGACCTCAATGGCGATGGGCGTACCGACCTTGTGTTGTTGGGAGAGAATTGCGTCTATTTCCTGCCGCAAAAGGAGGACCACACCCTCAGCGAGCCGCTGAAACTTCCTATCTCCGGCTCGGTCAAATCAGTTCAGATGGTGGATATTGATGGCGACGGGCGCAGCGACCTGCTGCTGGTGAACTGGGAGGACCGGAATCCGTTCCGCTTCCGGCTGCAAAAGCCGGATGGTTCACTGGGCCCGGAAATTTACTTCTCCATGACTCCTATCCGCTCCTACTGGGCGGACAATCTGGAGGCGAACAAGAGAACCCAGGTCATTGCTATCGCCCAGAACTCCGGCCGGGCGCAGGTCTCGGAGTTCACCTGCAAACCGGGTGAGCGGCTCTCTGGTTCGTTTCGTCAGGGTCAGTTCCAAGTGTGGCCGCTCACTCACAGCGACAAGGCCCGACGTGGCCTGCTGTGGGCCGATGTCAACGGCGATGGCCTGCCCGATTTGCTTGTCGCCGAGCCGGAAAGCGGCCAGGTTTCTGTTTATTTCCAGCAGCCCGACGGCTCGCTGGCCACGGCGAAGACATTTCCCACCTTGGCAGGCGTCAGCGACCTGGCTGTCGCAGACTGGAACGGCGATGGCCGGCCAGAGATTTTTCTGCTCAGTGCCGACGAGCACCAAGTGGGTGTAACCCGGCTGGATGAGATGCAGCGGCTGCCGTTCCCCACGTTGCTCCGGCTCGAAGGCAAGCCGCTCGCACTAGCGGCCGGCAAACTCGAGGCCGGCGCCAAGCCTGTCCTCGCCGTGATCGTCGAGCAGCAAGGCAAGGGCGATCAGGACGCTCCGCGATTCCTGCTCATCCGCTCTGCCGACGGTAAGACGAGGACCCAAAAACTGAGCAAAGACTTCAAATCAAACCCCACCACTCTGGCTTTTCACGATGCCGACCAGGATGGCCTGATCGACCTGGTGATGCTCATGCCCTACGAAAAGGTCAAGATCCTGCGCCAGGTCCCGGACAATGATTTTGAGGAACTCGATGTTGATCCTCCCGGCGGAGCGCATGAACTTGCCCAGCCATGGCTGGGCGCCGCCGACATTGATGGCGACGGGAAGACCGAATTGCTGCTGACCCAGAAGAACTTCCTCCGCGCGGTCATCTTACAGCGCGAGGCGCCGCTCCAGAGCAATACCAACCTGTCCGGCTGGACCTTGACCGTGAAGGAACAGATAAACGGCGCAGGCAGCAATTCGCGGCTGGCCGGCGCCGCCGCCATCCCGAACGGGACCAACGCCGTCCCCTCGCTCTTCCTCCTGGATGTCGAACGCAAAGTGCTCACTTTGTGCGAGCGCGACAGGGTCGGTGTTTGGCAGGTCATGCGCAACGTGCCGTTGCCCGTATCCGACTTCACCAGCCTGCAACCCCTCGCCCTTGGGACCGGCAGGACCAATGCCGTCGCCTTCCTCGGCTTGAATGCCATCGCCTGCCTGCCCCTGGACGGCCAAGTCTGGGACCTGACCGAACTCGATAGCTACGAAACCCCCATCAAGGACGGCCACTTGGGCGACGTGGTCACGGGAGACCTGGACAACGATGGCCGCAAGGACCTGGTGTTCCTAGAGACCGCCCGGAACTACCTTGACCTCGTTATGTTCGACGCCAGCCACAAGCTGGTGCCGGCCAACCGCTGGCAAGTCTTCGAGGAACGCACCTTCCGCCGCCGCGCTGATTTCCCTGAGCCGCACGAAGCCGCCGTGGCCGACGTGACCGGTGACGGCCAGAACGATCTCATCATCCTCGTCCACGACCGCATCCTGGTCTATCCCCAGGAGTGATTGGCCTACAAAACCCAAAACGGCGCCCGCTTGGGCGATATATTCATGAGCTTGATCCACACCTGCAGGCTCTGCGCAACCAATCCCTTGGACTATCTCAACGCCCTCCAACGCCATGCCAAGAAGGCGCTGGTTTACCCCACGGCGTGGCTACCCTGGAATTACACGCAGGCGCTGCCGACCTCCGATAGCGCCTGACCACCGCCCCAACCGGCTCCCGTCCCGTCGGTATTTCGGCTCCGGCCCGAGGCGCTGGCGAGCTTTCTACGCGTGACACATACTTGCCGAAGCAACACGTTGCAGCAGTGTCATGCGAAAAGGATAAGCGGGAAGCCCTCAGCACCTTCAAAAAGGGCTGGGGGCGGGAGGGGATCTGCCTGGAGGGCTAGATCGTCACCCTGAAATCATACCAGCAGGAAGGGAATTGAGGCAGGAGGGGAACCCCGGCAATCCCCTATGCACCGCCGGACAAAGACCTGGCGGCGGGCTAGCCCGGAGCTAAGCGGTTCAGGGTGACCCATCCGCAACTCCACGGTGACGAGACGATGCTGCTATATCTTTGCTGCGCTAATTAACTCTCAGGCGGAAAAAGCCAGCAGGCGTGGCATTCGTGAGTGGAATTGCCTTTGAGGAACCCTGACTTTCAATCCCGTTGGTGACTGTGCTCCAGATGGAATTTGCGCGGAGGCTCGGGGTTTGTTCTATTAGCAGTCGCGATGTGTCTGATGTCCAAGTCACCTTCGGAGTGCCAAGGACACGGGTGATGTTCAGCCGTGGTGGTTGGACGCTGAAGAATCCAAGAGCATTGCTTGTGTTCGACGATATATTAGTCAAGCCCGCGCCGATGCCCGCCCCGACTTGTTCACCTATACGATTTTGGCCATCCTTTAGCGGGATTACACGCAGGCGAATACTGGCTTCGGCCCCATTCGCCAGGGAGCCTACGAGGTACGTAACCTGGCCATTGGTATATACGCCGGCCCCTTGCGAACCGCCGATGCTTGCCAACTCGCAACCAGCGTTCATAGGCATCGTTGCCGTAATGCCATAGGCGGCGCCCGGACCGCTATTCGTCACGCCGAAAACATAGTCAAAGGCGTTGCCCACAACTGCTTGTACTGGATCATTCTTCAGCACTACGGAAACCGCCGCAGATCTGGAGCCCTCCAGAGACTGCATGGCAGGAGTATTACGAACACTGTTGATGTTCAGTACATCGACATATTCGCCTATGGGATTGGGCAAAGCCAACGCCCACTGGTCTACCTTTGTAGGAGTGTGCAGCCATATGGCAGTTTTGAAATAGAAAAATCCAATCCTATTTGTATCTGACATCGCTATCAAAGTAGGCCATATTGGCCCATTGCGTATTGCATCCGCGAATCGACTCATCTCAACGCCACCATCGTGCATAATTTGTAACTGTGCGGCAAAATCATTTGTGTTCCAGTAAATCGCCGCCGGATTTATCATTATCGAGTCAGGATCATGAACCAGGCTGCCGTTTGAAACCATTGGAACACTCATAAACGGGCTTGCAATGGTTACGTCCTTGGGCCCTGCATACACATACCCAAACCAGCACCAGATCACATAACCACTCGATTCAGTGGTGGTTATTTGCGCTATAGTTATGTTCGGTAGCGGAATATGGTTCAACTGAACCAGGTAATTCAGCAACTCATCGCTTACTTCCAAAGGGGTACCCTTGTTGAAATGGCCCTTGACCATCTGATCGAGTGCCTTGCGATAGGCCGTGACATCTTTGCGCATCTCGATGACCATCTGCTGACCGTTGGCGTTCAACCATGACATACGTCGGGTGTCCGAGGTCCATCCCCCCAGAAGGTCCTCCCAGCCCCTGAATTTGGCGTAGGTCTTGAGGAAAAGATCATAATCGGCAAGCTCTGCGGTACTCGGGTCACAATCCAGAAGAGCCCAAAAGCCAGGGATGTTCTTGACGTCCTCCACAACATAAGCAACCGGTTGCGCCCTTTCTGCAGGGAGGCTCTGGGAATACTGCTCCAACGCAGTAGTGAAGTCCTGGAACTGCTGATAGTTAGTAATGCTCCCGCTCTGGGCAATAGGCCAAGGGGTAACGGGATCTGTGGTGTACAATTGGTAGCTCATGGAAATGCTGGTATCATGCGTGTCCAGCATGCTTTTGACATCGGTATGGAACTTGCCCGACCCTACTCCATTTCCGTAAGACGCGTCGAGCGACGCGGCCCAGGATTGCGCTCTGGACTGACTGTCGAAGCTGAAGGTATAAATTGCGATCACTTGGGCTTCCTTCCGGACCCCCGAGACGAAGTGCGTCCCAAAATTCTCAGCCACAGCTTGCTGCAACGCGGTACAACTCATCTTATCGCGTCGGCTGTTGACGTAATTCGTGAGCATAGCCGACAATCCCGTAGGCATATAGCGCGTGATACCAAAATTCCTCCTGCACACATAAGTGAAATTGAGAGTGTTTTGGTTAATAGTCTGGTTGTCTACCATGCCGAAGTGGACAGTACCATCCGCAGTAAAATATTTCGCGCTGACGGACGAGTTCAAAGAAAAGCTCCTCGCCAGATCGAACTTATGCTGCGCAAAACTTATGGCGACAGACGCATCACCACCACCCGTAATAATAGGCGCAGTGTCCATGGTTGCCACGGAAGGCATGCTCTTGTATTGCAGCCGCATGTCAAAACCCTGACCCCAGGTCAGACTCATATCAGGATGCCATCCAACTACCTCGGATCTGACTGTGTCAGTCAGGAGTGATACAAAGACGATTACGGTTGCGACCAGAACACCGTGCTTGGAGCATTTCATACTTCAATAGAATCTAGGAATATTTTGTTCAGTTTGCTCCTGTGGGATGCGATCACAAAACCCACTTGGGCAAACACAAAAAAAAGAGCCTATGCAGTAGATGAAGACTGCGTCAATCCGTAATAATACTGTAGCACTGCGAACTGAAGTGTGAGCGTGGGAGCGGAACGGTGGCGCGGAGAGGCGGGCTGATCGCATCGGGGAGCCCAAAGGAGCGTAGCTTGATCGCCCGAGAGGATTTTGGGAATGCTCTCCCATTCAATTTCGCGAAGATCAACTCAACGGATTTCGTCCGGTGTGTCCCCGCGCTTGTCCGGGGAGGATGCACCGTCATGGAACCTACGAACGCTACGCCGATCCAGCAGGCGCCAAGGAACAGGAGGAAGAAGAGAGTATCCAGCGCTATCGCTGTCGTCCTTGCGGCCGGACTTTTTGGGTGCTGCCAGCACACCGACTGCCTTACCGACCCGTTCGGGCTGAGCGGTTACAAGGAGATTTCGATCGCCGGGCGGGGATCCAGACCCAAGGGCTGGACCCTCCGCCCCGGACTGTGGAGGTCGGTTGCCTCCAGCAAGCCTGGAGTGCTTTGACCGCGCGTCTCCCAATAGACCGGGCGGGCAATCTGGGCAACGGGCCCACGGGAGACTCGCCGGACACTCGCCGGATACTCGCCGTAGTACCTCTGTCCCGGGGACAGAGGTACTACGGCGAGTGTCCGGCGCGGCCCGCGGCATGGACTGGAGCAGGGTTGGAGGAAAGGGACCGGCGGGTCGGCGGTTTGGGGCGCCAAGCGGGGTTCGGCGAGGTCGCCGGGACGCGGGGACCCGACAAAGGGGGTGAACCAAGGGCCATCGGTCTAAACCGGTCGCGCCTCCGCTCCACTCGACCAGTTTCAGTCGTCGTCTTTCTGGGTCCGCACGGCCCACTCAGGGTAGGGAGCCTGAGAACCCTTCACAGCGTGCCAGAGGATGCGGTTGAGGAGGTCCTCGGGGCATCGGTCGGGCTGGGCGAGCGGCAACCGAGCCGAGGCGTAGGCGTTCTTGCGCAGTAGGGCATCGGAGACTTTCTTGGCCTCGGGATTCATTAAGTCCAGGGGGATGTTGTTCGTCACCGCCGTAAAAGCCGTCAGGTCCGGCGTGTTGGTGAAGCAATCGGCCATAGGGGTGGCAGTGGCATCGAGCTGGTTCATCGGCGGCAAGCCGAGCATCAACTCGATTGTGCGCAGGAGGCTAGTCTGGTTGTACTGCGTAATGACGGTCGCGCCTCGCCGGGTGTATGGGCTGGCCACGTAAGCGGTAGTCCGAAAGCCACTGACGTGGTCCCAGCCGGCTTGGGGGTCGTCCTCGATGACCAGGATGCACGTCTCCGGCCAGAACCGGCTGTGGCTGATAGCCTCGACGATCTGGCCGAGCGCAAGGTCGTTATCAGCCACCTGCGCCTCGGGCCTCGGCGAATCCGCCTTGGTGCCGCTCGTGTGATCATTGGGCAGACAGATGATGCTGAGGTTTGGGAACTCCCCCCGCTCCTCGAATTGCTTCAGCTCGCCGATGAACTGCGCGGCGCGGAAAACGTCCGGGACGTCCATGTCCCAGCCGACGGTGTTCGTCGCCAGATACGGGCGCAGCGACTCGATGGCCGGGCGGCTGCGGATTTCGATTTCGCCGGCCTGGCTGGTGAAGTCGCGGTAGTAATCGAGGAACTTAGGGGAGTCCTTCTTCGCGGCGTTCTTCCACCGGGCTTCGGTGATGCTGAATTCGCCATAGTCGCGCAGCGTCTTGCCGTGAGCGATGGCGTTGTCCCAGATAAACCCCGCGGGTGAGTAAGCCATTGCGTCCACGTCGTCGTCTTCCATTCCGTCAGGGTAACTGCGCGGGAACCCGGCGAAGGACCGTTCCATGTAGTCGGTCGCGAAAGCGGTATCGGCCCATTGGTGCCCGTCGGCGCTCAGGACACCCGAGCAATAGGTGTTATCCAGCAATACAAACTCGCGGGCCAGCTTGTGTTGGTTTGGCGTGATGTGCTCCCCGAACACGCAGAGGGCAGAGTCGCCATTGCCTTCCTTCATGTCACCCAACACCTGGTCGTAGGTGCGGTTCTCCTTGATGATATAGACGACGTGCTTGAAGACGCTCGGTTCGCCCACTCGCTCCGGTACGGGTCGCGCTGGCTGGCCGGGACGCGGGGCCAGGGCGGCTTCCTTTAGCAGCGGATAGCGCATGTTGGCCAAGGCGGAGCCCGTGTAGGCCACCAGGCGGCGTGCCGAGGGCACCTTCACGAGCGAAAGCGAGCCGTGGTGCTGGTGTGAATTGTTGCCGGTATCCCGGGCAGGATTGAGTGCCCTGGTCGAAGGGATGCCCTTGAGATTGGCAACATAGAGCATCTTCTTTTGCGGGTCGTGAACGACGGCACCCGGGAACCAACCGACGGGTACCAGGCCAAGCAACTGCGACTTGCCAGGCGCAAAATCAAACACTGCGACCGCATTTTGTGTTCCGTTGCAGACAAAAAGCCGCTTACCGGACCGGTCGAACGCCAGGGCGTTGGGCTGAGCGCCAAACAGGTCCGCCGGGTTTTGCCGCGCGCAGATGGTCTCCGTTATTCGATCGTCGCGCGTATCAATCACGCTCAGCGTATCGCTGCCAGCATTGGCGACCACCACCCAACGGCCATTAGACGACACCGCCATCGCGCAAGCGTGCAGCCCAGTGAGGACTTCGGATTTTGAACTTTGGACATTGGACTCGCTGCCTCCGGTGCCCAGATCAACGACCGACACAGACCCTTCGCTAGCGATGAAGCGCACCGGGTCCACGCGGACCCGTGTGCCTCGCCCAGCGGGTCCTGTGAAGCTGTTCGCGTCGGGCCGCCGGCCGCCCCAGTTGCTGACATAGGCTTTATGCCCGGCCAGCACGACGTCGTAGGGCTCGACGCCTACGTTCCAAAGACGCAGGACCTTGCCGGTGACAATGTCCAGTTCGGCGAGGCGATTCGACAGGTTAAGCGCGACGTAGAGGCGTTTGCCGTCGCGGGACACCGCGAGGCCGGCGGGGATTTCCGGCTTGCGTCGTGGCGCGTTAGCCAGCGGCAGCGGCATCGTGAAAAGACCAGCCACAGTGCCGTCCTTCCCGACGCCGAAGACCTTGATGCTGCCATCTACATTCGCCAGATAAATGCGCGAGCCATCCGGAGAGAAGGCCAGGCCGGTGAAGCTGACCTGCCCCTCCTTGTCAGGCTGGAGGATGTGCTCCGAGACAGCTTTCGGTGCAGGTTCCACTTGTTTCTCGGAAGGCAACGGCACCCGCTGAAGCACTTTGCCGGACTGTGGCTCAAGAACCACCAAGTCGTGCGTCTTGCCTGCGGTCACCAGCAACCGCCCGTCGGGGCTCAGCGCGAGCGCCTGCGGCCGCATCCCCGGCAACTCGACCTGCACCCCGGCCGGCGTGAGGACCTGGTTGGCGGGGGTGTAGTAACGGTTCGGCCCGACATGGCCGACCCCGTCCTGGATGGAAACCTGTGCGACGACTTGCTGCTGCGCCGCCGGTGTCTGAAATCCCGTGAGCAATCCCGCGAGGAGAAGCGGCACGCTAACCGAGAATCTAAAGGAGGGTGGGCGAAGATTCCCACCGCTACAGAGATCGCAGGCCGCGTCGTTACCCCTCATCCGGCCCAAAGGCCACCCTCTCCCCATCAGATGGGGCGAGAGAAGGGGTGAGGGGCCTTCAACAATCTCACTGCGCAATCTGGAACGTGGGAGACGATCGAATGCGCTCTTCGAAATTGAAATCTGGACGAGGCTTTTCATGCTGATATTATGGGATTGGGTCTTGCGCCAGTTTGAGCACTCTGGGTTGAGCGGCAAGGAAGAGTTCACGTATCTCGGGCTACCGTCAACATCATACGTAGCTCCGTAATCTGGAGGCGGATTAGGATAACCCAGCGCGAGGGCGGAGCGCCCGAATAAAGTCAGTTGGGTCTGCTTGGAAAGGCGCTGGTCCAGTGTCCGCAGGATTTCCAGTGGGTTATTCATCACAGTTGAGCCATTCAACGTAGCGGCCCCTGCCGACCGGAGTGTAGCCGGTCTGCAACACAAATCGAGACCAATGCGGCAGGGCATCTGTTCTTACGTGGTGGCGGCTTGTTAGATTGGCGCGTAGAGCGGCCCAGGGTTCCTGGTCTGGCGCGACCCGCGCCGCGGCTCCTGCAATGTGTAACAAGACCGGCTCACAACGTTCCATTAGGGCTAGATGCGCTAATGTCCCCGCATTCGTGTCTCGCGCCGAGAGCAACTGGGCCGCCGCTCGGATGAGCATCGGATTGAACGTGTGGTGAGCAAGACACAGCGCGACGCCCAATTCCTCATTGGTCAGTCCCGGGTTGTCTGGCGGCAGCTCTTGAGAGAAATGGCGGCGGTAATGTGTCGCCCCGCGCGTTACCGCGCACTTGAGCAGCCATTCGCCGACTTGGTCCTCGGCGCAGCCGCTTAACTGCCGCACCTTGCGCAATAGTGGCGAAACGTGAGTCACGTCGCCGAGTTTCTGGGCCAGCGTTGGCCGGGGCCCTTGTTCCCGCAGTTCCATATCATCTCGTTCCGTAAACCAACCGCGCCCGCTCCGCATCGAGCGCACTGATGCCATTATCCGTCCATTGACCGATGACACTGTCGTATTTCTTGTCCAAAGGTTCAATTACCGCACAGGGGCTGTTGCCGACGCCGTCCTTGCATTCGGACTCGCACTTGGAAGTCCAGCAGATGCGGTAGTGCATGATGGAGTGGTAATCGTAAGGCAGGCTGGTGACAATCCAGCTTATCTTCGGTATCCAATCGTAATCAGGCGCACGACCGGGCTTGATGTTCTCATAATGGATGGTGACACACTGGTCCCGGTCCCAACGCTGGTGCTCGTGAAAGAAGCCGAGGACATGGCCGAGTTCGTGGGCCGGCATCCATTCCCCCTGGCGCCACCAGAAGGCGGTAATGTTGATGTCGGCACGGACGCCTTTCTTGAACCCGACCAGGCTGGTGTTGTTGCCGGCGTTGGTGTTGCCGGTGAAGTTGACGTATTCCGCCTGCGTTGCGTGCGGAACGAACGCAATTCTCGCGCCGGTGTCCATCCACCGCTGCATCGCTCGCAGAGCATTGGTTTGCTGTGCCGGTGTCAGAAAGGAAATGTCATAAGGAATGACGCCGCCTGGCCACGGCTGCGGCTTTTCAGAATTTGCCTGCATGTGCGCCGGGTCGGACTGGGCGGAAGCCAGCAACGGCAGCAGCGCCAGCACGACGACCAGACCAAAGCCGGGCGACAGTAATCGAAGAGACATCCGCATAAGGCATTTAAGCACGCCACCATCCGCCAAGGCAAAAACATTGCGTCCTCGCCTGAGGGCGCGGGTGCATCTGGGCACGACCACCGCCCTGCACTGTAGCGGCGGGCATCCTGCCTGCCGTACAGGGTGGCCGTAAACTTCTTACCAGAAGCCGATACCGCACGTAAAACCGCACGTTATAAGCGGGCTGGCTCATAATACGTCACCAAATTTGTGACCGGGACCACTTAGCCCGAACATTTCACACCGTCCGGAGCGCCGGTCTCCGACCCGGCGTCTCCCAGCCATTTGGCCAACGCCGGGTCGGAGACCGGCGCTCCGGACTGTAGGCGTTTCAAGGCGACGGTGAACGATCCACGTTAGGTCCGGGTGGCAAGATGCCACCCTCGACGGCAGGCAGGATGCCCGCCGCCATCTGGTGGGCGCGGACAGGCCTGTATCATCGAGTGCCGGAGGCGAGAAAAACCTAGCGGGGATGCTTGCGGCACTCGACAATTGGCCGAATGAGCCATGATTTGAAGGAACCGACGATGGCGCCTAACGGGCCTGCGGGCGCTGTCTCGGACGCTGATCTCGACTTGCCGATTCAAGGGTTTAAGGGCACGCCGGAGGAAATCGAGCGGCAGTGGTTTGAGAAGATCTATACCGGCCGCGGCGACCGCCAGAAGCAATTGACCCTACGCGCAGTGTTGATGGGTGGCGTGTTGGGCATGTTCATGTCCATCTCCAACCTCTACACCACGCTCAAGCTCGGCTGGTCGTTCGGAGTGGCTATCACTTCATGCGTGCTGTCGTTTGTGATCTGGAATGCCATTCGCTCGCTCTGCGGGGGGCGGCTGAGCCAAATGAGCATTCTCGAAAACAACTGCATGCAGTCCACAGCCACGGCAGCGGGGTCCTCGACCGGCGCCGCCATCGCCACGGCCTTCGGCGCGTTGCTGCTGATCGAAGGCGTGCATCAGCCGTGGCTGGTCGTGACGGGCTATACCGTGTTCACGGCGGCCCTGGGTGTGTTTCTGGCCATCCCGATGAAGCGCCAGATGGTGAACCAGGAGCAGTTGAAATTCCCCAGCGGCATCGCCGCGGCTGAGACCCTTCGCAGCCTTTACTCCCACGGCGTGGAGGCGATGAAGAAGGCCCGTGCGCTGCTCATCGCGCTGGCAGCGGGGGGAGCGGTGGGATTTCTGCGAGCCTATGGCACGCTCGTGGAACAGTTTCGTGTGACAGGCCGGCCCCAGGTTTGGCTAGAGAAACTGCAGCGCCTGCTGTTTATCCCCGAGGAAATTAACTTCCCGCACTGGCTCAACCCCATTCCGCACGGCCAGATGACCGGGCTGGTATTCGAGCCCAGCGTGCTGCTGATCGGCGCGGGCATGATCACGGGCCTGCGTGTGTCGCTGTCCATGCTGTTCGGGTCCGTGTTGCTCTACTTCGTCGTTGCTCCCCGGCTGCTTCTAATGGATCTGACCCATGCCCATGTGCGCGGATACGTCTCCACCTTCGCGCTGCAACCTGACGGCAGCTTTAACCCCACTCGCTGGGCGTTGTGGTGCGGCACATCGATCATGGTGTTCTCCAGTCTGGCTTCCGTAGCGCTCCAATGGCGGACCTTGGCGCGTGCCTTCACGCTTCTGAAGAAAAGCGATCGGCCTGCCCACAGCGCGGCGATGGATGCCATCGAGGTCCCGGCCTCATGGATGGTCATGGGGCTGATCCCTATCACCCTCGGCCTTATAATCGTGCAGTATATGGCCTTTCACATCTCGATCTTCCTGGGGCTCATCGCCGTAGCGCTTTCGTTCGTGGTATCCCTGGTTTGCTGCCGGGCCACGGGCGAAACGGATACGACGCCGATGGGCGCCATGGGCAAGCTAACGCAGTTGCTCTATGCCGCGCTGCCAGGGGCCAAGGGAATCGCCTCGATCAACCTGATGGCCGCCGGAGTGACTGCCACGGCTGGGAGCGCGGCAGCCGACCTGTTGACTGATTTGAAGAGCGGTTACATCCTGGGAGCGAACCCACGCAAGCAGTTCATTGCCCAGTTTGTTGGCCTCTTCTTTGGCACGGTGGCCATTGTGCCCGCGTGGTACGCGATGGTGCCGAATAAGGCGGCGCTCGAAGCTTTCAACCCGCCGGCCACGTATATGTGGAAGGCGGTGGCGGACCTGCTCACGCAGGGTCTGCACATGCTGCCGGCTACCGCCATCTGGGCCATCGTAATCGGGGCGCTGGTAGGTGTCGCGCTGCCTGTGACCGGTAGGTTGTTCCCCAAAGCCGAGCCTTATCTGCCATCCGCGATGGGCCTGGGCCTTTCGTGGGTGATGGTCTTTCAGAACAGCCTCTCCTTTGCCATTGGGGCGGTGCTGGTGGCGGTGTGGAATAGACTGAATAAGAAAGGGTCGGACCTTTATAATGTGCCAGTTGCATCAGGCCTCATTGCGGGAGAATCGCTGATCGCCGCGCTCATCGCCATCGCCTGCACTGTGGTGGGCTTGTTGCGGGTGCGGTGAACCGTAGCGTCCGAGCTGCCAGCAATGGCCCAAGCTATGGCTGACTCGTTTCTTGGCCTGGAACCGACTATCGCGGGCCAGGCTGGACGGGCGGGTGTTTTAGGCGGGGATGACGAAGGTGGCCTTGTGCTTGATGCCTTCGTCCAGGGTGGCCAGTTGCATTCCGTGCTTCTGAGCCAGGCTGGCGAGATAGAAATCCGTGGTGTGTTTGCCGGTTGACGGATCGTCCATGTCCAGCGCGTCCAGGTCACACGGAATAAACTCGGGCTTCTCCGCTTCCTTCCACTCGCGCAGCATCCGCTTGGCTTGGGGAAAGGTCGCTCCGTAGGCAGGCTGCGTCGAAATCCGCAAGAAGCCGATCTCAGTCAGTGGACAGATGGCCTGCCGGCCCTTGCTTAGCCAAGCCATTGTGCGCTCGTGGTGCTCATGGCGCTCCCAAAGCATGGCCAGCAAGGGCGCGATGTCCAGCAGGTAAGGCTGATTGACCCGTTCGCTCATGGGAACTCGTCCAGGTAAGCTCGGGTCTGTGCCTGGGTGATTGGTCGACTGCTCACCGCTACGAGGTAGCCATGCTTCCTGACCAGCTTGACCTGATTGGGCCTCTCGTCGGGAATCAAAGGCGTCAGAACCAGCTTTCCATTAGCGGAAAGCTGGACATCAAACCTGTCCCCCGGCTTGACTGGCGAGAGAACAACACGTCTTTTGGCATCGGCTATGACTGTCATAAGGGGATTATCCCACCAGAAACATGTGAAAGCAAGATACTGTGGCCCCCCCACGACTAGATCTTTTACCGGTGAACGGGCTGGTGTAGGCGTAGCACTCCCGACTTTACGGAAAGGGAATCAGATCATAGCTTCGCCCATTTGTGGGGAGCGTGGGGAGCACGGGCTTCTGTCGCGGGCTTCTTGCAAACGGGGCCGCATCATAGTAAGATAAAACAGTAGTAGGAGTCGGATGGTAACCCTTTGGAATTAGGTATGGTTCCGGGGGTCGTAAAGAGCCATGAGGACAGCGGATTGGAGCCTATCGTTGTTTGGCGACACGCGTTGCGGAGCCGCACTGGATCCTCGCACCTTGAAACCTTCCCTGGTCCATCTCCAAGGCCCAAAAGAGCCGGTTCAACAACCCCATGAAGATGATCCATTCGAGTGCCTTCATTTGTTTCTTTCTCCTCGGGCTTAGTTCCCAGGCGAAGGTCAACCCAACGACTACTCCGAGCGCACGCAGCGCAACGACGAACGGCCTGTCAGCGGCCGAGTTCACCGTCCTGGAAGCGACCAGCAACGGGCAGAGCATTGTGAGATTCGTCTATCAAACCAGCCCTATCGCCGCAGCCGCTTCGAGCAGAATGGCGCTCGGCGCCGCCCAGCCCATCATGTCTCCGCAGGCGATGGATACTTTCGTCCCGGGATGTGTCCGGCCCGGCTCCGGGCTGATCGACTGGTGGCAGGGCGAAGGCAACGCCAGCGACAGCACCGGCCCCCACCCCGGCCAAATATTCAACGGCGCTACCTTCGTCGCCGGCCAGGTCGGGCAGGCGTTCAGCCTCAATGGAACGAATCAGTCGGTCCAAATTCCGTATTCCCCTGGGTTGGCACCGGCGGGTTTTTCGATCGAGACGTGGGTCAAGCCCACTAGGCAAATCCGCCTGCAAGGCTTCGTTTTCGGTCAGGTTTATGGCCGGCAGTTGGTTGTGCAATCTGGGGTTGGCGGGCTGATTGTGTCTTTCTTCGTTACCGACACGAACGGCGCCTTCTCTGGAGTGTCCAGCAGCGGGGTGGTCCCCATTGGCCAGTGGACGCACTTGGCCGGCACTTGGGACGGAGCGAACCTCAAACTCTATACCAATGGTGTCCTGGCACGAAGTGCAGCGCTCCAGTTACCGGCGATTGGGGATTCGGGTTGCCCGTTCAGCATCGGGGGGATTAACAATTCCTGCGGGTATTCTGGACAGTACTTCCCCGGACTCATCGACGAGGTATCGCTCTACAACCGCGCCCTGTTCCCCGGTGAGATCAACGCCATTTACCTCGCCGGCTCTGCTGGCAAGTGCAAGCCTCCGCAGCCGTGTGCCGTCTGCCCTGCCAGCGTCGTATCGTGGTGGCCGGCAGAGGGGAATGCGTCTGACGTTTTGGGCAATAACCCCGGCACGTTGCAAAACGGCGCCTCCTTCGATAATGGCACGGTCGGTCAAGCCTTCAAGTTTAACGGCAACTTGCAGGCCGTGGAGGTTCCTTACTCAAACAACCTGGCGACCACCGCCTTTTCAGTCGAGGCCTGGGTCAACCCATCGTCTCAGGCCAGCGGCCAAGCGTTCATCTTCGGCCAGACGTACGGCAGGCAGTTGGTCGTCCGCCCCGGGATGCAAGGGCTCAGCGTTGCATTCATTATTTCAAGAGACCCATTGACGTTCTACGAAGTAGATAGCAGCGGAGCGATCCCGATAGGCGAATGGACCCATTTGGTGGGGACATGGGATGGAGCCTTCCTCAGCCTGTACGTCAACGGGGCCCTTGACCAGCAGGCCAAGATGGACCTCGTCCCGTGGGATTCCCGCTGCCCCTTCCACATCGGTGGGGTCTACGACCCGTCGGGCCCCTGCGCGCAAGTCGGACAATTCTTCAATGGCCTGATTGACGAGCCCAGCATCTACAACACCGCCCTTTCCGCCAGCCAAATCCGGACCGTCTACGACCAGGGCATAGCTGGAAAATGCATGGTGCCGCCCCAGGACGGCATGGTGATCGCTTGGGGGCAAGACAACTACGGTCAATGTGATGTGCCCGCGGGCTTGAGCAACGTGGTGGCAGTGGCCGGCGGAAATGGGCACTCGCTGGCGCTGCGGCATGCTGGCACTGTCGTTGCCTGGGGGAACAACCTATTCGGTCAGACTAGTGTGCCTGCGGGTTTGAGCAACGTGGTCGGCATCTCTGCGAATTGGGACCAGTCTGCTGCAGTCTTGGCAAATGGGACGGTGGCCAATTGGGGCGATACCAACGGAACTATCCCCAATCTGTCCAATGCCGTGGCGATCTCCGCCGGGGCGGAGCATGTGCTGGCCTTGCTCGCGAATGGCACTGTAGCCACCTGGGGGAGTTCCGGACCGTGGACGAACGTGCCGCCCGGTTTGTCCCAAGTCAGAGCGGTTGCGGCCGGCTGGGGGCACAGCTTGGCCCTGCTGGCTGACGGCACAGTGAAAGCCTGGGGCTTGCACGACTACGGAGCGACCAACGTCCCAGTGGGATTGTCAAACGTCATCGCCATAGCAGCGGGCGGCAATCATAGTCTCGCCTTGCGGTTCGACGGAACGGTGTTCGCGTGGGGTGACAATACCGATGGCCAGACCGACGTTCCGGCTAGCCTGGGCAACGTCGTCGCCATTACCGCGGGCGGCAGCTTCAATTCGGCGTTGAAAAGTGACGGCTCGGTTGTCGTCTGGGGCGGCCTGGAGCCCGACATTCCAGGCCGCGCACCGCAGGGATTGGACCAGGTGATGGGGATCGGCGCAGGCCTTAACCACGAGCTGGCCATTCGTCCAGTGGCCCTGCCTCCGGTCATCGTCCAGGGGCCGGCCGACGTGATCCAAACCAACGGCGGATCAGTGACCTTCGACGTTAGCGCTGCCGGTCTGGCGCCCATAACTTACCAATGGCAATTTGGCAGCGTGAATATTGCCGGCGCAACGGGTACAGCTCTCCCCTTAACCGGCGTTCAGGCGACGAATGACGGCACCTACCGCGTCCTGGTAAGCAACGAGGCGGGCGCGATTGTCAGCTCGAACGCGAGTCTCCATCTGGTGACCGCCCCGGCGATTGTCTCCATGTCACAGCCAACCAACCAGACAATCCATTATCAAAGCAGCGTGACCTTGAGCGTCACGGCGACGGCCCCGGGCGATACAAACGGATTTCCCCTCGCCTACCAATGGCGCCTCAACGGAGCGAACATCGCTGGGGCGACCTCAGTTTCCTACAGCTTCCCCGCCACTGTCGGCCCAATATGCACTTATTCGGTCACGGTGACGAACGTCGCGGGCAGCGCCAACGCCGTCTGGCAAGTAGCGGTCCTCTACGACACGCTCGCTTACCACTTGGCTACCAATGCGGTCGGCCATGCCGCTGGATATACGAATATCCCCGGTGCCATGCTTGTGGTATCCGGTTATACCTATCCGCCTACCAATACCCTTTGGTCTACAAACTGCTGGTTGCATGGAGTGCAGGGACTCAGCGCAACCTGCATCGGGTTCAGCAATGCGTTTAACGGTCAGGGCTTGGTCACGATGGTCTCGCCGCGCCATTTTCTGTTCGCCGCGCATACGTTTCCGGGGCTTGGAGGCGCTAGCTTAGCATTTCTTGACACCAACAACGTTGTCTACTGGCGGGCACTTGCAGCACGGACCAATTTAGATATTTGGCATAATCCAGCTACGAATGATACGGCGATTGGGATACTAAACGCTGACTTGCCGCCGTCAGTGGGATATGTACCTGTCCTTTCCCCTGATTTCGCTACCTATCTTTCGACAGACTCCTCCATCTACATTCAGGGGATCGGGATGAATCAGGAAATGCGTGTATTCAGTCAGCCGATGAACCTTAGTACCCCCTATGCGGTGGGATGGGACCCCGCCCAAGTGATCCCTTTCGGGCTCGGAACCAATTGGAGCCGCACGATCATAAAAGGGGATTCCTCCAACCCGGAACGATTCTTAATCAACAATCAGTTGGTCTTAATATCAGGTAACGCGACGTCAGGGGGAGGCCCAAACTATGCCTCCGAGGTCAATGGCATTAATGAGCGAATGAGTTGGCTTTCGGCTGCGCAGGGCGGCAGCAATAGTCCCGATTATCAGCTCACGCTTTACCCGCTGACCAACTGGCCGGCCATAAGGAACAAGTGATCTGGCCTACTTCCAGATGGTTAGCCCAGGACACCTTGATTATTAGCCCAAAGCGATAATCTCATTAACTGTCCGCTGTATAATTGTCTTCATGCAGCGAACCGGCGCAAGACCGGGTAAAGTTCACGGTAGCGGGCAAACTGCTCGGCATAACAGCCAGTCGCGCGCGGCATGACGGTAGCCTTGGGTTTGACCCAGCGGTGGACGAGATCGGGCAGCGCCTGGCCAGTGGCAGCAGCGGTGGCGAGCATGGCGACTCCGAGACAACCGGCCTCAGTCACGTTCAGCGCGGTAATCGGACGGCCAATCACATCGGCTTTCAACTGCGTCCAGAACACCGAATTTGCACCGCCGCCGATGGCGCGGAGTTCGCGGATTTCGCAGCCGGATTCCCGGAGAATCTCCAGATTCAACCGCATTTCGAACGCCACGCCTTCGAGTAACGCACGCAGGATTTCGCCCCGCGTGGTGGAGAGCCGAAGACCGAGAATCGCGCCGGGCGTGTGCAGGTCGAAGTGCGGCGTGCCGGAGGGTGTCCAGTAGGGCAACACCAGCAACTTGGTCGGCTCGGGCGCGGCGGCCTTCAGAACCTCCGCGTAATCCTGGCCGGGCGCGAATTGATCGCGATACCACTTCAGAATATTCCCTCCCGTAAGGCTGTAGGCGACTGACGTATATTTTCCCGGTGCGGCGTGGTCGTAGGTGCAAAGATTGTTGCGCTGCAACGTCGGCGTGAACACCGGCTGCGCAAAAGTTGGCGTGATGCACTCCACCGTGCCAGTCGCATACATCGCCGTGCCCGGTTCGATCGCGCCGGCGCCCAATGCGCCGCAAGGTTGGTCGTGACCGCCGGCCACCACGACGGCATCCTTGGCCAAGCCAAGATCAACCGTTACCGTCCCGGCAATCGTGCCGGATGGCAGCGGGCGGGCCAGCCTGTCCGCCGACAACCCAATCCGGTCGAGAATCTCGCCGCTCCATTCATGCCGCCGCACGTCGAACAGCATCGTGCGTCCGGCGAGCGGCCAGCCCATGGCCGGCTCAAGCCCGAGCCGCGATTGCAGCAAATCCTCGAAGCACAGAAACTTCGCGGCGCCCTGCCACACCGCGGGCCGATGTTCTCTCAGCCAAAGCAGCTTGAATAGTGTGAACAAAGGATGCGCCGTGTGGCCGGTGATCTGGTAGAGCCGATCCGCGCCGAACTCCTGCGGCCAGCGCTGCGCGTGCGCTGCCGCGCGCATATCGGAGGAGACCATTGCCGGGCCGAGTGGCTGACCGTGCCGGTCAACCGGTGTAAACGCTTCGCCCTGGCTCGCTATCCCGATGGCTTTGACCGTGCCGCGCCCCGCCTGTTCCGCCGTCTCGGCGATGATAGCGAGGCAGTGGTTCATGACCTCCGTCGAGTCCAGTTCCGCACCGCCGTCCCTGGTGAGGTGTAGGGAGTATTCGCGTTGGGCGCTGGCGACCTGACGGCCATCGACGTCAAACACTACCGCCTTGCAGCCGCTCGTGCCGATATCAATGCCGAGAAAATGCATCTCACCAGGCTTGCAACTCGTATTTCAGATAGCGGGTGAACGCCTCGCGCACGGCGCGTCCAACGCGCGTAGGCGTAATGCTGACGTGATGCCGGTAGCCGCCGTGCCCGATGGCGTGAAGCTTATCCTGCAGACCGGCAATCTGCGCTACGCCGGCACAGCCGAAAAAGTCGTCGGCGATCTTGTCCTTCGTGATCTCGCCTTCGCCAAGATAGAAGGTCAGCTTGCCATTCTCAGTCTTGCAACTCGCGTAGGTCATCGGCGTCGGCGCGATCCGTCCTATGTTCGGCCCCCAACCACAGCCGCCGCCGAGTGCCTTGGCGAACATCGGGTGGTCAACCACTTCCCCCTTCGCGGTCATCAACGATTGCGGGACCGGGCCGCAGTGGAACAAGATGCACTTGTCAGATTCCTCGCCGTAGTTGTTGTTCCAGTCCAGACAGGTGGCCGCCTTGCCCGAAGCCAGCCGTAGCGCGTGCATGGCGACCGCGTTGCAGACGTCCACTTCGCACGCGCAGGGAATAAGGCGGTCGTTGAGTTCGCTGACCAGCAAGCAAGGCGCAACCTTCAATTCCAGTTCCAGTTCAAGCCAGCAGCGGATCGCCAGCGCGTCCAGCTTCAAGTTAACAACCAGTTCATCCAGCACGACGCCGAGCTTGGACAAAGTGAGCATGCTGGTTGCCGGCACCGAACTGCAGTTCGAGTAATCTTGCAGCCGTGCGGACTTTTGCGCAACGCGCTCGTCGTTGTCCTGCAGGCGGCGCACGGCGCTGATGACGCTGGATAAGTCCAGCGTCTCGCACGTGATGCCGTGGCGTTGCAGCGTCAACTCGTCGAAGCGCACCGTCTTGAAC